>Ga0256868_10002121_pt1 | contig 10383 bp, 8 predicted proteins | sample RVTome_13_FD_187341 | JGI IMG/M metagenome (GOLD analysis project Ga0256868, IMG submission 187341) | Soil microbial communities from uranium-contaminated site in the Upper Colorado River Basin, Wyoming, United States - RVT92D227 HiSeq ... | reverse complement strand
CTTCAATGAGGATGGCCGCTGGTTTGTGATGAATCGTAAAGAGCAAGGGAGTTACGATTTTATATTCGGAGATGCCTTCAATGACCTTTCGATTCCGTATCACCTGACGACAAAAGAATTTGCGATTCAATTGAAGAGGCTTCTCAAGCCAGACGGATTGCTTCTGGCCAATGTGATCGATAGCTTTAAGAAGGGGGCTTTCATGCCTTCTTATATCCGAACCTTAGAGGAGGTCTTTGGAAAAGGAAATGTACATCTCATCACCCTTAGTTCGGATTATGACCACATCGGAATCAGCACCTGTGTAGTGGTGGCAAGTCCTCAGAAGTTAGACATGAACGATTTCATCAAGGCTGTAAAAGGAAAAGATGGGAAAGAGATGACCTCCCATCCGATGCATCAAGATCAATTGCAACAGTACCTGAAGGAACACTATTCCGTCATCCTCACCGACGATTATGTACCAGTGGATAATTTGATCGCTCCCATCTTTGAAGAACGATTCGGTTATCAGAGGTGATGTAAAGATTGATTTCTATACTTGGAACGGTTTAATTCAAAGCCGTTAGAGAGCTAACTGTGGAAGCGGTCCGGTCTGCGATCAATGTCCTCAATGGAAAAAACCCTTAAAACAAAACGTATTGCAATATTAATTCGGAATCACACGTAACCCCTCAGTTTCGAGTGTGTAACTCAGGGCTTTAGCCCTGATTCATCAGCCCTAAAGGGCTGAGTTACAGGAGACGCTATCTTTCAGCGTCCATAACCGAGGGATTACAATCACACTATTAGTATTCAATCCCTCAATCCCCCAATTCCAAAATTCCTTAATTTCTTATCTGACCATCCGCTCTTTTATGGAAGACTCAGCAGGTGCAGGCTTTCCCTCCTTCGGTGGGAGGGGGATGAGGATCCCAATAGTCCGGTTGTCAGGAGTAAGGTATCGTTTCGCCACCCGCTGGATATCTTCTGCTGAGACTTTTCGAATAGAAGGAATATAATCATCAAGAGCTCTCCAATTGAGAGCGATCTCGTGCTGGGCCAGGAGCATGGCCTGGTAGAAGAGAGAATCCTGTCCATAAACAAAAGCAGCCTCCAATTGATTCTTTGCCTTTTCCAGCTCCCGCTCCCCCACTGGTTCTCTCTGTAGGCGTTCCACTTCCTGATCTAAGGCTTTTTCTACTTCAACCACCTCTTTGCCTGGAAGAAGATCTGCCGAAAGATAGAAGAGGCTCGGGTCCCGAGAGAGAAGGGAATGGTCTGCGTCGGCACTGAGCACAAGCCGCTTCTCCCGGACGAGGCTCTGGTAGAGTCTGGAACTTTTTCCGCCGGAGAGGATCGTGGCAATGACTTCCAGTACATAGCTATCCGGCTCTCGAAGATTCGGGACGTGGTACCCCATCACAATGTAGGGGAGCTGTGCCTCCTTCTTTAAAAAGATTCTTCGCTCTCCGGCCTGAGCTGGATCTTTTTCTTTTTCCTGGTTAGGCATTGCCCCTTTATGGTATGGACCAAAGGCCTTCTCTATCCTGGGAAGGATTTCCTCTTTCTTAAAATCTCCCACAACAACGAGAAAGGCATTGACAGGATTGTAGTAGGTCCGATAGTAACTCTTTAGGTCTTCGAGGATAAGACGGGCAAGGTCTTCCATCCAGCCGACAATAGGCCAGTGGTAGGGATGAATCTGAAATGCAGTGGCCTCCAACTGTTCCTGGAGATAGGCTTGCGGGTTATCCTCTGTGCGGAGCCTTCGCTCCTCCATTACCACCATTCGTTCAGTATGAAAGTCCTCTTCCCGAAGCATGAGATTCTGCATCCTATCTGATTCTAAGTTGAGTGCTATCTGGACCCGGTCCGCACTGAGATTCTCAAAATAGGCGGTATAATCACGGGAAGTGAAGGCGTTGTCATTTCCCCCATTCTCCTGGATGATCCGGGAAAAATCCTCAGGACCAACATTCTCTGTTCCTTTAAACATCATATGTTCGAGCACATGGGAGAGGCCTGTCTTCCCCCACGCTTCGTTCCGTGATCCCACGCGGTACCAGACCTGGAAGGTAACCAGGGGGGCTTTATGATTTTCAAGTAAGATTACCTTCAGGCCGTTTGGCAAGACGGTTTCGAAAACCTGCTCTTTGAGCCCTGCCTCTGAAAGGGGTATGAAAAGGAAACAGACGAAGAGGAAAAACAAAATTCCACTTGCCATTAATCTTATTGTTCGGTTTAATTTCCTTCCCATGCTTGTCCCTTTCAACTTCATTTGTCTTTAAATTTCCTCCTGTTTTTAAAATACCAGAAGAACATTCCACATACAAGCGATATCAAAAATACCACAATGGCAATATGTTCAATTCTCACTATATCATTTTTTAATATCTGGATGCTATTGCCACCCAGATAACCAACCCCACCCCACAAACCGATTGTAATTAATGCAGAGATAGCATCAACCATAAGAAACTTTATCACAGACATTCTCATCACCCCAGCGACAAGGAATATCTGTGCTCTGAACCCTAAAACATGTCTTCCAAAAAATATGACGTAGGTACCCCATTTCTCAAATTTTTCTTCCAGTTTCGAAAGTTGATCTGGGGATAAAATTCTTTGAAACCTTCTGTGTTCAACTAACCTCCTGCCATATTTTCTACCTGCCGAATAGAGAAAAAAATCAGTTATTAATAGACCTGAGTAGACAACCCAAAATGCAGGGAGTGGTTGGATGACCGCATTGGCCGTTAAAATTCCGCTCAATAAGAGGGTTGCGTCTTCCGGAAAGGGGAATCCAATACCTCCAAGGATTAGGAGGATAAAAAGCCCAAAATAGGGGGAGTGGTTTATAAATGTAGTCGACTCAAACATGATTAACTGTGGATGATAAATTCACTTTCTTGTAATCTTTATTTTTACAAAGTGCCGAAGTTTTTTTATGGGCGAAACAAGCCATAGTAAGCAAGGATATGAAGTTGGTTTTCTTAATTGTATGGTGGCGTTGTTAATTCTGTTATACATAACGACATAATAAATTGCGCATGTGGTGTCATTCCCGCCCCGTATCAAGTACGGGGTAGACTCCAGCGGGAATCCAGAAATTCTAAGACCGAAATTCAAAGATTGGATTCCCCCGTATCAAGTACGGGGCAGGCTCAGTCAAGCCCGGAATGACAATTAAAGAGGATAAAATTTTTAGATGCGCAAATATTTATGACGCTCAATATAAAAACAAGTTGATAGGTCCTTAATACTATAACAGAAAAGTCCGTGTATTCATAATTGAAAACAAAGACCGTAAACTTCCCAGCCAACAAGCCTTCATTTTTCTGGAGGGAAAGTCATCTGGCCTCCATAGTAACCCAGGAGAACGACGATGGGTGTGAGGAGGAACATCATGATGAAATAAATGGGATTTGAAATTCTTGGGCTTGAACTCCGCCAGACGATAAGGATGATCTCGGAGATGAGGAGAAGGATGGAGAGTTGAATCTTCCTCCTCACGAAATGAGTGAGTTTGAGTCGATAATTAACCCACCAGGTGAAAAGGCCAGTGGCCATTGCGAAGGGAGAGGAGATGGCTCCCAAGACGAGGAGGTAAAAACTGGCAATCTCGAAAGAAGGGCTTTGAAAGAGGAGATGGAGAAGAATGAAGAGAGAGGCGGCCATTAAAAAGGCGATGGGAAAGTGGACGATCATGGGGTGGGGATGGCGCCTCGCCATCGGGAATCGCTGAATAAGATTTTGAAGAATGAGTGGGAGGTATTTTAATTCCTCTGACGGCCCTTTCTTTAAAATACCCACTTGGGGATAACGCTCAAGTACCTCCGGCCCATGGGGAGCTGCAGATATCTCTCCGCTGAGATCCTTTCCAGAGGGGTGTCTTTTCATGTGAAGGCCTGAAGACCAGAGAGGACTTTTGGAGACATCATAGACCTTTCCTTCAAAGGCAATATAAACAGGATCGCCATCTTTTCCATTAAAGCTTAACAGTTCCTCAGAGGTAAACTCTTTCATTGGCTACGCTCAGTCAATGTCATTCCCGTGCAAACGGGAATCCAGGTTTAGGTGTTACGAAAACGCATGGATTCCTGCTTTCGCAGGAATGACATATGGAAATATGCGATCTTCACTTCTTCTTCGTGGAGACTGCTTTTGCAGGAGCAAACCCTTCCACATAATAAACCAATGCCCACCGTTCTTGCTCAGGAAGGTGATCCCATTTGATCATGGAGGAATTGGGAATTCCCTTCGTAATCACGTCAAAGACCTTTTTCAGATCCCCTTTGCCGAAAGCCCATTGATTTAAGGGTTTGGTAAAGTCTGAGGGAGCAGGTTTGAGAGCAGCTCCAAGCTGGCCCTTCCCATCCCCTTTGGGGCCATGGCAGGTCACACAGTTCTGATCGTATAATTTCTTACCCTGGGCCAATAACTCAGGGCTCTTCTTCGGAATCTTTAAGGCCTGGGCCAGGACTTGACCGGAGGAAAGAAGAAGAGAACAAACAAAAACAACGCATATCAGCTTATTCATAGAGACCTCCCTTAAAAAGTTACAAGAAATGATCATTCGAAAATTAGTAATGCAAAATAGTTTTTTTCCTAAACCTCAACCTTAACCTGATCCTTAACCTTTTCTTTCTCCATTTCCCATATGGAGATCATAGGAAAGAACTTTGAAAAAAGGATGATGGCTAAGACGAACCCAGCACACAGCCCTGCCATCATGGACCACTCCACCCATGAAGGCGTGTAGGAACCTCGCTCATAAGGAAGTCTGGGCTGACTAAGAGAAGGAACGATGATGAGGTAGCGCTCTAACCACATCCCGATCAGGATAGAGACTGAGGCGATCGATGTTCCTAAGATGTTACGAGTTCGTTTCAGGGCGAGAATGGGAAAGGGAATGAAGAAACAGAATAGGACCATCAGCCAGAACATGGGTGAATATCTTCCTGTCAGCTTAGCCCAAAAAACTGCCAGTTCATTTGTGCCCCCACCATAAAGAGTGGTGAGATATTCTGCAAAAGTGAAGTAGAACCATAGGAGCGTCATTGTGAGCAGTAGGAGCCCCATATTGTTGAAGTGAATAGGTTGGAGATATTCCTCAAGGTGATAGACCTTCCGCAGGATGGCGGCCACAAGAATGATGGCGGCAATTCCAGAATAGATTGCACCTGCCACGAAATAGGGTCCAAAGATAGTAGAGTGCCACATGGGCTGTGTCTGCATCCCAAAGACCCAGGAGACCACTGTATGGACACTCACGGCAATAGGAATGACGGCGATACACAGAAAGGTAGAGACTTTTTTCAGAATTCGCTCTTGCCTTTCTGTTCCAGCCCATCCTAAGGAGAGGAATTTATAAAACCATCGATGACGGGGAAAATGATCTCTGAGAAGGGCGATATCAGGAATCATGAGCACGTAGAGGAACAGAACGCAGGTGACGAAATAGGTCATGATGCATGTAAAATCCCAAAGGAGTGGAGATTTGAACTGGGCATGGGTGGCTACCCAATAGAATCGAATGGACCGGCCCAAGTCAAAAAGGATGTTCGTGGGGCCGGCTAACAGAGCAAAGACCGTCACGACCTCTGCGGCACGCGTAATAGGCGTTCTCCACCCTGCATGAGTGATCCTCAAGATGGCAGAGATGAGCGTCCCTGCATGGCTGATTCCGATGAAAAAGACAAAATTGACAAGGTAGAGTGTCCAGGACATGGGATGGCCCATTCCTGTCACTCCAAGGCCCCAGACATATTGCCAGCCAAAAGCAAAAAAAGACCAGAGAAAGATAACCGAAAGAAGCCCAACCGAAATGATGAAAGGCCAGCCCGCCCGGGTCATTGGATTTAGAATTCGACTATATTTTTGGGCAATGGCTTCACTATCCATCATCCCATTCCCCTTCCTTTAGATAAAAGACTTTTGGCTCCGTCCCCAAATCCTCCAAAAGCCTGAAAGCTCTGCGGCTCTTGGAAAGCCTTGAAACCTTGCTCTGGGGATCATTGAGATTTCCAAAGGTGAGGGCTTCACTCGGACAGGTCTCTACACAAGCAGGGACCACTTCACCCTCCAGAATCTTCCGCTTCTCCTTTTTGGCCACCTCCTTTGCCCTTCGAATCCTCTGGATGCAGAAGTTACACTTCTCCGTAATACCCTTTCTCCGGCGGTAGACATCCGGGTTCAATCCTTTTTTATATTCCTTTGGCCAAGAGGGTTCATACCAATTGAAATACCGGACAGTATAGGGACAGTTGGAGACGCACATGCGAACGCCAATGCATCGCGGATAGACCTGCACCACAATCCCCTCGGGATTAAGGTAGGTGGCTTCGACAGGACAGACAATGGTGCATGGTGGTTTATCGCAGTGCATGCAGGGCATGGGAATAAAGTGCATTTCCACATTGGGATAGGTCCCCTTCACTTCCGAGACAAGATTCATCCAGAATTTAGCCCTTCCAAGTTTGGCCTCTTTCTCTCCCGCAAAGGAAATATTATTCTCTTGGCGACAGGCCACCACACAGGCCTGACAGCCCGTGCATCGGTCTAAATCGATCACCATTCCCCAACGATACATTTTTTACTCCAACTGGGGAGATTGGGTGATGGGGAGATGGGGAGCATTCAACGATTAATTCGCAATGATCATTGACCATTGAAAATTGACAATTGATCTTTTTCTCCCCAATTCCCCAATTCCCTATCTCCCTAAGCTTTGTATATTTTTACCCTCGTTGAAAAGTAAGAGACAAATCCACCCAGGTGGTCATATTCCCTCACGAGAAGTTGATTCGGGTTGATCCCTCTCCCTTTTGCCCAACGACCATAAGCCTTATGACCTTGGCCATATGGGATGTGGATGCACTTTGGATTTGTCCCTGGGAAGAGCCTCGCCTTTCCCTTCAGCTTTCTGACTGGAGATTCTACCCATATGAGGTCTCCGTCTTTGATCCCCATGGCCTTAGCGGTTTCTGGATTGATCTCAATCCAGGAGTCCCATCTCTCTTTCAAGTGGGGGCCATAAATTTCTTGAAGGAAGGGTTGATTGGCCCCTCGGCCCTCTGCAGCAGTCATGGGTACATAAGGGATGAGGTGAAAGGGAAACTCTTTCTCGTCTCCGATCATTCGAGGTTTTTCAAAGTGGGGAAGAAAGACCTTATCTCCTCTCACTTCAATCTTCAACTCCTTGAGGATTTGATCCATTCCCTTTGAGCTTCTCTTCGAAATCTCTTTGAAGCCCTTTTCCATTTCTAAGGAGAAGAATTCAAATTTTCCGGAGAGGGAATTGAACCTTTTCTTCCATTCTCCAAAGCGATAAGGAGGATCCCACCAACCCCCTCTTTCGATCAAGGCATTCCAGAATTCGTCAAAATCTTTGGCCTGAATAGAGCCGCGTTTCGAGACAAAAATCCCTCTCATCGCATCTTTTAGGGCTTCTTGGAAATCCTTCCAGGGAAAAGATTTGGCTATGTCTCCGCCCAAACCTTTTGCAATTTCGATGAGAACATCACCTGTATTACGGACATCATAAAGGGGTGGTTGAATGACAGGGCTTCTTAATCCAAACATTGGGAATCCTAACCCCGGTTCCACATGGTCATCCTGCCAGCGCTCGAAATAGGTAGCGTCGGGCAATACAAGGTCAGAAAAGATGGTCGTCTCATCCATAAAAGGCGAGAAACTGACGATGAAGGGAATCTTCTCTAAAGCGGTGCGGAGTTTTTCGGATTCTGGAAGATTAAAGAGAGGGTTGGTATAGTAGACAAAAAGGGTGTCGATAGGATAGGGCTCACCCTTTTGAATTCTCTCTGAAAGGGTGTATGGAAGTTCCTCTGCAAATGGGAAAGGCATGCTTCCAGCTCCATCGGCTCGAGGTTGAGAAAGACCTTTTTCTGCAATGGCATCCCTTTGAACAGGAGGCCATTTCCTAAAAGGGGGTTTTTCTTGAATGAGGAGACCTCCTGGTCCATCGATCGAACCAACCAGTGCATTCAGGGCATCGATGGCCATCTGGCTATAGGTTCCATTGGTCTGCATGCCAACCCCTCTTCCGGAGATGGCGATCGAAGGTCGGTGGGATGAAAACTCTTGAGCCATCTGAACGATGCTCTCTTCGGGAATGCCTGTGATGAGAGAGACTTGTTTGAGTGAATATTCTTTGAGCACGAGAGTCTTAAAACCCATACGGGTCTTACCATCACCATCTTTCCAATCGTCGAATCCAAATGTATGGTGATGAATAAAGTCGTGATCATATCTATTTTCTTTTATGATCCAGTGGGCGATCCCTAAAGCCAAAGCTCCATGGGTTCCCGGATGGATAGGGATCCATTGATCGGCCTTCGATGCCGTCACAGAGAATCGAGGCTCAATCTGTACTAACTTTCCCCTGATCCCAGGCCTTCCCCTTCTAAGAAATCCATAACCCCAGAGATTTCGGAGTAAGGGTCTCGATGCCTCCAAAAGGCTCTCTTCGAAGGAGAGGACATAATTTACCTCTTCCCAGTGGATCGCAAGAAATTCTTTGATTCCCATGGTGAAGAAATGGCCCCTTCGAATTCCTTCAGAATCTCTTGCCGAATTCCTAAGATGATTGGGCGAGCCATAGACCTCCATGAATCGAGCCATCAGATCAGCCATATGACCGCGATATCGCCCGCCTAAAACCATCAAATGATGTGGTTTCCCCTCTTGCCGAAGTGTTTTTAGTCTTAGAGTAACGAGGCGAATCGCCTCGTTCCATGAGATCTTCTCCCAATTCTCTTCCCCACGCTTCCCTTTTCTTTTTAAGGGATGACGAATTCGATCCGGATCATAGAGGACTTGAAGCCCAGACTGCCCTTTTGGACAGAGTCGGCCTCGATTGATCGGATAATCTTTTATTCCTTCCAATTTGACCGGCCAATGCATGACCGATCGAATTCGGAGGCCACATCCACTCGGACATTGGAGGCAGATCCCAGTTGACCAGTACTCTTCATAAGGGATCCATTCCCCTTCTTTTGGAAGGGCTTGAAGGAGTTCATCAGGGAGAGCCATTCCAAAGGTAGCCGCCCCCAATAGTTTTAACAGCTCTCTTCTATTAATCCTCATTGCCTTACCTGTTCAATCCAATTACCGAGATTTGATACGAGCATAGGGAAGTTGGGAGATAGGGAGATACGGAGAAATTCACTTCACCCCATCACCTTATCGCCCCATCTCCCCATCAATTTTTTCGTTAACTGGAGTGGCACGTGTAGCAGTCGATATTCGCTCTTCTTTTTTGGTGGCAGTCCACACACCACTCCATATAGTTTCGGTCCACCATTTTTACCGGTCTTTCTTTCAGACCCGTTAACCCATGGCAGATGGAGCAATCCACATCGCTCTGAATATGAATCCAGTGAGGAAAGACAACAAAGCTCGGAAGTTCATAGATCCTCTGCCAAGGGATCTCTTTACCTGCCTTCACATATTCGACGACCTTAAGTGCCTCGGGCCTTTTGCTGATGGCATCGCTCGAATGACAGGCTCGACAGAGTTCAATGTTTGGAATCCCTGCGGCACGATACCTTTCGACATAGCGGTGACAGAAAAAACAGTTCAAATGGGCTGCTTCTTTGTGGTGGATATGATTGAAAAGGATGGGTTGATCGACCGATTTCCAAGAAAAGATTGGGAAGATTGAAAAGAAAATAGTTTTGGTCTGAACCTGAAATCGATGGTAGGCAACAATGGCAAGAAGAAGAATCAGGACAATAGGAATGAAAAAGCAAAAGAACTTTTTCATATTTATAATCTATATTGGATGGGACTTCAGTCTGTCAAGTAAAAAGCTGGAGAGCTCTGAAAAACTACTATGCGCTCTCTTAATAGAGATTTCTAGACTTTTTTAGAAATCTCATCTCCCCCCGACCAATTGACAGGGTATTGGAAAGGTGATATTTTTGTAACACTTTAGCTCTTTGAAATGGAATGGGATTGATCCCCCGGTCAGAGATGTTTCCAAAGTTTTAGAATGCGGTTTTTTATATTTTATCGTATTGAAATGGAGAAAGTGAACAAGACGCTGCAATACTTTTGGAGCCAACTGAATGTCGTAGACTCGACTCTTCGAGATCCAGTAAAAGGTTTCCGCCCTGCCTTCGCCGAAGCGGCTACGCGCAGGCAGGTCTAAAACTTTTCCAACATCCCTGACCGGTGTCCCATGGGGCGATTTTACAAAGCGCTAAAGCGTTACATTAATTATTTTTGAGGTTAAATATGTCGAAAATACTATACCCTCTCTTGATCTTATTACTCCTTATCTCCGTTTCAAATTCCATTGCTCAAGAAAAAAAATCTAAAGAGTTGATCAAGATTGGCGTCATCCAGACTGTTTCTCGTCCAGATCTTGATGCAGAT
>Ga0256868_10002120_pt1 | contig 10387 bp, 10 predicted proteins | sample RVTome_13_FD_187341 | JGI IMG/M metagenome (GOLD analysis project Ga0256868, IMG submission 187341) | Soil microbial communities from uranium-contaminated site in the Upper Colorado River Basin, Wyoming, United States - RVT92D227 HiSeq ... | reverse complement strand
TCGTTATATACGATATCCTCCAGGGGGCCCATAGCTGCTGCATCTGTATCTCCGGGGTAGGGTTCATGTTACCCAGGGGCAGGGGAAAAGTCAAACCCTTTGTCTAATTCTATTCTTTACTCCAATTCTCTATTTTGAGTCCTTTAATCCGGAGAAAATGCTTTTCATTGCTCGTTACCAAGGTATAATTCATCGTCAGGGCAGTGGCGGCAATCAATAGATCCATGTCATCGAGGGGGCTACCGGCTCTTTGCATTGCGGCCTTGATATCGCTAAACGTTTCTATAACTGCGTTATCTATGGCAACAATAGGGAATAGCTCCTTTATCCTGTAGACAACGGCAAGGTTCTTCCCTACGTTCTTTGATTTCTTCGCGCCCAAAAGCAATTCGCCATAGCTTATGACGGAAATCGCCTTGGGAATATGCTCATTCTGTAAAAAACGCTGCTGAACAATACTGTTTCCTTTTATGCTGTAGATGATGATATCCGTATCAATCAAATACGACATGCTTTGCCCCAAATCGCTTGCTCCTTTTTCTGTTCTTCTTTATGTCGTCGATAATCTCGTCAGCTGTCCGGTCATCCGCCCACGCGCCGGCGAGCGATAAAAACTCCCTGGTAGGATTATTTTTAAAGAGGGCCGGATTCGACAGATATTTCTCTAAGATTGAGATAACCTCCTGACTTAATGAGCGATTTTCCGATTGGGCAAGCTTTTTAAGGGAAGCGTATAGTCTATCATCTATATCTCGTACTTGTAGGATAGCCATGGCAGCACCTCCTTGATTAACAATACACCCGTCTTCATGAAAAGTCAACCAAATTGCATGAAATGATTTATGGGGCTGCCTGCTGGCAAAGATATGCCAACTTAAGGGGATATCGCCTGGATCTCCACATAGTTCACCGCGCCGCGCTTGATCAGCGGCTTTACTATCTCCCTCATCTCACCCTTGGCACTGAAATAGATGATTTGCCAGCCTGACTGGGAGATCCTCTTGAGCATCTCTATCTGTTTTTGCAAGCGGGCGGGGTCCGCCTTGACAAAGGGATCGTCCATGATAAAAAAACCCTTCGTTCCTTGCAGGATCCTCTCTCCCAGGGCAAGGCGGATGGCGAGATAGAGTTGGTCGTAGGCGCCGCCAGAGAGCTTCTCTGCTTCCAGTATCTGCCCATCCTTACGCCGTACCTCGATACAGCCCTGCTCCTGGTTGAAGAGCACTGCCTCGTAGCTGTTGCCTGTTATCTCACCAAAATACTCCGAGACAGGGCTCCCTGCGCCGAAGAGCTCGGCGACCTTCTTTCGTTCCTCTGCTTCGATCTCTTCATATATCGTCATGACCTTTAAGACCGTATCACGGGTCTCTTCAGAGCTGTCGATGAATTCGTGCAGTTTGTCGCGGACGGCTTCCAAGTCAATCGTCGTTGCGCAGGGGAGGTAATCTGCCTCCAGCTGCAAGGTCTTGTTTGCCTCCCTCTCGATCTCTTCGAGGCGCTTGCGGAAACCGGCCATCTTCTCGTGCAGGGCGGCGAGACTTGCCTCCGCAGTTGCCGCGGTCTCCTTTAATTTGGCAACGGCTGCCTCCTCGTAGGGGATCCCTTGGGCGGCATCGCGGTACTGTTCCAAGGCCTTCAGCGCTTGCTGCCAGAAGGCCATGTTATCCTGGAGCGTCTCCCCCTGGGTTCCGAGGAGGTTAAGCAAGATGCCTCGCTCTTCACCTGCCGATTTCTCATGCTGTTGCCGAGCAATCAGCCCCTGCTGAAATGCCTGCCGCGATTCGGCACCTGACCTGCCCCTGATATCGTCTATCCTGCCTTGCGCCTCTTTTATCTTTTTTTCTACTGTTGGTATGCTCTTGTTCCGCAATTCGGTTATACGTTCTTCTAGATTTTCGTTTCTCCTGGTTATCTCCTGTATTTCATCCGATCTTTTGCGCAGCTCCTCGTCAAACTGCTGTATGCGGGCATAGATATCCTCGGCAGACACGGCGCTCCACTTAAATTTTGCCAGGGCAAGCTTGATCTGCGCGAACCCCCCTGCTGACCATGCCCTTGCACGCACCTGCTGGAGCTGGGGTGCCCAGAGGGCGATGGTCGCTATAAAAAAGAGCGGCGCTGCGATATAAAAAGGAAGCGAGGGGCGGAAGATCAACCCGATCAGGGATATGCCGAGCAAGATAGCGGCGACGATGCCCATCCGCATGTAAACTGAAGCCTTTTGTTCCCTCTCAACCCCTTCTCTCCTCTTCATCTCATAGAGGTTCAATTCGGCCTTCACCTCGTCCAGTGTCTTTTTCCTCTCCTCAAAGATGCGAAACTCACGCATCTTCTCCCTGAGCGCCTTGTCGATGCCTTTGAGCTCTTGCTCATGGGCTTTGAGCTTGACGGCGAAGGTCTCTCTCTCTTCCCGATGAAGCGCTATATCCCTTTCGCAATCTCTCCATTGTTGCGCATCGCCCTCGTTGTATTGTTTCAGCTGGCTCGCGGTCTCCAAGGCCGTTCTGAGCCTATCCAGCGCCTCTTTCCCCCTTGTGTACTTATCTCGCTTGCGGGCATCTTCCAGGTATTCGCCCTCGCGCCTGAGCCTCTCGATCTCCTCCTGCCATCTGACTGCCTCTTCTTCCAGCTCATCAAATTTTCCTTCGTTCATCTCTTGCGACAGGCCTTCGATAGTCGCCAGGAGATCCCTGGCCCCTTCTATCCTGGTCTTTAAGTTCTCTTCCTTGATATCGAGAAAGATACCGCCCGGAGTTAATCGTCCGATCTCCCGCAAGGCCTCTTTTATCCGGAGGATCTCCTCGGTCCTGAGGCCCGTGAGTCGGTTCGTGATTGTCGTATAAAACTCGCTTTCGCGGGCGATGGAGAGATCGCTGTCCCTGATGATGAAGATATTACGGCACTCCGATGCGGTCACTGCGGCGATCTTTGTCAGGTCTCCCTTTTCCGGGAGCTTGATCTCCATGCCGTCATCCCCTTCTATAACGCAATAGCCTTCCGGGCTCTCCTCTACCCGGTCTATGAGGTGGCCGAAGTCTCGCACATTGCGCCCCAGCAGGAGCTTTACCAGGGCATCGATGGTGAGGGTCTTCCCCTCCTCGTTATTCCCCGCCAGGAGCGTAAAGGGATGGGCGAGCATGTAGCTTATTCCCTGCAGGGGGCCATAGCGCTTTATGAAGAGCTCCTTTATCCTCATCGGCGTGCACCAATCATGGCCCCGATCGCCATCTCCCGCATCTTGCCTTTTTTTTCTTCGGCATGGTCGGCCTGTGCGAGTTTTGCTAAAAACTCCTTAAACAGGTCGTCTTCCAGTATCATCCGTATATCCCGGAATTCATAGTGTTCCTCGATGCATCTGTCCCGGACAATCTTTTTGGCGCGTTTAACAAACTCCTCTTCCGTCATCCCTATGGTCTCGCCGTTGATAAACCCCCCAACGGTGAGGAGGACCTGTGCGTTAGCAGGCAACTCCTGAAGACGTTCTTTGATTGTCTCCAGGGGGTTTTTGTCGGCAAAGGGATCGCAGACGATAACCACTTCTTCAAAATAAGGGGTGTCAAGGAGATGTTCCTGGGGCGGTTTGCCGAGCTCGAAGAGGTTGATCCGCCGCTGGCCGGTTTCCTTTCGCGTTATGGAGACAGGGGAGCCGGGATAGACGAAATAACCCCCCTGTGCCAGCCGCCAGACGTCAAAGCGCTTGTGGAAATGACCGGCAAGGACATAATCGACCTTGAGATCGTTAAAATAGGCGAGCCTCACCGGCATGTACCGCTCGTCATCCTCATCGCCGAAATCGCTCCTCGAGAAGAAGGCGTCGAGCAGCTCTCCGTGATAGAGCACGATCTGTTTCTTGCCAGGGGTCAGGCGATGGGCAAGCGCATGGAGTTGATAAAGGATCTTTTCCCGCTCTGCCGGCTCAAAGGGGATCCCCCATATCATGACGTCCTTATATTCGAAAGGTGTGTTCGGATCGGTGAGGAGGTGGGTGTCTTCGCCGAAATAGATGCCGCCGGCATACGAATCTTTGTCGTGGTTGCCGGGGATAAGGCAGATGCGAAAGCCCGTGTCGGAGAAGAGGGCGCGTATGTGAGGCCTGAGTGCCTCGGCGTCGCTGCCTCTGTCAAAGAGGTCGCCGCTGATGAGAAGGAGTTCTATCCGCTCTTTTTTGCCGAGGGCGATGAGTTTTTGCAAGGCCTTCCATCTTTCATCGCCATGTTCTTTGAGATGGATATCTGCGGTATGGATGATCTTCATTGTGTATCAACCACCGAACAAAAAAATAGAAGGGTTTTCACTCAACCTTCAGCATCCTCTCCAGGGTTGTCTTCGCCTTTATCATGATCTCTTGCTCAAGCTCGATGGCGTATCGCATCTCCGTGAGGGCAGTATAGACGCTCTCCAGCCTTGTTTTTTTCATGTTCGGGCAGATAAGGCCCGGCGAGAGCAGGTAAAAGGTCTTCTCCGGATTATTCTTCTTGAGGCTGTAGAGGACCCCCATTTCCGTGCCGATGATAAATTTTTTCTCTCTCGAGGCGGCGGCAAAATCGATGATCTGCCTGGTGCTGCCGACAAAGTCCGCCAGTTCAACGACCTCGGGCCGGCACTCCGGGTGCACCAGGAGCACGGCATCAGGGTGCGCCTCTTTCGCCTTCTTCGCTTCTTCTAAGGTGACTCTATGATGCGTCACACAGTATCCATCCCAGATGATCATCCTTTTTTCCGGGACCTTTTTGGCGATATAGCTTCCCAGGTTTTTATCGGGCACGAAGATAATCTCTTCTTCCGCCAAGGACTGAATCACCTTCACCGCATTGGAAGAGGTGCAACAGATATCGCACTCGGCCTTTACCTCTGCGGAGGTGTTGATGTAACAGACCACTGCGGCATTGGGGTGATCGCGCTTCAGTGCCCTCAAGTCCTCGGCAGTCACCATATCGGCCATCGGGCATCCGGCGTGGATCTCGGGTAGCAGCACCGTCTTTTGAGGCGAGAGAATCTTTGCGCTCTCGGCCATGAAATGGACGCCGCAAAAAACGATGATATCTTGAGGGATGGAGGCACAGTATTTGCTGAGGGCAAAGGAATCCCCGATCACATCGGCCAGCGCCTGAACATCGTCTATCTGGTAGTTGTGCGCGACGATGACGGAATTCCGCTCTTGTTTTAATGCGAGGATCTTTTTTGTTAACGCCTTTTTATCCATGGTAGTTGCTTAGAAAATAGTTTTCAAATCCCTCCATCCCCCCTTTAGAAAAGGGGGGATGGAGGATTATTGATTTTTCCTGCTCCCGCCAAAGGCGGGACGAGATTCCCGCAGGTGGCTCTGACCAAAGGGTCACTGACCAAGGGGCCACCTTCGGCTTCGGTTTAGCCAGAGGGATAATCTCCCCCTTTGGGAAAGGGGGATTGGGGGGGATTTTTATCGTTCGACGGTGACGAACCCCTCGGGAAAGATTGCCTAGAAAATAAATGCTGTCTTCCTCTCCCCCCTCTTCGTATGAAAAAATAGGCAGGCCATCTGCCTGCCTATCACAGATTCGGTGGATTGTACCGGGGTCTATGACTCGAGCTCCACATTCCAGTAGAGGTAGTCGAACCACGACTCTGGCGCCTGTTTGATGTTGATGGTAATCCGCAAGATGGGGAGCCACTCCGGCTTGGCTGGTTTGCGCAAGAGCGCCATCCTGGCCTCGTGCGGGGTCCTTCCCCCCTTGTGCCTGTTGCACTCCATGCAGCAGGTGACGATGTTGCTCCACTCGGTCTTTCCCCCCATCGACCGGGGGATCACATGGTCGTAGGTCAACTCCTCGCTGGAGAGCTTGTTCCCGCAATAGAGGCATTGGTTTTTGTCCCGGGCGTAGATATTCTGGCGGGAGAACTTTACGCCTACTTTCTTCTTGCGCACGTACCTGATGAGCCGGATGATGGAGGGGAGCCTGATCGTAAAGGAGATACTGTGCACCTCCCGATCGTATTCCTTGATGACCTCTACCTTACCCAGGGTAACCAGGGTAATGGCCCTTTTCCAGGACACTACCCGCAAGGGCTCATAGGTGGCGTTTAACAGTAGGGCGTGCTCCATCTCCCATTCTCACTGCTGGCTCATAAGGTTGCATATTTTATACCCCTTTTTCCCCTTTTCTGTCAAGGCCCTCCCGGTCTGGAGGGTTCTTTGCCATGCTAGGAATTTTTTAAAAGTGCGCACCGTTTAAGTTGAAACTGCACACCCCTTATCTCCTCTCCCCTGTCGAAGACCCCGCCGCCTTTGTGGCGGGGAGGGGAGAGGAGAGGATAAAGACCCCCGCCCTGCTGTAGATAAATCAGAGAAGTCGGGATGCCGTTAAGCGGCAGTGAGGGGGGTATTCCTGGAGCCCACCCTCACCCCGACCCTCTCCCGCCCGGGCGGGAGAGGGAGATTATAGGTTTTTATCGTCTGCTTTTAGTTGTCGTTTCGGATAGCCCACCATCAAGAACTGTGCCCTTTTTGTATTACAAGTGGCAGGAGGGTTCTTGGCCATTGACAAAGCAAAGGACAAAAGTATATCTTTTTTAAGGCCTTGCCGTATTGTTATCGGATTTCACATGAGAGAGGCGTGAGGAATAGGAAGCGATGAAACGCGTGGGAATCGTGGGAACCGGCTCTTATCTGCCTGAAAAGATCTTGTCCAATTTCGATTTGGAGAAGTTCCTCGATACCAATGACGAGTGGATAATGACGAGGACGGGGATCAGGGAACGGCGCGTGGCCCGTGCAGACGAGGCAGCTTCGGATCTCGCTCTCAGGGCAAGCGAGCGGGCCCTGGCAGAGGCCGGTATTGCCCCTGAAGAGGTAGAGCTCATCATCATGGCCACCGTCACCCCTGATACCCAGTGCCCTGCCGGGGCCAACTGGCTGGAGGCGAAGCTCGGGGCGGTGAATGCCGTCAGTTTTGATGTCACCGCCGCCTGCACGGGCTTTCTCTTTGCCCTTTCCATAGTGGAGCAGTATATCAAGAACGGCGTCTACCGCAATGCCCTCGTGGTCGCCTCGGAGATCATGAGCAGGACGCTGGACTGGACCGACCGCGAGACCTGCATCCTCTGGGGGGATGGGGCCGGCGCGGCAGTGATCACGGAGGTGGAAAACGGCCACCAGATTCTTTCTACCCACATACACACCGACGGGGCTGGTGGGGAGGGCCTCTTGCTGCCCGGAGGCGGGTCACGGACCACCCCCATATCATACGAGAGCGTGGAGAAGAAGCTCCACAACCTGGACATGATCGGCGCCAACCAGTCCGTTAAGGTGGCGGTCAAGCGGTTCGCAGAGGGGTGTGAGGAGGCCCTCCGCTACAACGGCTTCACCCTCGATGACGTCAAGGTGATCATCCCCCACCAGGCAAATATCCGCATCCTTCAGGGGATGGCCAAGCGGCTGGATGTCTCAATGGACAAGGTCTATCTGACCATCGAAAAGTACGGGAATATCTCCTCTGCCACGGTCCCCATTGCCCTGGATCAGGCGGTGCGGGATGGCACTGTCCAGCCGGGCGACCTGATCCTGCTCACCGCCTTCGGCGGGGGGTTGACGTGGGGGAGCTGTTTGATCAGGTGGTAAGCAAAGCTGTCAGCTATCATAACCATATAAAGACCATTTTTCCTCTCCCCTCGGGGAGAGGATTAAGGTGAGGGGGAGAGTCGTACTATAGCCACCCTCACCCGTCCCCTCTCCCGCAGGCGGGAGAGGGGGTTGCAATGTTTTCACTTTTCAGGGATTTGCAATGCAGCTTGATGATGCGTTCCTAGAAGAAATAAAAGGCTTCCTGGATAAAGAGGAAGGGAGATGCCTATACGAGACCGCCCTGATAGCCAGCAAACTGGGGCCCTGCCTGGAGATAGGGAGCTACTGCGGCAAATCGGCCTACTATCTCGGCAGCGCCTGCCGGCAGAACAACGGCATCCTCTTTTCCATCGACCATCACCGCGGCTCGGAAGAGCAGCAGCAGGGCGAGGAGTATTTCGACCCTGATCTCTTCGATGCCGAGAGCGGCCGTGTCGACACGTTTAAAGAGTTCAGGAGGATCATCGAGAAGACCGGGCTCGCGGACACCGTCGTCCCTATCGTCTGCCGCTCTGAAGTTGCCGCCCGCCTCTGGGCCACGCCCTTGAGCCTGGTTTTTATTGACGGCGGGCACTCCTCTGAGGCGGCCCTCACCGATTACCAGTGCTGGAGCAGGCACCTCATGCCGGAGGGCTATCTCTTGATCCACGATATCTTTATTGATCCGGCAAAGGGGGGGCAGGCGCCTTATGAGGTCTATAAGCTGGCCAGGGCATCCGGCCTTTTCCGCGTGCTGCCCATGGTCAAGACCCTGGGCGTGCTGCAAAGGATAGGATGAGGGCCGCCTAGACAGTCTTATAAGGATTCCGCGGAAAAGGGGAACGATTTCCAGAAGCTGTGGCTGAAGAGCTGGCTCGCGGGAGAAAGATCATAGAGGATATCGGCGGCAAGGAGCACGGCTGCTGCCGTCCAGGCGGTTTTTTCCATCGTGTAGATGGTACAATCGGGGAAGGTAACGCCGGTCCAGAAGGCGCCGTCATCGTAGCGCTTTTCCATGAGCCATCCAAAGACCATCTCCGCGGTCCCGAATTCGTCGATGGCTGCGAGCGCTATGGCCAGCTCCGCGGTTTCCGCCATGGTTGCCCATGACTGGTCAGATACGCAACGCACGCCCCACTCGGGGGCGACAAATCTATCCCATGCCTGTGCAATCCTTATTTTAGCGTCATATCCCGTCAGGGCAGTGCCCAGGATGGGGTAATACCAGTCCATGGAAAAGCAGGCCTTGCTCTGGTCAAAGAGGTGGGGCTTGTGCCTGATGGCATCCCGCAGCCTTATCCTCGCTGCCTCCCATAATGGCCTTCGCTCGCCCAGGATATGGGCCATCCTCAAGGCGCAGCTGAGGCTCATATAGATAGAGCTTGAGCCGGTGAGCAGGGCCATTGTATCTATAGCACCGTCAGCCCTCTTGGCCCAGAGGATCTCACCCTCCTTAGCCTGGAGCCCTATTACATAGTCCATGGCCTTACATATCGTAGGCCACATGACGCGCACGAACGCGTGATCACCTGTTGCCAGATAGTAATGGAGGACCCCGACGGCGATATAGGCCGTCATATTGGAATCCTTGTGAGCGCCGTTTTCAGGCTTGCCATGACGATAGCATGACCACCAGCTCCCGTCTGCCAGTTGGGTCCTGGCAGACCAGAGAAAGGCCTTGCGGGCCGCCTCGCTATGGCCGCCGATGGTCAACCCCATGGCGCTTTCCACATGATCCCAGGGGTCGGTCTGGCCGCCATCGGACCAGGGGATTTCCCCATCCTCTTTTTGTACCCCGAGGATGAATTCCGCCGTCGCGGCGAGCTCAAGAGGCGCATACTGAGCTTCCGGAGAGGTGATTGTCTTAGGCATGTTTTCCCTTTCTCATATAGAGCACCAGGCTCTTCCCCAAGAGGGGATTGAGCAGATGTTCCAGCAGGCCTGTGATACGGTTGCGCTTCATGATGCACCAGACCAAGAATCGGTGATAGAGGTTCACGAGCCGAGAATCCGTCCGCTCCGGTCCCACCAGGCACTTGAGCCACCAGAAGGGGGTGTGAAAACTGTGGGCCGAATGGAGGGCCCATTTCTTGAGGCCGGCTTGCTCCAGGAGCTCGATTAATTCCTTCTTTTTATATATGCGAATATGGCCGTTGTTTGCCTTGTGGTAGTCCTGCGAAAGGGCCCAGCAGATGCGCTCCGGCAGGTAGCGGGGGACGCTTATTACCAGGTCCTTGCCCGGTCTTACGACCCTGGTTGCCTCATGAACCGCCGCATCCTGGCGAGGGACATGCTCCAGGACCTCCGAGCAGATTACGCAGTCGAAGACATTGTCTTTAAAGGGCAGAACGGTGACGTCGGCCACGAGGACGCCCCAGGCCCCGCCTCCCTGCTTCCCCAGCGATTCCTCGTAGAGCAGCCGCTTTTTGGCCTCTCGTGCGTCGGCGAAGCTGATGTCCAGCCCGATCGCGATCACCTGCTTGAGCCGGGCAACGGCGCAGGTATGGCGTCCTGTGCCGCAGCCCAGATCCAATACCCTTGCTCCCGGTCCTATCTGTAGTCTCTTAAGATCGACGGTGATCACGGATGGTCTCCCGGTACACCTCGACGGTCTTTTCGGCGGCCTTCGCCCAGGTGAAAGATGCCCGTACCCTCTTCAGCCCGGCCTCTCCCAGTTGTCGCGCCCTTTCGGGATTATCCAGCAACCCCCCGATGGCCTTGGCAAGCGCCCCTGCGTCAGCCGGGGGGACGAGCACGCCTGCGTCTCCTACTACCTCGGGCAAGGCACCGCCGGTCGTGCTGATGACC
>Ga0256868_10002116_pt1 | contig 10398 bp, 9 predicted proteins | sample RVTome_13_FD_187341 | JGI IMG/M metagenome (GOLD analysis project Ga0256868, IMG submission 187341) | Soil microbial communities from uranium-contaminated site in the Upper Colorado River Basin, Wyoming, United States - RVT92D227 HiSeq ... | reverse complement strand
AAAGACCGATGTTTTTGGAATTTCCTCCTCTTTTACGCCCTATTATGGAGAAGCATTGGAGATTGCCCGGATCGTCAAAGGATGGGACAGAAGGAAAATCGTCATTATGGGAGGGGTCCATATCAGTTGCGATCCTGAGGGTGTTTTGAAAAGTCCCCTTGTAGATTTTGTTGTCCTCGGGGAAGGGGAGATCCGTTTCCCTCTTCTAATAGAAAAGATTGAAAAGAAAGATTTTAAAGAGATTACAGAGATGGATGGGATTGGATTTCGGATAGACGGGGAAATACAGATAAAACCCCTTTTAAGCTTTATCCAAGACTTGGATTCCCTTCCTCATCCTTCGAGAGAACTACTCGATCTGGATCGATATCGGATGAGAAAGAAACGATCCACCATGATCATCACAAGCCGAGGTTGCCCACATGGATGTGCCTACTGTTCAGCCCATCTCGTGATGGGAAACTCTTTTAGGACTCGAACTCCAGAGGCCATACTTAAAGAGATGGTGGAGTGCTGGGAGCGATATGGTATCCAAGCCTTTGATATCGAAGATGACAATTTCACCTTTGATCAAGAGCGGGCAAAAAGACTGATGAGCCTTATTATCGAAAACTTTGGAGAAGAAAACCTACCTGCCGCAGGCAGGCTTGAACTTTCTGCCATGAATGGTGTCTCTTTTGCCTCTCTGGATGACGAGCTTTTAAAATTGATGAAAAGAGCAGGGTTTAAAACGATCAATCTTTCCTTTGTCAGCACAAGTCCCTTAATAAAAGAGAAAATGGGAAGACCCAAGCCAACGACTAAATTTGATAAAATTCTGAAAAAGGCAGAATGGGTTGGTCTTAACGTGATTGCTTATGCCATCCTGGGAATGCCTAGTCAAACCAAGGAGGAAATGGTAGATACTTTAATCTACCTGATGGGGGAAAAGGTCCTCATCGGTCCAAGTATTTATTACCCCACCCCTGGAACTCCTCTTTTTGAGAGATGTAATAAGGAGGGTATTCTTCCTCCCCACCTTTCCCAGTGGCGGTCAAGCGCCTTCCCCATTGAAACGGAGGAGTTTAATCGGCTCGATTTGTTTACCCTCTTTCGTCTGGCAAGGGTCATTAACTTTATCAAGGGTAAGATGGATGAAAAAGAATTAGATGAGGGGATAACATGGAAAGAACTCGCTCAGGTGTTAAAAAAAAGAAGAAAGGGTAAGGTTGAGGTTGAAGTTAAGGATGATGTTACTACTTGGATTGATTTACTTTGGATGCTTTTTAATGAAAGGTCGTTCTTCAGCTTAAAAAAGGATTCCCAAGATAAAAAATCAGTATCGAGGGAGAAGAGTTCGAAAAAGGTTGTGGATTATTTCTTTGATAAAGCTTGGAAAAACCCCATCCTGAAAAGCCGAACGGATTAAATGGTTGGAGACACAGCTATCTTTTTGGCATGTAGGTAAATGGTACCGTACCACTCCATTGCCAAGATAAAGAACCGTCAGCATTTGCAACAGGCGCCAAAGACAAGGTTTGGCCATCCACTAACCCATCAATATTAGCCAGAGTAGCTTGAATCGTGCCCGTTGCAGAGTCAACCTGTACAGCACTGATTCTTGATACAGCCCCAAGCCCAAGTCCTAAAGTGGTTTGAATTGCAGTGGCATCAGGACAGTTAGGCCAAGCAAGTGCACTACCAGCCATGTCCAATTCTTGACGGTAATTCCCAATGGCTGTTGCAACGTGCCTCATCGCATTTACGGCCTCGGACATCCTTGCTTTAATCGTCTGTGCTCTATATGCTGGAATGGCAATCGCGGCTAGGATACCGATAATGGTGATGACGATTAGCAATTCAATTAATGTAAAACCCCTTTCCTTCTTTTTCTTTACAATCATAATGAGACTCCCCTAATTTATTAAACCGGGACAATTAAAATAGGTGCAATAAAAATGCCGTTTTAAATTAGGTTATTTTAAAGGTCAATGAAGTAAATTGGGATAAATTGATGTAAAATGGTGGAAAAATTTTATTTTCAATTTTTAAATTGAAAATAAAGTCAACGTGACAAAAATGCAGACGATTAACAATTTTGGGCAGTGATACAATTTTACGGAGTCAATGAAAGACTACGCTGATCTTATTCTCAACCTTTCTTTCCCTTCTCCAGAAACAGTGATAGAAATATTCAGTTTCACTTTTCTCATTAATGCATTTTGTCATTAAAATATTGCATTCGTCCAAGGGAAAGTGATATGGATAACCCTGAAACATGAATTGATCGTCAGTGTGGAAAGGAATTCTATCATGACTTCCGTCTATCTCGTTCGTCACGGTCAAACAGCATGGAATAAGGAAGAGATCTTCCGAGGAAGAACAGATGTTCCTCTCGATGAAACTGGTTTAAGACAAGCGGAGTTGACAGGGCAATATTTCAAGGGAATGGAAATTCACGGGATTTACTCAAGCCCCTTATCGCGGGCATGGCAAACAGCTCAGAAGATTGCCCAATTTCACAACTTAAAGGTCGAACCCATGGAGGAAATACTCGATATGAGTTTTGGAGATTGGGAAGGGCACCCTCACCAAGAGATTCGAAAAATTGACAGCGAAACATATCGCCAATGGGTAGAGTCGCCCCATCTGGTCAGACTTCCAGGTGGAGAAAGTTTGGATGACGTCAGAGTGAGGGCGATGGCTGCACTGGAAGAAGTCATCCGAAAGCATCCAGAAAAGACCCTTGTCCTTGTCTCTCATCGGGTTGTGTGCAAAGTGTTGATTTGTGCCATTCTCGGTTTAGACAACTCCCATTTCTGGCAAATTGCGCAGGATACGACCGCGATCAACCTGATTCAATACAAAAATGGAAAGTACATTCTTTCTCTCATGAACGAGACCTGTCATCTCAAAACCCTGAAAGAGGAAAGGCAAAAGGTCGACTTTTAATCTATCGAAATAAGATTTATAATTAAATTATAAATGATCTTTTCTATCCAGGTGTCGGACACGGATAACGGTCACGCCTGCCTGCCGGTAGGCAGGGACACGTGAGTTAAAGGGAATGATTGAGATTCGATTTCATGGGAGAGGTGGTCAGGGAGCTGTGGTGGCATCCAAAGTGCTTGCCGTCGCCTTTTTCCATGAAAACCTCTATGTCCAATCCTTCCCTGCCTTTGGAGTTGAAAGGCGAGGGGCGCCTGTCATGGCCTTCTTGAGGGTGGATCACCAACCCATTCAGTTGAGGGTCAATATCTATGAACCCGATCATATCGTTGTTCTTGATCCAACGCTGATTGGAGCAATCGATGTCACATCGGGGCTTAAACAGAATGGATGGATCGTCATCAATTCACACCAACCTCCTGAAATATTTAGTCATCTGAAAGGTTTTCGAACGGCTACCGTTGACGCCACCTCTATTGCCATCCGGAATGGCTTAGGCTCACGAACGAACCCGATTGTCAATACCGCCATCTTAGGAGCGTTTTCAAAGGTGACGGGCCTTGTAGGAATCGATTCCATTGCATTGGCCATTCGGGAAGAGCTTTCAGGAAAGAAGAATGAGAACGCGAAGGCTGCAAGAGAAGCCTATAATGAAGTAAGGTTCTAAATTCGAAGCACGGGCGAAGCATCCCGAAGGGATCAATCCGAAACAAGCACCAATTTCAAAATGCAAATTTCAAAAAAAAAGTTTAGAACTTTTGACATTTGGATTTCGAATTTTTAAGTTTATACCTGATTCCAGTTATCCGAGGTTAGTTTAAAAAGATGTCCAACCTAATTCATTTCAAGGGTGCCTCTGAAATGCCGATGATCTCCATTTCTTTAGGAGATATGGACTGGAATAAAACGGGGGCGTGGAGGACACAGCGTCCTTTTTACGATGACAAGACACCCCCTTGCAGTACCACCTGTCCAGCAGGAAATGATATCGTTGGTTTTATACTGAAGATCACGCAAGGAGATTTTGAAGGGGCCTGGAATTTGATCAAGCAGGAGAATCCTTTTCCAGGAATTTGTGGCAGAGTCTGTTTTCACCCCTGCGAGTCGAAATGCAATCGCCGAGACTATGATGAGCCGATTGCCATCCATGCCTTGGAGAGGTTCGTCTCAGATTTTTCTTCAAATCTGAATAGGAAGATAGAAAAGGTATCAGGAGTAAGAAAGGAGAAGATTGCCATTATAGGATCTGGACCTGCCGGAATGAGTTGTGCTTATCATCTGGCAAGGCTTCATTATGATGTCACCGTCTTTGAATCTTCACCCTTAGCAGGGGGTATGTTGAGGATAGGTATTCCCTCCTACCGATTGCCAAAGGAGGTTTTAGATAGGGAAATTTCAAATATTGAGGCATTAGGTGTGGAGATTCGAACAGGAACTCCATTTGGTGAAAATTTAAAATTAGATGGCTTAGAGGATTATCAAGCCATCTTCATCGCCACAGGAGCCCATCGAAGTAGAGCCCTTGAGATACCCGGCGAGAAAGGAAAGAGTGTCTTTAGCGGTCTTGATCTCCTCAGAAAGATCAATCCGGGTAAGAAAATAAAGTTGGGGGATAAGGTGGCTATCATCGGTGGAGGAAATACAGCCATCGATGTGGCACGATCGGCCATCCGCCTTGGAAAGAAAGCGACCATTCTTTACCGTCGTTCAAAGGAGGAGATGCCTGCTTTTGAAGATGAGGTTGTGGAAGCCATTGAAGAAGGGGTGGAGATAAGATATCTGGTCAGTCCCATCCGTATTCAACAAAAAGATAGCCTGAAACGTTTGGAATGTCTTCGAATGGAGCTGGGAGAGAAGGATGAGAGTGGTCGGAGAAGACCTGTCCCTATCCCCGACTCCAATTTTTTCATCGAAGCAGATAGTATGATCATTGCAGCAGGAGAAGAGATTGAAGTCTCCTTCCTCCCAAAAGGGATGGAGAAGAAAGAGGGTATCGTTCTAACCCAGAGAAATGGAAGCACAGGTATAAAAGGGATCTTTGCAGGAGGAGATCTCACTTCAAACCAGCGAACGGTGGCCCATGCCATTGGTTCGGGAAAAAAGGCTGCCTTGGCCATTGATTGTTACTTAAAAGGCATGGATTCAGAAGGAGCGATCCGTCAAATTCTGATAGGAGAGGGTCCATCCATCTCGATCTTCAGACATCTCCATCCTGAAGAGAGAACGATGAATCCCCATGTCGTCACCTTTGAGGAATTGAATACGGACTACTTCGAACCCTCAAAAAGGCATAGGGAATCTAAAGGTCTCGTCAAAAAAAGGATCAAGGGGTTTGGAGAGGTGACCTCCACCTTTACAGAGGGCATCGCATTAGAAGAAGCGGAAAGATGTTTCAGTTGCGGGACCTGTAATGGATGTGAAAACTGTTATGTCTTCTGTCCTGATGCCTCCGTCGTCAAAACAGAAGAAATCCTCTCCCATCAGGTGGATTACGATTTCTGTAAAGGCTGTGGGATCTGTTTTTCTGAATGTCCCCGAGGGGCTATTTCTTTAAAAGAGGAGGCGAGATGAAAAAGGTCATCACAGGAAATCAAGCGGTGGCCTACGGGGTGATATTGAGCCGTGTCGATGTCATCTCCGCCTATCCCATTACCCCGCAGACAACGATCGTTGAAGAACTTTCAGAGCTCATCGCAAGCGGTCGCTTGAACACCCGATTCTTAAAAGTGGAATCTGAACATTCTGCTATGGCTGCTTTGATAGGAGCCTCCACCGGTGGGGTGAGATGCTTCACGGCGACCTCCTCTCATGGATTGGCCTATATGCATGAGATGCTCCATTGGGCCTCTGGTGCTCGCCTTCCTATTGTGTTGGTGAATGTCAATCGAGCCATCGGCCCACCCTGGAATATCTGGAGCGATCAGAGTGACTCTCTTTCTCAACGGGATACCGGATGGATTCAACTCTATTGCGAAAATAATCAAGAAGTCCTCGATACCATCCTCCAGGCTTATCGGATTGCAGAATCGGTCAAGCTTCCTGTGATGGTTGTCCTCGATGCTTATGTCCTCTCCCATACCTCCGAGGCTGTAGAGATTCCCACGATGGAGGAGGTTGACCCATTCTTACCGCCCTACTGTCCGGAATATCAAATCGATATTCAGGAACCTAAGGCCTTTTCAATGATTGCCACCCCGGAACATTTTTTAGAGTTTCGATACAAAATTCAAAAAGCGATGGAAGAGGTTCCCGAGATCGCCAAAAAGGTGGACGATGAATTCAGATCCCGATTTGGTCGCGGCTACGGTGCTATTGAAAGATATGGAAAAGAGGAAGCCGAAATTTTTCTAATGACTTCTGGTACAGTGACCAGTACCTCAAGGATCGTCATCAAGAAACTAATTGGGAAAGGAGTCAGCATTGCCGGAATAAAAATTAAGAGATTTCGACCCTTCCCATCTAAAGAAATTTATGAGGAAGTCAAAGGAGCAAAGAAGTTGGCGATCATTGATAGAAATCTCTCGGCGGGAGTGGGGGGCATCTTTGCCCAGGAATTAAGAGCCTCCTTATACTCCAGAGAGGAGAGACCCCAGGTCTTTGGTTTCATCTCGGGATTGGGTGGTAGGGACATCACTCCAGAACTCATTGAAGAAGCGATCCAATACACGATGGAACATCCCCGGCCCGAAGAAGAGATTTTGTGGTTGGGTCTGAAGAAATAAAAAGTAGGCAGTGAGCAGTAGGCAGTAAACAATAATATGATACAGAGGCAATAGATGAAAAAGAGAGAGATACCTCATGCTGAGAATCTTGGCCATGGCCATCTCGCCTGTGCTGGATGTGGAGCAGCCGTTAGCATGCGGCTCACCCTTAAGGCCCTCGGTGAAAAAACGGTAATGATCTTCCCTGCTTCTTGCTGGTCCATCATTCCAGGATTCTGGCCCTATTCGAGTGTCCGAATTCCGGTCGTTCATGCTGGTTTTGTCACAGGCGGAGCAACCGCCTCAGGGGTCAGGGCCGCTTTAGATATTCGAGGTGATCATGAGGCTGTGGTAGCGGTATGGGCTGGAGATGGTGGGACCTTTGACATCGGGCTCCAAGCCCTCTCCGGTGCTGCAGAAAGAAACGAAGATTTCATTTATATCTGTAACGACAACGAAGGTTACATGAATACGGGCACCCAACAGAGCTCCGCCACACCCATGTTCGCTTGGACAACGACCACTCCAGTCATGAAGCCCAAAGAAAACCCAAAGAAAGATATCATGGCCATCATGGCCGATCATTATATCCCTTATGCGGCAACGGCTACGATTGCTTACCCAGAAGACTTGTTAAGAAAGATGGAGAAGGCAAAGAGAATCCGGGGAACCCGATTCATCCATCTTCTCTCTCCCTGTTCTCCGGGTTGGAGGATTCCTTCAGAACTCACCATTAAGATTTCAAGACTTGCTGTTCGGTCAAGAGTCTTTCCTCTTTATGAAATCGAGAATGGGATATCCTACACCATCCAAGAGGAATCGCATGTCGTTCCGGTAAAAGAATATTTAAAACTTCAGGGCCGGTTCAGCCACTTGACCGATTCAGAAATGGAGGTGATTCAAAAAAACGTGGAGAGAACTTGGGAGAGGTTAATAAAAAGGGCAAGGAGTTAATGTGATTCAGAGCTCAAGAGTTCTTCGGTTTTTGTTCTAATCTCATCTCTAAGTTTTCGAAACACCGCTCAAAACCTGCCACTGCCCAGAACCGAGAGCATTCAACAAACCCTCAGCCATCTGACTCCGGGCAGAATTTCCGGTGCAGAGGAAGAGGACCTTTTTAACCCCTGTCATCATTTACCCCGTTAGAAAGCCCCAGCATTTATGCTGGGGATAGTAGAAATAGAAAACATCAGCTCCTTATTGAGGGCGGGGTCAAAGCCCAGCCCTTTCTAACGGGGTTTACTTTTTCTTCGGCTGAGTCTTTGGAGGGTAGGAGGCTTCGATGATACTTTTCATTCCTCCCCGGACATTAAATTCACCCGTGACAATTGCTTGAATGGGTTTGGAGGCCCTGACAAAATCTCTGAGGGTTCGGTTCACCGCATTTTCGTAGAAGATCCCTAAGTTCCGGTAGGCGAGGATGTATGTCTTCAGAGATTTTAATTCTACGCACCATTTATCAGGGATATAGCGGATCGTAATCGTCCCGAAGTCAGGCAGTCCTGTTCGAGGGCAGACAGAGGTAAACTCTGGAATGGAAATCGTAATCTCGTAGTTTTTGAACTGATTTTTGAAACATTCGAGTTTTGGAAGCGGGGTATCAATCCCTGAGCGGGCGTGTTTGTCTGTATAAACTTTCATAGGCCTCCTCTTTTATATGGCATCATAATTTAAAATTTACGAGGAATCAACAGGAAATGCTTTCCTCTTAAAAACTACCTTTTATGGAGCAAGGGGGTCTATTTGAAAAAATTATATCCAACGGTTAAATTTAATCGGAAATCAGGTCATCGTAATATACTGGAGATGAGGATATGATGAATAAAGTGACGATTGAGAAACTTCCCGATACAAAAGAAATTCTTGGAGCAAAAAGGTGGGAAGAAGAAAGAGGGGAGTTCGTTCAGATTGCGTATCAGGAAGGGATGTATCATTTAGCTGGTTTTGAAATCAGAAAAGGGTTCTCAAGGGGTAACCATTACCATGAAAAGAAGGAAGAAATATTCTATGTCTTTCAAGGAAAGATAAAAGCTTCGTTTATCGATATAGAGACTCTTCAAAAGGAAGAAACGATTCTGGAAAAAGGGGATAAAATAAGAGTTAAACCCCGCTGCGGCCATCTCTTTTACGGTTTGGAAGATACGATGGTGATCGAATATAGTCCGCAGGTTTACGATAGGGAGGATAGCTACAAAATCAACTTAAGCCAATTGGGACCTCCCCCCAAAAACATTGATCATTTAATCTAATTAAAGATATCAATAATGGAGAGAATGTGATTTTATAGAAGGGGGACTATCATGGCAGAACCTGAGCGTATCACTCCAGAAGAAGTTCATCAGAAGTTGAAAGCCGGCAAAGCACTTCTTGTTTGTGCCTATGAAGACGAAGCCAGATTTAAGAAGGTACGGCTTCAAGGGGCGATTTCATTCAACGAGTTCAAGCCTAAGCTTCCCTCCCTGTCAAAAGACCAAGAGATTGTCTTCTACTGAGCTTGACCCAAGGAAGCAAGTGCTGCCGGTCAGGCAGCCCTATACCTTGAAAAGGGATTCCATAAAGTCAAGTGCCTCGCCGGCGGTGTGGAGGCATGGAAAAAAGCAGGTTACCCACTCGTCGAAGCTGAATAGATCCTTCATCTATCCCGTTAATTTTGTTATTCCTGCGCAAACAGGAATCCAAGCATTGGTATTACTGAAAGGTGAATTCCTGCTCCTACAGGAATGGCAATAAGAGACAAATGAATTTTCCTCTTATCCCCCATCCTTGATATAAAGAGTTGATAATTGGTTTTGGTAGGGTATAATTTAAAAAATATGAAGGGATAGGGAGAATCCGATGCTTTCAGAAAAGATGGGAAGAAGAAAATTCATGAGGAACATATCTTCAGCCTTTTTGGGAGTGGTGACAAGTCATTTTTTGGGAGGCCTTCCATTTGCCAATGCAGAAAAGAAATCAACCCTTGAATATCGAACCCTCGGCAAGACAGGATTAAAGGTGACCGCTGTGAGTATGGGCGTGATGAATTGTAGCGATCCCGCTGTGCTGCTTCGAGCCTTTGACCTGGGAATCAATTTTTATGATACAGCGGACTGTTACATGAAGGGACGAAATGAGGAGATGGTGGGTAAGGCATTCGAAGGAAAGCGGCAAAAGGTATTCATTCAGACGAAGGTTCATGTTCATGATCATGATGAGAAGAAAATGCGAGCCTCTGTAGAGAGGAGTCTTCGACGATTACGGACGGATTATGTCGATGTCCTGGTATGGCACGATCACTCTTCTCCAGAAGAAATTGCTGATCCTAAGCTCTTCGAATTCATGTCAAAGATGAAAAAGGAAGGGAAAACCCGATTCACCGGTTTTTCGGCCCACCGCAATATGGCTCCTCTTTTGAGAGAAGCGGCAAAATCGAATTTTCACGATGTGGCTTTAGTCTCCTATAATTTCACTCATTCAAAGGATTTGAAGGAGGCTGTGGCATTGGCAGCCAGATCAGGGATAGGAATTGTGGCAATGAAGACTCAAGCAGGGGGCTACAAGAAGCAGAAGATGGGAGGCCTAAGCCCTCATCAGGCTGCCCTCAAATACATATTGATGGATCAGAATGTTTCCGCAGCCGTTCCAGGGGTGACCACGATTGAACAGATCGAGGAGTGTGCGGCTGTCATGGGAGCTTCCTTTTCGAAAAGGGATTTCAATGAGCTGAAACAATATCAATCTTTCCTTCAGGGAAGAATTTGTACGATGTGCGGGGGGTGTATGGGGGAAT
>Ga0256868_10002112_pt1 | contig 10407 bp, 10 predicted proteins | sample RVTome_13_FD_187341 | JGI IMG/M metagenome (GOLD analysis project Ga0256868, IMG submission 187341) | Soil microbial communities from uranium-contaminated site in the Upper Colorado River Basin, Wyoming, United States - RVT92D227 HiSeq ... | reverse complement strand
TCGCGAAGGCGATGGGGGCATTCCAGACTGCGATCGGAGTAATCGCGCTGATTGTGGGCATCTGGGACTTGCTCTGAACTGAGGCGAACAAACCAGTCGCTGAGCAGCTCTCGCTCACGCCTTCGAGATGTGAGCTGAGGGCTCCTCGGAATCTTTTCTTTCTTACTTCTTGTTGAGCCAGCCCAGGCTCTTCGGGACCTGGGCCAAGTGCGCGCCTCTGATGGTCTCGGGGAACTAACTTTAAGAACTCGACGCGCGCATGATACGTATTCATGCGAATGATACCGAAGAAGCTCTTCTTCACGAAAGGCGTAGGGAAACACAAGTACCAGCTCCAGTCTTTTGAGCTCGCATTGCGCGATGCCGGAATCGAGAAGTTCAACCTCGTCTCAGTCTCAAGCATTCTGCCTGCAGGGTGCCAGATCGTCTCGCGAGAAGAAGGCCTGAAGGAATTGAGGGCTGGTCAGATAGTCTTCGTCGTCATGGCGAGGAACGCCATCAACGAGCCCAACAGAATGGTCGCGTCATCTATCGGATGTGCCGTGCCAGCAGACGGGAGTCACTACGGATACTTGTCTGAGCACCACGCGTTCGGAGAGAACGCCGAGACAGCGGGACACCACTCAGAGGACCTCGCCGCTACGATGCTCGCCACGACGCTCGGAATCGAATTCGATTCAGAGAAGGACTGGGACGAGCGCGAGGATATCTACAAGATGAGCGGGAAGATCGTCAAATCCCTCAACATGACCAAAACTGCCGAGGGCGATAAGAGCGGCATGTGGACGACCGTCGTGGCCGCGGCAGTGTTCGTCACGGGCCCCGATTCTGAGGACGGGTCTCCCGACTCCTCGAAGCAATGATATCCTTTTGTTGCGATTGCCTATCGATCAGCAAGGTGGGTGTGCGAACATGTCTAGGACTGGCAAGGGAATGAGGAAACTGGGCGAATACCACGACGGAACCAGCGACGGCCTCGAGCCGCTGGAGCCGCTCGACCTTGGCAAGTACAAGACCGTTTCCGACCTTGTGAAGGGGATGAGCAGGTGCAGCTTCGGCGCCAGGAGCGTCGGAGAGGCTGCAGACGTGGTCGAGTCGATGGTGAAGGACAAGGACTGCTTCAAGGTCCTGACATTGTCCGGGGCGATGACACCCGCGAAGATGGGCCTCGTCATATGCGACATGATCGATCTCGGGATGACGGACGCGATCATATCGACTGGCGCGATCATGGCACACGGAATGGTCGAGTCCACGGGCAGATCCCATTTCAAACACAACGAGTTCATGAACGATAACCAGCTTTACACGATGGGTTACAACCGGATATACGATACAATCGAGCTGGAGCGCAGCCTCGACGACATGGAGCTAATCTTCAGGAAAGTCATCGAAGGTGTCAAGGTGAACGAATCGCTGGGGAGTTTTGAGCTCAACTGGCTGATTGGGGAGTACCTTGCGAAGAACACGGATGAGGGCCAGCGTGGAATCCTGAAATCCGCCTATTCGAAGAAGGTTCCAGTCTATGTCCCAGCCTTCACAGACTCCGAGCTAGGCCTGGATTTCGGGATCTATATCAGGCGTATGCGGCTGGCGGGGAAGAAGTTCGTTCTGTATGACGCATTTGCGGATCTGGAGGACTATACCTCGCGCGTGCTCGAATCAAAGAAGCTCGGCATTCTGACGATTGGCGGAGGCGTTCCCCGCAACTGGGCTCAGCAGGTCGGCCCGTATCTGGACATCATCGACAAGCGCATAGGCGTTGGTGGCGGATTCAAAAGGTTCGACTACGCGGTCAGGATATGCCCTGAGCCGGTGCATTGGGGAGGTCTGTCCGGTTGCACGTACTCTGAAGGAGTCTCTTGGGGCAAGATACGGCCGAGGTCAGAGGGCGGGAGGTATGTCGAGGTCATGGCTGACGCCACGATCGCATGGCCCATCATTGTGAAGGCCGTGATGGAACGACTTCAGGAGAAGGGTCGCTGATGCCAAGGCAGTCTAGAATGAAAGCGTACATGCAAGCAAACCACTTCAGATGGTCATAGCGACCAGAAGCTCCTGCATGCCCTTCGACTATCCCGATTCTGAACAGCAGCAGGTTGTCGTCGGTCTTCATTGCCCTCAACTTCGCCACCCATTTCGCAGGCTCCCAGTACCCGACTCTCGAATCGTTCAGGCCTGCGGTGACCAATATGTTGGGGTATGCCTTCCTGGCCAGGTTGTCATATGGCGAGTACTTCTTGATGTAATCGTAGTGTTCCTTCTCTGCGGGGTTGCCCCACTCCTCGAACTCGCCAACCGTCAGAGGAATGGTCGGGTCGAGCATGGTCGTGATGCCGTCGACAAAGGGCACTTCAGCAACGACCACCTTGAATAGGTCAGGACGCATGTTTGTGACAGCGCCCATGAGGAGACCCCCCGCGCTCCTGCCTCTTATGGCGAGTCTCTCCGGGGAAGTGTAGCCCTCCTTCACGAGGTGTTCTGCGCACGCGATGAAGTCGTTGAAAGAATTGATCTTATTCAGAAGGCGACCATCGTGATGCCACTTCCTTCCCATATCTCCCCCACCTCTGATGTGCGCGTAAGCGTACACGAACCCTCGATCGAGAAGTGACACCAGGTTTGTGTTGAACCCCGTTGTGGCCCACTCGAATGTCGCATAGGCGCCATAGCCGTACAGGTAGCAGGGATTCTTGCCATCCTTCTTCAGCCCTTTCTTGTGGACGATCGAGACCGGTATCTTGACTCCGTCCGTCGAAGTCGCCCACGCCATCTCGGCTGCGTATTCGTCAGGGTCGTACCCAGGGATCTCGTCCTTCTTCAGCAGGTGCAGCTTCCGCGAGTCCAAGTCATATTCGAATTCAGTCGTGGGCGTGACCAGCGACCAGTATTTCACTCTCAACTTGTTGGAGTCCGGATTCTGGTTCGTGACAGGCATTGCGAAATACACCTCCTCTCCGAAGTCAATCGTATGCGAACTCATGTCCTCGAGCGAGTAGACTCGTATCCTGCCCTGAGCGTTCCTGCGCTCGAACACGACGAGATGATCCTCGAACGGCTCAACCCACGGGTTAGGATCGCTGACATCGATGACAACATCGTTTCTGTTCGGGATCAACTCCCTCCAGTTCTCATGGGAGACATTGTCGTCTGGGACAGCCATTATCTTGAAATTGATCGCATCCTCATTGGTGACGACATAGAATGTGTGTCCCATGTGGAGCACGAAGTACTCGATCAAATGCTTCCTGGGACGGAACAACTTGAACGGTTCATCAGGCGTGTCCGCTGGGAGGTACCGGACCTCCGATGTGGTTGCGCTCTCGATGGTGATCAATATGAACTTCCTTGACTTCGTCTTGGTCACTTCGAGGTAGTAGAACCTGGCATCGTCCTCGTGGAAAACCAGGACATCGTTCCTGTGGTCCGATCCAAGCACATGTCTCCACACCTTATCCGGCCTGTATTCCTTGTCCATCGTGGAGTAGAAGATGGTGGCGCTGTCATTGGCCCATTCGACATCGTGAGTGTTCGTGATCTGGTCCTGAAGCATCTCGCCAGTTGATAGGTCTTTCATGAAAAGAGTGTATCTTTCGGAGCCGTCCATGTCGGCCAAGTAGACCAGCTTCTTGTGATCGGGGCTCGCCTTTACCAGGCTCACCTTGAAGAACGAGTTGCCAGCGGCGATATCGTTGAGGTCCAGGATGATTTCTTCCGCTGCCTCTGGACCTCCTTTCTTCCGGCAGTGAACCGGGTACTGTCTGCCGGCCTCCGTTCTGTAATAGTAATGGAAATCGTCGATCCTCTCGGCTACTGATGTATCAGCGTCTTTGTTCCTAGCCTTCATCTCCTCGAACAGTCTCTTCTGAAGGGTCTCGGTGTGTCTCAGCATCTCAGTGGTGTATCTGTTCTCCGCCTCTAGGTATTCGATGACGCCAGGGTTCTTCCTGTCGCGCAACCAGTAGTACTCGTCGATGCGTTCGTCCCCGTGCCTGACAAATGTCTGGGGCATCTTTCTTGCAGCTGGCGGCTTGGGTTGTTCTCTATCCACCATCGTCTACTGTGATAGAATTCGGTGTAATAAACAAACCGATGACCTCAGGGATGATGACTCGGCTGGGTCGTCATCAGATGGGTGCACTGGCCGGGTTTCTGCTTGACGAAAAGGATATCTGAGAGATAGCTGTTGCCGGGCCCAGGAAGAACTCGCAAACGAGCGAGGAGGTGGTGAAGATGGCAGGCTTTGAGACCAGATTCAAGGTGCGGAAGCGCCTGGACACATTGACTCAGGAAGACAAGAAGAAGATACACGATGCTGCGTTGGATTTGCTTGAGCGGATCGGCATCAGAATAGACAGCCAACTCGCGCGCAAGGAGTTGAAGAAGGCAGGGGCAACTGTCGATGAGGGCTCTCGGATAGTCAAGATGCCAAGAAACGTGGTCGGCGATTTGCTCAAGTCGGTTCCCTCTAGCATAGTCCTCGCCGCAAGGAAGCAGGAATACGAATTGCCGCTCGACGGGACACATTTCTACTTCACTACCGATGGATGCGGAGTTAGCGCCTGGGACTCGAAATCATGCGCGAGGCGCGAGTCCAGGCTGGACGACATCAGAAGGACTGCCATCATAGCGGATTGGCTTCCCAACCTGAGCATCTACGAACCGATGGTGGTCGCGCACGATGTGCCACTTGAGAGCCATGTCGTGAGAGGTCTAAAAGAGGCAATGGTCAACAACACGAAGCACATCGAGACGGAGTCGACCACGACCCCCGAAGAGGCACGAGCGCAGGTCCAGATGGCCTCTGAGGTTGTTGGGTCGGCCGAGGAGCTCAGAAAGCGACACTACATATCCGCGATGGTCTGCACAATATCTCCACTTGTCCTTGAAGGGCCGGCGACGGATGCTGCGATGGTCTGGGCAGAGAACCACGTGCCGATTCACATAACTGGTATGGCTATGATGGGTATGTCTGGCCCTGCGACCATAGCGGGCGATATCGCCCTCAATCATGCGGAGACGCTCGGCCTCGCATGCGCGGTTCAAGCGCACGAACGTGGGGCCCCTGTCATTTACGGCTCGGTCCTTTCGAGCATGAACCCGAAGACGGGCTCCGTCAATCTGAGCTCAGTGGAGGCGATGATCCTGGGCACTTGCGCGAGCGAGATGTCTCGTTTTGTCAGGTTCCCGTGCTCATGCATGGGCACCGGTCCCGGATCGATGGTGCCTGGCCCTCAAGCTGCAATCGAGAGCTCGATCATTACTACCCTTGCAGCGATATCAGGCTCTGAAGTCATGAACGGCATGGGGCTCCTCGACAGCTCGACCGTCCTTTCATACGAGCAGCTCATGATCGACAATGAGATGGTCGGCATGGCCCTCAGCGCATTCCGGGAGATACCGGTGAATAAGGAAACCCTCGCGGCTGAAATCATCGAGAAGGTCGGGATCGGAGGGACATTCCTGAAGGAGATGCACACGCTGAGGCACATACGGGAATTCTACGTTCCTTCGCTCTGGCCGGACCAGAGCTACGACATGTGGAGCAAGGCTGGTTGCAAGAACATCCTGGAAGTGGCCATGGACAAAGCGAACACCGTACTGAAGGAGCACAAGCCCGAGCCTCTGGACAAAGACATATCGAAGAGACTCGACAAGATTGTGAGCTCTTTTGGCAAGTCCTGAGCTCATCGTTGGGTCCTCGCTGAGGATATTGTCAGGCCGGCAAGATGAGCTCGGGAGAGTCGTTTGCCGGGCTGTTCACCGCTCTCGAGACTTCGTGTGCAGCAATCGGGCCAGACGGGTACGGTCTGAAGAGACTAGTGAGCGCTTTAGCAGAGAGCTCACCCTCGCTCAACCACTCGTCCTCTTGTTCTGGTCGCAGGATCACGGGCATTCTGTTGTGGATCTTCTCGAGGACTGCATTGGGTCGGGTCGTGATGATGGTGAATGTCAGCAGTGTGGATCCGTCAGGTTTCTTCCAATGGTCATACAGCCCCGCAAGCCCGAAGAACGAATCATCCTTCATACGGACATAGAACGGGGTCTTGACCTTGCCATCTCTCCTCCATTCATAGAACCCGGTCGTCGGAACGATACATCGTCTTCTCTTCAAGGAGGCCCGGAATGCCGGTTTCGCCGACACAGTCTCCGCACGGGCGTTGATGAGCCTGTTGCCAATCTTGGTATCCTTGGCCCAGAACGGGACAAGCCCCCATCTCATTATGACTGCCTTTCTGGTGCCTTCTCCAACGATTACTGGCACGGATTGTGTAGGGGCGATGTTATAGCGCGACTCGACCTCTGGCGCTTGCTCCTTCACACCAAACCTCGCGAACAACCCCATCGTGTACGCGATAGCGAATCGACCGCACATTTGAATGCTCACTCATCTTCCTTGTCGGCCTTTTCGAACTTGAGAGAGGCCGAGTTGACGCAGTAGCGCAGGCCAGTGGGCTTCGGCCCATCATCGAAGACATGCCCGAGGTGGCCCCCGCATCTAGCGCAAAGGATCTCCGTCCTGGTCGTGAAAAGGCTTCGGTCCGTCTTCTCTTCTATATTGTCCTTCGATAATGGCAGGTAGAAGCTCGGCCAGCCGCTCCCCGAATCGTATTTAGTCTCTGACGAGAACAGCTCCTCGCCACAGGCTGCACACCTGTAGACTCCTTTCTTCTTGCTCGTGTAGAGTTCGCCCGTGAATGCCGGCTCAGTGCCTTTCTCCCGGAGAATGTGATACTGCTGCGGGCTGAGCTCCTTCTTCCATTCCTCTTGTGATTTCTTGACCTTCTCAGTCATGCTCTTCCCGACGATGCTACTCCTCGAAAACCGATAAGTGTTGTGCCGTTCCGTGCCGAAAATGACCATTACTTCGGCTTGCCGAACTCCTCGAAGCTTGTTATGTCCTCGAGGGGCTTCCTGTTCTTGACTACCGGGAGCCGGGAGGTGCCCACCTCTTTCTCCTTCGGATATCCGACCGAAAGCATCGCGACGATGACGAAATTGTCGGGCACTTTCAAGAGCTTCCTGATTCTGTCCTCATAGAAGCTCCCGATCCAACAGGTGCCAAGTCCTTCCGCGGTGGCCGCCAGGACCATAGTCTGAAGGGCTATGGTGGTGTCGACGACGTGCCACTTGGGGGACCTGATCTTGTCCCCGAGGCCGACTATCACGACTGGGGATTCGGTCAGGAATTTCGCATAGGGGCCGTCGGTCAGACCAGACCTCTTACCGGGGTCAGTAACAACAATGAAGTGCCAAGGCTGGTGGTTCACGGCCGAGGGCGACAATCTGCCAGCCTCTAGGACCCTCCTCAAGACGTCGTCGGGGACCGGTTTCGACAAATACGATCTGACTGACTTCCTGACCTCAATCGCCTGTTGTACTTCCATGATGTCGCCCCGTGACGTCTGTCAGCAGTACCTGCATCCTTTCATCCCGCGCTTCTCGAAGTACTTCTGGTGGTATTCCTCCGCCGGGAAGAACTCCTCTGCGGGCCTTATCTGAGTAACCACTCTCTTGTTCTTGAAATGCTCGCTAGCCTGGAGCTGTTCCTTCGAGGCTTCCGCCGAGGCCCTCTGGGCCTCGGTGTGGTAGAAGATCGCTGATCTGTATTGCTCACCGACATCAGGGCCCTGCCTGTTCAATTGGGAAGGGTCGTGAAGCCCCCAGAAAGACTCGAGCAGTTCACCGTACGTTGTCTGGCCCGGGTCGAATTCGACGAGGACGGCCTCTGCGTGATGCGTCCTGCCGGAGCAGACGTCCTTGTATGTGGGGCCTCTGGTCACTCCTCCGGTATATCCGACGGTGGTACCAACTACTCCTTTCAGATCCCTGAATGCCTCCTCGACGTGCCAGAAGCATCCAGCTGCAAATGTGGCTCTCTCAGTCATCCATAACACCCTTGAAACAACAGGACTCATATTCCTGAATCATTAGATTGCCTTATGCCCAAACGGGTACAGTAGGCTCCCACTCCCCGGATGCGTTAATATATGGCCGTATCGCATTGCCACGCCGGACTAGGATGGAAGCCCAATCTGTCTCTGGATCTGACGCAACCCTCAAGCGGTCGGCGATGACGGTCGCAGTCCTGAGCTCTTTCGTGACTCCTTTCGTGGCCTCTTCGATCAACGTGGCGATCCCTTCCATCGGCGACGAGTTCTCCATGGACGCCGTGCTTCTGAGCTGGGTGGCCACCTCATATCTTCTGTCTTCAGCAGCATTCCTGGTGCCGTTCGCGAGGATAGCAGATATCAGGGGTAGGAAGAGGGTGTTCCTCTACGGCTCGTTCGTCATGGCAGTCGCCTCAATTCTGTGCTCTCTGGCGTTCGACGCGTGGTCGCTGATTGGCTTCAGGATCGTGCAGGGTATAGGCGGAGCCATGATTTTCGGGACGTCCGTCGCGATACTCTCGTCCGTCTACCCTCCCAACGAGCGTGGAAAGGCCCTGGGGACCGCGGTGTCCGCGGTCTATATCGGCCTGTCCGCAGGGCCGTTCCTGGGCGGCTTCATGACCGAGTACTTGGGTTGGAGGAGTTTGTTCCTCCTCATTGTACCCCTGAACCTGATAGTCATCTACGTGACCCAGACAAGGCTGAAGGGAGAGTGGGCGGAAGCTGCTGGCGAGAGGTTCGACCTCAAAGGCTCGGTCATGTACGCTTCTTCATTGACCGCTGTGATCCTCGGATTCTCATTGCTCCCTAGCTTGGCTGGCGCTGGGGTCCTAGTGCTTGGCTCGCTCGGCATGGTCGGATTCGTTCTGATGGAGATCAGAGAGAGGAGCCCCGTGTTGGACATCGCCCTGTTCCTGAAGAACCGTACCTTCGCCTTCTCCAACCTCGCGGCCCTCATCAACTACAGTGCCACGTTCGCGGTCACCTTCATGATGAGCCTCTACCTGCATTATGTGAAAGGGATCAGCTACGAGATCACTGGAGCGATCCTTGTTGCCCAACCAGTCGTCATGGCCGTATTCTCGCCTCTCGCTGGCAAACTGTCTGACATGAAGGAGCCGCGTCTAATCGCCTCTGCGGGAATGGCCATCTGCACCGCCGGCCTTGTCATGCTTTCGCTGTTCACGGAGGACACGGACACATGGGTCATAGTCGCCGTGCTAGCGTTCCTCGGGTTCGGGTTCGCTCTGTTCTCGTCGCCGAATATGAATGCGATCATGGGGTGTGTGCAGAGGAGGCAGTATGGGATCGCCTCGGGTTTGGTTGGCACGATGAGGCTAGTGGGGCAGGTCCTGAGTATGGGCATTGCGACCATATTCATCGCTATCTACGTCGGAGATGAAGCACTCAGCTTCGAGCTGGCCGATGAGTTCATGGATAGCTACCAGGTATCCTTCTATGTCTTTGCTGCTCTATGCGCGTTTGGTGTGTTCGCGTCTCTGGCAAGGGGCCGAAAGGTCGATGTTTGCCCGTAATCAAGCTGTCCGAATGTCGCCGAGGGTCATACAAAAACGGAAAGCAGAAGGGGTTTTGACGCGCATGATCGATCCGGTCACCTGAGCGTGCCAGCAAACACCTGCCACGCAAGAGCCGTCTTCGCGGTCAGGCTGAGGATGACATAGACCTTCTCTCCGTACAGGTAGTCCGCCCACTTGCCCTTCTTGCGGTACTGTAGCACCATGTTGATTGCGAAGATGTTGAAGAAGATCGCAAGTGAGAAGAATATGCCTATCACGAACTCAGGGAAGTCGCCTCCTGCCAGCATGACCGACCCGAAGAAGTAGATGCCAACAACTACCCAGGGCACGATTCCCGCGAAGCAGCCGAAGATGTACGCGGTCCAGTTGGTCTTCTGGGTCGTTTGGTTGTGCAGCTCCATCATCAGCCCGAACAGGTTCATTGTCGCGTTCAGGGCGAATATGAGCAACAACGAGGAGAGCTCATAGATGCCGCACAGCATCGCGATCACGACGATCATGATCGACGAGCTGATGGCGTACTCATACCATCGGGCGTAGTTGATGCCCTTCTGGAGGTTCTTCACATACCAGGGGTAAGCCTTCGTGGACAGTGAGAGGTGCGCGATCGCCGAAACGAACAGGAACGCAGCGACCATCGGTCCTAGCCTGAGGTTCACAATTACATCGGTGACCTTGAAGAATTCCCCAGTGACGTCATTGTACGTCAGGAAATTGGTCTCAACAGGCACCGAGAAACTGTTGCTCAACCAAAGCATCAGGGCACCCTGAATGAGATGCAGAAACCCCATGGCCATGTTGAACTTTCGGAGTTTTACAAACTTCGGATCACTTGTGGCCTCCATTCCCCTACCACCTTTTCAACTGCAGACAGTTGACGAGTATATCTAATCTGTTCCTGTCCTATGCGGTGGACGTACGCTCTGTACTACTCACTGGATTCCGTCCTTATCGGGTTGTCCGATCCTAGCCATAGG
>Ga0256868_10002111_pt1 | contig 10408 bp, 15 predicted proteins | sample RVTome_13_FD_187341 | JGI IMG/M metagenome (GOLD analysis project Ga0256868, IMG submission 187341) | Soil microbial communities from uranium-contaminated site in the Upper Colorado River Basin, Wyoming, United States - RVT92D227 HiSeq ... | reverse complement strand
CGTGGTGAGAAGCGACAGGGAGAAGTGTAGCTATTGCAAGGTAACCTTCAAAGAGGATCGAATCGTCGGGTGTATTTTCCTCGGGCAAACGAAGGGCGTTTCAGAAATACTCCACGCCATCGAAAATAAGATCGATGTGAAGGAAGTGAAGGATTCCATTCTGGAGGAGGGTTTTGACTTTAAAAAGCTGAAATGAGCAATAAAAAATCCACCGAGTTCATTGAATTCGGTGGATTCTCTAAGGTTAAAGGGTTAAAGAGGAGGAAAGAGTTTTTTATCTTCTATTTGAAAATTACTATACACTATTCAAATTAGAGGAAGGTTAAAATTAGATTAAAATTTTTTAATCTTGTTGCTAAAAGGAGGCATCGTTTAATCGATCTAAACCATGGAGGCGGCCTATGACAGAAGAGGAAAGGAAGTTGACTGAGGAAGAATTTGTCCACCAGGCGATAAAAAAGTTAAGAAAAGAGCCATTTCGTGGGGTCCACAGTGTCTACAGTGGCTTCAATGAAGCATTCCGGAAGTATTTTGGAACCAATCCGGTCGAGGCCACTTCCAAATTAGCCTCTGAGGGAAAGATAGAGATAAGACCCGTTAAGGGAGGGGCGATGCTCTTTCTTCCTGGAGAGGCTCCGAAAAGACCTTCAGCAGAAGAGATTATACAGTTGATATTGGAGTCGGGAAACCGAAACCTTTCTGAAGAGGAGTTTGTCATCGAGGGGATAAAAAAATTGAGAAAAGAGCCTTACAAAGGGATCAGCAGCGTCTTCAGCGGATTCAACGAAGCCTTCCGAAAACAGTTCAACAAAGACCCGATCGAACTCACAAGCAAAATGGCCTCAGAAGGAAAGATCGAGATCATCCCAATAAGGGGTGGAAAAGGGGTGATGGTCTATCTTCCAGGAGAAGGGCCGAGAGGAAGAAAAACCGAAGAAACATTGAAGAAGATTCTGGGGTAAAAGGCTATTTGATAAGACTTGATTGTAAACCCCACCTTATTAAAAATCTCCCCTAACCCCTCTTTACAAAAGAGGGGGATAAAATTTCCCCCTTAGAAAAAGGGGGAAGAAGGGGGATTTCCGGTAATTAATTCTGTCAAGGCTTCTTGATAGGCACGAAAGGTATTTGAATCGAAGAGAACGAATCGGACGAGCTTAATTTCGGGGTGATCTTTCAGATAGTCCATGACGGCCTTTAAGGCGATACGGGAAGCCTCCTCCACCGGATATCCATAAATTCCTGTGCTGATGGAAGGGAAGGCGATCGATGAAATTTTGTTTTGGGTACATATTTCTAAACTCTTTTGATAAGCGCTGGATAAAAGTTCTGCATCTCTGGGTGATCCTGAGTATCTTGGACCAACCGCATGGATCACATATTTGGCCTTAAGATTCCCGCCACCCGTGATCACAGCCGATCCAGTTGGACAACCTTTATATTTGGATCTTAGTTCAGACATAATTGGAGACCCACCGGCTCTGTGGATGGCACCATCCACTCCTCCACCTCCTGCAAGTGCAGAATTGGCAGCATTACCGATGGCCTCTGTCTCCTGCTGGGTAATATCGCCCTGTACCACTTCTAAAGTTGATTGATGAACCTTTGCTTTCATCATATTGTCCATTCCCCTGTATAAAGATTAGCTATTTTCCATTCATACCAAAAAGGATTGACATCGTCAATATGGAGGGGTAAGGTTTGCATACAAGAATTGGCAAATAGATATGCTTGCTAAACAGTTATGCACAATGTAACACTCATGAACAATGAAAATGAGTAATCCCCCCTCACCCCCCTTTAGTAAAGGGGGGAAGGGGGGATTTGAGTGATTTAAGGTTTAAAACGATGAAAGCGATCAACTATGGCTGGGTCATTGTTGGAGTGGGCGTACTTGTCAAGATGGCAGGCTTAGGGTTTGGCCGGTTTGCCTATTCGATGCTTCTTCCCAGCATGAGGGAATCGCTCGGTTTTAACTACATACAGATGGGACTTCTGAGTGGAGGAATACTCCTTGGATACCTCCTCTTCTCTTTTATCGGTGGAACGCTTGCAACTCGGTTCGGATCTAAAAGAGTCGTGATTGTCTCCCTTCTCTGCAGTACCATTTCCATGCTTCTTCTCAGCCGATTTTCAGAATTTATCCTCCTTTTCTCATTCACCTTTGTCATGGGGGCTGGGGCTGGAGGGGCTCATATTTCCATGACCACACTCCCCATGGCCTGGTTTGGGAAGCAATCACTGGGCAAGGCATTGGGGGTCGTCACAGGAGGGACAGGGCTTGGCATTATTGTCACGGGTCTTCTGCTTCCTTATCTTCTATTCAATTTGGGTAGAGAGGCTTGGAGACAATGCTGGCTCCTTCTGGCCTTAATCACTTTTCTGGTGGCCGTGATCGGATGGATATTATTGAGAGAAAAACCGAACCAGATAACGATCCTTCCTTCCAGTCCTGATGGAGATAAAGAATCCATTCCCTTTATAGGAAAGAGAAATGGACTTACCCTTAAGGCAATCTTTATCATCTATTTCATCTTTGGATTTGCTTATAACATCTATGCCACCTATTTTGTCGCCTACATGGTTGAAGAAATTCGACTTTCAGAAAAAACCGCAGGGGATATATGGGCCATCTTCGGTTGGATGTGTATGGGGAGTGGATTGATTTGGGGATTCCTTTCAGACCGTTTAGGAAGACGAGAGGCCCTGCTCTGGAACAACGGAATCATCGCCTTTTCCGTTCTTCTTCCTCTTCTGCTCCATCAGCCTTTCTTCCTCGGTTTCTCTGCCCTTCTTTTTGGAGCCACTTTTTTAGGAACGGTCACTGTCATTGCAGCGGCGATTGGGGATCAGGTGGTTGAAAAAAAGGCTTCTGTTTATGGGTTGGTCACACTGATCCATGGAATCGGACAGTTCTTAGGGACAACGTTTGGGGGATATTTAAAAGATTTAACGGGCTCCTTTCAATTAACCCTTATTTCCTCCTTGATCGGATTCATTCTCTGCTTCATCCTGACTGCCCTCACCCCCCACCTCTCCCTCCCCCTCAAAGGGGGGAGGAGGTAGGTGGGGGTGGGGTCAGAGGGTTTCGTAAAAAGATTTTTTGAGGAATTTAAAAGACTTAACAAATTTATCGAAGACTTCAAATGCTGAGGGGTCGTAGGTTCCGTCCATAGGTCTCCACTGGGTGAGATACCAGGAAACCACACGTTCTCCACGCTTTCCGAAGACCATCTTTGACCTCACCTTTTCCTTCTTCACAGGATCGCTCCCCTCCGCAATGATGGCCAGTCCCTCTCCTCCTACAACGTTAACCCTCTTCCTTTCCAGAATCTTAATGTTCATGGAAATGGCTGCCGCCCAAAGATATCGCCTGAAAAATTCATCCCCTCGTTCTTCAAATTTCATGGAGCAACCAAAGGGTTCTTCGTCATAGACAAATATGGATTGAGATGGAAAGGACCCAGGATCACTTCGGATAAACCCAAATCCAAATTCACCTCCTGATTCCACTTGAATCACCTTCCATCCAAGCGGAGGAACCATAAATTCAAACTCATCATTCCATATCAATGTCCTACGCTCACTCAACCGATAAGGCTTCTTTGATGTCTCGGTCATCGTCGCACAACCCGAAAACCAAACCAATACCAATAAAACACATAACATCATCAACCCTTTTCTCTTCATGGCGTCCCTCCTTCCTGGTTCAGTTTTTTAAGAAAGAGGAGAATATCTTTGAAGTCAGGCGAACCATCTCTGACATAACGGATGATCCCCTTTTTGTCGATAATGACCGTCCGTCTCGAAAAGACAGGAAAGCCCTTGATCTCAGGGGAAGGTTGGACTCCAAATGTGGCGCCCAGAAAGCCACTGACATTCGAAAGCAGAGGAAAGGTTAAGTCCAGGCTTTTTGCCCAGTATTTCAATATGGTCACATCATCAACACTGACGCCCACGACCCGGGCGTTGAAGCGCTCATAGAGGTAGAGGTTCCTCTGATGGCCCTCCATCTCGCCCGTTCAGATGGGGGTGAAGGCAGCCGGGAAGAAGGTAATGATCAGGTGATATTTTCCATAATACTCTTCCAAATATTGAATTAGTCGATCCTGGGTGGATGGAAGTGAAAAATAAGAGGTTTCTTGACCGACTAAACTTTTCTTCTCCTGTGCTCGCACGTTAGCGAGAGGAAGAAGAAATAAAACGAGCAGGAACAACCATAACAACCTTAGATACGACTTCTTTCCCATTGATGACCTCCTTTCTATTATTTTTAAAAATATTAAACCATTTTCTCTCCTTTAGCAATTTTGTTTAAGAAGTCTCGCGGAGAGAAATTTATCGGGAGCAACCGCAAGGGACGAAACCGCCCAGCTGATAGTAGCCACAGTGGCGGTTCCATCCCTTGATCACCGGCTAAAGTTTCAGCCCTTCGGCCAGGCGCTTGCCAAACTCTGGATCAGCTTTGGTAAAGTGGTCCACCATGCGCTGCTGGATGGGCTTATCTGCCTTACCCAAAGAGTCAACAATTGTCAAGATTTTTGGACAGATTTTTTAAAAAACAGGATATTTAAAAGAACAGCTTGCCAAAGAAGTGTTAAAGTGTTAAATAATTTTGGGGGTTAAAGATGATTGCTTTCGATCTTTTCTGTTCAAATGGCCATAAATTTGAGTGCTGGTTCAAGGACAGCGCCTCCTTTGAGGAACAGAAATCCTCTGGCATCATCAACTGTCCTATTTGTGACGATACTGAAGTGGTAAGGGCCTTCTCTCCTTTTATGATAAAGAAAAACGAGGGGAAGAAAAGGGAGGAAGTGGATGCCTACCGTGCGCTCCAGTTGGTTCACGAATATATAGATAAGCATTTTGAAGATGTGGGAGCTGGTTTTTACAAAGAGGCTCTCAAAATCCATTACGGGGAAACAGAAAAGAGGAATATTAAAGGAACAGCTACTACGGAGGAAGAAGTCATCCTAAAGGAGGAAGGGATCCAGTTCTTTAAAGTTCCCATCATCAAACGCCTCCTGAACTGAAGTCAAAATTAAATCAATATCAAATGTCAAAATCCCTGCTTGCCCTCAACCAGGACGGTTCGGGGCCTGCGGCAGGCAACCAAATACCAAATAAAACCAATTTTTGAAATATGCCATGAACCATGCCATGAACCATGTTAGGTTCATGATTTGTCCTGAACCCAGCGCGGTTCAGGATAAGGTTCATGATTAGTCCTGAACTCTTCATAGTTCAGGAAACTTTGACATTTGAAATTGGCTTTTCCTCAGGCGGGTTTAAGGTTTTGGCAATAAATTTACTTCCTGAAATTTATCATCTCTAAAAAGCGTAATTTGAACCGAATTATCCCCCTTGAATGCGTCAAGGGCTTCTTCAAATTCTTGAACACTGCCCGCCTCTTTGAGGTCGACTTTGGTAATAATATCCCCTGTTTTAATTCCAGAGACCTCTGAGGCACTGCCTGACATGACTTCTGAAACCAATACACCCTTCTGACCTTTGAAGTTAAAGTGGGAGGCTAAAGAAGGTGTGAGTTCCTGAATTCGAATCCCATATCGCTCTCCCATATTCTTCCCGTGGTCGGGTCTTTTCGACTTGGCAAGGGTGATTCCCTGGGCATCGAGAATCGTGGCTAAGACGAAGATCGGAGTTTTAGATTTCAATGTGATGATAATCGCATCGCTGGGTCGAGCATCGATTTCGATCAACTTTTTATTTAATGTTAGAAAGAGCCTCGCATAGTAGGTATGGTTTTTTAAATCGACAATTTTTACTTCTCTCACCTTCACTTGAGCCTGTCCCAGAATAGAATGGAGGAGGTCATGTGTCATGGGTCTTGGGGAGGTGATGTTTTTTAGTTCTTTATCGATCGCATTTGCCTCAAGAAGGCCGATCCAGATGGGAAGGGCCTTTTTACCCTCCTTATCGGCAAGGATGACGACTGGGGTCTGTGCAATGGGATCAAGCCCCACTCCTTTTACCTCCATTTCGATGAAGGCGGGAGGTGTCTCCTTACTGATGGAGACAATCACGAGTGCAATGGAGATAAGTAAAAAACCTGCAAGACCGATCTTCAAATATCTTCTCATGATTTTTTCCTCTTCATCGTTCTTTGTCTCAATATGGCCATCAAACCGATGACGATCTTTTGTCCGTCCCGCTTGGTCAGGGGATCGGGTCTTTTAATAATCCGTTGACAGAAGGCATGGTAATGTCCCTCATCCCAGTTCAATTTTTCTAAAAGGTAAGAGATGAAATCCTGTTGGCTCGAGGTGATCGATTCGAAACCTTGAGGACTATCCGAGGGAATGAGCCGTCCTTTGGGTACGGGATGGTAGGGATGGGGAAGAAGACCTTTGAAGCCCATCTCTTGAAAACGTTTCATCACTTTTTCAAAACCTTCCCTGGTTAACCGGGTTGAGCTTTCCACCCCTGCGACTCCTTTTAGGATCTGGCGATAGGATTCTTCATCGAGATGGAGATCATCTTTGGCGATATGGATAAGAGCCTTCTTCTTTCGACCAATGACCATTCTTATCACCAAATTAATTATAAAGCAAACCGTATTGAAAATAAAAATGAATTAGTTAGAAAATAGCTTTCAAATCCCCCCACCCCCCCTTTGCTAAAGGGGGGTAAGGGGGGATTACCTAATTTTCATCGTTCGCGGGTGACGCTCCGCCATGAAGGATAATGAGACAGGATGGATGGGTAGCATTGACAGAATATGCGTTTTTCAATAACATAATGCCTAACCAGCAAAGGGTCATGGGATTACGAATGCCTCCTTTTTTATTTTTACCTCTATTTTTCTTACCCTTTTTATTGATAGGGGATGAAAGAACCTATCCCATGAAGAGTGGAATCTCCATAGAAAATCTCAGAGGGCATGTACAAAATCTACAGTTTGATCGGAATCCGTATGACCATTTTCATGAGTTGGAAAAGGCAGGGCAATATATTTATCATGAGTTTTCGAAAGTCGGCCTAAGGGTATGGGAAGAATCTTTTCAATGGGAGGGGAGAAAATACAATAATATCGTAGCGGAGAAAAGAGGTTTGGGATCACCCGATAAAATATTTATCCTGGGCGCTCATTATGATACGGTTCCAGGCTCTCCGGGAGCTGACGACAATGCCAGTGCCATAGCCATTCTTCTTGAGGTGGCGAGGAATATTCAAAAGGTCAATTTAGATTCTACTCTAAGATTGATTGCCTTTAGTCTCGAAGAATATGGCTTTATTGGGAGTACCTATTATGCAGAGAAGGCAAGAAGAGAAGGGGAGAAGATGATGGGAATGATCTCCTTAGAGATGGTCGGTTTCACTCAATCGAGGCAAAATTATCCCTTTTACATCAATCCCAAATATTATCCCAATGTGGGTGACTTCATCGGAATCATTGGAAACGAGAGATCAAAGGCATTATTGGAAAAGGTGTATCAATCTTTCAGGGCCTATATCCCTCAACTCCCTACGGAGTTCTTACTCGTCCCAGGGAATGGGGATGGGATGGAAGAAGTAAGGTTAAGCGACCATAGTTCTTTTTGGGATCAGGGCTTTGCGGCCCTGATGGTCACGGATACGGCATTTTTAAGAAACCCGAATTACCATCTTCCATCAGATGCGATGGAGACACTTGATTTTGAATTTATGAGAAAGGTGGCGATTGGGATCTTTTATTCAATCGTGGAATTGGCAAAATAGGTAAGATATAGGTTGAGGTTAAGGTTGAGGTTAAGGAGGTTAACGTATAAAATCTTTTGCTTCAAGGGAAGCCCTGAACCCTATTAGGGACAGGGCGAAGCGATCCTCAAACCTTTAGCCTCAGACGGAGTTTGGCATGAAGATCGGTGTGATTTCGGATACCCACTTAGGGGAACCTCATTCTGAATTCAAGAAGGTGATTGAATCCCATTTCAGAGATGTGGAGAAGATCCTTCACGCAGGGGACTTTGTGGATTGGAGTATTGTAGAATATCTTTCAAGCCTGAAAGAGCTCATTGCAGTCTGTGGTAATATGGATCCACCGGATATACGAAAAGCTTTTCCCCATAAGAGGATTATTGAACTGGAGGGATTCCGCATCGGCCTGATTCATGGAGGGGGTTCTCCAATTGGGATAGAGTCAAGAATCCGAGGGGAATTTGATGGTGTGAATGCGATTGTCTACGGCCATACCCATACGCCAGCCAATCATCAGGTAAAGAATATTTTATTCTTCAATCCTGGCTCCCCCACACGTTCTTTTATTCATAGAGGCACTCTTGGTATCTTAAATATCGGAGAGAAGATCGAAGGACAGATCATCAAGATTTAGAAAGAACGATGAACAATGGACCATGGACGATGAACGATAAACTATGAACAATGAACAAAGAACGGTAAACAAAAGGAAAGCCCTGTTTCGGTTTAGGGAATGGCCTGTTTATCAGGCAGCAAAATCTTTCAGAAAGAAGATGAGGGAACTGGCAAAGAAGCTGCCTGAGAGTGAAAGATATCTTTTAAGAGATCAAATTTCACGGGCTGCGGATTCGATTTGTCTTAATATAGCGGAGGGATCGAATAAGTTATCAGATATTGAATTCAGCAAATTTTTGAATATGTCCGAAACTTCTTTGGAAGAGGTGGTTTGTTGTTTAGACTTAATTTTGGAGGACGGGCTTATTACGAAGGACGATTTTGAGAATTATCTTAAAGAGGCTGGAGCATTAGGGGCGCAACTGATCGCATTTGGCAAGAAAGTCCGTAAAGAAGGAACCCGTCTTTAATTGTTCATTATCCATTGTTCATTGTCCATTGTCCATAGTTCATCGTTCATTGTTCATAGTTTATCGTTCATCGTTGTTAGGTTGACTCACCTTTTCAGCTTCTCCAGTTCGTTCACAAGATCCTCGAGAGGAGGCCTCTTGTTGGTATCATGGACGTCGATATACCGAATGATCCCCTTTTTATCAATAATAAATAAGGCCCTTTCAGAGGTTCCATTTGAGCGCAACACGCCATATTTTTTGGCTACTGTACCATGGGGCCAGAAGTCGGAAAGGACTGGGAACCATAACTTCCCCATCTGATTGGTCCATGCAAAAAGGGTCGGGAGGTTGTCTACCGTAATTCCAAGGAGGATGGCATCATTTTGGTCAAAGATATCTTTGACAATATTGTAACCAGGCCACTGGTCTGAACAGACAGGGGTCCAGGCTGCAGGAACGAAGGAGAGAACCACATTCTTTTTTCCCTGGTACTGCTTCAGGGAAATCTTTTCCCCGGAAACCGCAGGAAGAGTGAATTGAGGAGCCCAGTCCCCAACCTTCACTTTGAGAACACTGTCAATCGGCTTGAGTATTCCTACCTTATAAATATTTTCCTTAAATGCCTCTGAAAGGGGATAGGCTACGGGGATAAAGGAAAAAACTGACAGAACTCCAGCGATCATAATGAGATTGCTTAATCTTTTCTTTTGCATGGTTCATCCTCCTACCTTAATCCGGAAGCTTTAAGTATTATTTCCAGAAATGGTTCAGCCCCCTGGAAATCACCCAATTGGGAATGAACAATCTGGTGAGTCCCATCGTCATTGATTTTGATAGCGACAAAGTATGGGGTTCTGACCTCTCCTAATAGCTTATGGATGGAAAAATCCTTATCTGCGAAAAGGGGGAATGGGACATGATAGGTTTTTTTGAACACACTCACCTCATAGGGAGAGTTCCCCGCGCCGATACCAATCATCTTAATTCTGGTTCTGAGGTCCGAATCTTTTTCAATCATTTGATAGAGTTCATTGATCCGAGGTGCATCTTTCTGACAATACGGGCAGTACATGCTGAAGATTTCAATGATAACTACCTTCGCCTTAATCTGTGGTATCTTGAAAGTGCCCGCGCCTGAAAGCCCCAAGTAGGCTTTCTCATCAGGATTTTTAGGTATTGAAAGGTTGATCACCGGAAGGACATCGCCCTTTGATGGAGGAGGATTGGACGCAAGAGTGGAAGAGGAAAGCACTGTAAAGAAGATGGTCATCACCACAAAAGATATTCGAATCTTATTCATTCCTCTCTCCTCCGCGATCCCTTTCTCATTATCGTTGTTATTATTAATCATAATTTTAAAGGGCCTCATTATCAAGTCTTTTTTAAAAGTTTCAAAAAGGATCCAATTCCGAAATAAATGACCACTTTTTATTGTTGCCCAATTTTTTTAAATCTGGTTAAATAAATTTGCCAGGACGGATAGGTCACCCAAAAACGATGAAAAGAGATAATCCCTCCCCCCCTTTAGTAAAGGGGAGAGGATTTGAAAATATTTAAAATCGGGTGAAAGGAGAAAAAGATGGCGAAACGGTACCCGCTGAAGATCACAGTGTTGAAGAAGTTAAGTTCTAAGGAGATTTATG
>Ga0256868_10002110_pt1 | contig 10421 bp, 10 predicted proteins | sample RVTome_13_FD_187341 | JGI IMG/M metagenome (GOLD analysis project Ga0256868, IMG submission 187341) | Soil microbial communities from uranium-contaminated site in the Upper Colorado River Basin, Wyoming, United States - RVT92D227 HiSeq ... | reverse complement strand
AATCCGCGCTCGTGAGGTCCGGTTTGAGCGGCGGACGAATATCGGTCGCACACCCCGACAACCTCGGAAAAGCCATCGGACCTGAGACGAAGGTCATCGGGATAAACACTTCCGACCCGCTCGGGCTGGGACCTGCCTCCAGCACCTTCTCCAGCTTGTTGAGGAAAGAGCCATACACGGCGTACTTCTTCAGACAGCTGCTGAACGAACCAGCGGTCCGCAGGTCGAACGCCAAGATCATAGTCGGCGGACCAGGCGTATGGCAGCTCGCCAACGAGTCCGCACGGCGCGAGCTAGGCATCGATTGCGTCGTCGAAGGCGAAGGTGAGCTCATCGCCCCTCAGCTGTTCAAGGACGCGATCGCCGGAAAGCCCCTGCCCGACTATGTTTCGGGAGGGCCGGTACCGGTGGAGGACATACCCATGATTTCCGGTCCGACCGTGAACGGCACTGTGGAGATAAGCCGCGGGTGCGGACGAGGGTGCGAGTTCTGCAACCCGAACATGAGGCTCGTCAGGCACATCCCTCTCGAGCACATACTCGGCGAGGTGAGGCTCAACCTCGCATACAGCACGAAGATCACGCTCCACGCGGAGGACGTTCTGAGGTACAAGGCGATGGGCATGCAGCCAAACCGTGCAGAGGTCGTCAACCTCTTCGAGAGGACTCTCGAACTCACGGACAACGTCGGTATGAGCCACATCGCCCTGTCGTCCGCACTCGCAGATCCGAAGTTGATCGATGAGATCAGCAACGCCTACGGTGCTACCGACGGCAAGAGGTGCTTGTACGCTCAGACGGGGGTGGAGACGGGGTCTCCCGACCTTGTCAACAAGCACATGCGCGGCAAGGCCAAGCCTTTCCAGCCGGACAAATGGCCAGAGGTCGTGAGAGAGTCCTTCAAACTGCTTGCGGACAGCAACTGGGTGGTCTGCGGCACCCTGGTCATGGGCATGCCCGGTGAGAGACCGGAGGACGTCGCGAAGACTCTCGAGCTCGTCAGGGACCTGAGGCAGCACAAGTGTCTGTTGGTCCCGCTCTTCTTCGTCCCCCTGGGGGAGCTGAGAGAGGATGAGTTCTTCACGCCGGACGCGATGCTGCCGGAGCACTGGATGCTCCTGGCAGAGTGCATGGAGCACGATTTCCACTGGGTGGGGAGGCTCATGGACGAGCTGTTCTCCCACAACCGCATGAGCTCTGCCCGGTCCGGCCTATTCAAGGTCGCCGCATGGTACATGGAACGAAGGCTCAGGGAGTCCATGGAGCTGATGAAGGAGGGCAAGGACCCGAGAGCGCTCCTGGAACCCCTGGAAGACCACGAGAACCAGCCTGCGGGCACCGGTATGGGCGAGGCGTGAGCCGACTCAGGCTGGCTTTATCGCTTCCTTCTCTCCGGACCCTGTCCCAGCGACCAGGAATATGGCGGCCAATACCAGCGCGGCTCCCACTGCTGCTGCGGAGCTCAAGGTCTCCTCGAGTAGGCCGATCGAGATGATGAGCGCCGTCAGGACCTCTATCAACATGATCGTCGCAGAGGCCGTCGCGGAGACCCCTTCGAGCCCGAGCGCCCACAGCAGAGTCGCAGCTGAAGTGCATGCTAGCCCAAGGTACACAATCGCTGCCCATCCCGCTGGCTCGACCGAGAAGTCCGCGCCCGTGAGCATGAGGAACGCTGTCGGTATCGTCAGCCAGACCATGCACGTCGCGATCGCGGCCGAGCTCAGTTCGATGCCGGTGTGCTTGTCCAGGAGCTTCTTGTTGATGATTATGAAGAAGGCCCAGCTCCAGCCAGCGAGGAATACGAGCACGTCCCCGAGCAGTTGCTCCGGGTCGAAAACGAGGTCCTCATTCAACGTGAGCAGCACGATCCCGAACGAGCCCACGACTATCCCGCCGACCTGCATCCGCCCGAGCCGTTCTCTGAACACGAAGTACGAGATAACTGCGACAGCGACCACGTTGATGTCGACCAAGAGCGAGGTCTTTGATGCGGTCGTGATCGTCAGGCCGACGTACTGCAGTATGAACCCCGTAGCGTTGAATCCTCCCACCAGCCAGATCATCGGGTTCCTGAAGATGCTCAAAGACATCTTGCGGAGGAACAGCACGAACCCGAGCGTCACGGCAGTTGCGATGACGAACCTGAGCCAGAGGAAGACCACATCGTTCCCCACGAACCCGAGACCCCATTTCGTGCCGGGGAACGATGTGCCCCATAGGAGGCTCGCGAACACCGTGAGCCAAATCGCGTTTGTCCTGTCGCGGGACGCCATCGACGGGGAGAATGCGCAGCTGTATTAGAAATCTACTTGGGCGACTCCTTGGGGAGGTCCACATGGAAGACGCTCCCCTTGCCCACTTGGCTCTCGACCCATATCCTTCCGCCGTGGGCCTCGACTATGCCCTTCGAGATCGGCAGGCCGAGCCCGAGCCTGTCCACCTGGTGCGACAGGTCGTTGCTCGTGATGATATGGAACCTGTCGAAGATCCGGGCGAGGTTCTCCAGCGGTATCCCGACGCCGTTGTCCCTTACCCAAACATGGACCATCTTGCCCTCATCTCTGGCGCAGACTTGGATTCGGCCACCCTCCTGAGTGTACCTGATCGCGTTGTCCACGATGTTGTTGAACACGTCCTTGAGCCTGCGCCTGTCCGCCATTATGAGAGGCAGCCGCCCCTCGATCTCGATGGTCATTGTCTGTTTCTTGTGCTCGGTATCGTGCTTCCTGGTCTGGACCAGCTCCTCGAGAAGCGCGTCCAGCCTGACCGGCTCGGAGGCGATCTGCAGCGAACCCTTTTCGAGCCTGCTCACGTCGAGCATGTTCTCGACGAGCGAGTAGAGCCTGTCTGTGTTGGCCTTGATGGTCTTCAACCTCGCGGTGAACTTGGGTTCCAGCTTGGCGGAGTACTCGGTCTCCATGAGATCGATGTAACCCCGCATCACGGTAAGTGGTGTCCTCAGCTCGTGGGACACGACGTCGATGAACTGGGTCTTCATCTTGGCAACTCGCTCAAGCTCTTGATAGGTCTGGGTCAGCTTCTCGTATGATCTCTCAAGCTGGTTCTGGAGTCTCACCTTGGAGGTCGTGTCCATCGCGACGAGGAGGATCTCACCCAGTTCGCCGCCTTCTGACCTCACGGGCGTCACCTTCACGTGCAGATAGACCGCCCTGTCCGGCCTTGTCACGATGTGGACATCCGCCTTCTCCCCCTCGTGGCCTTCCATCGCCTGTATGATGAGCGCATCGAGGCCGGACTTGCTCATCACCGGGAGCTCGAAGACGCTCGTGCCGATGAGTTCCTCAGGTGACTTCTTGTCGAGCATCTTCAGAAGCTGCTGGTTGACTGACTTGAATATCCCTTTCGAGTCGCATCTGAGGATGCCGATCGGGGCGATGTTCAGGAGGTTCTCCGTCTCGTCCTTTGACCTCCGGAGCACGTTGTTGAGCTTGACGTTGTCAATGACCATGGCAAGCGCGACGGACAGGCCGGATATGAGCCGCTCGGCCGCTTGGTCGAAGTCCCGCCTCCCCTTCTTGTTCGCCAGGGTGAAGTATCCCAGGAACTCGTCGCCGTGCATCACGGGCGCGACCATCACCTTCTCGACCTCCAGCTTCGATATAAGGTCGCCGAACGAGGCTGGAATCTCATCAGGTTTCTCGAATCTGTAGGCCACGAGTTCTCCGGACTGGATAATGCGACTGCGGACCAACTCGTCCGATTTGACCATGGGCAGGGACTTCCACCAGTCCCCAGTCGCACCCGACATGCCCGCCACCCGGAGAAGACCGCGACCACTGTCGTAGACCAGAATGGCTGCAAAGTCTGCTCCAGTGATGGCGCGCAACTCGTCTGATATGATCACGAAGGACTCGTCCCCACCGCCCGCCTTCCTCATCTTGTCGCTGAGTCGAAAAAGGATCTCGAAAGTCTCTCGATAGTCCTGCGAGCTCTCAACCAATGAACACGGCCTCCGGGGAGAACGAAGACGCGCAGTTGCCGACGATCTCTGAGTTGTGAACAGAGTACGCGCTAGATATATCTTCGCCGAGGCCCATCCGTCACAGCATGGTCCTGCGCAACTTCATGGACAAGAGACCTATAGTGGCGAAGGACGCCTTCGTGGACGAGTCCGCCGTGGTTATAGGAGACGTGAGGATCAAGGAGAGAGCCAGCATATGGCCCGGCGCCGTCGTCCGCGCGGACGACGACTCCGTGGACATAGGCAAGGGCTCAGCCGTTCTCGACCTGTGCCTTGTCGAGGCCCCCAAGGGTCGGCCCGTGGTCATCGGGGACGGATGCATCGTGTCCCATGGAGCGCGCCTCCACGGATGCACGGTGGGCAACGACTCCATCATCGGGATAGGGGCTATCGTCCTCGACGGGGTGTCGATAGGGGAGAAGTCGGTGGTTGCCGCGGGGAGTCTCGTTCCTCCGGGAGCGAAGATACCTCCGAACTCGTTCGTCATGGGGATTCCGGGGAGGATAACGAGGCAGACCTCCCCCAATGATCTAGCGCGCCTGAGGGAGGAGCTGAGGGCGCTCGTGGACAAGGCGGCCAAGTACCGATCTACCTCGCAATGACTAGGAGATAAACCCTCCGACCGGGGCGATTATCAATTGTGAGAAATCCGACCCCTTCTTTAAATACCATCATTGCAATCTAATTGTTAGTTCAAGTGAAGGCGATGCCTGGGTCGGATAGGCCCCGTCGCATTCAGATGGTGTCGGAATGGAAGTACACTTTGGCAAGCCGGTCATCGCGCGCGTGAAGAAATGCCGGCTCGTCGTCGTCAAGAAGAAGCACCAGCAAGAGGAGAACGCTCAGTCTCCGAATGCTCACTGATTCTGAGCCTGATAGCCTCCGCCATGAGGCGGATCGAACCTCTCACGGGCTGTGTTTCCACTGAAGGTCAGGACGCCTGGACTCTTAAATACCCTCCGAAAAGGATATTACATATTGCAACCATTATGGAAATGGAAGGGATAAAAATGGTTTCTGGACAGACATCAGGACCGCAAGGTCCGTATCCAGTGTACCAGCCCGCATACCAACCGCCGCACAAGCCGCTGAGCGACTACATAAAAGTGCTCCTGTCGGATCTTGTGCTTGCCGGCCTATTGTGGATAGGCCTGCTGCTGCTGTGGCTCGGTTCTTTGCTGGCAGGGACGGCGGATCCGGGTGACGAGAACGTCGGATTGGGCTTCAAGTCGTTCGGCATGTTGCTGGCGACATGGGCACTCGTGATCGGTGGGGTACTCAGACACGACATGGAGAAGTGGGTCAGGTTCGCGATGATCGGCGCCGGCGTGGTGCTCATAGCGGTCGTCGGGTTCTGGCCGATGGAGATCAGCTTCAACTTGCCGTTCTGAATCGGGCTCTGAAGCGTTAGAAAACCTCTTCTCTGGAGGGGCCAGAAGGCCCCTTCCGGATCGATTTTCTTGATTCTAATCACTTGTTCAGCGTCTTTCCGAGCAGTCTCTCGACCGACTCGATCTTCTTCTCGATGACCCCGGTTGCGCCCTTCCTGTCGTCGATCCTGATGGTGGTCACCACCCTTGGGCACATCTCCAACACGCGCGCGTGGCAGGCCTTGACCACGCCCATGACCTCATCGTAATCCCCCTCGAGGATCGTCCCCATCGGGTTTATCTTGTAGGGCAGGCCTGATGACTCCACGATCTTGAGGCATTCGGCGACATACTGACTGACGCTCTCGCCCTTTCCAACGGGCACCACGCTGAACTCGGCAAGCATCTAATTCCCCCTCTGTCCAATTGTGTCCATCGTATAGGCCAGTATGACCGGGCCGGAGACTGACCTTTTCGACGGGCCTTCAGACTTGAACGCCAACCTATTTATACATCGGATGGCTAAATGAATGTTGCGATAAGCGTTCTCGATATCTGTCTGCGAGGGGGCGTGTTTATGGTAAAGAAGAACTCAGGCTCTGTTAACATAATCACAAAGCTGAAGAAGTCCGAGGACGAGACGCTGCGTGCGACGCTGACGGTCGAGCACTTGACCAAGGCGATCAAGAACAGCATCGACAAGGCGGGCATGCCTGAGGAGGAGGCGAGGGCGATGGCACAGCACGTGATGAACTTCTTCGGGTACAGCGAGAGGATCATAGACAACGTCCTTGAGCCCGAGGACAGGGACGCCTTCTACATGCTCGAGGACGCGGGCATATTGATGACAGAGCGCGAGGAGACCACCCTCTACGACGGCAGGGAGTGGAGGATCCACTACTGGATGTTCCGCAAGGAGCGCATAAACGAGCTCATCACAGGAAGGAAGTGCGGCGAGGAAGCCTCCGGCGTGTGCGAGAACGTCTACGACGAGGTCCCCGACGACATCTGGAGCAGGGAATAGGCGCTCAAAGAAACCGTTTCTTCTGACACTTTCACTACACCTAGCGAAAGCGATTAAGACTGCCGCCCACTAACCCAGGTCAGATGGTGCTCAGCAGTTTTCCATACCAGCCGAGGCCAGGCCAGGAGCGGCTGATGAACCTCGTCTCTTCTGCATGCGAATACAGAGCGCACCTTGCGCTGGAGAGCGGGACGGGCACGGGGAAGACCGTGTGCGTCCTCAGTGCCGCGCTCGAATTCTGCAAGAGCAGGGGGAAGAAACTCCTCTATGTCACGAGGACCAACTCGCAGCAGCGGCAGGTCATGCTCGAGCTCCGCCAGATCTCCGAACGCATGCGCGTGTTCGGCGTCGCGATCCAGGGCAGGAGGAACATGTGCCCTCTTGCGAAGTCCGACCCCGAGCTGTGCCAGGGCAACCCGGAGGAGCTGTCCAAAGTCTGCAGCGAGCGGAAGGCGCGAGTGGTCAAGGGCGACGAGGACGCGTGCAAGTATTATGCCGCGACCGTTTCCGAGGATCTGCAGCCGATCATGAGGTATGCGCGCGACGAGCTGCCGACGGCGGAGGAGTTCGCAGCCCACTGCACCGACCGGGGCCTCTGCCCGTACGAGATATGCAAGATGCACGTCCCCGCGGCGGACGTCGTCGCCGCTCCGTATATCATGTTCTTCGACGGGTTCATCAGACACGCCCTCATGGACTGGATGGCCTGCACGCTCCAGGACATCGTGCTCGTGGTCGACGAGGCGCACAACCTGCCCTGGTACGCGCGCGAGCTGGAGTCCGCGATGCTCGGGGAGCACACGCTCAGACTGTCAGAGGCTGAGATAGACGAGTTCGGGGACCCGGAGGTCTCCGACGGGATCAGCCTCAGAGACTTCATCCTGATGACCCACGAGGTCCTCGACAAGACGGTCGAGGAGTACCTCATAGACGAAGACGGGATCATACCTCAGTCCCACCTCGAGGAGGAGCTGATGTTCAGGACGCACCTGACGAGCCGCGGGGTATCCGGGGTGCTCACCCAGGCTAGCCAGTTCGGCGAGATGGTCAGGGACCACAGGAAGCTCGAGGGGAGGCTCCCGAGGTCGTACGTCCACGGCGCGTCTGGGTTCCTCACGTTCTGGCAGACGCTCGAGGAGTCCGAGTATGTCAAGCTCATCACCAAGTACGATTCCAAGGCGTTCGAGGCGTACTGCCTCGACTCGTCGATCGCGTGCAAACCCATCGCGGAGTGCCACTCGAGCATACACATGTCGGGAACGCTCAAGCCGCTCGACGAGTACAGGGACTCGATCGGCCTCCCCAAGGACGCGCGTCTCGCCGAGGTGCCCTCTCCTTTCCCGCCGGAGAACAGGCTCGTTCTGTACATGGACGACGTGACGACGAAGTACGAGGACATAGAACGCGACGAGAAGATGGCCGACAGGATCGCGGAACACATATCGAGCATAATCTCGGGCGCGCAGAGGAGCGCGATAGTGTTCTATCCGTCCTATGCCACCATGGAGAGGCTCGCCCCGAGGACGCGCATGGCCTCGGGGGGAAAGCGCGTGCTGTTCGAGCGGCGCGACATGGAGCAGGGGGACTTCATGAAGGTCGTGGGGGAATTCAAGACCGCCCCCGGCACGGCCCTGATGCATGCAATCGCGGGCGGAAGGGTCAGCGAGGGGATCGACTTCCCGGGCGAGGAGATGGAGGTCGCGGTCATCGCGGGCATCCCGTACCCGAAGCCGACCGCCAAGCAGAGGGCGTTCCAGCACTTCTGCGAGCTGAAGTTCGGGGACGGTTGGGAGAGGTCTGTCAAGGCCCCGACCATGCGCAAGCTGCAGCAGGCGATAGGCCGGCTGATCAGGAGCGAGACCGACAGGGGTGTCGCCGTGATACTGGACAAGAGGGCGGTGCACTTCGCGGACTCGATATCGGCTCGGAAGACCACGGCGCCGGCCGAGGACATCGAGGCTTTCTTTGACGGGAGGATCATGGGCCCTGTCACGGAGACGGCCGCCGTGTCGAGAAGACTCATGCGGGACACGTAGTTGGGTGAGCACCCTCGGCCAATCGGGAGCGCACATGCGCTTGCATTATTACGCACCTCCGCAATATGCCTCCGAATGACGCCCCTGGAAACCGCCCTGGCAGGCGTGTGGCTGATGCTCCCGGCGCTCATCCCGAACTCCGCTGCGGTGCTCTGGGGCGGGGGCACGCCGATGGACCTCGGGAAGTCATGGCGGGGCAAGCGCATACTCGGGGACGGCAAGACTTGGCGGGGATTCGTCGGCGGGGCGCTGACAGGGACCGCGTTCGGGGTTCTCCAGATTTGGCTCGCGTCCGCGCTCGGGGCGGAGTCGGGCTGGGGCTTCGGTGATTGGCCCGCATCGTTGTGCGTCGTTCTGAGCCTCAGCTTCGGGTCGATGCTCGGAGACAGCGCGGGATCGTTCTTGAAGAGAAGACTGGGAAGGGGAAGGGGCACGAAAACGCCAGGGCTAGATCAATACAGCTTCGTGCTCGGCGCAATCATCTTGGTGCTCCTCTTCCAGCAAACATGGTTCACGGACCACTATGTGGACGGAGACGGGATCTACGGGCTCGCGCTCTACCTCGTCGTCGTCCCAGTTCTACACAGGGTTGCCAACATCATAGGTTATAAGATGGGCAAGAAGAATGTGCCCTGGTAAGGGGTGGATGTCGTGCTGAAGCAGATGCTCAAGGACCTGAAAGTGGTGCAGACGGGCGAGTTCATACTCGCGTCGGGCAAGAAGAGCAACTATTTCGTGAACATCAAGCGCGCGAGCACCAATCCCGAGGTGCTCCGCGAGATCGGCAAGGCGATTGCGCCCTATGTGGGCGAATCGAAGATCGCGGGCATGGCGCTTGGGGCGGTGCCCCTTGCAGTCGCGGTCGCGCTCGAGACCAATAGGCCGTTCGTCATGGTCAGAAAAGAGGTCAAGGACCACGGGACCAAGGAGTCCATAGAGGGCGAGGTCAAGCCCGGCGAGAAGTTCCTGATAGTCGAGGACGTCGCCACGACAGGTGCGTCGACGCTCAGGGTCGTGGCCGCCCTCAGGAGCAAGGGGGCCAATGTATCGAAGGCCGTCGTGGTCGTGGACAGGGAAGAGGGCGCGACGCAGATGCTGCAGGAGCACGGCGTGGAGCTGGTGTCCCTGTTCAAGGCGAAGGACCTGACATGAAGTGCGGCCGGATCGACCTGGCATGCACCAAGTGCAGGCTGTCTCACGGCCGCACGAAGGTCGTCCCGGGCGATGGGCCGTGCGATTCTGAAATTCTGTTCGTCGGGGAGGCCCCCGGCAGGGATGAAGACCTCTCAGGCAGGCCGTTCGTCGGCAGGGGAGGGAAGCTTCTGGAGGAGGCCCTGGACGATGCAGGGGTCAGAAGGGACCAGGTTAGAATAACGAACCTCGTGAAGTGCAGGCCCCCCGGGAACAGGAGACCTCGGAAGGATGAGACTGCGATCTGCACCTCGCTCTATCTCATGAGCGAGATCGAGTCCGTGAAGCCGCGGGTGATCTGTGCCCTCGGCCAGACATCGGCAGAGTACCTCGCAGGGAGGAAGATGCAGATGGGCAAGGTCGTCGGCAATGAGGTCCCGCACTCTCTTCCCCTAGAAGGCGTCAGGCTTTTCGTGGCCTACCACCCCGCGGCGTGTCTGTACCAGAGGAAGAACCTGAAGGACTTCAAGAAGAGCATCCAGGCCGCTGTTCGTGCCGCAGGGCTCGCGGGCAGGAAGCGCGGATGATGAAACCTTATTCTACCTCCGGGGCACTATTACTGGTCCGATGAGAAGGCGGCTCGCCGCTGCTGCGTTCATTGTCGTGGCAGCACTCATGTCATCCATTATGCCGACCGTCCCCTCGGGAGCGTCCCAGTGGGGACCGACCTGGACCATCATGGTCTACATGGCAAACGACGTCTCCAACCCTCTGCCGTGGGAAGACAACATCAACTCGATGGAATCCGCCTCACAGGCATTCACCTCGATTGTGGCGCTCCTGGACAATCCGGGAGACGGCGACTCGGCCCTTCTGAA
>Ga0256868_10002109_pt1 | contig 10425 bp, 13 predicted proteins | sample RVTome_13_FD_187341 | JGI IMG/M metagenome (GOLD analysis project Ga0256868, IMG submission 187341) | Soil microbial communities from uranium-contaminated site in the Upper Colorado River Basin, Wyoming, United States - RVT92D227 HiSeq ... | reverse complement strand
CGGCTCCGGGTCGATAAACGACGTGTTCGGCCGCATCTCCGGGATCCTCGACCGCGAGTTGGCCCATCGCGATGCGGACAAGGCGCAGAGATGATCATCTACAAGACCCCGCAGGAGATTGCCGTCATGAAGGAGAGCAATCAGATCGTGGCCAGGGTCCTCACCGAGCTGAGGGCCATGATCCGGCCCGGCGTGCGCACCCGGGACCTTGATGCCCATGCGGAGGCCAGAGCTTTTGAGCTGGGGGCGGTGCCCGCGTTCAAGGGCTACCGGGGGTTTCCGGCTTCGCTCTGCACCTCGGTCAATGAAGAGATCATCCACGGCCTCCCATCGGAGCGCATCCTGAAGGACGGAGATATCATCGGCCTCGACTTCGGCGTCCTCTTCGAGGGCTTTTACGGGGACGCAGCGGTGACCGTTCCCGTTGGGGCTGTCGGTCCGCAGGCCCTGCGTCTGATCGCCGTCGCCGAAGCGGCCTTCTACAAAGGCATCGAACAGATGAAGAAGGGCAACCGCATCTCCGATATATCTTTTGCCATCCAGGAGTATGTGGAGTCGGAGGGGTTTTCCGTCATCCGCTCCTTCGTCGGGCACGGCATCGGCCACTCCCCGCACGAGGAGCCGCAGGTGCCCAATTTCGGACCGCCCGGACGGGGGCCCAAGATCAAGGAGGGACTGACCCTGGCCATCGAACCGATGATCGCGGCCGGAGACTGGGAGGAGGAAATCCTCGAGGACGGCTGGACGGCCGTCACCAAGGACAGGAGCCTCTCGGCGCATTACGAACACACCGTGGCCATGACCGCCGGCGGGGTGGAGATACTGAGTTTGGGCGAACCGGGAAAGCCGCCGCTTTTCTCGCCCGAGGTGAAACGATATGCCTAAACAGGATGTCTATGAGGCGGAAGGGACGGTTCTCGAAACCCTGCCCAACGCCATGTTTCGGGTCGAGCTGGCTAACAAGCACCGGATCCTGGCCCACATCTCGGGCAAGATGAGGAAACACTTCATCCGGATTCTGCCCGGTGACAGGGTCCTGGTCGAGCTCTCTGCCTACGACCTCACCAAGGGACGTATCACCTATCGATTCAAATAAAGGAAAGGCCCATGAAAGTCAGAGCATCGGTCAAGAAAATCTGTCGCGACTGCAAGATAGTCAGGCGCAAGGGCATCATTCGGGTGATCTGCATCAACCCGAGACATAAACAAAAACAAGGCTAGACGAGGGTAACATGGCAAGAATCGCAGGTATCACGCTGCCGCCGGAGAAAAGGATCGAGGTCGGACTGACCTATATCTACGGGATCGGTCGCTCCAAGTCGAACCAGATCCTCCAAGAAGCCAAGATCGATAAGAACAAGAAGGTCAAGGCCCTGTCCGAGGACGAGATCAACAAGATCCGCCAGATCATCGAGAAGCGCGAGAAGATCGAGGGCGACCTCCGCAAGGAGATCAGCACCAACATCAAGCGCCTGATCGATATCGGCTGTTTCCGGGGGATGCGTCATAAAAGGAAGCTGCCCGTCCGGGGCCAGAGGACGCGGACCAACGCCCGCACCCGGAAGGGACCGCACGGCCATGCCATCAAGAAGATGAAGGCTTAGACGAGAGAAGGAGGGAGAGAGCCTATGGCAAACGCAACAGCCAAGAAGAAGAAGGTCAGGAAGGAGATCGGTTTCGGAGTTGCCCACGTCCAATCGACCTTCAACAATACAATCATCACGATCACCGACCACGAGGGCAACACGGTCTGCAGCGCGAGTTCCGGGACGGCCGGGTTCAAGGGCGCCCGCAAGGGAACCCCTTTCGCCGCCCAGCTGGCCGGCAAGGAGGCCTCGACCAAGGCCAGGGACCTGGGAGTGAAATATGTCGATGTCCGCATCTCGGGACCGGGGGCGGGCCGGGAGTCGGCCATCCGGGCCCTGCAATCCTCCGGGCTCGAGATCAAGTCTATCCGGGACGTGACTCCGATCCCCCACAACGGCTGCCGGGTTCCCCGCCGGAGACGAGTCTGAGGGGATGAAGCGACAAGGAGAGAAAGATGTCGAGATATGGTGATCCTGTTTGCCGACAGTGTCGGGTTGAAAAAACCAAGCTGTTCCTGAAGGGAGATAAGTGCTTGTCCGAGAAATGCCCTGTCGAACGGCGCGGCTATGCCCCCGGGCAGCACGGCCGGGCCCGGAAGCGGATCCTCGGCTACGGCCTCCAGCTCCGGGAGAAACAGAAGCTCAAGAGATTCTACGGGATGACCGAGCGTCAGTTCCGGCTGTTCTTCAAGCGGGCCGAACGGCAGAAGGGCATCACCGGCGAGAACCTCCTCGCCATGCTGGAGAGGCGTCTGGACAACGTGGTCTATGTGATGGGGTTCGCCCGCTCCCGAACGCACGGCCGGCAGCTCATCAGCCACGGCCATTTCAGCGTCAACCAGAGGAAGGTCACGGTTCCGTCCTTCATCGTGGATGAGGGAGACGAGGTCAAGATCCGGCTCCGGTCGGCGCAGTACGAAGATATCAAACAAGTGGTCGGCCAGAATAAGAACAAGACCGTGCCCAGCTGGATCGCGGTCGATTGGGATAATATGAGCGCGAAGATCGCCGCCCTGCCTACGCGTCAGGACATCACGCTCCCCATTGAAGAGCACTACATCGTCGAGCTCTATTCCAAGTAACCGGACCGGCGCGGAGAGGCGAATTCGAAAGGAGGGAGTATGATAGAGATCGGTTTTCAGAGACCCAAGTATCTGGAGTGCGATTACGAGACCCTGACCGAGAAGTACGGCCGGTTCTGGGCGCAGCCCTTTGAACGCGGGTACGGGGTTACGGTCGGCAACGCCCTGCGGAGGATCCTTTTATCCTCCATCACCGGCGCGGCCATCACGGCCCTGCGCATCCAGGGCGTCCTGCACGAGTTTTCCACGGTCCCCGGTGTGGTCGAGGATGTGACCGACGTCATCCTGAACATCAAAAGCATCCCCCTGAAGATCAAGGGGAACCAGCCCAAGCGGATGACTCTGAAGATGGAGGGCCCGGCCGCGGCCAAGGCTTCGGACATCGTCCATGACGGGGACATCGAGATCCTGGATCCGGACGTCCATATCGCCTCCCTCGACCGGGACGGCAAGCTGGATATAGAGATGATCGTCAAGAACGGCCGCGGCTATGTCCCGGCCGACCAGAATTTTGACGAAGCACTGAGCGTCGATTACATCCCACTTGACTCCTCGCACTCGCCCATCCAGAAAGTGAACTACCGCGTCGAACAGGCCCGGGTGGGGAAAAGAATCGATTACGAAAACCTCAGCCTGGAGATCTGGACGACCGGCGCGATCTCGCCCCACGAGGCGCTTTCCCAGTCGGCCAAGACAATGCGCGATCACCTGGCCATCTTCCTGAACATCATCGACGAGCCCCTGGAGAAGGAGCCGATCATCGCCAAGAAGGAGATCCCCTACATCACCCAGCTCGATGTCCTTCTCAAGCCCATCGAGCATCTCGAGCTCTCGGTCAGGTCTTCGAACTGCCTGAAATCGGCCGGGATCGAGCGGATCTACGAGCTCGTCAAGAAGACCGAGGACGAGCTGCTCAAGACCAAGAACTTCGGCCGGAAATCTCTGGCCGAGATCAAGGAAACCCTGTCCAACCTGAACCTGGGCTTGAGCCTGGACCTCCATCCCAAGCTGGTCGAACGAATTCAAGCGGAGGTCCAGGAAGAGAAGAGAAGAAAGGAGTTGACGGAATGAGGCACCAGGTTAAGGGTCGAAAACTGCGGCGGCCGACCGCCCACCGGCTGGCCCTGCTGCGCAACCTCGTCACCTCCTTTCTGGAAAAGGAGCGGATCCGGACAACCCTGGCCAAGGCCAAGGAAACCCGGCCGCTGGCGGAGAAAATGATCACCTTGGGAAAGAAGGGAACGCTCCACGCCCGGCGCCAGGTTATTGCCTTCGTCCGGAAAGAGGCGGTGGTGACCAAGGTCTTTGACGACCTGGGACCGCGCTTCGGCCAAAGGCCCGGCGGGTATTCCCGGATTGTCAAGCTCGGCCGGCGCGTGGGCGACGGTGCCCATCTGGCTATGCTTGAGCTCGTCGGCTCGGAATTCAAGAAGAAAGAAAAGAAGAAAAAGAAGGACAAAGATAAGTCCGCTAAGAAGTCTAAATAGCGCGATTTCCAGAAGGGCGGAGGGGATTAGTCCCGGGGGAGCACCCAGAGCTGCTGTCCCGGGAATATCTTGGGGGCGTCCTCAAGTCCGTTCAAACTCAGGAAGTCCTCCAAGGCCATGGCATGGCTCTTGGCAATGCTGTAGAGAGTATCACCCGGCTTGACGGTATAGGCGAACTTTCCCCCGGCACTTTCATCCCCTGATCCCCCGTTTGCAGCGGCCGAAGGGACCGCCGCGCCGCGGCCCGGGATCTTCAGCCTCTGCCCCGGCTTGATGAAGTGCACGCTGCGCAGTCCGTTCAGCCGGGCGATGGCGCTGACGCTCGTCCGGTAGCGGGCGGCGATGGTGGACAGGGTTTCTCCACTGCGCACATAGTGCCAGATGTATTGGGCTTCGGGGGGGATCCATTTAGGGAGGCCGACTGTCATCGTCCCGGTTTTCTCTCCGCAGCCGACCGGAACGCGCAGGCTATATCCATAGTCCGGGGTCGAATCATGCCGCAGCTCCGGGTTCAGGGCAGAAAGCTGAGAGGCGTCCACCCCGAGCGAGGCCGCCAGGGAGGACAGTTTAAAGGGCTTATCGATTGGGACCGAGTCGAACTGCAGCGGGGCGTCGGGCTGAGGAAGGTCGAAGCCGTATTTTTCGGGATTGTTGATGATTAGGAGTGTGGCGATAAACCGAGGGACAAACCGCGCCGTCTCCCAGGGGAGCTGACGGTAGAGGTCCCAGAAATTGTCGAGGTAGTCGATCCGCTGGGTGCGGATGACGTTCTGCACGCGGACCTCGCCGCAGTTGTAGGAGGCCAGGGCGGTCGACCAGTCGCCGAAAAAGGAATGGAGCTCAACCAGATACCGGATTGCCCCCCGCGTGGACTTTAGAGGATCCATGCGTTCGTCGACATAGCGGTCCCGCTTGAGACCGTAGCGGTAGCCGGTCGAGGAGATGAACTGCCACAAGCCGAGGGCCCGCGCCCTGGATAACGCCCTCACTTTGAACCCGCTTTCGATGAGCGGCAGCCAGGAGAGTTCCTCGGGCAAGCCTTCCTTTTTCATCTCTTGAAGGATCATCTCGCGGTAAAGTCCCGACCTCCGGTAGGCTTCGAGGAATTGAGCCTTCTCTCTGGTCTGAAAGGACTTGATCTCGTCCAGGACTTCCTTGTTTTCGTCGAGGGGGATGGTTTTGTGGTTGTCTCCGACCGTGACCGGCCGGGAAGCGTAGATCTGCTGGATGCGCTGAGCGATCAGCAGACGGAGGTCGTTCTTTTCCTGAAGCAGGGATGAGTCCGGGGGTAGCTGGACCTTGAGAATTAGGGCATAGGCCTCGTCGAGCGCCAGAAAGGCCGAGTCCAGATCCCCTTTTTCCCAGGCCGCCAGGGCGTCCTGGTAGGTGTTGAGCCCCTCTTCGAGCAGGACCGACGGGTCCTCTTTCCCGGTGAGGGCATTTCCTTCCTGGTTTTGGGCCTCAGGCGATGGTTCACTCTGGGCCGGAGGGATCTCCTTCTGGTCCCGGGGAGGTTCCTGGGGAGGGGGTTCAGCAGGCTGATTCTCCTGAATGGGGACGGGCGCCGGCGGGGTGACGATTTTTGGCGGGACCTTGGATGAGGAACAAGCCCAGGAGAGAAGAAGGGCTAGTCCCAAGAATGCGGAGGCGGTCTGCTTTTTCCTTTTCATCTCGTAAGGTCTTAGTTTATATCATTTTACGACTAACCGGTCAACCATTTTTTCGATCTTTCAAGGAGAAGACACCGGCGGATGTACTCATTTTGAGTACAATCTAGCTCTGTTTTTGGGTGATCTTCTTGTGCCAACGCCAGGCGGTCCCGACGATCGTCTCGAGGCCGGAGTAGCGGAGTCTCCAGCCGAGCCTCTGTTCCGCTTTTTCTTTGGAGGCCAGAAGCACAGGCACATCTCCTAACCTTTTTGGCCTGGCACTGTGAATTATTTTCTGGCCGGTCACTTCTTCCACTTTCCTGATCACTTCTAAGACCGAATAGCCCCGGCTGGCCCCCAGGTTGATGAAATCGCTCTCGGGCGAGGCCAGCAGCTTCCGGAGCGCCAAGACGTGGGCTTCGGCCAGGTCGGTGACATGGATGTAGTCCCGGATGGCCGTCCCGTCCGCGGTGGGAAAGTCGGTTCCGTAGAGGTCGAAGCTTTTCTTTTGCCCGAGCAGGAACAGAAGGATGTTCGGGATGAGGTGGGTTTCCGGGTCGTGCAGCTCTCCCAGTTCGGCATCCGGGTCCGCCCCTGCGGCGTTGAAGTAGCGAAGGGAGATGAACTTTAAATCGTAGGCCTTCTCGTAGTCCTGGAGGATCCGCTCCACGAAGAGCTTGGTGTGGCCGTAGGGGTTGATCGGGTTCAGAGGGTGGGATTCTTTGATCGGGATCTCCAAAGGAGCCCCATAGACTGCGGCGCTCGAGGAGAAGATGATCTTCTTGACGCCGGCCTCCAGCATGGCTTCGAGCAGGTTCAAGCTGGTGCTGAGGTTGTGGGTATAGTATCTCTGGGGGTTGAGGAAGGATTCGCTCACCTGGATGAGGGAGGCAAAGTGGAGGACAGCCTCGATCTGCCTGGTGCTGAAAACCCTGCGAATGGGCTCCTTGTCGTCCAGGTCGCCGCGGATGACTTCTCCGCCGATGACAAGCTCCTCTTTCCCGGACGAGAAATTGTCGAAGACGACGACTTCGAACCCTTCGCGGAGCAAAGACTTAACCGTGTGAGACCCGATGTAGCCCGCGCCCCCGCAGACGAGAATCTTCATGCCTTTTTCCCCTTGATCAGACTTTCGGCGGCCCGGACGCCTTGGGCCTTGGTCTCGAAGGCGTTGTCGAGCTGCATCCCGTACAGGCGCTTGAGGATCTTGCCCATGGCCGGTCCCGGCGGGACGCCCAGCCGGATCAGGTCCCGGCCCAGGATCAGAGGCTTGATGGTCTCCCCGCTGACGTTCAGCTCCTCGAACCTTCGGAGGAGCCATTTCCCCTGCCGGTCCAAAGACTTGACCAGCCGCTCCTTCCGGCCGGCCCGGTCGGCGGCGTCCAGGTAGACCAAGAGTTCGATTTCTCCCTGGGTTTCGGCGGCCAGGCGGTTGAAGGCCTTCTTGGTGACGCTTTCCCGGTTCAGCCAGAGCTCCGACAGCCGATGATGGGAGCGGATGAGCAGGGGTACCATCTTCCTGAGGTTGTAGCCGTTCCAGGAAAAGATCCGGAATCGCCCCAGGACCTTCCTGACGATCCTCTCGCTGGCCAGGTCGTGGCCGTTGTTGGTGATGGCCATCCGGCCCCGCTTGTATTCCCAGTGGGCCGTCGCCGGTTTGCCGGCGTCATGATAGAGCGCCGCCAGCAGCAGACAGAGTTTTTTCTCCCGGCCGAGGCCGGCAAACCCAGCGATGGCCGTGGCCTGGTCGGCCGTCAGCCGGGTATGGTGCCAGACGCTGTGATGGCCGAAATCGTCTTTCTCGGGGTGGAAAAGGGAATCCTGGATGGACAGGGTGAGCCGGTAGAGCTCCGGGAAGAGCTGCTTGAGCGCTCCCAGCTTGAAGAGCTCTTCCAGCCCGACCGAAGGACACTTCGAGAGCAGGAGGATCTTGAACATCTCCTCATTGATTCTTTCCACACTCAGGCCGCGCAGGTCGATCTCCTTGGCGATATCGTAGATTTCCGGGTCGACGGCGAAACCGAGGACGGAGGAGAAGCGGGCCACCCGCAGCACCCGCAGTGGGTCCTCGGGAAAGGCCCGGCGGTTGGTCAGCCGGATCCGCCGCGCCTCGACGTCTTCCCGGCCCCCGAACGGGTCGATCAGGGCTCCGTCGGCCAGCCTTAGGGCCATGCTGTTGCAGCGGAAATCCCGGCGTTCGAGATCCTTTTCGATGGGCAGGGCGGGGTCGGCCGTGATCAGGAAGTCTCGGTGGCGGCGGGACGGCCGGTCGGCCGCGCTGTCGGTCCTCGGCAGGGCGACATCATAAGTCTTTTTCCGAACCGTGAACTTGATGATCCCGAAGCTTCGGCCGACGAGGTCGACCCGGCCGTGGGGCTTGATCCGCCGGATGATCTCGTCGAGTGGGAATCCGGTGACCAGGATATCAACTTCAGCGGACGGCTTGTCCATGACCAGGTCACGGACGAACCCCCCTACCGCATAGACGTTCCGGCCGAACAGCCGGACGAAAAGGCTTTTGTCCCGGAATTCCGCTTTGAAGTCTGGCATGATCGTCGTCTCAGGCGCCTATTTTAGCACGCTTTTCCCCTATTATATAAGCAGGCGGCGCGCTCTTCAACGTGAATAAGGGCTTGGCAGGGCTTGTCCTTTGGACGGCCATCGTGTATCCTAGTGGCTTCGGATTGAACATGGGCCAATGGCTGTTGCGACGGACTACTTCCTGTCTCTTGTTCTTTCTCCTTGCGGCCGGGCTGACGGTCTCTCCGGCCAATAAGAATATCATCGTCTCTCTGGAAAGAAAAGAGATCCGGGACATGGACCCGTCCGGGCTTACCCTGGTCTTCTTCCTCGAGATCGCCAATTCCTCGCGTTCGTCTTATTCCTTGAGTGCGTATGACTACCGGGTTGTCGTCGAGGGGGCTGACTATTTCGCCCTGAAGACGAGCCTGGAGTCGCCGATACTCGTCGAAAAGGAGAGGACCACCCGTATCTCGCTCCCCCTGAAGATCACTTATCCCGACCTCCTGGAGAGGGTGCCGGGGGCCGCAGACGTTCCCAAGGCTGCCTGCTATGTGACGGGCCTGCTGATATTCACTGATAGCCGGGGTCGGCAGGAAACAACCCCGTTCGCTTTTTCCGGGGACTTCCCGGTCTTCCGGGAATTGGAGGTTGAGGTCAAACCCCTCGCTGTGAAGACGCTGACCATCGGCGGCGCGGAGTTCACGCTCTCTTTCTCCCTCCGGAACGGGAACAGCTTTGAGTTGGCGCTCGGAAAGCTGAGCTACAGGTTCGAGGTCGAGGGCCGCACTATCGCCGAGGGCATCATCCCAGGCGGAAAGAAAATCGAAAGCCAGGCCGAGCTCAGCTTCAGCCTGCCGCTCATGCTGGACTTCTTCGAGATCGGACGGGAGGTCTTCGATATCCTCCAAAAGCCCTCCGCCGCTTGCCTCCTGAGCGGCGACTCCTGGGCCGATTCCGTCTGGGGGCAGCTCAAATTGAGTTTCGCCAAGAAGGGCGATATCCAGATCATCCGGGCCCAATGAGCCCGGCCATCATCCCGGCCTCTTGACGCTCAGAACCAGTAGTTGACGCCGAGCGAAATCTGGTAGCCGCCGAGGTCGAAGTCCTCGAACCCCTCGAAGGCCTGGCCCGGGTCGCCCTTCCCGACGCTGTACTTGAACTCGGCCTCGATGGCCAGCCGGCTGGCGACGGGGATCATGAACCCGGCGAAACCCTGGTAGCCGACCGAGAACCGGCTCTCAGCCCGGGCCTGGGCCGGGAAGATGCCGTAGATCGGAACATCACCCAAATCCGGGTCTTCATAAACCCACTCGTCGGTGAAATCGACCATATCGCCCAGGAGCTTGACGCTCCAGATGTAGAGAGAAACCCCGCCTCCGACGTACGGGATGAAGCCGGAGCGCCGGCCGAACGGAGTCAGTTTCAAAGACAACTGGACGGGCGTGATGGAAACCCCGAAGTTATGGGCGATGGTGAAGTCGCCTTCATAGATATCAGCGGGAAACGCGAAATCCCCTTCGTCAAAAGTGTAGCCCACATAGTCCCTGTAGTTCCCGAGGCGGATCTGGCTGTAGCCATCCACCCCAAGCATGACGCTAATCTCCTTGGTGAGGAAGTGTTCGTAGTGGATTCCCAGGGTCGTGGTTTGGAAATCCGATTTCTGGAAGGACATGTTCTCGAACTCGATCTTCCAGAGGTCGCTGTGGGCCCGAGGGATAAAATACGCCAGACGGAATGACAGCGCTCCCGAGATCCCCAGAGTGGGAAGCAAAAGGACAAGGATGGCGGCGAGGCCGATCGTTTTTTTCATCTTCTTTCTCCTCCGCCCTATCATTAGCAAAATATATGCCAAAATGGACTTGGCCTGGGCAGCGGGGCCGGCCGGGGTCCGGCTGTGCCCAAAAGGGGTCAGTTGTCACCTAATTTGGGGCATTCCCCGGGGATTGTGTTTATATCCCAGGCGAAAACCCTTGTCAAGAAAGGCTCGGATTCAGGCTCGTCAGCCCGCTCGTTTCCCCAGCGAGGAAACTCGCTTCGCATCCTCCTTCGCTCTTCTCTCCTTTCAGTCGAGAAACCATGCCCGCTCAGTCGTCCACGG
>Ga0256868_10002108_pt1 | contig 10426 bp, 11 predicted proteins | sample RVTome_13_FD_187341 | JGI IMG/M metagenome (GOLD analysis project Ga0256868, IMG submission 187341) | Soil microbial communities from uranium-contaminated site in the Upper Colorado River Basin, Wyoming, United States - RVT92D227 HiSeq ... | reverse complement strand
GAAGAGGATGGCTTCAGCCCCGCCAAGCGCCGCAAGGTAAGCCCCAAGGTATTTTTTTGCGCGATAGCAAAAGATCTCCACTGCGAGGTGTACACGGGGATCATATCGCTCCCGCTCAAGAAGATCCCGCATATCTTGGCTTTGGCCAGAAAGACCCTGTAGGCCTGAGCGCTTGTTTAACATCTGTTCCACTTCCTCAGCCGAGAGGCCTTCCTCTCGTGCAAGGAAACTGAAGATTGCAGGGTCAATATCCCCCGAACGCGTGCCCATCACAAGTCCTTCTAACGGTGTAAATCCCATGGAGGTATCGATTGACACACCGTCTTTGATGGCCACGGCAGAGCAACCGTTTCCGAGATGGAACGCTATGAGGGCCGTTTTCTCCAAAGCAGTTTTCGTCAGGTTGCAATACCGGGACAATAAATACTGATACGAGATGCCGTGAAAGCCGTATCGCCTGATGCCGTGCCGAAGCGAAAGCTCATAGGGTATGGCATACCGACTGGCCCGTTCAGGTAGAGTAGCATGAAAGGCCGTATCGAACACCGCCACCATCGGTACCGAAGGACCAAGGACAGCGCGGGCGGCGTGAATCCCAGCCAGACTGGGCGGGTTGTGGAGCGGAGCTATATATTCCAATGAATCAATCGAAAAAGTTACCGATTCGTCAATGATTGTGGGCCGGGTAAACCGCTCTCCTCCGTGAACAACCCTATGCCCGACCGCGCTGATACCACTCATGCCCCCATGGACCAGGCTGGGGTTGGCCGAGTCAACCCATTCAATCACCCGACGAACCGCAGCCTCGTGATTGCCAATATAGCCTGCATGACGGAAGACAGGCTTTCCATCTCTTTGAAACGTGAGAAGTGAAACTCCGCCGATACGCTCAATTATCCCGCGGGCCAGGCACACCTCACGGTCATCTCCGGTCGTTTCAGGATCGATGGATGCGATCAGGAACTTGAGAGAGGAGCTCCCACAGTTGAGGACAAGAATTTTCATCTACTCTCCAGGGAAATGCGCCTTCAACTAATGAGGGCGAATTAAAAATGATTGTTCGTCAACCGTCAATGCCATCGCCAGGGTACTCCTGCTGATAACCGGTCTTCAAAGAGGCCTTCCGCCCTTCTTCTTATACCTCCTGATGGCCTTATCGACTTCGACAGCGATAACCACGGTTAGCGCGACAAGCCCGATCTTTACCCACTCTGCCAAAGAAAGGGCTTCGGTCCTGAAGACCCACTGTAGTGCTGGAACATAAATTACCGCGATTTGGGCAAGGAAGGCGGCCACCATGCTGTAAAAAAGGAATGGGTTGCTGAGAGGGTTTATCCTAAAAACGGACTCAAGTTCGGAGCGACAATTCCATGCCTGAAAGAACTGAAAAAGAACCATTGTGGTGACGGCAATCGTTCTTGCCCGTTCAAGGGATACCCCTTCATCAAGGGCCGAAATAAAATTATAGACAACACCCGCAGAGATGATCAGGCCGACGAGAATACTCCTCTCGTACATCAATCTCGACATGATTCCCTCTTTCGGGTTTCTGGGCGGTTTCTTAATCACATCTTTCTCCCCCGGCTCGAAAGCAAGGGCTACATCCTGAAGCCCGTTTGTGACCAGGTTGATCCAGAGGAGCTGAGCGGCCACGTAAGGAATCGGGAGATCGAGGGCCATGGCTATAAGAATGGAGACAATGGCGGCAAGGCCTGTAGGAATGAGGAAAAGGGTTACTTTTCGAATATTGTCAAAAACGACTCGCCCCGCTTCAACGGCATGGAAGATGCTGGCAAAATTATCATCGGTGATCACCATATCGGCTGCCTCTCTTGCCACATCCGTGCCTGTCTTTCCCATCGCTACCCCAATATGGGCAGCCTTGAGGGCTGGGGCATCGTTTACCCCATCGCCTGTCACGGCGACTACCTCACCGTGTTTCATAAACTGCTGGACGATCCTTAGCTTGTGATGGGGGGACACCCTCGCATAAACCGAGACATCCTTGACTTTTGTGAAAAGGTCGTCATCACTCATCGTCTCCAATCCCCTGCCGGTTAGCACCTTCGATCTCTCATGGCTAATCCCGAACATCCTTCCAATGGCGTAGGCGGTCACGGCATGATCCCCGGTGATCATGGCAACCCTTATCCCCGCTTCTCTGCAACCTCTCACAGCATCGACGGCCTCTGGCCGCGGAGGATCAATCATCCCCTGCATTCCCGCCAGGATAAAGTCTCCCCCGATATTGTGGCGGGTGAGTTCACCGAAATCATTCTGGACCTCCTTATAAGCCATAGCCAGGACCCTCATCCCGTCTTCGGCAAAATGTTCACCCGTTTCGAGTGCCTTCTTCCTATCGAGAAGACCTCCTGCTGCGGGATCAGTGCACATCTCAAGTATCTTTTCAGGGGCGCCTTTAACAAAGAGGAGTTTCTTACTGTCATGACTGTGCAGCGACGCCATGAACCCAAATTCAGATTCAAAAGGAATGATCGATAGCTGCGGGTAACGAATCTTCTCATCTTCGGGGTTGAGGCCTGCTTTCATCGCCGAGACGATGAGGGCCCCTTCGGTGGGGTCACCATTCACTTTGAACTGTTCTCCTTCCTCGTAGATATTCGATTCGTTGCAAAGCATTCCTATTCGCGCAACCCGACGGAGTCCTTCTAAGGCCTCTGCATCCGTAGGTTCCCATTCATGAAGGATCTCCCCCTTTGGCTCATAACCGCTTCCCGTCACCTCGTAGGTATCCTTTGTATCGTAGATCACCTTCACGGTCATCTCGTTTTTCGTGAGTGTTCCTGTTTTGTCCGAACAAATGACCGTTGTGCTTCCGAGGGTCTCCACCGCAGGAAGGTTTCGAACGATGGCATGCCTTCTTGCCATCCTGCTGATCCCTATAGCCATCGTGACAGTGACCACAATGGGCAGCCCTTCCGGTACGGCAGCCACGGAGGCAGCGATAGCAATCTTAAAGATCTCGGCGATCGACATACCAAGAAAAAGCCCCAGGATGGATATGGCCGCCGCACTGCTTAACACGATGAGGCCGATAAATTGGGCAAATTTTACGATCTTTTGCTGCAGGGGAGTTGTAGTGACGGAAAGCCCCTCGACCTCCCGGGCAATCTGTCCAAGAACGGTCTTAACACCCCTTTCTACCACAATACCCGTGCCCCTGCCATTCACCACGATCGTTCCCATGAAAGCCATATTCCTCTGGTCGCCTGAGGTGAGATTCTCTTCCTTAATGGGTCCTTTCATTTTCTCTACAGGGACCGATTCACCCGTGAGCGCAGCTTCCTCAATCCTTAGCTCCGTCGTCCTGACCAGCCTCAGATCTGCAGGCACCCTGATACCGGAAGCCAGCAAGACAATGTCGCCCGGCACAAGATCCTCGCTGTGGACCTCCTTTTCCCTCCCTTCCCTTACTACCTTCGCCTTGGGAACGACCATAGTTTTGAGAGCCCGTATGCTCGTTTCGGCCTTATATTCCTGGAAGTAGCCAACGACAGCATTCAGGATCAACACGGCCACAATGACACCGGTGTCGATATATTCTCCAAGAATGGCCGTCACGAGCCCCGCAACAAGGAGGATATAGATGAGGGGACTGGTAAACTGGTGGAGCAGAATCTTGAGGCGGCTGACGCCTTTCCCTTCAGGAAGTTTGTTAGGGCCGTGGGTTTCAAGAAGTTTCTTTGCCCGGTCCTCGGACAACCCATCTTCCGAGGTTTGAAGCTTGTTGAATACCTCTTTCTCCTCAAGCTGATACCATTTCACCTGCTCAGTTCCTCTCATAAACGTTTTTCGGTTTCGCAAGGGCTTTTCGAATCGTCGCAATTCCGCCTCTGATCTCCAAACAAACAGATTTTCAAAGAGGACCATTACAAGCAGTGGGGTTCAGGATAATATCACTACTTATAAAAAAAGACCACGGCTCATCTTCACCCTTCTCCGGCTTTCCATCCTGAGTAAAAGTTATTTTTTAAAAACGCTGAAGAACTTAACCAGAACGTTGTTCTCAAACCTTGAGATGGCCTCAAGTTCTCCAGCATCAAGCCAAACCCCTTCACATTCAGAGCACTTATCTACCTTGACCCCTTTGTAATCGATCTCTATGAGTTCCATTCCACACTTCGGACATCTCATGTAATGAAGTTCCTTCTGTCTTTTCTTATCTTCCCCTTTAAGTTTTCCATGTTTTTCTTCTTCCAGCTTCTTCCTTCTTTCAAACTCCATCCTGGCAAAATACTCTTCTTCTTTCTCACTCGGTTTCCATACCATCGGACGTTACCTCCTTTTGGTTCAATCGAAGAACATTGATAAAAAGTAGTTCATTGGCCTTTTCACCACCTTGATTGCACGAGGAGCACGAGTCCGCGGATTTTTTGAATCCGCACAACCTCTCCCTTTTCGATGGGCGGGCTTTCTCTTATTATTTCAGCTTGCCATAGCTCGCCGTGCACCCTAATGTAGCCCGAAGGAGCCAGTCGTTCCTCCACGATGCCTTCCGAGCCGACCAATGAATGTACGTCTTTTGAACGACTCCAGTCGTATGCCCGCCAGACAAAAGGAAACAAAACCGCATCTTTGACTATCCAGATGAAAACAGAGCCCCAGAAGAACCACGGTGGAAAATCTACCCACCGCCGAACCAGTATCAGAATCAATATCAATAGAACAAGGCCGGGAATTTGAAACAGAGCATACCTCATTACGACTTGAACTGGCCAGTCCGGTCTTTTCATGATTTAATACGATCTCTGTAAATCCCTGCGACATCCTTGTTCTATTTTTTTACAAAGATCTCCCTACCAGCCTTTCATAGGCCTCCAGATATTTTTGCCGTGCTACAACCAGAGCTAAAACTCAGTATAGCGTCATTCACTCCGTCCCCGGTCATGGCAACGATATAGCCCTTTGATTTCAGGGCCTCCATAGCTCGTTCTGCTTTATGTTCCTGCACAAAGCCAATAATGGAATTAATAAAGACACCAGAGAATATGACAGCCGCATATGAATCCCTTCCATGATCCCCCAATTTTTTACCTCTATCTTCCTAAGAGATTTTTTATCCTTTTTTTCAAATCTGTTAAGTCAGAAAATTTTGTGAGATAGGCATCTGCAGCCCAACTCATGAAATCTTTTCTATAATGTGGGTAGGATGAATAGAGGATGAGATGGACATCTTTATGCTGACCAATGATTCGGCCAAGAGTTTCCATGCTCTTCATGACTGGCATGACAATGTCAAGCACGATGACGTCAGGTTTTAAGGTTCTTAAAAATTGCATGGCCTCTTTTCCATTCTTTGATACGATTGGGTCGTAACCCTCCTCTTTCAATTCTTCAGAATAAAGGAATCTCTGGCTTGCATCGTCTTCCACAATGAGTATCTTTGCCCTTGGAATCATTTCACTTCTTGCATAGTAGTTTGATCATCCAATGGATCATTACAGTAAACCAACAAAGGATATAAAGGAGTGCCGTAATAAGATAGTTCTTGAACATTTTCCTTTTCCATAAATCCATATTATAGAGCTGAGAAGGTAAATGCTTATACAATGCCAAATTCCGCTCAGCAAGATACAAATGATACAGACCAAATTGTTTTCATGGCTTCCTCTTTAAAGATTCTTCCCCATTTTTTCCGCCGAACTTCCATAAGTCTCTATCTCAACTACTTTCTTCATTCTGAAAAAATGATGAGTCCCGCCAGTAAGATCCCTCCTAATAGAATGAGTGTCATCAAGATCAACATAGGAATTGGTGACTCTTCCTTCGATGACTCTTTCTCTCCTTTCATCTTATCTACCTCCTTCCTGGCCACCAAGACATACTTTGACCTTCCACTTTTAGATGTGGGAAATATGGTCCTGTCCTTTATTCCTTTCATCTCTCCCTTTGGAGAGCTTTTCAAGAAAGTTTTTGGCTAATTCTCTTCCTCCCCACCCGAAGGCAATGGCCAGGGCAAGGACAATTCCACCGAAAATAATGGTGAATGCAACGACGATCACCTTCTCTGCAATGCCTAAGTGATAGAGGGCCATTGTAAGGGAAAGGATAATGATGAACCAACGGACAGCACGGCTCAGAAGTCTGGCAGATTCCATCTGAGCATTGACCCCTGCAATCAATGTGGCCTGCCCTGCAAAGATTGCGATGAGATAGCCGACCACTAAAATGACAATCGCGGCAAAAAGGTGAGGGAGGTAATTGAAGAATTGGGCAATCAAGTTTTGGGTAGCTGCCACTTCAAGGGCGTTCACTCCTAAGATGAGCGTAATGAGAACGATGACCCAGTAGAAAAACCGACTTAAAAGATTGGCAGGAGAATAGGCGACTCCTCCTTTGGACAGTATGTGGGTCAAACCCCAACGTTCACTCACCCTGTCGAACTGGATTGCCCTTAGAAAACGGTAAAGAATCTTTTTAAACATCCAGGCGATAAGAAACCCGATGATGAGAATCGTAATCATCGCCAGTAGATTGGGCAGAAATGTTATGACTTTTCCCAAAAATTTATTGAGAGAATCCGTGACAGCAACCTTCCACACCTCTCCCATATCATTCACCTCCTATTCTCCAACGCTCGATAAGATAAGGTTTCATCTCCTCAAAGACCCTACAGAGGGATTCGATCTTTTCTTCAACTTCAATGGCTGAACTGTCCATATTTTCCTTCACAAAAGAAGCCACTCGCCCAAGATAGAGCGGGATCATCGATCTCAGCAGGTGTTCACGATGAACCGACCCGTGACGATAGGCTACTGCAAAATCATAGATGATACGGACCCATAAGTCTTGAGGGAAAAAGAATGCCTCATCCGATGACCGTCCAAGGGATTCGAGCCATTTGGCTGTTTCAGAGGATAATACCTTTTCCCAGATCTTCATCAGATCTTTCACACCCAATCGAAAGTTACCTATCATACGTTCTAGATTGACAGAGATCGGCTCAAGGCCCACCTCATAATGAAAACCAAAAGTGGGAACAGGTTGAGATTCTCCAATCCCTTTCCAAAGAGTCTCGTATTCCCTCATCAAACCAAAAACCGAAGAGACAACTTGAGTGAACATCGGTCCCAAATCACTTCCGGGATCTTTTGCATCATGGATTTTAGCGCCCAGGTAGACCTGGCACACCTTAAACCCCTCAGCGATGGCAAGCGTGGTCATCCAGATATCAATCCCGAAGCGGGCCACATCAGTCTCCCATACATCTTTGGTCAGGTAGAAATTCGCCAGCTTTCCGGAAAAACCGAAATCCCCTCCGATTGGCTGACGAACCCTCTTTCCATAGAGAGCCCGAGTTAATGGATAGACGATACTGTTGGTGATCGTCCCATCGAACTTATGTCGTGCATAAAGAGGGGCAACATAATCGAAGCCCTCTTCATAAATGGGCCTGATAAGAAGTTCAATCCATTCCGGTGTGATGGACCTCAAGTCTGAATCCACCACAGCGCACGCCTTTGCTTTCAGACTTTTCGCTGCCTCGAAGATCGTTCGAAAGGCACTCCCTTTCCCAGGAACCCCATGATAGGGAGTGACAATTTTATGGATAGGATGGACCGGGTGGGAAGTGAGAATGGTCTTATAGTCTTCAATCTGAACCCTCCTGACTTCCTCCTGAGTACCATCTGTAGACCCACCGTCAGAATTGATTAAAACGGCCTTAGCCTTTGGAAAATATTTTGCCAGACCGGCCATCACAGCTCGTACCACATGACCGATCGTCCGGACATTATTGTAACTCGGGATTCCGATCAATAAGTCTGTTTCTTTGATCGGTTCGAGTTGAATTTGAAAGGATCTTTCCATCGGCCCTCTCAAATCAAAACCCAGCACTCCTTCAATATTTCGTCCATCCCTTCTTTCCGGATATCTCTCATGACGGTCTCCCAATCTTTCCTGAATCTCAAATAATCAAACCACCCTCTATCCCTCTTTTGGAAAATCATGTGGAGGTTCAAAAGGGTCTCCTTTGCTTTCCTCCATTCCTTCTTCAATAGATAATCCATGCTGAGAAAAAGCGAGGTAAAGAGAGCCTTGTGATAGATTGTCCACTTGAGAAAATATCCTGGATAGGGATCAAGACTGAAGCCCAATCCCACCTTTGTCTTTTCCCGCTCATAGAGGAACCGTTCAATATCCCCTTTCAATTCTTGATAAAAATAGGCTCGTGTCCTTTCAGGGTGAAGGTGTTTGATTCGAAGTTCCTTATCAAATAAAATGCAAAATCCCAAATGACTGGCATTAATGAGATAATCCGTATCCTCCCCCCTCGGTATATAGGGATCAAAGGGAATGCTCTGAAAAAGGCGCTGGTGAAGCACCAGATTTCCACCTAAAAGCAGTGGTGAAGGGACGAGTCGTTCTCTCGATGAAAGGATCTTCTCCCAGACTCGATTCATCCACTTTGTCTTGTCCCATAGAAACCTCCACCAGAGGCGTTCGGAAGGAAGAAAAATCGTCCCATCCTGGTTGATATAAAATCCACCTTTTCCACTCACCCTCTTCCCATTCCACCTCTGGTCCAAATGCTCACAGGCAATCTTTAAATATTGTGGATCCTCCACAACTTCATCGTTGTCCATAAAGATTGCAACATCCATGGAGAGTGCTTGGGCAATGAGAAGACCTGTGTTGCGAATTTTTGAAAATCCCTTCAGATCAATGAGAGAGTAGAAATTTTTAAAACCTCTTTGTTCTAAATATTTTCTTAATTGTTCCAGGTGGGGGTAGGAAAAGATTAATGCCCTCTGCAATCTAAGGTTTTTATATTCCTTCCTGAGAAGCCGATCCATCTCTATAAAAAGGTCCTCTCTGTCTTCACCCATCAGGTCGAAGCAAACAGGAAGAATGAGGGTGAAATTCTGCTCCTCCAATATACTCAGGCTTTCAATCGCTCTCTTTCCTAAGGTCCACCCATCTAAATATGGCAGTTCTTCAGGCTGACTCAGTCTGAGATAAATAGGAATAATAATCGCTTTATTCATCGATCTTTTGCTTTTATTCCTTCCTGTCCCAAGTTCGCAGGTCTGTATAGAACGGTTTCAAGATTCTCTATCTGTTTTTTCAGATCTTTTGATCGAATTGAATTTTTGACGGCCCTCGGAATCCAAAAGAAGAGGGTTATGAGAATCCCGACCCCAATTGATTCTAAGATGATATAAATGATAGAGGTTTCGAACTTCCAAAAGAAAAAGTTTATTGTAATTAAAGGGACAGATGAATTCTGGATAGCGAAGACCGCTATACATATAACCATCATAAATACCATCCAGTAGAAGAATTGCATTGCGTTTCCTCCTAATCTATATCTTCATATTTTTCAGCACATTCAAAACCACCTCATTCCAGACCTGTGGTCCCCTTCCTTCTATGACCGTCAAATTTTGGGTTGATGACAGAACCTCTGGTAACAGATCATCTTCCTTCTTGAGTAAAAGTGGCTCGTCTACCGCTAACAACATGGGCACATCATTAAGACTATCTCCAATTCCGACAGTGAGGATTGAGAAGAATTGGTTCTCGTATAATTTCTTTAGAATCTCAACTGCCTTTCCCTTATCATTTTTCCCCAGGATGTGGTGAAACCTGCCTCCCCAGACATAGTTCATCCCCTTTTCTTTAATCTTTTCTTCTACAATATCGATTTCCCTTTCTCCACCCTCAATGACAAAAGGCTCATCGTATTCTCTCTTTTTAGCAAACGCCGCCTCTTTTGGATTTAATCCACATAAGGAGGTAAGTTCGTTCTCTGTAAGATCAGAGAATCCCCTGATTGGAATACCTGTCTCCTTTTTAATAGATTCTAATGCCTCGATGATTTGAAGATGAAAGGTTCCTAATTCTAAGGCAAAATATCCATCCAATTCTTTATCGTAAGGGAATTGAAAAGAGAAATAGTATTTGGGCACAAAAACTGCTCCACCGTTTTCTGATATAAAAGGATGATCGTTCTCCAGCTTTTTTCTGTAGAATTCAATCTCGGCCCTGGTCTTGCTGCTTGAAAGAACAAGAGGAATGCCTTTCTGCTCGATCAGAAAAAGTGCAGGTCGGGCTGGCTCAAAGGAATAGGTTTCCTGGTCAAGCAAGGTTCCGTCGAGATCTGTGAAAATGATGAGCTTAGGTGTTGTCGTCGTCGACCGCATTCTTCATCCTCTCTAAAAAATCGGGGATAGCTGAGGTGACCCGGCTCCAATTCGGAATGAGTGGAATACTAAGAGGGTCTTCTACAAAGGCCTTGCTGGCCAATTCGATACCTTTCGTAAAGGTATCAACAGCTACCCCCTCTTCATGACGGTCAAAATCGAGGCCGTTTACCGCAGCATCATCATGATATTTAGTAATTGCCTCCTGGGCGGTTCTTAAATAGGTTGCCTTCAATGTCTTCAAAAGGCTTTCTGAAAGA
>Ga0256868_10002107_pt1 | contig 10432 bp, 8 predicted proteins | sample RVTome_13_FD_187341 | JGI IMG/M metagenome (GOLD analysis project Ga0256868, IMG submission 187341) | Soil microbial communities from uranium-contaminated site in the Upper Colorado River Basin, Wyoming, United States - RVT92D227 HiSeq ... | reverse complement strand
GGTCCAATGCTTTGAGTCTAGGCGGTTGGCTATTTCGGATTCGATGGATCGAGCGTATTGGTAAAAGGAGATTCCAGAAGAATGAAATACTACTGCTGGCGATTGTGTCGAACGAGAGGAGAGCGAGACGGAATGACGACAAGGATTCCTGCGAAGGCGGTGTTTGTATTCGCGCTCATGGTCCTCGGGTCTTCACTCATCACTGCATCTGATGACGCTGCCGCATCTGACTCCGCCGAATTCCTCGCTCCGCATTCCGCCGTGCCTGTAGATACGGACTCGGACTCGATATACGAGTTGGTGAACGTCTACGCAGGAGTCAGGGTTGCGAATGCCTCGTACTACATTGTCGAAGCGCGGTTCTTCCAGCCCTTAGCCATTTGGATGGCGAACAGCACCAACATCACCTTCATGACTCCAGGCGACCACTCGGTCGAGACGATCTTCTATGGCAGTGATCTCTACGATGACCATCTGAACGGCACCTACTACGTTGACTTGAGACTCTACCAGGGCCGTGACATTTACAACAGCACACTGATAGCCACGACTACCTTCATCGCGGGGGACTTCACGTACGATGAATTCGACGATGAATTCGCAGAGCCGACGCACTTCGAGATGATATCGGACTCCGGATACGATTCGGATGGGGACGGGCTTTACAACTATCTGCAGATCAACGTGAACGTCTACATTGCCGCGAATCCGGATTGGATCCGGGTGCAGGGAACTATCGACGGCATCGGACACGCGGCGGGCGATCCGACGTTGATTAGCGGCGGCATCTACAGCGTGTTTCTGAGGTTCGACGGCGAGGTCATAAGGAACAAGACGGCAAACGGGCCCTACAGAGTCCAGCTCGACCTTGTCGACGCGCGTCTGGCAGTCATCTGCTCCGCGGAGTACCGGACGAGCAACTATTCGTGGTCCGAGTTCTCAAACTCGTTCCCCGAGGCACCGATCAGGTTCGCGCCCCCTCATTCAGGGAGTCCCGTGGACACAGATTCGGACTCTCTCTATGAGATCTTCACGGTAAACGTATCCGTCAATGTGACCGAGCCTGGCTGGTACCATGTGATTGGCTTCCTCTACACGCCGTCCACATACTGGACCTCGGGCGTCTGGGTCACCGAACTCGGGCTCTACGAGGTCGGCACGGGCGTTGCGGTCCTCCGCTTCACGTCATTCTACATTCGGGCTTATGGGCTGGACGGCACCTTCATCGTCAACCTCCAGCTATTTTCTCAGAACTCTACGAAGTTCGCGAGCATGGACTGGACGCTCGGGAACTACAGCGGCGCAAGCTTCGACTTCGCTCAACCGAGCCATATTGAAGGCGTCCTCGGGGATTCGGGCCTAGACACCAACGGCGATGCCAAGTTCGAGTATCTAGTGATATCCGTGCAGGTCCACATCATCGATGATGGGTTCTATGGGTTGTCTTCGTGGATACCGGGCCTGACGGACGACTCAACCGGCCCCATACGAGTCGTCGCCAACCTGACGGCCGGGATCTATACGATCGACCTGAGGTACCGGGGAGACTTCATCGCCAACGCTGCGATGGACGGTCCGTACGTGGTGGAAATAGCCCTATCCGATGGGAGCTTCAACCCGTATTTTGGCTTCTTCGATGCCGTGAGCTACACGACGCATAGCTACACGTACTCGCAGTTCCAGGCGACCGCTGGAGCAAGTTTTGTCAGCCACAGCGACGAGTCGCTCGACGTCAATGGAGATGGCGCGCAGGAGTATCTCGCCGTGTACGTGAACCTGTATGTCGACGTTCCAGGAATCTACAACATCTCTGGTCGTCTGTCCGTCTTGGTCGGTTTCATCGAGACGGTATGGAACAGGACGTTCCTCGGGGCTGGGGACAGGACAGTAACGCTGCTCTTTCCAGGAGATATCATCAAGGCGTCCAAATGGAACGGGTCTTATCTAGTCTACTTGAACCTCTCTGACGAGAACGGCAACCTGCTCTGGAGCCCGGTTTACTTCACCAACTTCTATACCTGGGTGGTCTTCGCGAAGCCCCCTGTCGCGGCTGCTGTGGCCGAGCAGTTGGAGGATGCGGGGAGGAACTACACTCTGAACGCGTCGGTTTCATACGTGGAGGCGGTCATCTTCGAAGTCCGGTGGGATTTCAACAGCGACGGAGTTTGGGACACAGGATGGTCCGCAGTCACTGCAGTCCTGTACGAGTTTCCTGGCCCGGGCAACTACACCGTCACGGTCGAGGTCAGGGATGTCAGAGGGTTGACTGACTTGTTCAACATTCTGGTCTTCGTGCCTCCTGAGGGGGTCAGGCCACCGTCGCATTTGGTCGCGGACAGCTTCCTCCCTGAGATCGTGCTTGCCGTAGGCATCATCGGGGTTATCGGGACGGTGGCCATGTTCATGGCCTGGCCGATAGAGTCCCTCGTTGTCGCGTTCCTAGCGCTCTTGCTCCCGCTCTACTCTAGGTTGAGGAAGGACGATGTCCTCGATAACTACAGGCGTGGCATGATCCACGGGCTTATCCTCGCACATCCGGGTATCTCATTCACAGGTTTGAAGGATGCCCTTGCATTCTCGAGCGGCTCGCTCGTGTATCACTTGAGCATACTTCAGGAGAAGGGCCAGGTTTGCTGCCGGAAGTCAGGCACCCTCATGAGATACTACCTGGACGGGAGTCCAATATCGCACGTGGTTCGACTTGGGCTTACGGACTTCCAGCTGGAAATTGTCAAACATGTTCTCTCGAGGGGCGAGACCTCGAAACGGGATCTCCAGATCGCAGTGAAGTCCTCGAAGCAGACGCTTCACTACAACCTTAAGAAGCTCGTTACGGATGGCATCCTCGTGAGCTCGTTCTCTGGAGGGCACAGAACTTACAGCATCGCATCCGGGATTGAGCCCAATCTCTCGCGAGCTCTCGAAGTCGAGGATACTGCGGCATATGCTCACGAGGGATCGAATGCGCTGCAAACCGAGGATTCTTCTTCAAAGACGATTGAGGGCTGAGCGATTCGAGGGCATATTGCGCATGCTCTAGGCACTTGTGCAGTCAGATTTGGTGTCTCTTGAAGTGATGACCGCATCGAGCCGCGTGCATACACGAACATCTGGCTTTCTATCAATCAGAGGATTGTTGCACGGAGCCAAACCCGTTTCTTCTTTCCATCTCAATCGTCATTTGCTGTCCGAGGCACAGACTGATTCCAGGGGACGGTTCAATGGGACAGATCCCAAGAACGGCATCTACAAGATTGGCAATAGTAGTTAATACTCAGACTCTTTCCGAAGCTCTTGGTGGTTGACGCCTTGGCTGGAACCGGCCTCACGAAGACCCCTCTGTCGCATCGGTCCCCTGAGCAGATAGTCGAGGCCGAGCTTTCCTGGATATCCACCCTGGTGCTGTTCTTCTCGACCGTGTACATGGTCCTCAAGCTCGACATCCTGTGGGTCGCCTTTGGGATCGCGGCGATGTCACTGTACGTGTTGCCTATCATCTCCACGCGCGACCCCTTTCGGGCGCTTCCGTGGGAGATGGCCGTCCTCCTTTCGGCTCCCATGCTCCTCCACGTGTCCGAGGGCTCTCGCACGCTCATGGAGCACGTTGGCTGGTGGAACGATTTGACCTCCCTGGCTTTCGCGTTCTCGCTCACGACCATCGGCTTCCTGCTCACGGTGGAGTTCCAGCTGTACACAGATGTGAGGATGAACCGCCCCTTCGCCGTGTTCTTCGTCGTCATGTTCACTCTGGCCGCGTCCGGCTTCTGGGGGCTCGGGGAGTTCGTGGGCGACGTGGTCAACGGCACCCACCGTCTCGCCTCGAACTCTCAGGTGATGAAGGACTTTGTGTGGAGCCTCGTGGGCGGGATCATGATGGGGTTCGTGTACAGCCTCTACATTCGGGCGATGTCGGAGAAGAGGCGCCTCAACTTCGGATTCATACACCTGTGGGAGGTGCACAGGTGAAGGAGAGGCTGAGGCTCGCCTCAAGGGCTATGCAGGCGGGCATGGTCGCTGTAGCAGTTGCGGGCATCGCGACTGACAATCTGATCCGGGTACTTGCGGCACTATTCGCCCTGTTCGTGAGCTTCATACCGTCCATCCTGAGGCGGGACCTGAAAATAACGCTTCCAATCGAGCTGAACTTCTGGATAGTGCTCGCGCTGTCTCTTCATGTGATAGGCGGCTTCTCGGGGTTCTACAACACAGTACCAGGCTGGGATCACCTGACACACATGATGTCAGCTTCACTGATAGCCGCCCTCGGGTTCGTCAGTGTAGTCATCATCGACAAGTACTCCGAGAGCGTCCATCTGCCCAGGCCGTTCCTTGCGTTCTTCATCGTCATGTTCACAATGGCCATGGGCGTGCTCTGGGAGATCATGGAGTTCGCCAGCGACTCCATGGCTCACTCGAGACTCCAGTATGGGCTGACCGACACGATGGTGGATCTGCTCTTCGACGGCTTCGCTGGCTTCGTCGTGGCCATCGTTGGAGTTCGTTACCTAGTGCAAGTGTCCCCCGAGCATTTCGTCGAATCGCTCAATGTCGAACATGCCAAGCGGAGACTGTCGGAGTTCATCGCGAGGCGCAGGAAGGCCGCCTGAGAGCGATCAAAGCCATCCCCTCTTGAGGATCTCCTCCACCAGCCTTACTGTCGCCTGGAGATCTTCGCCGTGCGACGCCTCGGGCAAACGAGGACTCGCGAACTGCTGGACTCCTCTACAACTTACCCTCTAGATACTTCTTCGGGATGCGCATCGCGAACCTGCACACAGGGCCTCCGCAGAGGACCGATTGCAGTACCTCAGCCTCCACATGCACCTCACTCGGCCACTCGGAAAGCGACTAATACGTAAGAACGCAATCTCACCTGGGATCGGGCGCGGCCCGATAGGATGTGGTTTTCTGTCTCGGAAGGGATTGGTCGTGGTGATGGTGGTCGTGGTTTTGGTGGTAGTTCTTCTGATCTCAGCAATTCTGAGCTCCCTGGATTCGGAGACCGTGGTCCCGCTCAGGAGCGATACGATCCCTGCAGACGCGGTGAAGGGGACCCCAGCAACTGACAACTTCAAGCCGGTCCTGCACCTAGATGACTGGGAAGACCCAGTGCCGATGACTGGCCCCATCAATACTGCGGGCGCAGAGGACTCACCCTTCATCACGCCCGACGGGAACAGGTTCTTCTTCTTTTTCACGCCAGATGTGCGAGTGCCTCCTGAGAAGCAGCTCCTGGACAAGGTGACTGGCATCTGGTGGTCACAGAAGGTGGGCGGCGCGTGGACCGAGCCCGAGAGAATATTGCTCAACGATGATGTCTCCCTGGAAGGCGCCGAGTTCGTCCAAGGAAACACGATGTGGTTCGGCTCCGTCCGAGCGGGCAACCTAGGGGAGATCGATGTCTATACGGCGCAGTACGCGGACGGCGAATGGGGGAATGTGCAGAACGCCGGTCAACAGTTGAACGTGGACTATAACATCGGGGAGTTCCATCTCACGGCAGACGGGAACACGATGTACTTCCACACGGGCGACCTGAGCTTCGGATCGGACATGGACCTCTGGACCACGAGCAGGGTCGGCAGCGGATGGTCGCAGCCGGTCAGGGTCCCGGGAGTGGACACCGCTGCGATGGAAGGCTTCCCCTTCCTGACAGAGGACGGCAATCAGCTGTGGTACACCGGAACCAGCAAGCTGGGATACACGGGTCCAGCTCTCTTCAGGTGCCTCAAGAGCGGCTCGGGATGGGGTGCGGCCGTCGAAGTAGTATCCAACTTCGCCGGGGAATGCACGATGGATTCTCAGGGCAACCTGTACTTCGTACACCACTACTTCTCTCAGAACATGACGATGCTAGAGGCCGACATCTATGTGGCATACAACAAGTCAAGCGCCGGGGCGGCCTCAATCGCCTCTACTCTCAAGGATCCAGCAGATCCGGTTGCTGAGCTCCACGACGGTCCTCATCAGGCGGTCTCTGTGGCCTTCCCCCAGATTTGGACGGCCCCATTTCAAGAACGTAGATGACTGAGGTCGAGGCCTTGTTCGCCAATTCCCTAGGATTGCATGGAGCCGGCGTGAACCCGAGCTGCTGGCTTCTTCTCCATCAGAGGGGGTTGGCACCGAGACAAGAACCTTTTGCGTTCTCTTCTTCGTCAACGAAAGGGGATTGAGTTCTCGAGCTGCACTTCGGGGGATTCTGAACTTCCCTATGGTCTTTCCCGAGGAGAAGCCTCGATCTCTTGTTCTCGACCGGCAAGGATTCGGAAAATACGAAGAATTATCTACGAGAGACTAGATGAGCAGGAACGGAGGAAATGATGCTATATCTAGTGAGCGCCAACGTGAAAGAAGGGCGACACGGCGAATACATCGCCTGGGTGAAGAAGAACAAGAAGAGTATACAGGACCATGCGCCTCCAGGATGGAAGTATCGTGGGACCTACGCCTCTGTTCTAGGCTTTGGTCGGTATGATGTCACTGACATATGGGAGATCAAGAAGTACGGTGATTTCGACACCTTCCGCAACTGGAAAGACAAGGTCAATCTCCAATTGACGGCTGAGCAGCTGGACTTCTTCCTGCCTGGTGCAGTCGAAGCAACGCTGCTGAGAGAGACCAGCGATGTTGTCCTCGTCGAGCCCAAGAAGCCGAAAGGGTCCAAGAAGTGACCCTTCAACTCGAATTCCGAAACCCCTTTTCCTTTCCTCCCCTATGGCTTTTCCGAGGCGCTCAGGGCGGTGTTTTGGGCTCCAGTGGCGGCAGCAATGCGGGTGCTCGCCGTTTCTTTCGTATCATACTCGCAATAAGCAGCCATCCCAGGATAAGCCCAGCAACAATTGCGATGGTGGGTATGCCATAATAGGGGCCCTCGAAGCTCAACGCCCGCGAGTCTGATTCAATTGTCACGGAGCTCGTTGCCTTGTTCCCAGCGACGTCAGTCACGGTCACGCGTAATATGTGCTTTCCTGTTGTGACCGGAAACCTGTAACTGATGCCTTGAACCTCGATCCGTGAATCTTCATCCCATAATTCCGTTTTCGCTATGCCGATGTTGTCTGAAGCCTGCCAGGCGACTTCAACATAACTGCCCCTCCAGTGAGAGCCCTCAGAAGGTGCGGAAATCGTGACCGTTGGCGAAGTGACATCGAGCGTGACTGTGACTGGGGGAGCCGTGAGCATCTTGGTGAAATTCCACCACCAATACTGTGCCCTGGCATAGATCGTGTTGGAGCCGGGTGAGAGCTGCACAAATGCCCCCCAATCGTCGAAGGCAGGACCGAGCTGCGCTCGAGTGAAGGTAACATTGTCGATACTGACATCGACCATAGTCACGGGGCCACCCGATGAGCCATAGACGTTTGTCAAGTTGGAGTTCGAGTACCCGTTGTTGGCAGGCGAATCGACCGAGAACGAAATAACAAAATGATAGATGACATAGGAAAACGAAATGCTTGACGGTGCAGACGCAACGAGTGCGAGTCCCATCTTCCACTCTCCGGCCTGGTCGGTTGTCGCGCCATATCCACCGTCATATTCACCGACCCATTGACTGACTTGGGTTCCATCAGGTTTCTGAAGCCAGATCATGAGACCCGAGCTGTTGGGCGTAACCGCCCACACAGCCCAGTTAAGAAGGTCGTTCACACCACAAATTCCGAAACTCAAGTAATGGACCTGACCGGGGTTCATGGTCAAGAGTCCCTCTTCAGTCTGCGCGTCTGCGACTGGAGTCGATAGCGGGCCGGCGAGGGCAAACGCCAGGCATGCAAGTAGCAGTTCTCTGATGTACTTCATCGCCATTCCCAGGCACGTATCGCCTTTCCTCCCCTAAGGTCTTTCCGAGGAATAATTATATCAATTCTAGAATTTAAGTGGACCCTGTGGGATTCATCCCGAATCTGAGCCAGAGAGTCGCGAGAAATCGTCAATCAGAGGGGATTGACCGGGCCCAAACCTCTTACCCCTTCTTCCTCGGGACCGATCGCTACACTGCATGTTGCACATCCAGGTCCTTCTGAGAAAGGTTCAATACTTCGCATGGCCCTGGCGTTCTGAAGGAAATGGATGATACAGATCGGAAGCTATTGATCATGATAGGTGCGAATCCTAGAATTCATCTCCAGGAGCTTGCGAAGAGACTTGGGATCTCCAAGCAAGCTGTTCACCACCGAATGCAAGTCTTGGCGGAAGCCGGGGTAATCAAAGGGATGATTGCGGGCATTTCCATTCCTTACCTTGATGCAGTCCCTGTGACAGTTTTTGGTATATCCAGGACAGCATCGGTCGAGAATACCTTGGACAGATTGGGGGAAAGCGAATACTCGCGTCGTGCCGTCGTTACCGGAGGGAATTTCTTCTATGTCGTCGGATTCCTGAGAAACATATCCGAACTCGGCAGCTATGTCGAATTCGTGAAACGAGCTGGGGAGATGCCGGAGCCCACTGTGGGCATAAACTGTCTCGATGACGGGCTATCGCCTGACTATTCTGTTGATGGTGTAGGGAAGCGAAAGCAGAGCTACAAGGAGCTCTCTCCCCTCGACCTCAAGATCATCGATTCGCTCAAGGACAACGCGCGCAGACCAATAGCGGATATCGCTGATATGGTTGGAGTCTCGGGAAAGACGGTCAAACGACACTTGGAGGACATGATATCCGCGGGTTCGCTGGATATGAGCGTGCCTGTGGACTCCCAGGCAGGAGGAGATCTGTTCTTGATCATGCATGTGAACCTAAGGGACGGCGCTGACAAAGGAGAAGTCGGCAGGAGGCTGCTTTCGAAGCACTACTTCCAGGACCAGTACATCAGGACACTCAGCAACCTCCCAAGTCTCCTCGTGTGGGTTTTCTGGTCGGACAAGATTGCCGAGATACGCAAGGTTCTCAGAGCGACCAGTGAGGATGAAGATGTCCTGTCCGTAATGCTCAATTTCGCCTATCTTGAACGCATGTATACGAACTGGCGAGACAAGTTGACTGCAGTCCAGACCCGCCCTTCCGAGAATGCCAGAACGCACAATCTGCATCCCGGGCCCAGGATACAATGATCCTGGTAGGCAAGCCTAGCCCCCTAGTCTTGCTTTGGAAATGTCCGTTCTGTCAATCAAAGTCGGGATGAAAGGTCGGCCTACCGTCCGTTTGTGGTCCAAATGTCGTCAGTCCCCTTGACGCACGAATATGGCTCCTGTTGCCGTTCTTGGACACTGCCTCGGGGTGGTTCGAGGAGGGGGTGAGAATAGGAAAAGAACCGCGATAGCTTTTGCACTGTCATTCACAGTAGCACTGATGATGCTCGCTCAGCCCGTAGTCGCCGGGACCTTGACGATGAAGGTTTCGGATAGTACGAATGACGTCGGGCGTAATTGGGCTATGAAGGTAAGCGATCCGAGTCAATACTGGGGGGACATGACGTCTCTGGCCCAGGCTGGATACTTCGACATGGTATCCACGTGGCTTTCGCAGAAGGGGAAGACATACACATTCGGGATGGAACTTGCTGCTCAACTTCCTCAAGAGGGTTCCGCGCTGCCTAATGGAATCAAGGTTGTGGAATGGGTAATGTGGATTGACTCGGGCCCGTGGGCTCCCGGCATGGACCCGGTAGCAACCCTATACAGGATTTCGTTGTACTATGATGGATCGAGTTACTCCGCTTTGCTACTGGATGTTAGCACGATGGTCAAGACCCCTGTGCCGTTCACAGTTGATGGCTCGGAGCTCCAAGTGGAGTTCTCGGCAGATTTGGTCGGCAACCCAGCGGGCCTATGGTGGAGCCCGGGAGTGCGAGTCTGGTGGGGTCCGGTTGGGTCAACCGGAGAATGGATTGTTGACGTGGTTAGTTACGAATATGCTCCGGGCCAGTGGGGCATCGAAATTCCGTGGCCACCTCCATGAACAGTACAATCTGTGCTTGTGAACTCAAACCTCTTTCTTTTTCGCCTTTCCTCTCCTATGGGCTTTTCCGAGAATCATGGTGGACCCTGTGGGATTTGAACCCACGGCCTCTTCCTTGCGAAGGAAGCGATCTGCCACTGATCTAAGGGCCCTTGCGGGGTTGCTGAGACGGCGAGTGCTATTTCTAATTTTCCTCATGCGGGTTCTGGATCAAATCGGGTTACGAAGACGTCCGCGAGCGCGAATGTCGTCGCCCGATTGCTACATGTAGTCAGAGAAGCGTAATATGCAGGTCATCGTCAGGGACGAGATGATGGTCGACATCAATCCGAGAAACAGCAGCAGAACGTGCCCGATATGTGGGAGGATACAATATTCCCGAATGGGTCCGGAGTTCAAATGCGAGTGCGGCTGGCGCCTGGACAGGCACATCAATGCCAGCATCAACCTGCTGCAAACAGCCATCTCGAAGGGGATGGCAGGGGGTTTATGGTTCAACCCCGGCGCGTTCCAGCATGACGTGATGATGATCCTA
>Ga0256868_10002104_pt1 | contig 10436 bp, 8 predicted proteins | sample RVTome_13_FD_187341 | JGI IMG/M metagenome (GOLD analysis project Ga0256868, IMG submission 187341) | Soil microbial communities from uranium-contaminated site in the Upper Colorado River Basin, Wyoming, United States - RVT92D227 HiSeq ... | reverse complement strand
TGCTGAAAGAGGGGGTGCCCAAATATCTCAATTCTCCGGAATCAAGTATCTATCATAAAGGGGAGGTTCTCTATGGCCTCCAGGTGGCCAAGCGTTATGCCACAGAGAAGGATGGTGTTATCATTGTCGAAGGTTATTTTGACCTGTTAACCCTCCACCAATATGGATTGAAGCACAGCGTTGCCACGTTAGGAACGGCGCTGACCGCACAACATGTTCGGACCCTAAAGCGATATACAAATAATTTAACCACCCTTTTTGATGCGGACCGGGCAGGGGTCCAGGCGACCCTCCGCTCGCTCCCTCTTTTTTTAGACGAGGAAGTGGTTGGGAAGATGATCATCCTCCCGAAAGGGGAAGACCCAGATGGTTTTCTAAGAAAAGGAAATTTGGAAGACTTCGTGAAAAGGGTCGAGCGGGCCGTGCCCCTCGTCGATTTCTTTTTTGAACGGCTGATGGAGACCTATGATGTGAAATCCATCGATGGCAGGGTTAAAGTAGCGAAAGAAGGCGTGGCCCTCCTCAGTAAGATCCCAGACAAGATTCGAAGAAATTTCTATACAAAGGGTTTGGCAGAAAGGCTGGATGTCAAAGAATCCTTTCTCTATGAGATGCTCCGATCCTCTCCCAAGGAGCCCTCTAAGGCAGGAGAGGATTTTAAGAAGTCTTCCATGGAGAGGACTTTTCCAAAGTCAGAAGAAATGGTGGTCCGTCTCATGGTTCATCATCCCGAAATCATCCCAACCATTTCAAAGGAAGGTGTCCTGAAGGAGTTTGAGAGCCCGATCTTGAAAAAAATCGCAGAGGCTCTGGAAAATCTTTATCAGAGAAAAGGAAGGCTTGATCTGCCAGAGGCCTTAGCCAGTGTTGAGGAGGATCTCAAAGAAAGGTTGGGTGAGTTTGCCTTTCAGGAAAGTGGACTGGAAGGAGACCGGGAGAAAATCTTGCAGGACTGTATCAAGAAGATTCGTGAAGAAAGAATAAAAAAGGAAAAAGGTGAGTTACAGAAAAGAATTAAAGAGGCGGATAAACAACAGGGGGATAAAGGCCTTAACCCTCTTTTAAAGCAAAAGCTGGAACTGGAAAGGAAGAGGGGGCAATACCTTCAAAAAGATAATTTTCGGAAAAGGTAGGAGAGAGGTCAATGGCGAAGGGAGGAAAGAACAAAGAGGTTGAGCAATTGATTCATATGGAAGGGGAGAAGGGATTTCTAACCTTCGATGAGACAAGTGATGTCCCTCCCAATGATATCGTCTCCTCTGATCAAATTGATGATGTCCTCATGATGTTTGATGAAATGGACATCGATGTGGTGGATGACCTCCAGGGGTTGAAAGTGGAGGAAGAGAAGGCTTTAGAGAAAGAAGAAGAGGAAGGCGATGAATTGGAGATGGAGACCTTTGGCAGGGCCACAGACCCTGTCCGGATGTATCTCCGTGAGATGGGATCGGTCTCCCTCCTCACCCGAGAAGGAGAGGTGGAGATTGCCAAAAGGATTGAAAGCGGTAAAAGAGAAGTGCTGAGCGTCGTCTTGAACTGTCCCATGGCGGTTAAAGAGGTGATCAATCTGGGCAACCTGATTAAGGCTGGCAAGGCAGAGATTCGGGAAGTGACCAATGAGATCGATGAGGAGGAGACCAGCTTTGAGGAAGAACAGATCCAGAAGAAAAAGATTCTGGACCTCATCGAAAAGATTAAGCGAAAGGACGAAGACATTCGGAGACTCCTGAGAGGGAGGGCGTTGTCGAAGAAGAAGGTTCAGAAACAGGTTAAGAAGAAACAAAAGGGGATGAAGAAAGGGCAGAAGGGAATTAAAAAGAGACCAACAGAGATCAAAAAGAAGCGAGAAGAGATCCTGGTATTTTTCAACCAGATGAATCTGAGGGACACTCAGATTAATAGGGTCGTCCAAAAGATGAAACAGATGCTGAACCGGATGGAGAAGGGGGAAAGCGAGATCGGGAAAATTGAAGACAAATGGGGAATTTCTGTTCAGGAGGCGCGGACCTATCTGAAGAGGTTGAAGACAAGGAGTGTGGTTGAGAAGAAACTTCTCGGAACCCGAAAATTGAGTAAAAGTGATCTCCAAGAGATTTTCCGAGCGGCCATGAATCTCCAAACGAAGATCCATAAGGTGGAAATGGAATGTGGCCTGACGGCTGGGAAATTGGCTACAGCGGTGAAGGCCATCGTGGAAGGGGAGACCAAAGCTAAGGAAGCCAAGAGTGAACTGGTGAAGGCGAACCTGAGACTGGTCGTCTCCATTGCAAAAAAATATACCAATCGGGGGCTGCAATTTTTAGACCTCATTCAAGAAGGAAATATCGGGTTAATGAAAGCGGTGGATAAATTTGAATACCAACGAGGTTATAAATTTAGTACCTATGCGACCTGGTGGATCCGGCAAGCCATCACACGAGCCATTGCCGATCAGGCGCGGACCATCCGGATTCCCGTTCATATGATCGAGACGATCAATAAATTGATCCGGACCTCTCGATACCTCGTTCAGGAGATGGGGAAAGAGCCGACTCCTGAAGAGATTGCTGAGAAAATGGATTTGGCTTTGGATAAGGTGAGGAAGGTGTTGAAGATTGCCAAAGAGCCCATCTCCCTCGAAACACCCATCGGCGAGGAGGAAGATAGCCACTTGGGAGATTTCATCGAAGACAAAGCGGTCATCTCTCCCCAGGAGGCCATGATCAGCGCCAATTTATCAGAACAGACACGAAAGGTCCTGGCCAGTCTTACCCCCAGAGAAGAGAAGGTTTTAAGGATGCGGTTTGGAATTGGAGAAAAATATGATCACACGCTGGAAGAAGTGGGACAGGATTTTGATGTCACCCGGGAAAGAATCCGACAGATCGAAGCAAAGGCGTTAAGGAAATTGCGACATCCCAGCAGGGCGAAGAAACTGAAGAGCTTTCTTGAGACGTGACCCTGAACCATGTGAGGTTCAGGGCATTGCCCTGCACCCTACGTGGTTCAGGGGTTTGGCTTTGAATCGAACGTGGTTCAGGGCGAAGCCATGCACCCTATGTGGTGCATGGGGTTGACACCCTTGAAGGATAGCCTATAATAAAGATGGGCCCATAGCTCAGCTGGAAGAGCCACCGGCTCATAACCGGTAGGTCCCTGGTTCGAACCCAGGTGGGCCCACCAGGAAAGAGGATTGTTTCTTATGCACTCTTTGGGGATAAAAGAAAGGATGCTCCGTGAGTTTGGAGGGGACAAAAAGAGTGCACCAAAGGGGGTGCACTCTTTTTGTTTGTGGACGAACCATTTAAAATTTATTCCTGCAGAATTTGGCAGATAGGAGGCAAGGGTTGAAGGAGCAATTAGAACTGCTTTGGGAACTTCAAAAAATTGATCTTGAACTGAAGAGCATCAAGGAAGAAAAGGATCGGTATCCCAAGGAGATGAAAAGGTTGGATGAAAAACAGAAGATCGAGAAAGAAAGGATTCAGAAGGAAAGGGAAAAGATCGAATCCTTAGAGAAGGCGCGGAGACAGAAAGAGGGGCATCTCAACTTAGAGCAAGAAAAAGTCAAGCGGGCAGAAGGAAGGATGTCCGAGGTGAAGACCAACAAAGAGTATCAGGCCCTCCTCAGCGAAATCGATGCCATCAAGGAGGCGAACAACCGGATGGAAGAAGAAGTCCTGCAGGTCATGGACGAAATCGATGAGCTCAAGAAGGATCTCTCTAAAAGGGAAAAGGACATGGGGGTTACCCTGGACAAAATTGAAGGGGAGAGAAAAAAGCTTCAGGAAAAGATGGCCCATGACGAGAAGGCCTGGAACGAGCAGATGGAACGAAGGGAGGTTCTTTCTAAACAGATCGAATCCAAACTGTTCAAGCTTTATAACACCCTGAAAGAAAAGAGGCAGGGGGTGGGTGTGGTCAGTGCGAAGCATGAAACCTGCCAGGGGTGTTTTGTACACGTCCCCCCTCAAATGTTCATCGAGGTTCAAAAAAACAATGCCCTCATTCGGTGTCCCAATTGTAATCGAATTCTCTATTGGGATAGAGAACGAAATAAAAAATGAAATCCTTGGGGCCAGAAAATCGATTGGTCATTTATATTGATGGGGCCTCCAGGGGAAATCCCGGAAGGGCAGGGGCAGGGATCTGGATTGCCAATGGAGATGGGAAAAAAATTTCGGAGGTGAGCCGATTCCTTGGCCACAAGACGAATAATGAGGCAGAATACTGGGCCCTTCTTTTAGGATTGAGAGAGGCGAAACGATTAGGGGGCGCCGCCCTCCAAGTCTTCACGGACTCAGAGTTGGTCGAAAGACAAATTAAGGGGGTCTATCGCGTGAAGGATTTGAATTTGAAGGCCCTTCACAAAGCAGTGCTCCAGAATTTAAAAACATTTTCATCCTTTGATATTCAATCCATCCCGAGGGAAGAGAACAAAGAAGCAGACCGCTTGGCAAATCAGGCGATCCAGAGGAGGATGGCAAAGGAAAAAGGAAGAGAGCTCAAAAAAACTGCGATGAGCTCTCTTGATTAGAGATTTCTTCAGTTTTGCAGAGATCTAACAGGACGCTGAAAAAGTGATTTACGCCAGGCTGCTTAAAAATGCCTAGATGCAAGGCCCCCGAAATCCTGAGGAGTGAGGCGTACATTGAGCGTACGCCGCAACGACGAAGGATAAGGGAAACGCCGCAGATGGGCGTTTTTGAGCAGGCTGCTAAGGAAAGGAGGGGAGTCGAAAGGGAATAGATGGTCGCTCCTCCTGAGATCACGTGAAGCAGAGATCAGGAGGGGAGGAAAGTCCGAGCTCCACAGGGCAGGGTGGTCCGTAATACAGACTGTCCCCGGATTCTGCAAGGCAGAGTTTGGGAATAAGGAAAGTGCCACAGAAAATATACCGTCCCGACGAAAGCCCTGCACCGCATGGTGTACAGGGCAAAAGTCGGGATAAGGGTGAAAAGGTGAGGTAAGAGCTCACCAGTACCCTGAGCGATTGGGGTAGCTTGGTAAACCCCACCCGGAGCAAGACCAAATAGGTTCCGCTCTCCGCCATAGGCGGAGTAAGAAAAGCCCATTCAAATTTGTTCCCGAGGCTATTGCATCGGGACAAAGGCGGGACGGGTAAGGTCGCTTGAGACCCTGAGCAATTAGGGCCCTAGATAAATGGCCATCCTCCCGATTCCCGCTGAAAAGCGGGATCGGGAGGACAGAACTCGGCTTATGATCCCTTTCGGCTCCTTTTTTCTATTTCACCCCGTCTCTACCCCTCCCCCCTTGAGAGACTGTGTCGCAATGGACGGAAGGTGAAAACGGAACAGGCAAACGGATTCCAAAGCTTTAGAACGCGGAGAATTTTTGGAGAGAACGGGTAAGCGTCCATGGTACTTGAAGCGCAATGTTTTCATGGTGTTGGGGCTTTTGAAGTTCACCTTTTAAAGGTTTCCGCCTTAAAGCTTTCTCGCCCGTCTGCCTGCTCCGTTTTTCAGAGCTTCAGCCACTTTTTTCTATTATTACGACACAGTCTCTGAGGGGGGAGGGAAGGGTGAGGGGATTCAAATTTCGGATTTTAGATTTAAAGGGTTTGTATGCAACTTCGGATTCATAAAAAGTGGATAGCAGGAGGACTCGTCTTCCTTTTGGTCTGGGTTTTTCCCCTCTCAGCGTTTTGCCAAAAAGCCTCCATCAAAAATGTGGACGTGAAGGGGACGAACAGCGTTTGGAAGGTCAGTTTTAACGTAGAGAACTGTTTTACAAATAAGATGGAGGAGGCTGTCCAGTCAGGGATACGGACGACCTTCACCTTTTATATTCGTCTTTATCAGAAGAGAAGTTGGTGGAGAGATCGCAAAGTTGCCTCTGCTAGGGTTCATCACACAGTCCTGTATCATCCCATTCAAAAAGTGTATCAAGTGAAATTGGGAGAGAAACATTCCCCCCTGGTCGTTTCAAGTTTGGAGGAAGTCAAGAGACTGATGTCAAAAGTCAAAGAGTTGGAAATCCGATCCTCCTCTCCACTCGAACCAGGAGCTCCAGCTTATTTTTGGATCAAGGCCGAATTGGATCCGGTCAGGCTTCCTCTTCATTTAGAGCATCTCTTCTTTTTCGTCTCGTTATGGGATTTTGAAACCAGTTGGCATCTCGAACCTCTTACGCCATAAAAAATTCCCCCTCGCTCTCTCTTGCTAAAAGGGGGCGAAGAGGATTAAACAAGATCATAAGAGAAACCGGATAACGATGAAGAAAGCGCTTTCCCCTGATGCAAGAAGACGACGAAATGAGCTGATCATCATTGGGATTATCTCCATCCTCATTATCATCCTCACAACCATCGAGATGAAGTTTCCCCAGGTCGAGGGAAAAATCCCTATTGCCGACAATATCATCATCTTCAGCCTGATCAACATCAACATCATCCTGATTCTGCTCCTGATCTTTTTGGTGATCCGGAATCTTGTGAAACTGATCTTTGAACGAAAACGGAAGGTTCTGGGAGCCAGGCTCAGAACTAAATTGGTGGTGGCTTTTGTCAGCCTTTCCCTCGTTCCAACCATCCTTCTCTTTTTTGTGGCCGTGGGCTTCATCACCAATAGTGTGGAACATTGGTTTAGCGCCCAGGTGGAGCAGTCCCTTCAAGGATCCTTAGAAGTGGCTCAGACCTATTACCGAGATTTTGCCAACGATGTGGTCTCCGCCGCTCAACAGGTCAGTAAGTCCCTCTCCGAACAAGGTATTCACAAGGGATCGAGAGAATTGAACTTTTTGAGGGAACAGCTGGAGGCCAAACGAAAAGAATACTATCTCAGCACCCTCGGGGTATTTTTGGAGAAAGAGGGAAATACGATTGGAGTAGTCGATCCCACGCTCAAACCTGTTTTTGTCCAGCTTCCGAAAGATTTGTTAGATGCAGGGCTATCAGGGAAAGAGGTTTCCAGAATTTTGTCTGTGGGAGAAGGAGAGATGATTACTGGTATCGCCCCCATTTTCAACGTTTCGGGAGGAGGAGAGGTAGTGGGAATCGTTGCGGCATCGCATTTTATTCCGAAAAGCCTAACGGTCAAGATGCGTGAGATCTCGCAGGCTTTTGTGGAATATAAGCAATTGAAGATTTTGAAAAAGCCGATCAAATTTAGCTACATGATGGCTCTGCTGATGGTTACCCTTCTCATCGTCTTCTCGGCCACTTGGTTTGGTTTCCATTTAGCCAAGGATATTACGGTTCCCATCAAAGACTTGGCAGAGGCCACCTCTCGGATTGCCTCAGGAGATCTCAATTTCCGTATTCAGATGAAAGCGGCCGATGAGATTGGGATGCTTGTCCAATCCTTCAATCAGATGACGGGGGACCTCCAGGTGAGCCGTTCTGAGCTAGAACAACGGAAGAAGTATATGGAGATCGTCCTGAAAAATGTGGCCGCCGGAGTGATCTCCATCGATGAGAGAGGAAATGTGGCGACAATCAACACTTCCGCGGAGCAGATGTTAGAAATCAAAGGAGAAGCGGTCTTAGAGAAAGATTTCTCCGAGGTATTGCCGAAGGAGTATGTGGGACAAATTGAGCGATTATTGAACGAACTCAAACATGCCCGGAAAGATTCCATTGAGAGACAGGTCATTGTGAACCTGGAGGGAAAATCCTTATCCCTGTTGATCAATCTGACGACCCTGAAGGATGAAGAGGGAAAGTCGCTCGGTATCGTGGCTGTCTTCGATGACCTTACCCAGTTGATTAAAGCCCAGCGGATGGCGGCCTGGAGGGAGGTGGCCCGTCGGATTGCTCATGAAATCAAAAATCCGTTGACCCCCATTCAACTTTCTGCTCAACGGCTGAGAAAAAGGTACTTGGAGAAACTTCAACCTGATGGGACGGTCTTTGATGAGTGCACCCGGACGATTGTGAAACAGGTTGAAGAATTGAAGGGGATGGTTAATGAATTCTCGAACTTTGCTCGAATGCCGGCATCCCAACCTACTCCCAATCATCTCAATGAGATCATTGAAGAGACGCTCGCTCTCTTTCAGGGGTTCCAAAAACAAGTCCATTTTGAATTTGTCCCCACCGAGCTTCCTGTCCTCAATGTCGACCGGGATCAGATGAAGCGAGCGATGATCAATTTGGTCAAAAATAGTCTTGCCGCTATCGAAAACGGAGGGGAGATCAGAATCCAGACAAGTTACAATCCCAAATTGCAGACAGTCCGCATTGAGGTGAGTGACGACGGTTGTGGGATCCCTGACGAAGACAAAGGGAGACTATTCGAACCCTATTTTTCCACAAAAAAAAGTGGGACAGGATTAGGGTTGACCATTGTCAACGCCATCATCTCTGATCACAACGGATATATCCGGGTACGGGACAACAAACCCAAAGGCACGACCTTCCTCATCGAACTCCCCGTCGCTGTTTAAAAGAACGCAGAGCGCATGGGGCATGGCGTAAGAGCCCACCAACAAATTGACCTCTTTTCTCCTTTCCCTTGATGGGAGGAGAGCATTTAGAGTAAAGGAATCCTTTGATTTAAATCTATTTTTCCGCTAAAATAAATACACATAGCCAAGAAGGTGATTTTTCCGTTAACCTAGCTATTTGACTTTATTACCGCTAAGCGCTTTGCGCTATGCTCTATGCGCGGGTTTGAAAGATGGGCGAAAAGTTGATTTGTCAGAACAGAAAGGCATTTCATAACTACTTTATCGAAGAGACGTACCAGGCCGGGATTTCCCTGTTTGGGTCTGAGGTCAAATCCCTGCGGGAGGGAAAGGTCAACCTGGGGGATAGCTACGGCGATATCAAAAGGAGCGAGATCTTCCTTGTCGATGTTCATATCAGCCCTTATCCCCAGGCAAACAGATTGAATCACGATCCATTGAGGACAAGGAAACTCCTCCTTCACAAAAAGGAGATCAAACGCCTCATCGGCAAAGTGGAACAGAGGGGATATACGCTGATCCCGGTCAAGCTCTACTTTGTCAATGGGAGGGTGAAGGTAGATCTCGCTCTCGCAAAAGGAAAGAAGCTCTTTGATAAGAGGGAGACTCTCAAGAAGAAAACCATGGAACGTGAGATGGAAAGGGGGCGAAAAGGGTTCGACGGGGATCGTTGACGTCAGGGCTGCATACCGAGGTCCCATTGGCTCGTAAAACAAATGGGGTTAAACATAATCGCAAACAACTACGATTATGCCCTGGCTGCCTAAGGGCAGCTAGCGTCCCTCCCATTCCTTCCTGTGGGGTGGAAAGGGATGTCAGAAAAACAGGATAGTTTCTCCCCGACGCTTATAGGGTGAGAAGCGAATCTCCATAAGCTAGTCCTTCTGGAATCCTGCCTGTGGGAGTTTGGAAGGGCGAATTTAAAACATAGGCTATGTATGTAGATGCTCTGCCGAAAGGTTCTCGGACGCGGGTTCGATTCCCGCCGCCTCCACCAGACTTCGCTTCTGAATTTGCCGAAAAACGAAGTCTGTCGCGCCGAAGCTATTTAGGCGAAGGCGGACGATGAATTGCTACCAACCAAATTAGGGGCAGCCCCCATTTTTCCCTATATCCTTTCTTTAATGGTTGCTGTCTCTATTTTCGTCAAGCTTGATTCGCGGCTAAAGGTCCACGCTCAAAAGGGTCGAACCCAATCGGAAAGAGGTAAGTCGGGTCCAACCCACTCCGGCGAATTAGAATAGGGATGGGTGTCCAAATCACTTATTTAAGGAGGTTGATCATGGTTAAAAAAGTATTTTGCATTTTCATCCTTATCCTCTGCCTTGGGGTTTTCTTAGCGGGATGTCCCAAGAAAAGAATAGTCGTTAATAGAGAGCAGCCATCCGTTCGGAAGTCAGAAGAGGCAAGTAGGCTTGAGGCTGAACGGGCAACAAAAGAAGCTAAAGAAGCTAAAGAAAGAGAATTAGCAAGGATCAAGGAGGAAGAGGCTAAGTTGCCACAGGGCGGAGAGCTCGAAAAGAGTCTGGTCGCTAAAAAAGAACGTGGGATCGAAGGAGAAGTTTTTGAAAGCAAGCTGCTCAAAGACATCCACTTCCATTATGACAAATATGACATTCAGCGAGGGGAAGAGGGAATCTTAAAGGAAAATGCAGCCTTTTTGAAAAAAAACCCAAAAATGAAGATCCAGATTGAAGGTCATTGTGATGAGAGGGGAACTACAGAATATAACCTTGCTCTGGGGGAAAGAAGAGCCAATAGTGTGAAGAAATATCTTGTCTCCCTTGGCATTACTTCAGATCGTATTTCTACGATCAGTTATGGAAAGGAGAGACCTTTGGATCGAGGCCATAATGAGCAGGCATGGGCTAAGAACCGAAGAGCTCACTTTATCGTGTTATCCAAGTAAAAGAATAAGGACCCATCAAGGATTTTAATAATAATCTCTAATGGGTTGTTTTTTTACGGTTTGTGTCACCAAACTGCACCCGTTTTGTTAACAACAGGCGCTTAGGCGGATACCGACTTTT
>Ga0256868_10002103_pt1 | contig 10438 bp, 11 predicted proteins | sample RVTome_13_FD_187341 | JGI IMG/M metagenome (GOLD analysis project Ga0256868, IMG submission 187341) | Soil microbial communities from uranium-contaminated site in the Upper Colorado River Basin, Wyoming, United States - RVT92D227 HiSeq ... | reverse complement strand
TCCGAAAATTTCTTCTTTAGGAAAGTTTTTGGTTACTTGATAGATCTTTACAGCTAAATTTGTTGCTTCTTTCCAGGCATCTAAATTCTCATACATTTTTGCCATCTCTTTCCCCCTTTCGGATTCCAATGCAAATAATGCACTCTCTACTCTCTACTTTTCACTCTCCCAAATTGGATTTCATTCCAAGAATCCACTCTCCACTTTCTACTTTCCACCTTCTAATTTTTTAGCTGCTTCTTTGGCGAAGTAGGTGAGGATCAGATCAGCGCCAGCCCTTTTAATGGAAGTAAGACATTCCATCATCACCTGTTCCCCATCCACCCATCCGAGTTGCGAAGCCGCCTTGACGAGAGCAAATTCACCACTGACATTGTAAGCCGCCACCGGTATGTTAAACGTTTGCTTCACTCGATAGATGACATCTAAATAGGGAAGGGCTGGTTTGACCATGACGATATCCGCACCTTCTTCGAGGTCGAGCTGGACTTCTCTCAGGGCCTCATCTCCGTTGGCTGGATCCATCTGATAGGATTTCCGGTCACCGAACTGGGGTTTCGATTCAGCAGCCACCCGGAAGGGTCCGAAAAAACTGGAGGCATATTTTGCCGAATAGGCCATGATCGGAATGTCCTCGAATTGATTTTCATCGAGGGTCTTTCGAATGGCCCCCACCCTTCCATCCATCATATCAGAAGGCGCAACCATATCGGCTCCTGCCCTGACATGGGAGAGGGCTTGACGGGCGAGAAGGTCAAGCGTTTCATCATTCAAAATTCTGCCCCCCTCCACCACACCGCAGTGTCCATGACTGGTATACTCGCAGAGGCAGACATCCGTGATGAAGAGAATGCCTTCGACCTTTTCTCTAAGCTGCCTCAGCGCTCTCTGGATGATCCCATTTTCGGCATAGGCTTCTGATCCCAATTCATCTTTCTTTTCGGGAATGCCAAAAAGGATGACGCCCAGAATTCCCAACGATTTGGCTTCCTTCACCTCTTTGATCAGGAGATCAATAGAGAGCTGAAAATGCCCGGGCATGGAGGAGATGGGCTGTTTCGACCCCTTTCCAGCACGGACGAAAAGAGGAAGGATCAGGTCATCCGGCCTGAGATGGGTTTCTCGGATCATTCTTCGAAAAAGGTCGTCTTTCCGCAATCTTCTTGGTCTATACTGGGGGAACTTCATATAGCCTCCTTTACCCCGTTAGAAAGCCCGTAGCTTGCCCTGTACACCATGCGGTGCAGGGCTTGTAGCGGGGATGAAAACTATTCCTTTGTCAGCGAGCTCCGTTAAAAAGTAAAAGTCTTTCTAACGGGGTCTACATTCGTCTTTCATTAATTTCTACAATATTTTAAGGTAATTGTCTATAAATGAACTCAGACGGCAAGCATCTCTCTTTCCGTGGCAACCATGAAATAGCCCCTTTCCCTTCCTCTCTCCCCCCGGGGGAGAGGGATAGGGTGAGGGGGGAGCGTTTATCACGAAATTGGAGATGTTTCTACTCAGACGTTGCATTCTATTCTTATCTTCAAGCTATCATGAAAAAACTTGTTTGTATCCTGGCGATGTGGTAAATATTTGCGTATCCGTATGTTATGAGTATTGGTCTCGAGCAGGAGGACAGAACGTTGCGGGAAACAATAAGAAAGGGGGAGAATATGAAAAAAACAAAAAATTATCTATTGGCAGTTTTTGCGGTTTTGAGTTTGGTTGTGGGTGTGACGGTTGTTCCGGCATCCGGCGCGGGCAACGTTGATATGACCGGGACCTGGAATCTGGAGGTGGATTCGCCCAGCGGCAAAGGCAACCCATCATTTGAGCTGAAACAGACAGGCGACAAGCTTTCTGGAACCTATAAGGGCGCCTTTGGCGAATCGCCGGTTGAAGGCACGGTCAAAGGAAATACGTTCGAGATCACCTTCGAATCCGCTGGTATTAAAATCAAATATAATGGCGAAGTAGACGGCGACAAGATTAAAGGCGTCCTTGACATGGGTTCCTACGGTAAAGGCACCTTCACTGGCAAAAAGAAATAAACCCGACGCCAAGGCATGATCAAATCCAAACGTATTGAATCCTTTGGCATTGATGCTTCACCCTTTCCCTCTGAGGGAAGGGGTGAAGAGAGCCTGTCTAAATGCAAGAAATAATTCTGCGTTTGTATTAGATTGATTCGAATTCCGTAATTCATGAATTCTGGAAGATCTGTGCAAACAAGAAAGACATAAGTGACCCCTGACCCCTCTGCGTGAAAGGGCCTTTCTGATCTTATCTTCATCTTCCAACTCACTCCGATGAATCTGTTTTCCTAAATCATTTGTCCAAAACATTAACCGTGCTATAATCACCCAGGGTGAACGACTGTCGTTATGGATTGAGGATTCGAAGTTAAGATGATCATTCGGGGAAAAATTCCAGGAACAGAGTCTCCGGTAGACATCATGGTTGAGCATGGGAAAGTCATCCAGGTTGATTCTTATCAAAAAGAATCTTCCTGTGATTTCGGTGGGGCAGATCTGTATCTCTGCTCAGGGTTTTTCGATCCACAAGTGAATGGGTTTGCCGGGGTGGATTTCAATAGCCCTTTTCTTTCCCCTGAGGGACTTCACCGGGCAGCCCTCTCCTTGGCCTTCACCGGTGTCACTCGCTTTCTCCCTACGCTCATCACCTCCTCTCATGAGAAGATGGTTCGCCAATTGAGAATCATTGGGGACGCCTTAAGGAACGATTCTCTTCTTCGGAAAATGTGTCCTGGAATCCACCTTGAAGGACCTTACATTTCTCCTGAGGATGGACCCAGAGGCGTCCACCTTCGAGAGTTCATCCGGCTTCCCCGATGGGAAGAATTGGAGAGGTTTCAGGAAGTATGCGAAGGCCGGATCAAATGTGTCACTTTAGCTCCGGAGGTGAAAGGAGCGATTCCTTTCATCAAAAAAGCAGTGGCCCATGGAATGATTATTGGAATCGGACATACCGATGCCTCTGAAGAAGATCTTGAGGAGGCTGTCCAGGCTGGGGCCCGTCTTTCTTGTCACCTTGGAAATGCAACCCCAAGACCTTCCCCTCACCATCAGAATCCCATCCGAAAACAGTTGGCCATGGATCAACTCATAGTGAGTATCATCACCGATGGGATTCATCTCCCACCTAATGTAGTCAATAACTATGTTCAGGCAAAAGGTAAGGATCGAATCGTCCTGACAACCGATAGCATGGCCGGAGCAGGAGCCCCTCCGGGGAGATACACGTTGGGAGACCTGGAGGTGGAAGTGGGTTCAGATCGGGCAGCCCGGTTGGCAGGCAATTCTCGTCTGGCAGGCTCTACTCTTACCATGGACCGTGCCATTAGCAACGTCATCCGGTTTGCAGGAATTGATCTTGCTTCGGCGATTCACATGGCAGCAACAAATTTTCAAAAACTATTTCCAGAAACGGGGGAAGATATGATTCCAGGCCATTCTGCCGATTTGGTGCTGTTCGAATATCAAAAGGAACTGGCGGTTCGATCAACCTGGATCGAAGGGGAGAAGATTTTTTAGAAATGTGATAAGATCATTAAGAACTTTAGAACAGGAGGGTGAGCCATGAAAGCAACTCGTTGGTTATTTATTCTATTTTTAGTTCTTTTTATGTCGGTTTGTGTGGAGGCGGGAACCTATTCTCTCAACCTTCGATATCAATCCTTGAAGGAATTGTCATCTCTTCAAACGAAGATAGGATCCACCTTGGCGATGGCCCCTTTTAAAGATGAAAGACCGGAGACATTATATATTGGTTTTCACACCAATTTTCAGGGGGATTCCAGCTATTTTAAAAGCCACCCCATTCCGTTAGAAAGGGCCATCCAGGAGTCTTTATCGGGAAGCCTTTCCCGCTATGGAGTGAAAACCATTCCCATCTCCGATTGGGATGGAAAACCAGAATCCCTGAAGAATATGGAGGCCGATTCCGTTCTGATGATTGAAATCAAGAGATTCTGGACCGAAGGAAAAGCCTCTCTATTCAGAACCCACATCAAAACCGCGGTGAAATTTGTCATCCATTTGGGGGTGAAAAAGGAAGGTAAGGTTTTTACACGGAATATGGAAGTCGAAAAAGAGATGACGGTTGCCAGGTCCACACCGGATAAGGTGGAGACTATGATCAACCAAATGTTGACCGATATTTTTGATTCCTATTTTTCCAATCCCTATTAAGAGGCCAAAGAACCCCCCCTCCTGTCAAGCGAGAGATAGTGAATGCCAAGAGGAGGAAGAACTCATGAAGGTCTTTTTGTGGATAGCTTTTTTAATCCTCATCGCCGTAGCGATTTTCGCAGTTCAAAATTCAGACGCTCCCATCATTGCAATAAAATTTCTCTTCTGGAGATTTGAAACCTCTCTGGTCTATATCATCTTCGGGTCAATTGGTTTAGGGATATTGCTCACCTTTCTCTTTTGGATTCCAAGGGCCTTACGGGCGTCGTTTCGGTCGAAAAAGTCGAATCATCAGATTCCTTCGACCTAGCCCTCGTCTTTGGAGGCTCGGCATAAGGAGCATATGGTATGAAAGGGGTAAAGCTATTTCGGGTATTGGGGATTCAGATTTCTTTAAATTATACTTGGTTCATCGTCTTTGGACTGATCGCCTGGAGTCTGGCCAGTGGCTACTTCCCTTCCCGTTACCCTGACTTGAGTCCCCCAACCCATTGGACCATGGGATTTCTTGGAGCTTTTTTTCTTTTCCTCAGCGTCTTAGTGCATGAATTGACCCATTCTTACATTGCCAAGAGAGAGGGGATTGAGGTCAAAGAGATCACTCTTTTCATTTTTGGGGGCGTCTCTCAATTAGCCAAGGAACCAGATGATTCAAAGAAGGAATTGAAAGTGGCTATTGGAGGACCCCTCTCAAGCCTTGTTCTTGCCTTTATCTTCTGGATCCTTTCAAGGGTTACGTCTCCGGTGCCCCACCTCATTCTTTATACAGGCCTTTTAGGTTATTTGGCCTTTATTAATTTATCCCTTGCCATCTTTAATCTGATCCCTGGATTTCCACTGGATGGCGGCAGAGTCCTTCGTGCCCTTTATTGGAGAAAGACCGGGAGCCTGAAAAGGGCCACACGAATCGCTTCAGAGACCGGAAAGTGGATTGGAGTTGGGATCATTCTTTTTGGGCTCTTTTTGATCTTGATGGGGAATCTCGTCGGTGGGTTCTGGTTTGTCATCATTGGAATCTTTTTGCGGTCCACTGCCGAAGGTGGATTCCAACAGGTTGTAATGAAAGAAGCCCTCGAAGGGGTGAAGGTGAGGGAATTGATGAGCCAGGGGGCGGTCTCGGTTCCAGCCTCCCTTCGCGTTAACCAGCTGGTGGAAGACTTTTATCTCACCCACAGATATATTACTTATCCCGTCACAGAAGGTGAATCGATTATCGGCATCGTTACCTTAAAGCAGGTGAAAGAGGTTCCACGGGATAAATGGATGGAAAAGACGGTGAGAGAAGTGATGATGCCTCTTCGGGAGGAGATCATGCTCGATCCAGACGGTGAGGCAGTGGAGGCACTCCAAAAGATGATTCGGACCGGAGAGGGACGCCTTCCGGTAGTCAGAGATGGAAAGGCGTTGGGGATGATCACCCGGAGGGACATCCTCAATCTTCTCGAAATCAAGACAGATCTGGCGGAGTGATCTCAAGATTTTGGGAGGGGATGAAGTGAAGTCGAAGAAATGGGGCAAGAGGTTCAAAAAGAGCCTTCGTATCTTCTGGGAAGCCCTAATAAAGTTTAACGGGGATCACGGTTTTTTCCTATCCGCTGGAATTACCTTCAACCTCCTCATCTGTCTCGTCCCATTCATCCTGTTGCTTTTAGCCTTGCTGGGCACCTACCTTTATAGTTATCGAGAAGTGTTAGACCATATACGACATTATTTACAGAGTGCCCTTTCCTCCTTCGATCCGAAGATTATGAAGAACATCCTAAGAATTATCCAGGACCGTAAGATCGTTGGGGTGTTGGGTATCGGGGGATTAATCTGGACCTCCACCTGGGTGTTCAGTTCATTGAGGACATCTTTGAATATGGTTTTTCAGGTTGACAAGGGTCGCGGTATCCTTCGTGGAAAGGGAATCGATCTTCTCATGATTGTTTTGGCAGGGGCCTTTCTTTTCACCAGTATGATGTTTACCTCCGTGATCACCATTGTCCAGGGTTACCGTTTTAGCCCCTTTTTGGATATGGTCCCGATCATTCGATTCATTTTGAAATACTTTATCCCTTTCCTCTTCACTTTTTGGATGTGTTTCTTGATTTACAAAATCATTCCCAATAAGAAAATCCATTTCAAAACCGCTCTTCAAACGGCTTTCTTCACCAGTCTATTCTGGGAGGTGGCGAAACAGTTTTTCGGATGGTATGTCCTTCACCTGGGAAGGTTCTCGATGGTCTATGGTTCCTTAAGCACCCTGGCCATCTTTTTTATCTGGGTTTACTACTCTTCGTGCATTCTCATCCTCGGAGGGGAGGTTGCCTTTTTGATAGAGAAAAAGGAGACTTGATTCCTGAGGAATAAGGTTTCACTTCTTAAAAACACTGAATAATTTGTCAAGGCCTGTTTTTTCAAATTGTGAAACAGTTTCTAATTCGCCCGCATCGAGCCATACACCCTCACATGCAGAACACTTATCGATCTTAGTCGATTTATAATCGATTTCGATCAGTTCCATACCACACTTTGGGCACTTCATGTAATGGAGCTCTTTAAGCTTTTTCTTCTCCGCTTCTGCGAGTTTCTTGTGCTTTTCTTCTTCCTGTTTTTTCTTTTTTTCGAATTCCATCCTCGCAAAATATTCTTCTTCTTTTTCGCTTGGTTTCCATACCATAAGAACTACCTCCTCTTAATTAATTTTATTTTTTCATCCATTCTATTTTTGTAAGATTATATCCGCAAAATTGAGTTTTGCCAATAAAGTTTATGCTGATAAATTTATGGACAGGGGGAATGCTTTGAGATAATATCTTTTGGAGATTCGTAAAGCCTGGGTCTCTTTTCAGAAGGGTGGTGAAAATAAGGTGGCTCAAGAGATAAGACGAAAGACGAAGATTGTCTGTACAATCGGTCCGGCGAGCGAATCGCCTCAGGTCTTGGAAGCCCTGATCCAGGGCGGGATGAATGTGGCACGGCTCAATTTCTCTCATGGCACTCACGAAGAGCATTTAAAGAAGATTAAAACCATTCGTCAAATCGCTGACCGATTGAGACGCCCGGTGACGATCCTTCAAGATCTTGGCGGTCCCAAAATTCGAATCGGCAAGATGAAGGAAGGCGGAGGTGAGTTAAGAAGGGGGAAGGAATTTTGTCTGACCAGCCAGGCGCTCATCGGCGATGAGAACCAAGTAACCGTGACTTATTCCGCTCTTCCCAGCGAAGTAAGACCCGGGGATAGAATTCTTCTTGCCGATGGGACGATTGAACTTCAAGTCTTAGAAAGTGACGGAAAGAATATTCGATGCCGGGTGATCGCCGGGGGGATTTTAACCTCCCACAAAGGAATGAACTTTCCAACAAGAACCCCTCTGGCTTCGGCCTTTACGGAGAAGGATCAGAGGGATCTTCTCTTCGGCATTCAACAAGGAGTAGATTTGGTCAGTCTTTCCTATATCCAAAAGGCCGCTGATGTCGAGGGAGTTAAGAGAATCTTAAAGAAGGAATCGGCCGATATTCCTGTCATTGCCAAAATCGAAAGAAAAGAGGCTTTAGAAAACATCGATGAAATCATCCTGGCCTCAGATGGGATCATGGTGGCCCGTGGAGATTTAGGTCTGGAGACTCCGATTGAAAAGATTCCCAATGTTCAGAAGAAACTGATACGGAAGGCCAATGATTCGGGAAAACCGGTCATCACCGCCACGCAGATGCTTCGTTCGATGGTGGACCATACTCAACCCACCCGGGCAGAGGTGACCGATGTGGTCAACGCCATTTATGACGGGACGGATGCGGTGATGCTTTCAGAGGAGACGGCCAGCGGCCAATTTCCTGCCGAGGCTTTCCAGATGATGGCGAAAATTGCTCAATCGGCAGAAGAGGAATTTCCTCACCCTCTATTCTTGAAAAGGGAAACAGAGGAAGGGATGAATCTCCAGCAGGCGATCACCTACACGGCATCGTTATTGGCTGAGGAAGTGGGAGCGAAGGTGATTGTTACCCCAACGGAATCAGGAAGCACGGCGCGCTGGGTGTCGAAGCTTCGACCTCGCCAGCCCATTCTTGCCTTGACCCCTCACCTTTCAACCGTCAGAGAGCTCAACCTCTCCTGGGGGGTGGATCCCGTTCTTGGCCCTGGCTGGAAGGATACGGATGAGATGTTAGAGAGGTCGAAGAGAATACCAAAAGAGCTGGGAATGGCCTCAAAAGGAGAGAAGATCGTTATCATCGCCGGGGTCCCCATCAGCATTCCAGGAACCACCAATCTCATTAAAGTGGAGATTGTGGAATGAGTGACCCGCCTCAGAGGTGCCGATCATTGACCCATATCCCGAAATTTTGGATGGCGGATTTTGCGTGGAAGCCGCTGATCATGCTGGCTGTGGTGGCGGCCGCGTTTGCTTTGGTATATTTCACGCCGGCGCGGGAGTATTTCGGCGATATCCACAGCGTCAAATACTGGCTGCTTTCGCTGGGGTGGGTAGGGCCGGCAGTATGGATGGGGATTGTTTTCGTGCTGGTGGCCGCGGGTATGCCGCGTCTGCTATTCTGTCCGATCGGCGGCCTGGCGTTCGGATTCTGGAACGGCCTGCTGTGGACGCAAGTGGCGACATTGGCCGGTTATTATACCCTGTTTCTGTTCGTGCGCTGGGGGGGCCAGGATTTCGTCCTTCGCCACTGGCCGCGGGTCGGGCGGCTCAAGGAGCATCTTCACGGACATTCGGGAGTGCTGTTGGTTTTTGCCGTGCGCCAGTTGCCGATCAGCGGGCTGATCATCAATTTTCTGCTGGCGCTGTTACCCATCCGACACCACCACTTTCTGCTTGGGACGACCTTCGGGATTTTGCCCCAGGCGATCCCGTTCACGCTGGTAGCAAGCGGCATGTTTAAGCTGACCGGCCGAAATACGCCGCTCTACATCGCCGCTGCAATCGGGCTTCTCCTGCTGGTATGCGCAGCCCTGTGGTATTTCTCTCGCCATTCAAGACTGCTGGTCGAACTGCGCGAAGAGATCGGTGCTGCGAGTGAGAGAACCGGAGCCCCTCCGCCCGACGCATCCTAGCCAATGCTCAGAAAATAAACTGATTACCCCCTCTCCCCTGGCGGGAGAGGGCGGGGGTGAGGGGGATCATACCAGGTCCACCCCCACCCATGCACCACGTAGGGTGCATGACTGTCCTGAACCTTACATGGTTCAGGGCTTAATCCTCCCCCATCAAGGGGGAGGATAATACTTGGCAGTTTTCATGGTTCGCGGGTGACGAACCCATCATGAAAGATGGCCTGGAAAATAGAGCTTCGTCTTAGGGCAAGGGTAAAGATGCCCGTATCGTCAATCGGTTACGTTCGGGGGTATAAGATCTCTAAAGGTTACCGTTGTCGAAGCTCGTATCGAGGCTTGTCTGTCGATACTGGAAATTCGAGTTTCTTTTTGTACGAGCTTCCTGCTTCGATACCAGCGTCGTCACCGTTAAACGATATTTCGTTTAATCTTAAAACCAAACGGGCCTCGTAACCCTAACCTTATCCTCTTCTCCTATTGACTCCTTAAACTGTCAAACCAGGCCAGATTCTCTTTAATCATGTCAGGGATGGGTAACTGGTAAGGGCAGCGCGGCAAGCATTCCCCGCATTCCGAGCAGTTTCGGGCTTTCTCTATTAAATCCCTCATCCACCCCACTTCCTGAGTGTGAGGGCCAAAGCGCTTAATGATGGACTTTAGCCCGACTGCAAACTGAATGTTGATCTTTTCCGTGCAGGGCTGACAGTAGTCGCAGCGTCGACAGAATTTGCGATCGAATTCTTTCCTTACGGCCTCAATATGCTTTTTATCTCCCTCAATAAGGGAATAGTCTTCAGCGAAAATCTTCCAATTCTCACGAGCTTTTTCCAGAGTCTCCGTCCCCGGAATGGGCACGATGTTCGCCGTTGAGAGGACGAACCTCAAGGCCGGGCCGGCCTCTTCAATCACCCCGCCCGAAAATGGCTTCATCGCCAATACCCCGACGTCTTTTTCCTTAGCCAAGGGAAACACTTTCTTGGCGGCATCAGGCTCTAAAAAGCTGTAGCAAGCCATGACGACTTCAAAATGCCCGTCCTCGATCGCCCTCTCCAATACGTTGAGGTTGTGGCTGGTGATGCCGATATGATCGATTAATCCTTCCTCTCTCGCACGTTTTAGCCCTTCGTAGGCTCCTCCAGGGGCCAGGACCCTCTCATAATCTTCGAAGGTGGAGACGCTGTGGAGATGG
>Ga0256868_10002102_pt1 | contig 10439 bp, 7 predicted proteins | sample RVTome_13_FD_187341 | JGI IMG/M metagenome (GOLD analysis project Ga0256868, IMG submission 187341) | Soil microbial communities from uranium-contaminated site in the Upper Colorado River Basin, Wyoming, United States - RVT92D227 HiSeq ... | reverse complement strand
GCGGGAAAGAGCCCGGCCCCTTCGAGCCGGACGGCGTCGACGAGGGTCCTCGGGCCCTCCTGGATGTCGAAGACGGCCCGGACGCCCGTCTCCAGCCGCACGAGCTCGAGCCTGACCCGGACATCGGCGTAGCCGCTCTCCTTGTAATGTCCCTCGATATCCCTCGAGAGGGCGAACAGCCGGTCGTAGCTGAGGAGCGAGAAAAAGGGAATGCCTTCGCGGATGGCCAGACGGGTCTTCATGTCGGGAACGGAAAAGGCGGTGAGTCCCCGGAACTCGACGCCCTCGAGCTTGTGCTGGTCGCCCGAGGCGACGTCGTGGACGATGCGGACCTCGTCGCGCCCCTTCTCGACCCGGCTCTTGACCTCGGCGAAGAGGTAGCCCTTCCGGCGGAGGTAGTTGAGGATACGGGCCTCCCCCTCGGCCAGTCCCCAGGGCTCGAAAACGGGGTCCTCCCAGATCGGCTCGAGGAGGCGGGCCGGGACGCGGGCGCCGTTGACGGCGATGACGATCTTCTCCCGGGGCAGGATCTCGACCCGGAGGTCGACCCGCCGGTTCTTCTCGTCGAAGCTTTCTTCGGCCAGACGGACCTCGGCCCGCCGATAGCCGGCCTTCGCCAGTCCCGCGGAAAGGTCTTCGAGGTGGGCGGCGAAGCGCCGCGGGACATAGACGTCCCCGACCTTGGTCTTCAAGGCCTTGAGGAGCGTCCCCTCGGGGATCTCGGCCTTCCACTCGACCTCGACCCCGCCGACGCGGAAGCTCTTCCAGTCCGTAGTCCGGAAGACGAGATCGGCCGTGGAGGCGCCGGCTCTCCTCCGGACGTCGCAGACGACCACCGCGTCGAAATGCCCCTCCCGCCTCAGCCCTTCGCGCACCTCCGCGACCGCCGCCGGGATGCGCTCCTCCTCGAGATAGCCGCCCGGACGGAGAGAGACCAGGGCGTCCCTCAAGCGCGTCGCCGAGACCTTCACGCCCCGGAAGCGGACGGCGTCGATGAACACTTTCCGGACGAGGATGAACGCGAGCTCGATCCGCTCGTCCCCCGTTCTCTCGACCCGCACGTCGGCGAACAGGCCCGTCCGGAAGATCTGCTTGACGGCCTGGTCGACGAGACCGGGCTGGAAGGGATCGCCTGGGCGCAGGGGGATGAGGTCGAGGAGGCCCGCTTCCCCGGGCCGGCCGTCGACGACGACGACGATGCGCTCCACAACGGCCTGCGGGGCGTCCTGGGCCCGCAGGGGGCCGGGGCCGCGGACGGCCAGGGCGAAGACCAGGGCCAGGGCGGCCGCGGCGCGGCGGACCCGGACGCCGGGCTCAGAAGCGCTTGCGGAACTTGACATCGATGCCCAGCCTTCCCCGGTCGTCCCGCCCGCCCACGAGCGAGAACCTGCTGCTGATGTCCCACTCCATGCGGAAGATGGGGACCTCTTCGATCTCGGCCAGGACGGTGGAGTTGGCCAGGATCGTCGAATAAAGGAAAAGGAGGTTCTTGGAGACCTTCTTGCCGACCGTGATCCGGGCGGCGATCCCGCCCGTCGCGCCTTCCGGGATGTAAGGATCGATCCGCAGCCGGTCCAGGGAGAACAGCCCGCCCGTCCGCTTCTTGGCCAGGTCGGCGATCTGGTAGGTCAAGAGGGAGGCCGTGTTCAGGGCCGTGCTGCGGTCGCCCGAATAAGAATAGTACGTCCGCCGGAAGGACTCGCCCAGCGCGAGGAGGGACAGGATCTCCTCGGGGGGGAGCGGCGGCGAGGAGCTGAACTCCGGCTTGAGGCGGCTCGTCGGCCCTCTCAGGTTCAGCGTCACCCGGTAGTCCTTGACGTAGGTCTCGCCGCGGAAATCGAGGAAAGGCTCCGTCCTCACGGGATCCGTGAAGCTCAGCCGCCCGTGGATGACGCGGAAGCTCCGGTCCTGGAAATAGAAATCGCCGCTCACAAGATCGATATCGCCGAGGAGGACGGGCGCGGCGAACGCGCCCGTGGCCGTCAGGTTGAACCGGACGCTGAAACGGCCCAGAGTGTTCTCTATGAGCGCGTTCTCATCGGCCCGGAGCCGGACATTCAAGGACATCCCGTCGAAGAAGGAAGGCCCCGCCGTCCCCGGCTCGCTCTGCGAGGAGAAGCCGAACTCCTCGTAGATCTCGCGCCGCCAGTCCAGGCGCTTGAACAGGATCTCCCCTTCCGTGACGAAGCGCCTCCGGTCCTTGATGAGCCGCAGGGAGGCGTCGGCTTGGGTCCGCACCCGCTCCATGGGCGCGAGGACCATGTCCCGGCCCTCGAGCTTCAGGTCCAGGGTGGCGATCCCGCCCGCGCCGAAGCCGGCCTCGCCGGAACCCGTGAGGGCCCCGCCGCCGAGGATCCCGCCGATCGAGGTCATGGTCAGGACGTTGTCGAGGTACCTTCCCGTAAGCCTGAAATCGGTCACGGCATAAGCGAAGCCCGGTAGGGGCAGGAGCGGGATCGAGGCGTCGATGGCGACGCTGACGCGCGTCTCCGGCTCCTCTTCCTTCAGGTCGGCGACATAGTTCAGCCGGCCCTTTGCCCCGTCCCAGGGGACGATGAGGTCGAGGTCGGTCAAGGACCCCTTGAGGCTCCCCGTGAAGGGCTCCCCGGAGAGGGGGAACACGAAGGCTCCCTCGAACGGGTTCTCTCCGGGGACGAGGCCGCCGGCGAGATCGAGGAGGACCTTGCCGCCGGCGACGTCCAGCCGCAGGTCGCCGCGGGCCTCCGTCCGGCGCAGGGGCGAGAGGACCATGTCCTTGATACTGAAGAGGCCGGGAAGCTTGTCCCGGCCGAAGACGCCTTGGCCGGCCAAAGAGAGGGACAGACGCCCGGCCGCCGACGGAACGATGCTCTGGAAATCGAGCTCCTCGCCCCGGAGGTCGATGTCGAATTCCCCTCCGACGGTCCCGACGGCCAGCCGGCCGTCGATGCGGCCGCCGTGGAAGTCCATGGCCAGCTCGGGGAAAGCGATCCGGCCCGCCTTCCACTCGATGCGGCCCGCGACGTTCTTCGCCGTCTCGCCGTAGCCTTGGATCTCGGGGCTCGTGAACGTCCCGGAAAATTCCTGGACGCCGGACGTGGAGACCATGCGGAAGTCCCCCGCGGCCCGGCCGGAGAGGGAGACCGGGATGGCCAGGACGGGCAGGATCGCGGCCAGCTCTCCCTGGCCGCCCTCGACCTCCACTTCGACCGTATCGGCGCGGGTCTGGATGCGGACCAGACCCTTGAGGGCGGGATCGTCGACGTCGAAGCGGCCGGCGAATCCGGCGGGCGAGATGAGAGTTTCCGCTTCGATGGCGGCGGCGTTGAAAACGTCGAAGCCCCCCGGCGACAAGGTGGCCTTGATCGAGACCGTCGGGGAGGCGGACCGTCCGCTGAGACGGACATCGGCATAGCCGCGGCCGCGGATCTCGCCGAAGGCGAAGGCCTCGTCGAGGACGAGAGAAACGAACTCTCTCGTTCCCTTGACGTCGGCGACCTCCCCCCGGACCCGGACGTCCATCTCTCCTTTGAGATCGATCGCCGCGTGCGCATCGAAGCGGCCGAAGCTCGATTCGAGGGCGGGAGTGTCGATGGTGACATGGTCGGCCGCGAAGTCGACGCCGACCTTGACCCCGCCGCGGAAGGCGAACAGGTCCCCCTGCCGTTCGAGGGAGTCGTCGAGGAATTCCGCGTCCACCGCGAGCTTCCGATCCTCGACGCTGAACGTCCCCGCGGCCAGCGATCGCACCGGCCAGGGAATGGCGATCTCGCTGAAGACGGGATCGACGACGATCGGCGCGGCCCGTCCCTCCACCCGGCCGCCCCGGAAGGTCAGGATGAGGCTCTCGGCGGGCCGGCCGGGCTTGAGGATGCCGGCCTCGAGACGCCCGCCCGTTCCCGGGAGAAGCTCGAAGCGCCCCCGCAGGCGCCCCATGGGCACGCCCGAAAGGACCAGGTCGTCGGAGCCGACGCTCGTCGCGAAGGTGATCCGGGCGTCCTTGCGCTCGAGCCGCCCTTCCCCGCTCGCCCGCCCCTTCCAGCCGAAGGGCAGGTGCAGGATGGCGTCGAGGGCATCCATGTCGGCGTCGAAGCGGGCGTCGAGCTCGACCGTCGGGTCGGAGAGGTCCCGGAGACGGCCCGACGCGCTGACGGTCAGGCCGGGTCCTTCGACGGCCAGGCGCTCGATCGCGATGTCCTCGCCCCTTCCCGAGAGGAGGACGGTCAGGCCGCCGAGGGAGAGAGGGGCCTTCCCCAACGACGCGTAGCCGCTCGTCGCGGCCGTGGCCCGGACCGCGAAGGCCTCGCCGTCCTGGGTGACGACGGCCCGGACGCCCCGGGCCTCGACGATCGTCGTCCCCGACTCGAAGACGACCGAGCCGTTCTCGATGAGCCCCCGCTCGATGACGAACGGGAGCGAGAGGAGGGACAGCGGCCGGCGCGGCTTTGTCCGGGGCACGGGGGCCGCCGGGCGGGCCACCCGGATCTCGGGAGCGTCGAGGAGGACCGACAGGGACTTGCGGTTCCTGAGCAGGGAGAGGTACGGGACCTCGATGCGGACCCGCCGGACCCGGATGGCCGGAGGGTCCGTGAGCGAGCGGAGGTTCTCGATGACGAGGGCCGGCGGGAAGTAGGCGATCGTGAGGCGGTCGTAGGCGTAGGTCTTCCGGATCCCCTTGCGGACCTCGTTGAGGAGGGCGTTCTTGCCGACGACGAGGATGACGGCAAGGACGGCCAGGACGAGGGCGACGACGGCGGTCTTCCGGACCTTCCGGACGAGGGTCCGGACCTGCTCGCGGATCCGGAGGATCGGGTGGAACCTCACGTCTTCACTTTCCTCCAGTCGGCGAGGAATCGCTCGACGCCGATGTCGGTCAGCGGGTGGCGGACGAGCTTGGTCATCACCCCATAGGGGACGGTCGCGATATCGGCGCCGAGGAGGGCCGCGTCGATGACGTGGCGCGGGTGGCGGACGCTGGCGACGATGACCTCGGTCTCGAACCGGTAGTTCTCGAAGACCTGGACGATCTCCTCGATGAGGGCCATGCCGTCCTCGGCGATGTCGTCCAGACGGCCGATGAACGGGCTGACGAACCGGGCTCCCGCCTTGGCCGCGAGGAGGGCCTGGCCGGTCGAGAAGATGAGGGTCATGTTGACGGCGATGCCCTCCGCGTGGAGCGCCTTGGTCGCCTTCAGGCCCTCCAGGCCGACGGGGATCTTGACCGCGATGTTGGCCGCGATCCGGGCGAGCGACCGGGCCTCGGGGACGATCTCGTCAGCCCTGAGCGAAACGCACTCGGCGCTGACCGGCCCCGGCGTCAGGGCGCAGATCTTCCGGATGTTCTCCTCGAAGCTCACGCTTTCCTTGGAGCAGAGGGACGGGTTGGTCGTGACGCCGTCGAGGACGCCCCAGCCCGCGACCTCGCGGATCTCCTCGAGATTGGCCGAATCCAGGAACAGCTTCATCGGTCCTCCTTGACGCCCGGGCCTGTGAACGTGTTCGAGAGCGTGCCGATGCCCTCGATCTGGACGTCGACCCGGTCGCCGGGCGACATCTGTCCGACCCCGGCCGGCGTGCCCGTGGCGATGACGTCGCCGGGGTTGAGGGTCATGATGCGGGACAGGAACCTGACGAGGAATGGGATGGAAAAGATCAGGGAGGCGGTCGATCCCGACTGGACGAGCCGGCCGTTGAGGAAGGTCTTCAGGCGGATCGCGGCGGGATCGAGGCCCGTGGCGACGCAGGGCCCGAGGGCGGCGAAAGTATCGAAGCCCTTGGCCCGCGTGAACTGGACATCCTTCGATTGGAGGTCCCGGGCCGTGACATCGTTGAAACAGGCGTAGCCGAGGATGCCGTCGGCGACAGAGGCGTCGTCCGCGAGGTCGCGGAGCTTCTTGCGGATGACCACGGCGACCTCCCCCTCGTAGTCGACGCGGGCCGAGGCCGGCGGCTGGACGATCGGGTCCAGGTGGCCGATGAGCGCCGTCGGAGGCTTGAGGAAGATCAGGGGCTCCTCGGGCAGGGGGTTTCCCAGCTCCTTGGCGTGGTCCCGGTAGTTGCGGCCGATGCCGATGATCTTCGACGGCAGCACGGGCGGCAGGACGTGGACGTCGCTGATGGGCACGGGACTCGTCGCCAGCCGGAAATCGCCGAAGACCGAGCCGACGACGGGAAAGAGGAATTCCTCCTTGAGCACGCCCTGGAGGACCCTCTTGCGGTACCGGAACCGGTAGATCTTCAAGTCCCCCTCCTCGAAGAGGCCAGGGTCCTCGCGGGGGCCCGGACGATCTCCGCGACGGCCGGGGTCGAGAAATCCGAGGCGCGGCCCTTCCGGTCGAGGACGCGGACCGTGAAGGTGAGGCTGTTCGGGCCGGCCGGGCTCGGCTCGAAGACAAACGAGGAAACCGCGGCGTCCTTGACGGCGATCCGGCGGACGAGCCGGGCCGAGGCCTCGACGGCGGCCGGCCTTACGGAAGCTCCGGCGGCGGGGGCGTCCCGCTCGAACACCCAGATCTCGATCTCGCCGAGAGGGCCCAGGGGCTTTCCGGAGACGGTCTTGACGGGATTCTCCCACGTGAGGACCACGGTCCCGTCCTTTGGGACGGCCGAGAGCCGCTCGACGGCCATGGGGGCCTGCCCCTGCGGCAGCGCGAGAGGGCCCTTCCGGCCGCAGGAGGCCCCGGCGGCGAGCGACAGCCCGATGAGGAGCGAGACGATCCGCATGCTCATTACAGGATGAAGCGACGCAGGTCCTGGCTGACGAGGATATCCTTGAGATGGTCCCGGACGTAGTCCCGGTCGATGCGGAGGGACTTCTCGGCGATGTCCGGAGCGGCGAACGAGATGTCTTCCATGACCTTCTCGACGACCGTGTGGAGCCGCCGGGCGCCGATGTTCTCGTCGTCGGCGTTGACCTTCTCGGCGATATCGGCGATCTCATCGACGGCGTCGGGGGTGAAGGCGACGCGCACGCCCTCCGTGCCCATCAAGGCCTCGTACTGGCGGATGAGGGCGTTCTCGGGCTCGGTCAGGATGCGGACGAAATCCTCCTTGTTGAGCGGGGTGAGCTCGACCCGGATGGGGAACCGGCCCTGGAGCTCGGGGATGAGGTCGGAGGGCTTGGAGACGTGGAAGGCTCCGGCGCCGATGAAGAGGATGTGGTCGGTCCGGACGAGGCCGGAGCGCGTGTTGACGGTGGTCCCCTCGATGATCGGCAGGAGATCGCGCTGGACGCCCTCGCGGCTGACGTCGGGCCCCCGGCCCGACTCGCGGCCGGCGATCTTGTCGACCTCGTCGAGGAAGATGATGCCCGACTGCTCGACGCGCTCGACGGCCAGGCGCGAGACCTGGTCCATGTCGACGAGCCGCTTCTCCTCCTCCTCGAGGATGATCTCCCGCGCTTCCTTGACCTTCATCCGCCGCCTCTTCGTCCGGCCGCCCAGGAAGCCCGGCAGGAGCTCCTGGATCTGGAAGCCGATCTCCTCGATGCCGGCGTTGGAGACGACCTCGACGGGCGGGGTCGTCTTCTCCTTGACCTCGAGCTCGACCGGGCGGTCATCGAGCAGCCCGGCCCGGAGCTGGGCCCGGAGCTTCTCGCGGGTGTCATGAAAGCGGGTCTCGTCCTCCTCCTCGGAGGCGTCGTCCCGCCTTTTCGGCGGCGGCAGGAGGATATCGAGGAGCTTCTCCTCGGCGCTGGCCCGGGCTTTTTCAACGATCTCGGCGACCTTCTCCTGCTTGACCATGTCGACGGAGATGCGGACGAGGTCCCGGATCATCGACTCGACGTCCCGCCCGACGTAGCCGACCTCGGTGAACTTGCTGGCCTCGATCTTGAGGAAAGGCGAGGAGGTCAGCTTGGCCAGGCGCCGCGAGATCTCGGTCTTGCCGACCCCCGTGGGGCCGATCATGAGGATGTTCTTGGGCGCGATCTCGTCGGCCAGGTCGGGCGGGAGCCTGCGCCGGCGGTAACGGTTGCGGAGGGCGATGGCCACGGCCTTTTTGGCCGCCTTCTGGCCGATGATGTACTTGTCGAGCTCGGCGACGATCTCCCGGGGAGTGAGTTCGACGTCGGGGATCTCGGCCGCCGGCCGCTCGAGCGTTTCGGGCAGGATGATCGGCACTCAGAGCTCCTCGACGGTCGTCTCGAGGTTGGTGTACACGCAGATCCCGGCGGCGATCCCCAGGGCCTCCGCGGCGATCTCGCGGGCCCCGAGGTCCGTGTGCCGGATGAGGGCCCGGGCCGCAGCCAGGGCGAAAGGCCCGCCGGAGCCGATGGCGATGAGGCCGTCATCGGGTTCGACGACGTCCCCGGTCCCGGAGATGAGGAGCGCCGTCTCTTTGTTGGCCACGATGAGCAGGGCGTCGAGCTGGCGGAGGGATTTCTCCATGCGCCAGTCCTTGGCCAGCTCGATGGCCGCCCGGGCGAGGTTGCCCCGGTACTCCTCGAACTTCGTCTCGAAGCGGGCGAACAGGGCGAAGGCGTCCGAAGTGGCCCCGGCGAACCCGGCTAGGACGTCCCCCTTGGCCAAGTGCCGGATCTTCTGGGCCTTCTCTTTGAGAATGGTCTGGCCCATGGTCACCTGGCCGTCGGCGGCCATGGCCGTTTTTCCCTTGTGCCGGACGCAGATGACGGTCGTCGAACGGATCATGGGCGCACCTTCTATCGTCTTTCAATGATATAAGATAGGCTTCGCGAAGTAAAGGAAGGGGACATGAGCGCATTGACCGGCTTTTCCGGTTTTAATAAGATACGGGCGCACCGACGCGAGCGAGGAGGCCCCATGTCGTCCTTGACCCTGGTCGTGATGGCGGCGGGGATCGGCAGCCGCTACGGCGGGCTGAAGCAGATCGACCCCGTCGGCCCGAGCGGAGAGGTGGTCCTCGATTACTCCGTGTTCGACGCCCTCAGGGCCGGTTTCGGCCGGGTCGTCTTCATCATCCGCAGGGACATCGAAGAGGCCTTCCGGGAGAGGATCGGCCGGCGCATCGAGCGGGCGGCCGAGACGGCCTATGTCATTCAATCCCCGGACGACCTCCCGCCGGGATTCGCCCTGCCCGGGGGGCGTATAAAGCCCTGGGGGACGGCCCACGCCATCTTGTGCGCGAGGGATGCGGTCGCGACGCCGTTCCTGGCCATCAACGCCGACGATTACTACGGCCGGACGGCCTTCGAGGCCATGGCCGGCCATCTCGGCCGAGAGCCCGGGGGGGATGGCGGGCTCGAGTTCGCTATGGTCGGCTACCGCCTGGCCAACACGCTCTCCGAACACGGCACGGTCGCCCGCGGCGTCTGCACGGCCACGGCGGACGGCTATCTCGTCGGCATCCGCGAGCTGCTCAAGATCCGCCGCTTCCCCGACGGCATCATGCACACGGAAAACGACCTCGAATGGATGCCGCTTGCGCCGGACAGCTGGACCTCTATGAACTGCTGGGGATTCACCCCGGCCCTCTTCGGCGAGCTCGAGCGCCGCTTCCCCGAGTTCCTGCGGGCCCGCGGGGCGGACATCGCCAAAGCGGAGTTCCTCATCCCCGAGGTCGTCGGCGACCTCATCCGGGAGAAACGGGCCCGAGTCAAGATCCTCCCGACCCGGGAGCGCTGGTTCGGCGTCACCTACCCCGAGGACCGGCCGGCCTTCCGGCAGGCCGTCCTCGCGCTCGTCGAAGCCGGCGTCTATCCCCGCGACCTTTGGGCCGGGAATCCCAAAGACTGAGTCGATACAGATCGAGGAGCGACCATGAAGAGAACCACCATCCTGATCGCCGTCTTCGGCCTGCTGGCCTTTTCCCCGGCCCCGTCCGCGGCGCCTCCCGAGGACTGGGAGAATCCCTCCGTCCTCCACGTCGGCACCGAAGCCCCGCGGGCGACGTTCATCCCCTTTCCGGATGCCGAGGCGGCCCTAAAGCTTGGCCCCAACGAATCCCCCCGGCATATGTCCCTCAACGGCTCCTGGAAGTTCCACTGGTCGCCCAAGCCGGCAGACCGGCCGCTCGATTTCTGGAAGCCGGCGTTTGACGTTTCCGGCTGGGCGGATACGCCGGTCCCTTCGAACTGGATGTTCCAAGGCTATGACTACCCGATCTATGTCAATACGACCTACGAGTTCGCCCGCAATCCCAAGCCCCCGTTCGTCCCCCACGACCGGAATCCCGTTGGCTCCTACCGCCGGACGTTCACCGTTCCCGCGGAGTGGAGCGGGATGGATGTCTATCTCCACTTCGGCGCCGTCAAGTCGTTCTTCTACGTCTGGGTCAACGGCGAGAAGATCGGTTTGAGCAAGGACTCCAAGACGCCGGCCGAGTGGAACATCACCAAGCTCCTCAAGCCCGGCGAAAACGTCCTCGCAGCCGAGGTCTATCGCTGGTCGGACGGCTCCTATCTCGAATGCCAGGACTTCTGGCGGCTGGCGGGCATCGAGCGCGACGTCTACCTCTACGCCGCGCCCAAGGTCCGCATCCGG
>Ga0256868_10002101_pt1 | contig 10441 bp, 7 predicted proteins | sample RVTome_13_FD_187341 | JGI IMG/M metagenome (GOLD analysis project Ga0256868, IMG submission 187341) | Soil microbial communities from uranium-contaminated site in the Upper Colorado River Basin, Wyoming, United States - RVT92D227 HiSeq ... | reverse complement strand
AAAGGTTTAAAAAAATAAGATTTCTCTTGTAAATTTTTTGTTGAATTTTAATCGCAACTTTTGAGAAAAAACGGTAAAATGGCTGCCAGTCGACTATTTTAAATCCAGCGTTTTCTATTTTTTTTAGTAAATCAGATAGTTCATAACCGCTCCTGACATGCTCACCCTTTTCTGCTTTTCCAAAGCGCTCTTGCTCTTCTTGCTCAGTTAATTCCTCTTTTTTAGCCGTAGAAAGAATAAGCGCTCCATTGTCTTTTAAGAGTGTGTTAAATTTTTTAATCAATAAGTCATCATTTTTTATATGTTCTATCACCTCTATACAAATAATCTTGTCAAAGTAATTTTTAGGGAGATTTATTTTCTCTATTTCTCCAAAAGAAAATTTAGCGTCAACTTTTAGATAATTTGCGATTTTCTGAGCAATCCTTATCCTTTTCTTATCTAAATCACAACCTAACATCTTAGAACCAAAATGATAAGCAATAGAGTTGGCATAGATACCATTCCCACATCCAGCATCAAAAATTTTCTCATTCTTTTGGGGATTCAACATTCTTAAAACTTTCGGAAAACGTCCAAAACTGGCCACATCTGGATAACCAAAAATTTTAAAATAAATTTTTCCACATTTCAGAAAAAACTGAGATTTGATTCCTGAGACCCCACTGAGAATGCTTTCAGGAATTATGGAATAAATATCACCGTAGATCATCTGAATTTAACCGCTGTCATTGCCTGCCAATAAATCGGGCCGAATAATCTAATTAGTTTTTCTTTCAATCGATTGGTATTGCTTTTTCTAGAAACAACGACCTTAAAATCCTTATCAATTTTTTTCCAAAGTAAGATTTGCTTTTTTATTTCTTTAATGTAAGGTTCGTAAATATACTTTTTAACCCAATTTGATAAATGATGACCAAAGCAGTACTCAAATCTATCTTCCCCTAAAATTTCAAACTGATGGAAGTGGTAACAGATAAGTTCATTGCTATTGATATAAATTTTCCCATCCCTCTTACTTAGTCGATATTGGTGAATGTTCCAAGGGGCAGCATCAATGCCTAAGTTCTGAGAGATAACCAAATTGGGATAAAGCTTTGGCCAATCATCAAGATAAATTTGATCACCATACTTCCCTTCTTTTAATTGCTTAAAGCACCACGCAAGACATTGCTTCCTCCAACGCCCAAGACAGGCAACAGATTCCTGATTATTTCGATAAATCTGAAAGCCGACATTAAAGCGACCTGAGGTTAAAATCCTGTATTTCTGGCCAGAAGAGAAACGATGTTCAACCGTAAAGATAGATTTCTCACCCAACTCCTCAAAAGCCGAATCAATTTTAGAATAAAAGAATAAATCGGCATCTAAATAGACGACTTTTTGGATTTCCATATTTCTCCTAAAGATATAAAGGGGTAAACAGGGGGTAGCGGTCCAACAATATTCTACTTGGCTACGACTCTTTTTGGCCACCAACAACTGCGGATCATCTTTTTCAAAATCCGCCAAAGCAATTGGGACAACCCCTTTAATTTTCAGCTTTTTAATAATTTTGAGAGTATAATCGTCAAAACATAAGACCCAAAATTTACACTGGGGGTGGTATTTGAAAAACGACGAAAGAAGGCATAAACCTTTTAAAAGATAATTTTTATCAAAATAGGTACAAAAAATCGTTTTACTATAAATCATTTTTCACTAAATACCCTTTTTACAAAGTCGGACGTAAATATATAGAAAAGGAACATTGGCAGAAAGAACATTGACATTCGCTCAGCTGAACCAGGAATTCTCTCCCAAACAGAATAATGAAAACTAAAAATGTAAGTTCCAACCAATAATAATAAAAAATTAAGCGAGATAATAATTAGGAAAATGAAATTTTTCTGGTGAAAGAGATTTTTAATCTGTAAGAAAATGATTACCAAAAATAATATAAATATCAGATACCATGAAGAAATTACGTTTTGGTAAAGATACCCTAAAACCTGCTGAACTCTATCAAAATCTATCCCCGTCAAAACTGTAGAAAGACTAACACTGATTTGACTTGCAGTAGAAAAAACCTTACCAGCCATTTGCGATTCGTATATTTTCCACGCCTGTTGAATTGGAAGAAAAAATAAAAGATAAAGCAAAATCGCCAAGGGTTTTCTTTTATATAAAAAGAAGGCAAAAACAATTATTAGATTCGTCAACCAAAACGGTTCTGTACTCCTTGTCCAAGTACTCAAACCTGTCATGAGTCCAGAAAGAGCAAGATATCTAACCTCTTTTCTTACCAGCCAAAAATACAAATAAATTGCTCCCATAACTAAATAAATGGTGTAAGGAAGATTTGTATAAACAATCATTGAATGCGCAAATATTGAAGGTGTTGTGACGAGAAGCAGAACAGCCAGAAGCGCCATTTTCCTTGACCCAATCCGTCTTATCGCACCATAAAACATCAAAGCAAAAGCAAAGAAAAAAAGCGAATAGACAAATTTGGGATTATCTCCGCCAAGCAAATAAATCCAAGCATCAGCTAAAGAGATTAAAAGCGGGTAGCCAAAGAAATAACCCCTGTTGATACCTTCTTCCATACCGCCAGTGTAAGCGAAAAGTTTTGCCCTAAAATCATAAAGAGCTAAAGCATCCCAATCGGCGACTGGCCAGTAAAGACTATAAATAAAACTATAAATTAAAAGACCAACTAATATAAAAATTATCAATTTCTCTAAAGGCGAGAGCTTGGGGAATTTCCTTAATGTCTTCAGCTCATAGAAATAAGACTTGAGGCTTTTCCCCGTCAAAATAAGTAGCAGAATTATTGAAACCAAAAGAATAATCAGGGTATTAGCGAGTGTAAATTTTAAACCCACTAAATAACCAATAAACATCAAAAAGGTTAATAATCCCACCCCCAAAACATAAGATAAGCCTAATCTTTCTAATGGGTGGATTTTAATAGAAATAACCAAGCTGACTAATAAGCCAAAAATGACAGTTAATAAAATTCCTAAAAAAACTAACATTTTATTGGTTATCTAATTCTATAAGACCCCATAAATTTTTCTGTTCAGGATCATAGCGGTAATCACTCTGGGTGATTTTTTTATCTAGACCATCTAGTTTGTAAATTATCCTTTGCGCCTCGAGATTAAATTTCGGCCAACCGTTAGTAAATCCATACTGCAACTGGGTACTTTCACCCCACGCTAACAAAACATAATCGATTTTTTCTTTTTTTAAGTCAACACCTGCTTCCTTTTCCTGACCATTTAAAAGATGTCTTGGATAAAGAAAATATTGTAGATAAGCTTTATTCCCTGTTTGCGGCCAGGGATAACCTTGGGGAGGAATTAAAATTTTTGAATTCTCGGAAGTATTTTCTTTGATGAAAAGTATGTAATTATAAAACAGCTCTCCAGCAGAAACTCTCATTTTATCATCGTAAGAAGCAAAGGGATGCCTTAGAATGTAAAGAGCCCCCCTCATCTTATCTCTACTTAAATCGAACAAGTTGCCAGCAAGCAAGAAAATAAAAAACCCTAAGACAAAAGACATTTTAATAATGTCTTTTAGATAAAGATGTTTGACTGTAAAAACGGACAATGAAAATGAATTTATGAAAAATAAAAAAGCCACCAAAAACCACGGCCAAAAAAGGCCACTGGGATGAAGATGATAGTTGCTATAAACATAATTGGAGAAATGTAAGGCTTCGATTAACGGAAAAAAAATTGCCAGAAACGAAAGAAGTAAAAACATCGGCCACCTTAAAATCAAGAGTATCTTTGGCAATAAACTATTGCTTTTAATATTAGTAAGTTTTAAAAAAAGACCTAGCCAAAAAGTTAAAAACAGGAATAAATCAAGTGTTAAAAATAGATGTTTAGCCACAAACCCAGAGTATGTAAAAGTTTCGAGAAGACTGAAAAATAAAGCAAGAAGCCAAAAAAACAAAAATAACATATAAGAACATCTCATTATTTTAAACTTTTTAAGTTTTAACATGATAAAATTTCCAATAATCTTTCAAATAGTAGGGAGAATAAATTCCTGTAAAATCAAATTTTTCTTTATATAAAACAAATCTTGTAGATTTCTTCACCAACTGTTTTAACAGATTCCACGGGGAAGTAATTATAGGTACCTCTCCCGTGGACTTAATTTCCATCGAAGGTTTTATTTTTATTTGGTCTTCAATGACTTCCTCAGAATATCGAAATGGAGCCGGAGTACCGCTAACGACAAAATACGGCGTTTGGGGAAGATTATCCATATCGAAATAATCAACCTTTATATCAGAGCGGTCGTAAAACAATTCCAGGTGCATCCCCGTTTCTACAACAAGTTCTATCGTCCCTTCGCCTTTGGCAAAATTAAGAAAAACTCTGCCATTTTTGGGAACATTCTCAGCAATTAAACTTGTCATTTTTTGAACATTGGTTGTCCCGTGAGCTGACCTCCGTCCGTAATTGATGATGTTAAGTAAATTGCCGGAAAGAAAAAATAATAGGAAAATGGCAAAAATAAAAACAAAGAAAGTGAATATTTTCTGTTTTTTCAAAATATTACTCAATTGGTTTAGCTCTATTCCCATAAAAACGAAAAGTCCAATTGTCGCGGGCAGCATGTACCGAGTCATAACATACACCCAGGGTGATTGAACCACAAAAAAGAAAACCACCCAAAATCCAAAAAATATCTCCCAAACGGTCATCTCATCAATTTTTCCTAAGTCCGCTTTTTTGAAAAAGAAAATCATTCTTAATAAAAAAGTAGTACCTAAAATTCCCAAAAACGGCTCGAAATTCTCCAGTGAAATCTTTGTGTAGACAAGGAATCGGTGAATAATCTCTCTTGGGTCAAAAACATAAAATTGACTGTATCCGCTCCTCGTTAGAGAAGTTACCAAAATTATTATTCCAAAAAATATTAAACCAGCGATTGAGTATCTTTCTAATGTTAAATCTCTTTTCTTCAAAAAAAGTCTTGTCCCCAGATACAAAACGATGACCGCCGGCAACAAGGCACATGCAGATTCTTTTGAAAGGAAGGCAAAACCAAGAAAAACAATGGGGAGCCATTTGTATTTTTGTTTAATCAGGAAATAGATAGAGAGGATGGAAAAAAATCCTACAATTGGTTCTTGGGGTCCTAAACGATACCAATTCTCGGTATTAATGGGGTTTATTAGAAATAACGCTCCTGAAAAGAAACTGGCCCATTTAGACTTGGTGAGCAAAAAAACTGTTTTAAAGATAAAAAAACTCGTGGCAAAAATTAGAGCGAAATGGAGTAAATAATGAATAGCTGGATTGTTCCCACCAATTAAATAGTTGGAAATTAACCAAAGCCAATAAACAGGCCGGAAGCGACCATTGGCTGTTTCAAAAAAGAGATTGAAAAAATTTTTAAAATCTAAACTTTTGGCATAATTAATAAATTTTTGGCACATCAAAATATCCCAACCATCATCTACCCAGGAAAATTTAATGCCCATGGCTGGGATAAAAATGATAAGAGTTAAACAAAATAAAATAAGGACGGGCAAAAAAACCTTCGGGAATTTGGTCATATGCTGAAAATATTCTACCACATTACATGTTATACTAAATATCAAAAGTATCATGCGAAAGACAATACAATTCTCGGGCATCTTTTTTTTATTCATATCTATTTATATTTTCCTCCTTTTAATTATCACTAGCAGAATACATATCAACACAATTCGAGGCGTGGGTGGGCTGGAACTAATGGGCGAAGGGCTTATTTCACCTTATAAATCTTTCGCCGACTCCCATCTATATTTGGGTTTAAAAGTCACAAAGGGGCAGGATTTTTTTTATGAAGGCCAAGATAAATCTCCGCGGCCATATCTGCATTACCCTCCAGGAATTGGTTTAACTATTTGGGGAATGTATCATTTTTTGGGCTATGAAGGTGACCTGCACCTTTTTGTTCCTCAAATTTTACCGATTGTTACCCATTCCTTAAGCTTTCTTCTAATTTTTGTCCTTTCTTTACTATTGACTCACTCTTTAATTTTAGCTTTTTTGTCCCTGATTATTTTCACCATTACGCCCATGTCACTATACTATGGACATGTCATTGAACATATGCCTATAAGCCTCCCTTTTATCCTTATGGCACTTATCAGTTACTATAGTTTCTTAACAAAGAAACAATGGAAATATATAATTGCTACTCTTATTTCTTCGGCATTGGCTTCTTTTTACTGCTGGACGGGATTTTTCATCCTACCCGCATTAATTATCCATCAGTTGATTATTTCAAGATTTCACCCAATAGAAAAAACAAAATCGTTTATTCTCTTGGCAATAATTCAAGAACTGGCAATGTCTGCCTTTCTCTTGGGACAAATCTATTGGGCCGATAATTTTACTTTTCAAGCATTCTCCGAAGGATTCTCACGACGAATTCTTGGTTCAACTTTTGAAAATTTCACTTTACTTAACTTAATCTCAGTAAACTGGCAATTTACACGAGCGCTTTTCACTCATCCTCTTATTTTTTCGGGATTAATTTTCTTAGTGGATTGTCTAAGAAAATTAATTTTCCAAAAAAAATTACCTTTGAGTTACCAAATCGCAGTTATTTCTTTATTTATTGGTGCGGCTTATGTAGTCGTATTTCCCTATAACTCAGTACACGAGTTTGCCCAATTTTATCTGATTCCTTTCTTTGTACTTTCGCCTGTCCTTTTGCTTCAGGAAATTTCCTCAAGATACTTGAAAAGGAAAAGGGTCTTATTTCTTGCAATTTGCCTTTGTCTAATCCTTTTGGTTTTTATTGATGGTAAAGATACCATCTACAATCACTACACCATGAATGGAGAATACCCAATTGAAACCCCACTTCTCGAAATTTTTAAATAGCAAGGATTTCTACTTCTGTTTTACCTCTAAAACATCGCATTTCCCACAAATTTTTCTTTGAAAATCATGTTGCCTAAATTGCTGGAATTTTTCGCTTTGCCAAATTGTCTGTAAATCCTCTTGGAGTAAGTTCCCTGCAGACCAGAGAGGAAGGGCACAGCAGGGAGTTACTTCTCCAACCAAATTAATATAAACATAATTATAAACCCGCAGACAATGTCTACCGCCTAAAGCCATAAAAGGAGCAAGAATTCTATAGACCTGCCTTGAAATTCCTGAAAAAGCAACATGAGGACGAAATTCAGTTTGAATATCGTACTTTTTACCTACTTCATCTAGTTTTTTCACAAATTCTTTTTCCTCCTCAAAATTAGGCCTTTTCAACCTGGTATTAAACCTCATATCCAGTCGATTAACATTGACCATATCCGCTCCTATTTTGGCTGCCCAGGCGACAACTTCAAATATCTTCTTTTCTTGCCCTTTGTGTAAAGTGGTTTGGATAACTACCTCTGGCAGACTTTTTCCCTTAATCATCTTAACAAAATTCTCAATATTGTTAAGTTGAGTGGTCACAGGATGAGCCAAAGCACCACTTTTAGGCGCTTTAATATCATCAATAGAGAAGGATATTGAGTCCAGACCGGCTTGAATTATCTTTTGGGCAAAACCTTTAGTGAGCAAGCTGCCATTTGAAGTCAAGCTTATCCATTGACCCTTCTGTTTCGCGTACCTTATCATTTCCAATAAATGTGGGTGAATGAGCGGTTCTCCCCAACCGGTTAAAATAATTTCTTCTATCACTTCCAGCTTATCAACTATTTGCCTGTAAAGACCAAAATCCATATCCTTCAAGGGTACCTTTAGAGGAATACGCTGGCACATTAAACAATTGAAATTACATCGATTAGTAATCTCAATCTGGGCAATCTCGGGATTTGGCGGAATTAAAAAGAAAAGGCGCCTTAAGCCTTCTATACTTGTTTGGAATAGGCTTTTTCTCATATCAGTCTTTTAACCACTCCCCAGTAAAAGCTAAAGAGCGGATTAGCAAAATACTTGATTAAAAAATTATCAAACTCTTTAAATTCTATTTTACTCACAAAGTTTTGGCAAATTTCTTCATCTGAGAGTTGGCGAAGCCTTTGGACCTTTTGCCTTTTATTTAATACCTCTGTAAAACTCTTCAAAATCCAAAAGTAGCCCTTCGTCTTTTCTTTCCACCATCCGCGCGTGAAGAAATAAAAATTCATTCCTACTTCGATAAATAAAACAGCTGGTAAAAGTAAGGCTAAACTCCGCAATGAGTAATTTTTTAACATCATTAAAAGTCTGTTTCTCTCAAGATAATAAAACTTTTGTTTCGCTTTTTGATATTCTTCTTCTGGTTGATACTTATATTCATGATAAACAACAGATTCTGGCACCAATAAAACTTTATAGCCAGCTAGCCGGGCCCGCCAAGACAAATCACCATCCTCATAGTACATAAAAAAATCATCGTCAAATCCTCCAATTTGGCCAAAAATGTCTTTTTTGATTAAAACTGCTGAACCTGAGAAAGAAGTAATCTCTTTTTGGGAAATTTTGTAATCTTTTTTTTGATAATCAGTCAACCACTCAAAACCTAAAAAATGAGTCGTTTTCCCGGTCAGGTTAATCAAACTTCTTGTCTGAGCCAGCATGATTTTCGGCTGGCAGGCAACCACTTTTGGCAACTTGATGGCGACCATTAATGGTACAAGCCAGTCCCGAGAAACCTGAGTATCGGGATTGAGAATTCCGATATATTCACCCCTGGCGTGTCTTGCGCCCAGATTATTGCCTCCTGCGTAACCAAGGTTTTTGGGGCTTTTAATTATTTTTGCCAGAGGAAATTTCTCCTCAACTAACTCTAAGGTTTTATCTGTTGAGCCATTATCAATAACAATCACTTCGAAATTCTCGTATTTAGTCTTAAAAATCGCCTCCAGGCAATCACTAATATATTTTTGACTATTAAAAGTCACCACAACAATGGAAACTAAGGGTAAGTTATTATGAAATAACAAGCTTTGCTTATTACGCAGTAACAAACTTTGTTTATAGCCAACCATGTTCTTTATACCAATTAGCGGTTTGCTTGACACCTTCACTAGCGTTACCGCAGGTTTATAACCTAATTCTTTTTTTGCTTTACTGATATCAAAAACATAATTGATTGTTAAATTTTTGACTCGCTCAGGTGTTAATGTTGGTTTTATTCCAAAAATTTTACTCGCACTAAGGAAAACGTAGCCGGCAAGATATCCAAGAGGCGTCGGCAGAGTCAAGGAAGGAATCTTTTTATCAAAGGTCGAAGCAACTGTGGATGCCAGTTGTTCCATGGTATAAGGATGTTCGTCATTAACAAAATAAATTTTGCCTATGGCCTTTTCCTCTTCCCCTGCCAAAATAGCCGCATCAACCACATTTTTAACATAAACAAAACTCACTAAGTTTTCTCCCTTGCCGATGAGAAAAAACTTTCCTTGGGCAATCGCCTTAAAAAAAGAATAATAGGTCCCCTTATCTCGCGGCCCATAAACTGATGTTGGTCTTATAATAACAATTGGTAGTTTCTCTTCTTTGTAAGCAGAAAGTAGCCTTTTTTCTGCCTCAGTCTTTGAACGGTCATAGAAATTTAAAGGATGGTATGGGGTCGATTCGTTAATGGGGGTCTTGCTATCTTTAAGCCCAACCACTCTTATGGTAGAGAAAAAGACAAATCTTTTGACTTTTTCCGCAGTAGCAAGGTCGATTAAGTTTTGAGTTCCTAAAACATTAGGCCGGAAATATTCTTCCCAAGTTTTCCCCTCAAAATCTGTTTTAGCGGCCAGATGGTAAATAATCTGGGCGCCTCGAACGGCTGGTTCGAGTGTTTTTTTGTCGGTAATATCACCAAAAATTATTTCTATCCTATCCTTGGGTAAAAATTCCAGATTATCACTTTTTCTCACTAAACAACGCACCTCCTCTCCGGACGCAACAAGGGCATTTACTAAATGGCTACCAATGAAACCAGCTGCACCGGTGACCAAAATTTTCTTCTTTCGCATTTTGAAGTTCAGACCCTTTCACGCCAATAGTCCAGGAGATCTCGAAAAGTTTGTTTGAGAGGAATTTTTGGTTTCCAGCCGGTTTGACGCCGAAACTTAGAACTATCGCCAATTAAAATCGGTACATCGGAGGGTCTCATTCTTAAAGGATCATTTTTCACCTTCACTTTCACCTTACTTAAAGAAATTAAATAGTCTAAAACATCAGCGATTTTCCACGCCTTGTCTTGGGAAATATTATAGACCTCACCCGGCTTTCCCTTCGTTGCAGCCAAAAAATAACCTCTGACCATATCGCGCACATCAGTGTAATCTCGTTTGGCCTCAAGATTGCCAACATAAACCACCGGCTCCTTTTTTCCTTTCTCAATTTCGGCAATTTGTTTGGCAAAAGAAGACTCGGCAAAAACCTCTCCCCGACGGGGTCCGGTGTGGTTGAAGCCGCGTGTTCTGACAATTTTCATTCCATAGCTT
>Ga0256868_10002100_pt1 | contig 10446 bp, 12 predicted proteins | sample RVTome_13_FD_187341 | JGI IMG/M metagenome (GOLD analysis project Ga0256868, IMG submission 187341) | Soil microbial communities from uranium-contaminated site in the Upper Colorado River Basin, Wyoming, United States - RVT92D227 HiSeq ... | reverse complement strand
AAATCCTTAAAACTAGTCGAAGGACTTTCCCTCCTCGGTCTCAATATCAAATTAGGTTATCCCTCTATAAGATATAGAAAAGAAAAATCAGCATATCATCTAAGATTTGTACAATATAACCTCAATTCTATTGAATATAAAAGTATTACAGGTCTAATACCACAAAAAATAGAATTTACTAAACCACATGATGGATATGTTTACGATATATCTGTAGAAAAAAATAATAATTTTGTATGTGCAAATGGATTAATTCCAGCACATAACACAGATGGTATATATCTGGGGTGTTCAAACTCTATTGGTAACGTTCCAGATTTTTCTAATTCCTTGGGATTAAATATATCTAAAGACGAAAAAAACTGGCTTACAAAACCTGAGGATGCATTATTTGCAATTGATGAATGCGATAAGAAATGGCAGAAAGATTTAAATTACCCAGATTTTGAGTTAGAACCTGAAATTCATGATTGTATGATATTTGTTAAACATAAAAATTACTTGATTTTTGACTCTAAAGACGGAAAAATTGAGATGGTTACAAAAGGAAATAACTTCAAAGGATCCGATAAAGCAGATATTGCAAGGATAGCCTTAAATGATATTATGATGGAAGTTCTGAAAGAAAATCATACTTGGGTGGATGAAGAAGAAGCAAGAAAAGCAGTAAAAAATAGTATAATAAATAAAACAAAAGAAATCGTATCTAAAATAGATTTAACTAAAGTAGACATAAATGATTTAACTCTTGTTCAATCTGTTCAACCAGCAAAAAGATACAAACCCATTCAAAATGGAGTATCTGTTTTTAGTAAACGCGCATCAGCCCTTGAAAATCTCCTTGGTCATTCTATTAAAAGCCGTATTAAACTAAAGTTTGTTGTTACAAAAAAACCTCTACCGGGTATTACTAATCCATCTAAATCCGGAGTAAAACCTATTGATTATATGTACCCTATTGATTTTTTAAAAAACAGAGATGAAATAGATTTAGAATGGTACAAAAAAATGATTGAAAATTATATACAAGGGGCTTTTGGTTTGTCTGATATGTCAGCAACTGAACAAACTGACCTTGATTCTTGGATGTAAATAATTAAAAAAAATATAAAGAAGAAGGAAAAGTATTTATTCAAATAAATTATTTAAAATTGGGGGACCAAAGTTATATTGGGGAGGTTTACTGTACCTGCTTTCCACTAAGAGGCGCATTCCTCCTTTCAATGCATCCCGTCCCCCACCTTTGTAACTTTTAGAAGTTAAAAAAGCATTATTTTGGTTTTATCAAAATATTAAAAAGTTGGGTTTCGACAATAGAAGCTTTATTTATCTTTTTTAAACTCATTTCACCTATTTGTCGAAACGTCAATTGATTTTGTTTAACCAAATAATGCGCTAAGACCTGCTGCAGCTTCTTCCGAAGAGACTTCTTCTTTTTTCTTTTCTTTCTTTTCTTCTTTCTTCTCTTCAGCTTTTCCTCCAGCTGGTGCCGCTGGTGCAGCAGCTACTGGAATAGCAGCGGTTTTTATTGCTTCATCAATGTTTACGCCTTCAAGTGATGCAACAAGAGCTTTTATTCTTCCCTCATCAGGTTTTGCACCTGCAGCGGTAAGAACTTTTTTTACATGTTCTTCTGTAATTTTTTGCCCTGCGGAATGAAGAAGCATTGCGCTATATATGTATTCCATTTCTTTTTACCTCCTTATGTTGTTTTATTTTTTAACGCAAGCATATTAGCTTGAGCTTTTGAAAGTAAAATTTTAATTGTCTCTTTATTAGTAATATTACGCTCAATAGCAAGTTTAAATGAATTTAAGTAGGCTTTCATAATCATTGGTTTAATTGTAAATTTATTTGCCCAACCAGTTTCCATTGCCAGGCTTAATGAATTTAATGATGCCTGTCTTATTTTTCCTAAAAATTCATCGATATTAATATCCAGAACATCTGGTGCGTATATACTTCCATCTTCAAATACTGCATGAAGAGACATTCTTATTTCAATTGGAAAAATCTCAAGTCTAGTAAGCATCAAGGCTACATCAGCAGGGATTTTATCTCCTGCTTTAATAATAAGTTTATCAGATTTAATTACAACTCTACCCTCTTGAATAGCAGCAGGAATACCTACTTTTTGTAGTTCTCCAACAATAGGCCCTGGTTTAAAAGGAGTGTCACCTGCTTTAATCTCAATATCGTAGCTAGCGGTCTCTCCACCTCTTGCAGGAGCCATTGTTTTAGTTGCTTTAATCTGAGCAAATAGTTTAAATGGATTTGCATCAGTTGCTATAATAGCTGATTGACCAGAAATTGATTTTTTCAAATCAGATATTCCTTTTACTTTTTTTTCTGCATCATCTAAAGCTTTTGATAGTAACGTGTTTCTTGCAGATCTAATAGTACCGACTTCACGTAAGTTTTTTCTCATTTTCTGCATTTGGGGTGCAGGAATTCCACCAACTCCAACAATTCCAACTACTTTCTTATTAGTAATAAAATCAACAAGTTCCTTTACTTCCCCATGTTTCCATTCAGCAACGTGAGCGCTCATAAGATTTCACCTAGATAATTCTACCGGGCGGTCCCATAGTTGTTTTAACATAAACTGAGCCTATGTTCATTCGTCCTCTTTCAAGTGCAGTCTCTAATCTTTTTATTATTGCATCGATGTTTTCAGCTATATGTTCTTTAGACATATCGATATTTCCTGCGATTGTTTGAATAGATTTGCTTCCCTTTGTGCGAACTTTAACAGAACTACGCATGTTTTTTGTCATAATAGTTAAATCAGCATTAGGTGGTACTGGTTTAGGCATTTTTCCTCTTGGACCAAGAACAGTACCTAGAGTTTTACCAATAGTGGGCATTAACGGTGCTTCAGCTATGAAAAAATCATGTTCATCGACAATTTTTTTAAACTTCTTTTTGTTTTTAGAAAGATCCTCGATTTGTTCAGGTTTAATTAAAAGGTCAACAATTTTTTTAGATTTTTCAGCAAGTTCACCACTTGCAAAAAGAGCAATTTTTGCTTCAATTCCCCTGCCATGAGGAAGAATAACTTCTTGCTCAATACGATTTTTTGGATTATTTAAATCAATATTTTTTAGATTAATCACTAAATCGATATTTTGCTTGAATTTACGATCTAATTTCTTAGATTCCTCTAATATTTTTTCAACTACATCTGTAGTTTTTTTATCTGCCATAGATATGCCTTGAGTGTTTTGTATGACATTTTCTCCATATATTAAAGAAAATGTAGTTCTCGGAAATAACAACCCCATTTATAAAAGTTTGGTTATTAAAATTATTATTCCTTTTTATAAAGTCTTTCAAGAACTAGTTCTAGTATTTCTTCAGGACCTCTAATCTTCTTTAGTTCTTTTTTAACAATAACTGGGGTTCCTTCTATATTTGTTTTTTTGACATCTTTATCTGTAATTAAAACCGCATGTTTTTCTGTTATTTTGGATATACTGTTTACAACATGTGCTTTTTTAAGTAATTTTTTATTGTACTCATCAACACAGGTAAGTAGTATTTTCTTTTTATCTTCACTTACTGCTTCAAAAGGACTCCTTTCTAGAGGTATCACTCTATAACCTACTTGTTCCAATATTGAAAATATTTCTCTTTGAAATTGTCTAAAACCTTTTGCTTCTAGCGATAAAGATTTTATTTCTTGTTTTGCGGAATTACTTTTTAATATATCTATAGGGACCGTAACATCTGTTCCAAAAAGCTCTTCAATTCTTAGGGCAACCTCTATACTTGTGTTCATACCTTCTTCATACATCTGAACAGTTCTTCTAGAAACCTTTAAGGATCTAGCAAAAGATCCTAATGAAATGTTTTGTTCCATTCTAAGTTTTTTTATTTTATCTTTGTCAAGGTTTATATATTGACCACCGGGGGCAGCGTAAACCTCAAGAGGTAAACCCTCTAATAGATGGGTTTTTAGAGTTTCAGATGTAATTGCTTGGATACCGAATCTATCATATGCAACATCGTCTTTTAGTCTACCTGCGCCACTACGATCTCCTATAATTAATGGGCAACCTTTTAAAAGTATAGAAAGTGTTCTTAATTCTCTGGATACATCTTCAGGAATTGCATCAATGTTTGTCAAAACTTTAATTATTAGTAATGAATTGTCTCTTCTTGCAACTAAATCAAAACTTGCTGGTCTAATTGAGCATAATTCCGATACATAAAATCCTGCTTTCAACAGGGTCTTTCGGACTTCCTCTATAATATCTGTTCGTTTCATCTGTAGATAATGCTAAAACATAATATGTTATATAATAATTTCGGGAGTGAAACTATCTGGATAGGAATTGATGATACAGATTCTATTAAAGGTGGATGCACAACGCACCTAGGTTGTGCTATAATTAAAAAATTAGTTGATGAAAATTACGACATTATTGGTTTTCCTAGGCTTGTTAGATTAAACCCAAATATCCCTTGGAAAACAAGAGGCAATGGTGCAATATCTTTTCAAGTTGGTATTGGAAAAGGTGCTAAAACAAAAATAGGCAAGATCGACAATAAAGACATATTTTGTTATAAAGAATCACATGGAAATTACAATGGTGCTAGAATTAAAGAAATTGTTGAAAAAAGTGTTGATGAATATGCAAGATTAGATGATGAAAATACAAACTCAGGGTTTGTTTTAATAAAAGAACAACCCTCCATTGGAATCTATGAAAAAACAGTAAAAGAAATTACTTATTTAAAAGAAATCATAAAAATTTTAAATAAATCAAAAGCTTATTACATGGGTTATAAAAATAAAAGAGGGCTCATTGGAGCAACGGCGTCCATTGCCTGGTTTCCAAAAAAAGATAAAACCTACGAATTAATAGCTTACAGAAAAAAAGAAAAATTGGGTAAAAAAAGATTTGTAGATGATAACTCAATAAAAAAAATGGATAAAACCCTCAAAACGACTTTTGATAACTATGATTATGAAAATAAACACAACAGACTTACACCTAATTCCCCTTGTCCTATTTTGTATGGAGTTAGGGGAGAAAATCAAAAAGATTTAATTAAAGCAAAATCTCTAATTAAATCGGAGGAAATAGATAGCTGGATTATCTTTGAGACAAACCAGGGAACGGATGATCATCTAAGTAAAAGCATTATTAATAAAATACAACCCTATCAATCAGTTATAACTAAAGGAAATGTTTGTACTTTACCCACCACAATTAAAGGAGGACATGTTATTTTTACAATAAAAGATTCATCAGGGGCTATTGATTGTGCGGCTTATGAACCTACAAAGCAGTTTAGAAACGTGATAAGAAATTTAATAATTGGCGATGTTGTTGAAGTTTTTGGTGGTGTAAGAGAAAAACCTCTAACAATTAACCTAGAAAAAATAAATGTAAAAAAATTAAAGAACCAAATTAAAAAAATTGAAAATCCAGTTTGTCCAAATTGTGGAAAACACATGAAATCAAAGGGTAAGGATCAAGGTTATAAATGTATTAAATGTGGTACAAAGAGCATAAAAGCTTTATTTAAAAATGTAAAACGGGAAATTTCTTTATGTTTTTATGAGGTACCTGTTTGTGCAAGAAGACATCTAAGTAAACCATTGAAAAGATTAAAGTGTTAATCGTAATGCTTTTTAAGGAATTGTTGCTTCTTGGTTTCTAAATTCACCATGCGGGCGTGGTGTAGCCTGGTATCACTTAAGCTTGCCAAGCTTATGACTCGGGTTCAAATCCCGGCGCCCGCACTCAACTTTTTTAAAAAAAAGTTTAACTAGAAATCTTTCCTTTTATTCTAGATATTGATATTTTCAAATTAATAAATTAGTCCATTCTTCTATCATTTTAGGATTTGTAATACCATTATTACGGAAAGTCGATATAATTTCAAGTAAATCTATATTTTCAATATATGTGCTAAAAGCTTGTTTATAGTTATTTAAAAGTTTTTTTACTTCTATTAAATCCTTTGCCCATGTTAAAACCATTAAATCTGAGGTACCATGTAGAAAATATGTTGTTTTAAATCCATATTTTTCTTCGTTTTGTTTTATTAGATTATTACTTGTTACTCTTTTAAGGAATTCGTCTATATTTTTTGATAAATCTAATTTTACTAAAAACATAAACTGTTTTTTACCCAGTAATTTCGGATCAAAAATGGCTGTATAACCCCAGACTTCTTTCTTCTTTTCCATATTGCTTATTGTTTTTGCTACTGTCTGTCTTGATAAACCTGTTTTTTCTGCTATTTCAGATACCGATGCTCTGCCATTTTTTTGTAATTCTACCAAAATTTTCACTTTATTGGTTTGTTCTATCTCATCCATGACCTCTGATAATCATAAAACATATATATTAACAATATGTTAACAATTAAATTATCAGAAATGCAATATAAAAATTAAAGAGCAAAATTTTTAACAATTTGTTAATATTTTTTGAAAAAATATAAATTAACAATTCTTTTTATTTAAGATATTTAAAGTATAATATTTAGAAGGAACAAATTTTTTAACAATTTGTTAAATATATTAGTAAATAGTTTTATATATCAAAAAAACATTTTGTTAATTATGGCAAAATATAGTGTAGAACAAATAAAACAAGATGAAAAAAAGGTACTTGAAAAATTAACAAAAAATGCTCATATGGGTATAAATGAAATTGCTGATAAAATAGGTTTTTCCCGCCAAAGAGCACAGAAGATTATAAAAAATCTTGAAAAAAATAACACAATATGGGGTTACACAGTAATTATTGATGATAATAAGATGGGACGAAAAAGATTTAATATTCTTCTTAAAAAGGCACCTGTTAAACTAACAGATGAGAAACTCAATATAGTAATTAATGGAGAAATAAAAAAAATAGCAGCAAAAAACGGAGTAAACCTTGAAAGTACATATTTTTTTAATGGTTCTTATGATGGACAAATGTGTGTAACAGCAGAATCTATTATACAGGTAAAAAATTTTATAGCTGATATGGAAAAGAAGATAGGAGCAACTTATTTTAAAGAGATAAAAATATTGGAAATATTAGTTCCCATTCAAATGAGAGGTTTTTATAATCCTAACTTAAAACAATTAAGAGACTATTTTGTATTGGATTAGTTATCACACTATTTATACTACACCAATATACAACAATCAAACAAATTTCTAAAACGTATCTGGACATAAATTATAGTTGCGGATACGCCCTAAAATTTTAACGTAAGTTTCTAATACTTTTGAAAACTACCCTCTTAAAAAAGTTGGAATAAAATTATGATAAAATTAGATTTACATATTCATTCACAATATTCCGAGGACGGAATAGGTTCACCCAAAGAAATAATAAAAGTTTTACTAAAAAAAGGACTTCAAGGAATGGCTATAACAGATCATAACAATGTAGAAGGTGGCTTACAAGCTAAAAAAGTTGCTCCAAAGGATTTCATAGTCATTCCTGGTGTAGAAATATCTACTAATAAAGGTCATATTATAGCTTTGGATATAAAAGAAAACATTAAAAAAAAATTATCAGTTGAAGAAACCATTGAAAAAATTATTGATATTGGTGGGGTTCCAACTGTTCCACATCTATTTAGAAGTATGTCAGGAATAAAAGTCAATATTCTTAAAGAAATTCATCAAAAAATATCTGCAATAGAAGTTTTCAACTCATGTAGTGATCTTAAAACAAATTTAAAAACAATTAAGATTGCTAAGAATTTTAATCTAGGAGGTGTGGGAGGATCAGACTCACATATTCCAGAATATGTTGGATTTGCCTATACAACAATTGATTCAACTGATTATAATGTAGATTCTATTTTGTCAGAAATAAATAATAAAAAATCGTGGGGCGAAGGAAATATTCTGCCTCTTGATTATCGAACGCAAAGAATGATTAAATCAATTAAACAATATTTCAATAGAGGGTTTAAACGGATTTAATTTTTTTAATAATAACGTTTAAACATAATTAAACTATATCAATATTTGATGAAAAATAAAGATGTTATCGCACAACTAGAGGAAAAAATTTTAAACATAGACGATAGACTAAAAGCTTTAGAAAAAGAACAGCGGTTGATGCGTGAGGATATATTGTCAGGTATGCCTGTCGAGCGGATGCGACAAAGGTTACTTGAAAATACTCAAAAAAGGAAAGAAGAATTACAGAAAAAGATAGATAATGAAATTAGTTTTGAAATTTAGAATCAAATTTGCCTTCATCTATTGCTTTTTGAATTTCCTGTGGTTTTTTACCTTCAACAGTTATTCCCATTGAAACACAGGTACCGATGATTTCCTTTGTTTTCTTTTTTAAATCTTTACCTAAAAGAGCATCGTATTTCATTTTTGCGATTTTTACTGCCTGATCAACAGTTAGATTACCTACTTTTCGTGTCGAGGGTGCACCTGAGCCCTTTTCAACTCCAATTTCTTTTAAAATAAGTGATGAAGCGGGTGGTGTTCCTATTTCTATATCAAATTTCTTGGTTTTTGGATCAACAATAACTTTTACTGGTACTTTCATTCCCTCAAATTGCTTGGTTTTATCATTTATTGCATTTAATACCTGCATTATGTTTACACCTAAAGGCCCTAGTGCTGGACCTAGTGGTGGGCCGGCGGATGCTTTTCCTCCATCAACAAGTGCTTTTACTGTATCTACCATAAAATCTACTTCTCCTTTTCTTCTTCTTTTTTATCTTCTTCTTTTCTTTTAATTACTCTTACTTGTTCACCGCGAACAGTAATTGGTATTGGAACAACTGACTCAAAAAGTTCTACTGTTATTTCCTCTTTTGTATCATCAATATGTGTAACTTTTGCGGTTTCTCCTCTAAACGGTCCTGCTACCATTTCAACAACATCTCCTTCTGCAATCTTTGCAACAGCTGAAGCAGGTACTAGAAAATGCTCTATTTGTTCAATGGGAATATCTCCCTCAAGCATGCTTCTTGCGTATGAAACAGTCTTTATCATTTCTTTAATTCGTTCTATATCATAACTTTCCACAAAAATATATCCTCTTAGTTCAGGAGTAACAAGAATTGATAGTATTTTTATATTTGATTTAGCTGCTCTACTATTTATTAGATCAGCCGTGTTTTGTTCTTTACCCACTTGAGATTTTATACTAAAAATCTTTGATTTCTCTTCAATGGGTTCTTCAAAATTTGGGCCTTGCATAATATTACACCTTTTTATTATAAACCAAGCAAATCAACTACCCACGGGGCAACTTCTTTTGCTATAAGAAAAATCAAAAAACCAAGTCCTCCAATAGCTAAAATTCCAGCCCCAGTTATCTTTGATGTTTTTGAGTACTCCTCATCTGTAGGTTTACGAGCCATTTTAAAAACTCGACCGTATTTTCCCTTACCAAATCTTGATTCTCTGTCTTCTATTTTATGCTGTAAATCCCAAGCTTTTTCCATAAAGGTTTTATTGCTGGGAGCTTTTTTTTCACGATTGAATAGTTTCACTTATAGACACCCCTAAAAGGCTAATTCGTCAAATAAATAGTTATATATAAAGGATTTGGCTATTTTCTAGGAAATTGTTTAAAATAAGAGAAAAAATGAAGACCTTGTAATTATACAAAGTCTTTTTTATTTGTATTTTTTTATGCTACAAAATCAATACCGTATTCCTTTTTTTCAAAGGATTTAGCTGTAGGACCTAGAATTTGTTTTGATTTTACACCTGTTATAACTAGCATTGCCCTTATAGTTTTCTTTAGTGATGGATCAATTGTTGTTCCCCATATTATACGTGCATTTGGATCAATTCTTGAATATATTTCTTCCACTACGCTTTCAGCTTCACCAATTGTCATATCTTCGCCACCGATAACATTTACCAGTGCACCAGTTGCTGCTGAAATATCGACTTCAAGTAAAGGTGAATTTAGCGCTTCAATAACAGCATTAATTGCCTTGTTTTCACCATCAGCTTCTCCTAAACCAATCATAGCAACTCCACCACGTTTCATCACAGTTCTTAAATCAGCAAAATCTAGGTTTATAAGACCAGGCATGGTTATCATTTCTGTTATACCCTTAATTGATCTCATGAGAATTTCATCTGCAACTTTAAAAGCAGCATTTAATGCAAGATTAGGAACAATCTCAAGTAACTTATCATTTGGTATAACTATTACCGTGTCACATACATCTCTTAAACGTTTGAGACCTTGCTCGGCGTTTTCCATACGAATTATGCCTTCTACACCAAAGGGTAGTGTAACAACACCTATGGTCAAAGCACCTGCCTCTTTAGCAATCTGTGAAACAACAGGTGCAGAACCTGTACCAGTACCTCCACCTAAACCACAGGTAATAAAAACCATATCAGCTTTTCCGATTACTTCACGAAGATCGTTTTCACTTTCTTTAGCTGCCTCTTCACCAACTTGAGGTAGAGAACCTGCACCAAGT
>Ga0256868_10002099_pt1 | contig 10455 bp, 6 predicted proteins | sample RVTome_13_FD_187341 | JGI IMG/M metagenome (GOLD analysis project Ga0256868, IMG submission 187341) | Soil microbial communities from uranium-contaminated site in the Upper Colorado River Basin, Wyoming, United States - RVT92D227 HiSeq ... | reverse complement strand
ATAGTAGTGGTCGAAGAACTCCCTCTGGAACCCAAGGTGCTGAAGGGTCAAGTCCCCACCCCCCTCGCTGTTGTAGACCACGAAGACGCCCAGGTTTTCGTCGGGCAGGAGCAGCAATAGCGCATTGAACGGGTACGCCTCACCGCTGTGCCCGATCGTCCGGACACCGTTGTCGCTGAACTCGAAGAAGCCATAGGCGGTGCCCAGGAGTCGCGGGTCGTGGGTGTAGAGGGTGGTGTGCATTTGCCGCGCCGTGGCTTCGTTCAGGATGCGCGCCTCAGCTATGCTTGCATCGTTGTAGCGGCCGCCCTGCAGGTGGGCGATCATGAAACGGGCCATGTCCGTGGCGCTGGATTGCCCTGCGCCGGCGGGCGCGGTGCCCAACTGACCCAGGTAGTTGGGGGTAGGCTGAAAGATCCCTTCGGCATAGGTGTATCCCGCGGATGCATGTGCGCGCAGGTCCGGCAGCATCGGCATCCGGGCGGACGTGTGCAGCATGCCCAGTGGATCCAGGATGTTCTCCTGGATGTACTGGTCGTAGGGTTGTCCCGATACCCTCGCCACGATGTACCCCGCCAGGGATGTCCCGTAGTTGGAATAGGCGGCGGCATCGCCAGGCGGACGAACCCGAGCCGGCATATGGGAGACCAGCCATTTGCGCGAGGCCACCAGGTCATCGGCATCCGACACCAGCCACTCAAAGAACCGTTCTTCAAACCCATCCGTATGGGTCAACAGGTGCTTGAGGGAGATCGGTTCTGGATAGGTATCCGGGATATGAAAGTCGAGATAGGTGTTGATATCCGCGTCCAGGTCCAGCTTTCCCTGCTCGACAAGCTGCATCACCGCCATCCAGGTGAACAGCTTGGTGACTGAGCCAATGAGAAAGACCGTCTGTTCGGGGTCGACCGGGATGCCGTTCCCAAGGTCGGCGTAGCCGTAGCCCTCGGCAAAAAATAACTCGCCGTCTTTGACGACAGAAACGGCTGCTCCGGCGATGTGGTACTCTTCCATCTGTCTTCCTAATAGCTCATCCAGGAAGGCCCCCAGCTCGGCGGGATCGGCCGGGCCTTGTCCTTGTGATGGTGCAGTGGGTGGATTCCTGCCTGGCGCGACCGTGTTTTCGTGGGCCATGGCTGATCCGACAATCGATAGCAGTGTTGCTAGAGTCAACACAATCGTCAGAGATAACGCCAGGGATTTCTTCACAATGAGTGGTTTATTCATTTTCTTTCTCCTTTATTCTCCATTTATCTGAACAAAGGTTGTCCGCTTATTCAGCTCCATACTGATTCGCTTCGTGACTGTTTGACTTTAGATAGTTCGGCGCCGCCGTACGCGCCGGACAACAAACCATACCAGCGCCACCAACAAGGCGATGACCGCCAGCACGATGCCGAGCAGGGCCTTAGCCAACCCCGGCCATCCAAGTCCCGCGTCGAAGTTCACTGGCTGGTACGTGTAGAGTGAAGCGTCGACCTCGCCAGTGTTGAAAAAGGTGCTCAGCATGTGCGTCCGCGCCTCTGGTTGGCTGCTCCAGAAGGTTTCCGTATGGCCCAAGTCTTTGAGGATGACCTGCTCACCATTGCCCAGGTGCGGCAGCAGTTCCTCGGTGGCAAACTGCGGCGGGGTCGCGAAGTCGATGCTGCCGCTTATCAGCAGCGTCTCGACGTCGGTGGGCTGCACCTGGAAGTACTTCTCGGGGATGAGATGGTTCGGCCACCCATGTGCCATTCCCCATGCGAAGAGCGACCACGGCGAGCCGAGGATGGAACCCGTCGGGTTTAGTTCCGTCCGGTAATCGCGAGCGGGGTTAACGAAGTCGGCGACGCTGCCCCCTTTCGAGAGGAATTCGCCAAAGACAAATAAGGTTGGCAGAAACATGTTGCGGGTCAGCGACACCAGCGCCATCCCGCTGGCATCGCCGTGTTCCGCGGCCAACCACATGTCGATCGCCGCGGGGCCGGACAACGGTACCGGCGCGCCCGGGGGCTGGATCGATTCCATGAACATAACGAAAGTGAGCGCCTTCACACCACCCCCATCGATGGGTATGAACAGCCAGCGGTCTGGCATGTTGTCAGACACATGGTGCATGGAGGCGACCAGGTCGTCCGTGCGAGCGCTGCATTTCGTGTCCCGGGCGCACAGCTCCGCATAGTCCTCGATCTGTGCGTCGATGTCCCTGGCTTCCCACAGGAAGTGACCGGGGGGGTTGACGGCCAGCATGACCACGCGCTTCAGGCTTTCCGGATACATCCACTCATAGATCATTTCGACGCGGGTGCCGTAGCTTTCACCCAGCAGGTTGATGCGATCGTAGCCCAATGCAACGCGCGCGGATTCCATATCGTCGATGGTCTCGGCGATGGTGTAGCCGGCCAGATCAACGCCTTCGGCCTGGAAACGTCGGGCGCAGCGAGAACTGGCCTCGGCGTAGCCCTCCAGCGACGCATCACTCAGCAGGAGGCCGGGCGCATTCCGGATTGCCTCACTGATCTCCGGACAGTCCAGCAGCACCGAGCCGTCCACGCCCCGGTAACCGACCTGCACGAAGTCGTGCTGGTCAAACAGCCCCTCCAGGTATTGGAAATGTACGTTGGTTCCCCCGGGCCCGCCTTGCAAGTAGAAGATGGGTTCGGCGGGGCTGTCGCTCAGGGCGCGGACACGGATCACAGGCAGCGCAATCAACCGAGAGTTCGGATCGCTTCGGTTCTCCGGCACAACGAGCGTGCCACAATCGGCAGGATATTTAATGTCGCCGGCCTCATACGTGCAGGGTCTTAGATCTATTAGGTCCCCGGCTTGCGCACCCTCAGGAACTGCTGGAATTGGGGCGCCCTTGGAGCTACAGCTGGCGAGCAGCAGCACGGCAAGAAGTACGAGGGCGATCAAGAAGCGATTTGTCTTCATGGCTCATATCTCCGTAGTGGTCTTTCCCATAAACAGCTAGTTGTTAGCGGTTCGGCGCCGGCGCATACGGCGTACCACCAACACAACGCACAAGATGAGCAACGCCGGCAGAAGGAACATGGCCGCGACTAGCAGTTTGGCGATCACGGTTAGACTCATCCCCGGCTCGAAGGACAGCGGCTGGTACACGTAGAGAGAATCGTCCACCACGCCGGTGTCGTAGTAGCTGGTGATCAGTCGCTCGAAGGCTTCTGGCTGCAGCGTCATTACATCTCCGGTATGGCTGAATTCCGGCAGGAGGACCATCTGCGCCTTGTGAAAATAGGGCCTGGCTTCGTCCAATGCGGTAGGAGGCGTGGAGAAGTCCACCGTTCCATTGACCAGCAACATCTCCACATCACTCTCCTGGAACTCGCGCAGGTCTTTCGGGATCAGTTCAATCGGCCATGCCTTCGCCAGGGGCCAAATCGACTCTGATAACGGCGCACCCATGATCGAGTCCCCCAGGCTGACACTCTCGAGTCCACGATACTTCTCCAGGTCGACCGTGCCGCCTTTGTTGAGCTGATCGCCGACTACTGGGGTAAAAGGCATCATCCTCGCCATCAGGTTCACCATCGCCAAACCGGAAGGGTCGCCTTCGGCAGCCGCCAGATAGGCATCAGAGACCATCGGCATATTCGAGATGGAAAAGAACAGGGCATGGGTACCTAGACGGATCGTGTCTGGGTCAATGTTGAAGAACAACCAGCGCTTTGGCATGTTGCGGTTGACGTGGGACATGGTCTGGGCAAGGTCACTTGTCCGGCTGCTGCAGGTCACGTCCTGGGCGCATAACACGCTTAGGTAACCGATCGTCTCGTCCAGGACAGCCGGGTACCAGACGAAGTGGCCGGGGGTGTTGACGCCGATCAAGACGAGCCGGTGCAGGCTGTCTGGATGCATGTAGGCGTAAATCTGGGAAATGCGGGTGCCGTAGCTCTCGCTGAGCAGGTTGATCCGGTCATAACCCAGGGCAATTCGGGCTGCCTCCATATCTTCGACGACGCCGGGGATCGTATATCCCGACAGGTCAACGCCCGCTTGCTGGTGGGCCACGGCGCACTGTTTGACAGCAGCCACAACCTCTGCGCCCGCCTCCTCGCTGAATAGATCTTTGCCTGTGTGGGCTTCCATCAGGCGGTTCGCTTCAGGACACGAGAGCACCACGGTGCCCTCCACCCCGCGGTAACCCACCATCACCACATCATGGTCCTCGAGCAGCCAATCGGGCGGCGACCAGGACAAGTTCGACTGACCGGGACCGCCCTGCAGAAAGAACACCGGTTCCGCGGGGTTCGGCCCACCGGCTGGGATCCGCACGACTGGCAGAGCAATCAAGCGGGAGTCGGCTTTGTCCCAGTTCTCCGGGACGACCAGCGTGCCGCACTCGGCGTCGTATTTTGTTTTGCTTCCCGCCGGTTGGTATTCGCATTCCTTCAATCCGGTCAGCTCGCCAGCCTGCGCGCCCTCAGGAACCGCCGGGGCCGGGGCACTCTCGGTGCTACAGGCGGCGATCAGCAGCATGCCAACAATCATGGGTGCGATCAGATGGTTGGTCTTCATGCTTCACGGCTCCACCGCTTCTTCTACGACCAGGTTTATCCGGCCGATACCGGCCACCAGGTCTACCTGCAACGTCCTCTCTGACACACCATAGGCGGCGTTGGTGTAAACGTCTCCATCCTGCGTCAGGCCTGTAGCCTCAATCGTGTGCGGACCGGACTCGACTCTGACGCGGACACCAACATCCCTGGGCAACTGCACGCTGCCAATAGCCGCGCCGGCGTCGATGGTGACGTCCAGGTCACGCACCCAGTCGCCGCTCAGGTCGATGGTATATTCGCCCGCTCCCAGACTGACGTCGAGCCCGGTCAACGACAGACCGGCCAGCTGCAGATCGCTGACCCCGCCGCCCACATCCACACTCAGATCCATGGGCACCTCATCCAAAAGGCGCAGATCCCACTCATTACGGAAGTCCGTAATGCCTCCCAAGGCTGGCAGGCCTCTGACGTCGGGCTGCCGAACAACGAGCGTGTCATCCGTGTAATCCACTTCTGGCCTCAGCTCGGCAACGTTATAGGTGAAGTCGGCCTCCAGCAGCTCTCTTGCGCCACCAGTCAGCTCCAGGCTGCCAGCGCCCAAGTAGATCTCGACGCGAACCGACTTGGCGTCTCCCAGCTCGACCGACTGGGACTCGGTCTGCAGTGCACCTACCCTGGCGCCGGAGCTGCAGCCGACGAACAGCAGTGCCGCGAGGGGTGCCAGGGCGATCAAGAAATGTCTTGTCTTCATGGCTCGTGTCTCCACAGGTCTTCTTCAAGAGGATTGGGGTCGACTGCATTTTGCACCCGGAGTCAAAGAAAGGAACCACATACGTATGTGGTTCCACCGAGCAGGGATATGTGGTTTCTCGGGTTGGAAGATGTGGCTACGATCTCAGGCTCAGATCAGATTCTTCTCCCTGGCTTTTTCAATCGCCTGTGCCCGCTTGTTGACCAGCAGCTTGCTATAGATATTCTTGACGTGAAACTGGACTGTGTTCAGGCTGAGGAAGAGGCGCTGTCCAATCTCCTTATAGGTCTGCCCGGCAGCCAAAAGACGCAACACTTCGAGTTCCCGGTCGCTTAGTTTGTCTTCATCCACTAGGCTGGCTTTGGCTTTAGCGGACTCTCCCGGCATTGCCTCCAGCAAACGCTTTACAAAAGCGGACAGCTCACTATCTTTGAGGCGGGGTTCAGTGGACTCCAACAGGGGGCGCAGGAGGTCGCCTTCATCCAGAAAGATTCGGCAATACCCCCGCGGTGCCGCCGCGCCCAGCGCCGCCTGGATCACGCGGCGTGCATCCTCCGCTCTTCCTTCGACGTGATACATCAATGCCCTGACAATCCAATTCTCAATCAACCAGCCGAGGAGCCCGTGGGCGTCGGCAAACTCTTCCTGGCGGGCAAGGTAGTTGTGAACTTCCAGCAAGGGATAAGCCTGTGGATTTCGCGCCGCCAGCCTGGTCAGAACATGGGCTGCGCTCAGGTAAGCCTGAAAGTAAACTCTACTCACAGAATCGACACCGGCTATATCGGGTAGGTTACTAAACCTGACTGCCGCCTGCGTCACCCAGAGATGCGCCTCCTCCAGACTGATCTTGTTTGCACCCCAATCATGTGCCGACAAACGATGACGCAAAGCCTGTGCATAGATGGCAGCTTCCGGCCGGAGCTCTTCGAGTATTCTTGTATTTTCCAGCATTCCAGTCCCATCACCCTGAATGGAGCGCAAGCGCGCCAGGGCCGAATAGCCTTTCATGTGGGCTTCATATTCCCCAGTCCAGCGTACGAGATCCAGGCCCTGCGTCAATTCCTGCTCCGCCTCCGCCGGGCGATTTTCCTCCAGAAGGAGGCTGCCCTTCAGGACGTGCAGTGCGCCAAGGGGCGGAAATCTCCGCCCCGCCAATAATTGGTTGAACCGATCGATATTCGTCTCACACGACAGCGAGGCATCTTTCAACTGTCCTTTCATCATGGCGATCACGATCAAGTTGATGGGTCCATAAATGGCGGCATAGAAATTCCCGCCAGCCACCCCGTCCTCAAATGCTTGTCTGAAAGCCCTCTCAGCCGCCGGCAAATCGGCAAGCACTGTATACCCATGACCGATGTTCAAAGCATTGACACTGCGAATGCCTTTTTCGTCGTCCGGCAGGAGCCGTTGCGCTTTTTGGGAGGTCGCGATCAACTGCTCCGGTTTTCTGCCAGCCAAAGCCGGTGATCGCATGAGGTACGCCTGAATACTCGTGGTGTGCCCGGCAATCAGACTTCGCAGCGCTTCATCCGCATTTGCCCAATTGAGGGCGTCGTCAGCAGCCTTTAATGCCTGTTCAACCTCCTCCGTGCGCGTCTGGCGCTGCATCAAAACTAGTGACCATGCCTTGCCAATACACATTATGGGAGAAGCTTGCATGAGCGATTCCGGCAATTTGTCGAACCACCCCACGACTGTTGAGACTTCGCCCCTGTAAAGCATGGGAATGGCATGCTTCTCGATCAGTTCGGACACTTTACTGCTATTCGAGATTTGAAAGGCATGCTCAACTGCTCTCCGAATGAAACCATTCTTCTGGTACCAGCCTGCAGCGCGTTCGTGTAGATCGTCAACACCTTCCGGTTCGGCCTGCGCTAGTTGATTCCTCAGTAATTCACGGAACAAGGCATGGTAGCGATACCAGGTCCGCTCCTCGTCAAGGGAAACCAGGAACAGGTTATTGATTTCCAGGTAATGGAGATACTTCCTGCTGGCTTCCTGTCCGGTTACGGCTTCGCACAGAGAGGGGGACAGTTGATCCAGGATGGATGTCCGGCGCAGGAACTCTCGTATTTCTTCCGGTTGGCTTTTGAGTACTTCCTCGATCAGGTAATCCAGAATATGACGGTGCGTGCCCCGAAATGCCTCCACAGATTTCGTTGGGTCCCCGCTTTCCTTTAGCGACAAGGCTGCCAGTTGAAGTCCGGCAACCCAGCCTTCCGTCCGGTTTTCAAGGATCTCCATTTCCCTTTTTGACAGGCTGACGCCCATCACGTTCGAGAAGAAATCACTGGCTTCCTCGAGCGAGAAACTCAGGTCCGCCGCCCTGATCTCCGTGAGTTGGTTCCTGACCCGCAGGCGCGTCAATGGCAGGTTGGGGTCCTCCCGGGTCGCGATGACCAGGTGCAGATTTGCGACAGCCTGGTTGAGCATCCATTCAATGGCCTGGTCGATTTCCTCGTTTTCGATCAGGTGATACTCCTCCAACACCAGGACGACCGGCTGATCCAGGTCATACAAATCATTGATCAATAATCCAAGGATGCGCTGAAGACTTATCTCCCGGGCATTTTCAACTACTTCCAGCGCTGCCTGGCCGAGATGCTCCACCGCCTGCCCCAGGGAGGTCAGGACGTATGTGAGAAATCGTTTGAGATCATTGTCGGATTCTTCCAGCGTGACCCAGGCAACCGGATATCCCGCTTCCTCGACCCACATGCGGATGGTGGTCGTTTTTCCATAGCCCGCTGGGGCGGACACCAGGGTGAGCAAGTGTCCATCCTGAATCCCCTCGCTTAACTGCCGGAGAACCTTCTTCCTGGGAACCAGAAGATGCCGTAATACCGGCAATCTGACTTTGGTCACCAACAAAGGATCAGGCATTCAAGTCTCTTCAAATACATACCATACTTTCGCATGTCTCAAAGCGAGCAAAGCGTGCCGGAATCCAGAAATCATCTCAGGCTCAATCCCGGACGACAGGAGGCTTAGGAACCTTACGGAAGATCCTGCGGCCAGGCGCAAGCAGCCGTTGGCGACGGTATTCGAAGCGCCAGATGAGCCGTGGGTTCGCATCGAATCCTTCTCGAACTGGCTAGATTCAGCGGCACACATGGGTCGCCAGCGGGCGGATCGCCGGCGCGTGCTGGACGGGACCAACTTTCGCATGCGCACGGGCTGCCAGTGGAACGCCGTGAGCTTCGCCGGGGGGCTCACCCCAACCTTGTCCTGCAACTCGCCCTTGCCCATCTCTCCCGCAGCGGCTCCGCCCAAGGCGGGCTAACGGCCTCGAGCTGAGCGGCCCGGCCAAGGCACGTTCACATTATCGCGCCGCCGTGGCCGGGTCCGTCGGAGATCCTGGTGAACTTCCAGGGCTCCAGCGAGTGGTGAGGCGACTTATCGCTTGCATTGGAACGTATGCATACGTTTCGAACCCTGTGTTCTCCGGGATGATTACTCCGGTAAGGCTTCTGTTGGCACAAACCACGCGCACAACGCGCCGAAGACTCCCGTGGAGATGGAGACTTCCCAAAAATGGTAAATGCTAACGCTAGCGGGCATCAGTGGATTCGGAAATGCGAGTTGCGCGGTTGGCAGGAGCCCGAGCGCGAGAGCCGAAAGGATCACAAGTTCAACCCGCCTGCCAGAGAAACCTTTGAATAACGGGACCAGGCACAAGATCCACAAAACGCCGCGGAAGTATTGAAAGACAGGCAGTTCAGGTTTGCTCATCAAAGTGCTCATCCATTGACCCACAAGCGAATTTAACTCTGAAGGACCACCATAGAACAAGCGAAGTTCTTGTGATTGCCATGCGACGAAATATCCGAACAGCATGTAGAGGACGAAATAGACCGCCGCCAGCCAGGCGCTTTGCCTGACTGCCCGATTCGCATTGACCGTGAAGTTGGTCGCGCGACGGGGCACTTGGGAGAACGCGCCAACGATCAAAGCAACCAGCGCGACAAAGACGGCGGACGTAATGAGTCCGCGCAAGATGAGGCGATAGAGTTCAAAGTTGTCTTGTAGGAGCGGAAACGCGGGAATGAAATATCCCGTTTCGATTTGCGTCTGGAGTGTCTGCGCGCCAAACGAGAGGACAAACAGTTGTCCCATCAGCGCGACACCTTTGAAACTGGAACGCCGGGCCGCCCAAATGAGGATCACCGCGTTGACAATGGCGCTGAAAATCATCGCCCCTGGCAATGAGAAGAATCCTGTCGCGGGCGTCTTCTCAAGGATGAACTGCGGCATGGGTGAAATGGCGTTGGCGATCATCAGGCTGATGGCGAAGCCGATGGTTGCGGCAAGCACCTGCAACAGTGCAGTAGCAGTACTCTTGATGTTGAATTGCGCCTCCATAGGATGCTCCTTGCATGCTCATTCTTGAATGAATTTGTGCAGCAGCTAACATCACAGTCGCCTAACGGCCTCGAGCTGAGCGGCCCGGCCAAGACTCCTTCAGAGTATCGGGCCGCCGTGGCCGGGTCCGCTCCAGCGAGTGGTTAGGCATCCTTCACTGGTCAGGTTCCACGGGCTCCTCCTTGATGAGGCGATGCTTGAACTCGTACACCAGTCGCAGCAGCATTTCCGTGAAGGATATGAGGTCCTCTGCCTGCTTCAAATCCATTATCGCAATTTCGTGATTCGCTTCATTTGCCTTCGATCGAATGTAGTCAACCCATTCCTTGCCATCGAGCGGTATGTAGTTATTATCGGCCAAGTACTCTACATACTCGACGAATCCAAGGCCTTTCTTTGCTCCTTTTTCTACCGCTGTGTGCATGAGTATCTTCCTACAGGTTAGAACAGCTGAGGTGTATGCGCCGACTGAAGTGGAGCTTCGAGCCTCGTCATAGAGAATCTGGACGTCCTTTGGCAATCCAGCGACATCCTTCCCCAATTTGGTGGCGGGAGTTGTCCGGGTCACGGTCGCGCCGAACATCTCAATGAAGGACGGCTTGTTGCAGTTGGTGCACAGTAGAATGTAACCCCTCTCCGGTCCGATCGCTTCCGAACTCCAACCTGAAGATGGGGTAGTGTCAGTGCCACAATAACCGCATTCAAACCTCACCCCCGATTGGGGTTGCGTTTTCTGCCACGTTGGATGGAATATTGTCACGGGTCACTCCCTTTCCACATCCAAGGATGCCTAACGGCCTCGAGCTGAGCGGCCCGGCCAAGGCCCGTTCAGAGTATCGC
>Ga0256868_10002098_pt1 | contig 10467 bp, 8 predicted proteins | sample RVTome_13_FD_187341 | JGI IMG/M metagenome (GOLD analysis project Ga0256868, IMG submission 187341) | Soil microbial communities from uranium-contaminated site in the Upper Colorado River Basin, Wyoming, United States - RVT92D227 HiSeq ... | reverse complement strand
CCCCGCCGGCCGCGACGGCCACGGCGACGAGGTAGCCGCCGATGGCAGCCCCGCCGAGGGCGACCGTGACGATGGGCCGGACCACGAGGGCAGCCCCTGCGACGACGAGCGGGTAGGCGTAGAAGAACGGACTCGCGGCTCCACCTGTGAGAGAGATGACGATGCTCACCAGGGTGATCGCGACCGCGCCCTCCACGACGAAGCGGGCCGCGACCAGGCCGGCCGCCGGGAGGACGTCGTGGGCGAAGAGGATGAAGACGCCGCCGATGGCGAGCACCAGGAGGAGCGGGTCCTCCGCGTCGGGCCAGTGCCCGGTCGCATAGACGACGGCCGCAGTGGAGAGGAGGTAGGCCCAGCTCGCGACCCGGACGACCCGGTCGTAGGCCATGGTCGGGACGCCGTTCCCCAGGATGGAGGAAGGGTCCAGGGCGGCGATCGCTCGGATGTCGAGCGCGGCCCCACCGGCGGCGTCGCGGCGCCGTCCCGCGTTCCGCTCGTCGAGCCGTCGCGCCAGGGCGGGCCCAAGGACGATCCAGAGAAGCGCGGTGTCCAGCACGACGACCATGCCGAGCCCTGCCGCGAGCCAGGCGTTCGTCACGGTTCTCCTTCTCCGGCTCGCGTGCCCGGCCACGCGGAATCCGGCATCGGTCGGGATTCTCGCACGCCGGCACCCAGGAGAAACGGCCGGGACCGCAGACCGGTGCGTCCGTGCACCGGTGCGACCGCGGGGCGTTGCGGCCCACGGGATTCCCGTGCGCCGGGGCCCGCGTCTGGTACCGTCGCCCGACGCCGCGCCGACCGTCGCGCGGCCCCAGCAGACGAGGGAGTCCGGTGGCTCAGCAGGCGCGTGGACGGGCGAACGGCGCCGCGGCGGGCGCCGACGTGTCGGAGCTCGACAAACGGATCATCGAGCACCTCCAGCAGGATGGGCGCCGGGCGTTCACCCGGATCGCGGCGGACCTCGGCGTGTCCGAGGCGGCGGTCCGGGCCCGGACCAATCGCCTCATCGAGCGGGGAATCCTCCAGGTCGTCGGCGTCACCGACCCCCTCAAGCTCGGCTTCCACCAGCAGGCGATGATCGGCGTCCGCTGCCAGGCCGACCGGCTCCTGGAGGTCGCCGAGGCCGTCGCCGCGTTCCCCGAGGTCTCCTACCTCGTCGTGACGGCCGGCTCGTACGACATCCTTGTCGAGGTGGTCTGCGAGGACAACGACGCCCTGCTGCGCTTCCTCACCGAGCGGCTGCGCCGCGTCGACGGCGTCCGCGAGACGGAGACGTTCGTCTACCTCCGGATGGTCAAGCAGGTCTACGCCTGGGGCACGCGCTAGGTTCCGGTCAGCGACGACCGCGAGGCCGGTACGGGGTCGATTCGCTCGCCCCGAGCCAGGTTCGGTAGTAGCTCACGTCGGTGGGCTTGTACAGGGCGAGACCCAGGATGGCGCGGCGGCCGATCGAGACGAAGAGCGTCAGGCCACGAGATGCCCAGACCAGCTGCATCGATCCGGAGAGGCGGTCGCCGACCCCCACGAGCTCGGCCTCCGGAGCGCCGAGGTCGGCCGGCGGGAGGACGGTCTGGTCGGGGGGGAAGGGATCGTCGATCCAGAGGAGGAAGGCGTGATCGTCGTCGTCGAAGAACGCCCGCGCGCGGCCGGGACCTGCGGTGTAGTCGCGAGCGTCGACGGTCATGCCGGACAACCTCGTCGCCCTCGCCGGCCCTCCCCCGCCGAACGCCGACAGGTCTTCGTCCGTCACCCCGTCGGGCAGGCCGCGCCACCCGTGGATCTCGCCGGCCATGGCTCGTTCGAGCAGCAGCCGGTCTTGCGGCGTCACGGTGCACCCCTGACCCGCAGGCGCTGTCCGCGGGTGACCGTGGCGCTCGGCGCCAGCGCGTTCAGGCGGGCCAGCTCGTCGATCGGGGTCTGCGTTCGATAGGCGACGTCGGCCAACGTGCGAACCCCACGGGGCGGGACCACGAACTCCTGCGTGCCTGTCGCCGCGACCCCGGTCGCGGGCGCCTCTCGCGTGTAGCCGATGAGCTCCATCCGGCCCGTCAGGAACGCCACCCGGAAGTTCTCCCCGCCGAAGGCCGCGGCGATGTCGGTGGCCTGCTCGAACTGCGGGTGGTAATGCACGTCGGCGATCGGCGGGATCGCCGACCCATCGAACGGTGCAGGGCGGCCCTCGACGGAGGTTCGCAGCGCCGCGTCCGACCGAACGCGCGCCAGGACCGTGGGCCACACGTAGTCGGTCATCAGGCTCGCGCCGCCCTCCACGAGCACGGATCGGTCATCGCCTCCGAGCGAGTCCGCGTACCGATAGTAGTTCGGATGGTTGAGGCTGTGGAAGTACTCGTGGATCATCGTCTGGAAGGCATCCCAACGGACGCGGCGCGTGGCGGCGGCATTCGGCCCCTCGAAGGGCTGGAGCGAGACGATGCCGCCGGCGTTGACGGCCGGCCATGCCTGGTCCACGACGCGCAGCCGAGTGACGTTGGCGGCGTTGGACAGGTAGGCGGTCATGAAGTTCTCGGCGATGACGGCCTCGGGCCGTCCCGGCGCGTGCACGGCGTTGTGCCGGGCGCGCACGACTCCCAGCTCGCGCTGGTTGTTCACCAGGTACCGCAGCATGTCCGCGGCGTCGGTTGGCCGCTGGCTGGCATCGAGCAGGTTGACGCGGGAGTGGAACGGCGGGCCGAACTGCCCGAACACGCCGACGATCGCGTCCACGCTCTCCTTCGCAGCCGCACCGATCGGCTCGAAGGCGGTCATGTCGCCCGCTGCTCCGCCGCCGATGCGTGGCCGGGCGAGCATCGCCTGCCCCTGGGCATACATCCAGCCCAGCACCGAGTCGATGGCCTGGCGGAGATCGTCCTGGTACGACCGGTTGACTCCGCCGACCCTGACGACATCCCGGAAGCCGGCGGGCACGTGGCGGGTGACTCCCCCCACGACGGTCGTGACGGTCGTCGTCCCCGGTGTCACGAGCGCGTCGTCGCGGGCCCCGACTGCGGTCGGCGTGGGGATCGACGTGCCGCCCATTGGACCCGACGAGCGGGAGGTGCCGCCGACGTAGGCCACCTTGAACTGCCGGATGCCCTGAATCGTCCGCGGGATGGCGGGGGCGCCGACGGGGTCGGGCCCCGCGTTGACGGCGGCTCGCTCGGCGGCATAGTCCGCGTTGGTCAGGTTCCAGTTGGAGTGGAGTGCGTCCTGGAGCCGAAGGATGTCGGCCTTCGTGTTGGGCTGGCCCGCACCGACGTTCGCACCGATCGCGATGCCGAGCACGGCCCGCGCAACGGGGGGATTGAGGGTCGCCTCTTCGTTGCGCCGCAGAGCCGCGATGGTGAACGGGATGTCGGCGGGACTCAGCCTGGCGGCGGCCGGCCGCGTCCCGACCGCGGCGTACTCGACTCCATATTCGAGGTCGTTGATCGACCAGAGGCGATGGAGATTGTCGAGAACCCGGATGACGTCTTCTCGGAGGTTGCTGTCGGCTCCATCGAGGTCGCCCACCAGGCGGCCGGAGATCGTCTGCACGCGCTGCCGGGAGACGACGATCGGGTGGGAGGGGGATGAGGCGGCGGCCGGTGGCTGAGGGAGGTTCCCGCCCAGTGACCGGGCCGTCGCTCGATTGCCGGCCGTCCGCTGGAGGGCGAGCACGTGGGCCTGGGTCACGAAGGCGGCGTTGCGGTCGCCCCGGGGACCCGCTGGCCGGGCGAACGCTGACGCGACGGCCAGGGGCCCATCGGGCTCGACGCCGGGGTCCCGTCGGGCAGGGCCGACGTCCGGCGACACGGAATCCTTCGACCGCTCGGACGATCGTTCAGCCTGCGGACCCACGCGCTCGGAGCCTGCAGATGTCACGGCTCGGCACCCCCCCGCCCGCACCTCGGACGTAGGTGCAGGACGTTATCACCTTCCGCGCGGCGCCTGGATCCGTCACCCGGCGGTGGCACCCAGCCCGGTCGCCCCGATGCGTCGCTCCACGGCCGGAAGCGGCTTCCCGGATTCGGCCAGCCAGCAGGCGGACGCGCGGCCACCCCCGAGCTCGATGAGCGGCGGCTCTTCCGTTCGGCAGCGCTCCATGATCCCGGCCTGCTCCGCCAGCGGGCAGCGCGGGTGGAACCGGCAGCCGGTCGGGACGTGGGCCGCGTCGGGCGTCTCGCCGGCCAGGATCACCCGGCGCGCCCGGTGCCCCGGCTGCGGCGGCTCCGGCGTCGGCATCACCGACACCAGCGCCCGCGTGTACGGGTGGCGAGGATCGTTGATGACCTCGTCCGCCGCGCCCATCTCCATGATCCTGCCCAGGTACATGACCGCGATCCGGTCGGCGATCACCCACGCGACCGAGAGGTCGTGGGTGATGAAGAGGTAGGTCAGGTCGCGGCCGCGCCGCAGGTCCAGCATGAGGTTCAGGATCTCGGTCCGGATCGAGACGTCGAGCATGCTGACCGGCTCGTCGGCGACGACGATCTTCGGATCGAGGACGAGGGCCCCCGCGATCACCACCCGCTGGCGCTGCCCGCCGGAGAGCTCGTGCGGGTACCGGAAGGCGAAGTCGCTGGCCGGTCGCAGGCCCGCGGTGTCGATGGCGTCGAGAACGCGGCGCTCCCGCTCCGCCGGGCTCCCGCCGAGCCCCTGGACCTCCAGCGGCTCGGCCACGAAGTCGTGGATCGTCTGCTTCGGGTTGAGTGTTTCGTAGGGATCCTGGAAGATCAGCTGGACGCGGCGCCGGTAGGCGCGGAGCCGGTCCCCGCCCCAGACGTCCGTGACGTCCGCCCCCTCGAGGAGGAGGCGACCGCCGGTGGGGCGCGTGAGCTTCACGATGACCCTGCCGGTCGTGGTCTTGCCGCTCCCGGACTCGCCCACGAGGCTGAGCACCTCGCCGCGCCGGATCGTGAGGTTGATGCCGTCCACGGCCCGGACAACCCCGCCGGGGCGGCGGCGGATGAGGTCGCCGAAGCCGCCTCGGATCGGGAAGTGGACCTGGAGGCCCTCGAGCCGGATGAGCTCGCCGCCGACCGGCACCGGTGCACCGGCCTCGCGCACGGTCCCGCTCATTGCCCCACCTCCGCGCCGGCCCCGCGGACGGGCGGCAACGACCGCGGCGTGCCGTCGCTGCCGGGCGGGTAGAGGTGACAGGCGACCCGGACCCGGTCGCCGAACGTCACCTCCGGCGGCACCTCCGTCCGACAGACCTCCATCGCCGCCGGGCAGCGGGGATGGAAGCGGCAGCCCGGCGGTGGGGTGCGCAGGTCGGGGGGCATGCCGGGGATCGTCCCGAGGTCGCGGCGCCCGGAGTGGACGTCCGGGAAGGCGGCCAGGAGCATCTGCGTGTAGGGGTGGCGCGGCGCCCGGTAGACGCGGCCCACGGGGCCCTCCTCGGCCACGCGGCCGGCGTACATGATCATCACCCGGTCGCACGTCTCGGCGAGGACCGACAGGTCGTGGGTGATGAGGATGAGCGACAGCCCGAGCGTCGAGCGGAGGTCCTCCAGGAGCTCCAGGATCTGGGCCTGGACCATGACGTCGAGGGCCGTCGTCGGTTCGTCGCCGATGATCACGGCCGGGTCGCAGGCAAGCGCCATCGCGATCATCGCCCGCTGGCGCATCCCGCCGGACAGCTCGTGCGGGTAGGCCCGGCCGCGGGCCCTGGGGACCCCGACCAGCTCCAGGAGCTCGCCGGCGCGCCTCGCGGCCGCGCCCTTCGCCAGTCCCTGCCGCTCCATCATCGGCTCGGCGATCTGGTCGCCGACCCGCCGGACCGGGTTGAGGGCGTTCATGGCCCCCTGGAAGATGATCGAGATCTCCCGCCAGCGGTAGCGACGCAGCGCGTTGTCGGACTTCGTGAGCAGGTCGATCCCGAAGAGCCTCACGCTCCCGGCCACGACCTCGGCGTTCGACGGCAGGAGCCGGAGGAGCGAGAGGGCGGTGGTGGTCTTGCCGCAGCCGGACTCGCCGGCAATCCCCAGCGCCTCGCCGTCGTTCAGGGTGAAGCTCACGTCGTCGACGGCGTGGACCGTCTGGCGCCCGAGCCGGAAGTGGGTCGTGAGCCCCTCGACGACGAGGAGCGGGGCGTCCGGATCGGCCTGCTTCGGGAGCGGCCACTGGCGCCGCCCGCGGGCGACCGCGCGACCCTCGAGCGCGGTCATCGGCGGATCCCGGCCTTCGGGTTCAGCACGTCGTCGAGGGCGTTGCCGACGAGCGTGAAGGCGAGAATGACGACGACCACGCAGAAGGCCGGCGGGGCGATGTACCACCACGCTCCGAGCCCCGGCGCCCCCGATCCCTGCGCCGCGTTGAGGAGCTGTCCCCACGACGGCGCGAAGGGGTCGCCGAGGCCGATGAAGGAGAGCGTGGTCTCCGTGAAGATCGCGCCGGCGAATGTCAGGACCGTGTTCGCCACGATCAGGTTGACGACGTTGGGGAGGATGTGGCGTCGCATGATGTGGGCCCGGCTCCCGCCGATCACCCGCGCGCGGTCGACGAACATCCGCTCCCTGACCGAGAGCGTCTGCGAGCGGATGACCCGGGCGGTCGAGGCCCAGCTGGTCACGCCGATGACCACGATGATCACCATCAGGGTCGCCCGGATCCCGAAGACCTCCGCGTCCGTCCCCACGATGTCGAGGATGAGCGGGGCGAGGACGATCGCCAGGACGAAGGTGGGCAGGACGAGGAAGAAGTCGGTGAACCGCATGAGGACCTGGTCGGATCGGCCGCCCACGAACCCCGACACGATCCCGATGATCGCCCCGAGGAGGATGGTGATGAGCGTGGCCAGCAGCCCGATAACCATCGAGACGCGAGCCCCGTGGACGGTCAGGTTCAGCAGGTCGCGCCCGACCTCGTCCGTTCCCAGGAGGTGGGCCGACGACGGTGGCTCCAGCGCCCCGGCGGTCGCGATGGTCACCGTCTGGAGGGGCCCGACGAAGAGCGCCGGGGCCAGGGCCAGGGCCGCGAAGAAGACGAGGATCGCCGCCCCGACGACGCCGTCGGTGCGGGCCGCGTAGCGGCGCCCGAAGGCGCGCGCGTTGCGCACGCGGAGGCGCCAGCGCGCCCTGCGGACGCCGGCCGGCGAGACGGGCGCGGCGGTCATCGACGCACCCGCGGGTCGAGGTACCCGTAGACGACGTCGGCCGCGAAGTTGGCCACGACCACGGAGACGCCCAGGAACAGGAAGATCCCCTGCAGCACCGGGTAGTCGCGCGAGTTCAGGGCATCCACCGTCAGCGTCCCCAACCCCGGCCAGTTGAAGACGATCTCCGCGGTGATCGCCCCGCCCACCACGTAGCCGAGGTTGATCGCGATCAGGGTCACGGCCGGCAGGAGGGCGTTGGGGATGGCATGCGAACGCAGGATCTTGCCGTCGGTGAGGCCCTTCGCCCGGGCCGTGGCGATGTAGTCCTCGGCCCGCGTCTCGGTCACTGACGAGCGCATGAGGATGGAGTAGCCGCCGATCAGGCCGAGGCTGATCGTGGCGACCGGCAGGACGAGGTGCGAGACGAGGTCGGCCAGGAAGTCGAGCGGCCCGTCGTACGACGCCCCGGCCGTGAGCATCCCGGACGTCGGGAACAGGCCGAGCCCCGCGGCGAAGATGATGATCAGGGGCATGCCGATGACGAAGTACGGCATGGAGTACAGGATCAGGCTCAGCCCGTTGCCGATCCGGTCGGCCAGCCCTCCTCTCCGCCAGCCGGTGTACGCCCCCAGGGCCAGGCCCAGGACGATCGCGATCAGCTCCGCGAGGCCGATGAGGAGGATCGTCGGCCAGAACCGGTCGCCGATCACCTTGACCACCGACTGGCCCTGGAACTTCATCGAGTAGCCGAGGTCGCCCTGGAGCGTCGAGCCGACGAAAGCCACGAGCTGGTCGGGGATCAGCGGCTTGTCGAGGCCCCACCGAGCCTTCGCCGCCTCGCGCTGCTCGGCGGTGATGTTCGGATTGCGGGGGTTCACCCGATCCGGCGAGCCCGGCATCATCCGGAACAGGAGGAAGTTGAGCAGCACGATCATGACGATCGTGAAGGCTGCCTGGGCCGACTGGCGGGCGAGGTAGCGCGCGCTCACTCGAGGTCTCCCCGCCTCGCCGGGGCACCGCGTCGGGCTCGGGCGGCTTGCGTCCCCAGCGGGGAGTGGCGGAGGGCCGCGAGACGACCCTCCGCCGGCGCGATCATGGCGTCAGCCGACGCCTCGTCACTCCTCCTCGCCCGCGGCTCCCCCGGACCGGCGGCGGAAGACCACCGCCACGACGACGCCCGCCACGACGAGGACCGCGACGAGGATCCCGACGTAGAGGAGGGTCGAGTCGCCGCCCGTGCCACCGGTCCCGCCGCTGCCGCTCGGGGCGGGCGTGGGAACCGGCGTCGCCGAGGATCCCGGCTCCGCCGTCGGGGCGGCGGTCGGCGACGGCACGGCCGTGGCGTCGGTGAGGAGCGTGTACTGGAGCGTGCTGTACGTGAAGAACGGCGTGCCGTTCGGCGGCTGATTCTGCCAGCCCTCGAACCTGTCGGTGCGATACGCGGCCAGGTTCGCGTCGTAGAAGAGGATGTCGTAGACGGCCTCGTCGTAGAGGAGGTTCTGCATCTGCGTGAGGATCGCCTTACGCTCCTCGTCCGTCTTAGCGGCCGTCTGTGCGTCGTAGAGCCTGTCGTACTCCGGGTTGCAGTACTGGCTGTCCGACGCGGACCCGATCGCGTCGCAGCGAAAGACCTGGAGCGGGCTGTTCGGGTCTGGGTTCCAGGACCAGCCCCACAGCTCGATGTCGTAGTCGGCCTTGTACTCGCACCCCTCCGGCGTCTCGCAGGCATCCGGCGGGAGGACGATGTCCCCAAGGGTCGACGAATCGAACTGCTGGGTCGTCACCTTGATGCCGAGCTGGGTGTACCAGTCCTTGACGAACTGGGCGGACGACGCGTAGGAGGCGGCCGTGTCGGGGAAGTACATCCGCAGGCTGATCGGCTTGCCTTCCTTGTCCAGGCGGGCGCCGTTCGCGTCGAGCTTGTAACCCGCTGCGTCGAGCTTCTGCTTGGCGAGCTCGATGCCGAAGGTCCGGGGATTGGCCGGCTCCACGTGCCACTTCCCGATGACCGGTGGAATCACCGTGGTGCCCTGATCGCCGAAGCCGCCGAGGACGCGGTCGACGAGCACCTTCTTGTCGATCGCATAGCCGAGCGCGTCGCGGAAAGCGGGGTCCAGGAGGGCCCTGGTGGACGGTCCGCCTCCTTCGATCGTCTTGCCGGTGGATGCGCCGTAGCCGTTGAACGCCAGCTGGGTCCAGCCGTTCGCGGCGCCCGCCACCGTCTTCATGCCCGGATCGCCCTGGAGCGCCTTGAGCTGCTCGGCGTTCGGACCGCGCGCGTAGTCGATCTCACCGGCCTTGAGCGCCTGGACCATCGTGTCCTCGCTCTTGAAGAACTGGATCACGATCTCGTCCGCGGCCCCCTGCGTGCCCCAATAGTTGGGGTTCCGCACGAAGCGAGCGAACTGACTCGTCTGCCACTCCGCGACCGTGTATGGGCCGGTGCCGACGAGCGGCGCCTCGAACTTCGCCTCGCCGATGGACTTGTAGTCGTTCGAGCCCCAGATCTGCCTGGGGATGATCGGGAGGTAGGTCTGGAAGATCCGCTCGGAGGTGTCCTCCGTGTAGGCGATCATCGTCCGGTCGTCCGGGCACTCGACCCTGGTCACGCCCGCGTCCTTGAGGCCCGGGTCCAGGTAGCCCTCGCCGATGTTGGCCTCGTCGGCGATGGCTGCCAGGGCGAGGCCCCACGAGTAGCAGGCGTCCTGCGCGGTGGCCGCCGTGCCGTCGGACCACTTCATCCCTTCGCGGATGTGGAAGGTCCACGACTTCCCGTCGGCGGCGCGCTCCCACGTGTCGGCGTAGCCGGGCACCGGCTCCAGGTTGGGACCGAAGTCGACCAGCAGGTTGTACGTGAGCTGGAAGGCCTCGAAGCCGACCACCAGGAGCGTCGCGTACGGGTTCAGGGAATCGAGATCCTGGACCGTCCCGACGCGGAGGACGAGCTTCTCGTCGGCCGCCCGGGCGGGCAGGGATATGGCCGGCGCGAGCAGCGCCCCCGCCAGGCCCAGCGCGGCGAGCAGGCGGACGGGGGAATGGCTGGCGGGTGCGCGCATCGCTGCTCCTCCTCGACGTCCCGGCTCTCGACGGGACGTGCCCTGGGCCCGCCCTCCCTCGGTGTCCCGCGCCACTCTAGGCACGGTCGGGGCGCCCGGTCAACTCGGCGACCGCATCGCGAACCGCGCGCTCGCAAGGGCATCCACCGGCCTGCGCGTCAGCCTCGGTCGAGATCCTCCAGCACGGGGGCCAGCGCGTCGAGGGAGGCGAGGGTGATCGGGTCCACGACGAGCTGGACGTGGGCGATCCCCTCGGCGGCGAAGGCGCGCAGGGTCGCCGCGATCTCGCTGGGCGAGCCTTCCAACGGCGGCTCGACCTCCGGCGTCGCGTCG
>Ga0256868_10002097_pt1 | contig 10468 bp, 9 predicted proteins | sample RVTome_13_FD_187341 | JGI IMG/M metagenome (GOLD analysis project Ga0256868, IMG submission 187341) | Soil microbial communities from uranium-contaminated site in the Upper Colorado River Basin, Wyoming, United States - RVT92D227 HiSeq ... | reverse complement strand
CAATGCGGCACTGAGCAGCATATTGCGATCTTCGGCGCTCCTGGCATAGCCCTCGACGATCGCCTCCAGCAGATAGAGGATATTTCTCATCTTCCCCAATAATTTACTATCTGACTCCCAGCCGAAGCTGTTTATATCCGTCAGCTTGGTCACGACCTTGTTGTAATAGTTATCACCCCTTCGCGTTGGCATGGGGTTGATCAGGTTGTTACTTATTGTCCACGGAAGTAAATAGTCAGTCCGCTCAGGATGGCTCATGGCAGATAGGGCAGCCGAATAGAAAAGCGAACGGTGCGAAAAGTACATCTCCGACACATTGATGGCTCCCATTGTAAACGCTTTCATTCGGCCAAAGATATCGACTTCAAGGTACGGGACCGTGTATCTCAATAGGCCCTCTTTCAGGGAATAGAAATTTCCATCGCTACCTGAAATATTCGTAACCGCATTCCACCACTGGGCGTGATAGAGCTCCCTCTTTATCTCTGTCTCGAGCACCTCAAACCTGCTGAAGGCCGTGGGGAATACAAAGATGGGATAGTCCGACGAGCTTGCCTCCTTTACAGGGACAAATACAGCCTTCGGAGCGCCATACACGTTATTCCCTTCCGGTACGCAGGGGACGTAGATGAGTTTTATATTCGAAATGCCTCCGGAGATCTTACATTGATGACCTTTACCTCCAATAAAAGTCAGGATAGTCGACATATCATCTGTCATGGCCCTCGCCTCGAGGAGAACCTTCCTGTTGTCCAGTACTGTCTGCTCTCCCTTCCTCCTGAGGAGCGTCTCGAAACCCTTGGCCCCCTGGATCTCATCGCCGGTGACGATCAACGTGGTTCCGAGGTAGCGTTTGTCGAGGGCATACCGGTAAAGCATGGTATCCGCATTGCTGACGGTGACCTGGGGGAACTGGGCATCGGCCGACTTCGGAAATCTTTTATTGTTGATAAAATCGATCGTCCCTTCACGGCCCCGAAAAGTCACACCCATAACCCCCAGATAATCGAGGCCTGAATCGAGTGCGTTTTCCCTGTAAATCCTCGGATTCGACTGGAGGAGCTTGAGATGATAAATTGCCTTCTTTTCAGGACTAAATACCGCGGCAAAGAGTTCAACCCTCACGGACTTCCTTCCCGGTATCTCTTTATAGAGCCTGAAACCATTATGCTCCTCTCTCCAGAAATACTTCCTGCCGTCCTGATAGGAATTACCATCCTCATCCTTGCCGTCGTAGTAGTTAAATTCCTTCAGTTTATTAACCTCAGCTTCTGTCTTCGGCAGTACCCTCTTAATGTATACATTAAAGACATCATCGAGCCCCACGCCGAAGGTGTCGTTGATGATGCCTATGTTGACGTAGTAGGCACCGATCTCTTCTTTACACAGCCCTGCGGCATCAGCCTGATGAAATAGAACAAAAAGGGAAGCTGTGATTAAAAATGTCAAGAAGTATATCTTTTTCATATGAAAACCTCCTCGAAAAACACTCAGGCGATAGACGAAGGCTGTAGCCACTTGCCTATTGCTCCTTCGTCGTTTCTCTATAACTCTCTCTGCGTAATCACCGGGAAGACCCTCTTCATGGCTGAAGGGCCTTTTGTCCTGTCATCCAATTGGGGCGTCACATAGACTTCAAAATGACCTTCGTCCAATTGCCCCTCGTATTTGATCTCCGATTCCTTCGCGGTCCTGAGATCTTTCAGGATATCTTCCTTGACCAGACCCATCTGACCTTCTTTCTCCTTATCAGGCCCGACTTGTTTTTTCTTTAAGAACCATCTGACTTTATACGATATGCTTGCGCCCTCAAGCCCCTTCTGTTCAAGGGGCTTGACATTGCATTTAAAAGTCCATTTGCCTCCCGCATCCTTCTTTGCAGATGCAGAAAGTATCTCAGCGTATTTCTGAACGGTCGTCCTTATGAATATGTCCTGTCTGACAACAGAGCCTGTCTTCCATTTAATCGGCGATATATTCGAAAGGGAATCATTCGTGAGTGAGATGAATCTTACTTCTTCACCCTCTTTCGCTCCCTGTTTATCGGTCTTTTTGGGGTCGTAAGCGGGTATTTCCATCCTGTATTGCGAAACCTCTGTTTCTGTCAATGTGGTCTGTGAGGAGACATCGAATCTTCCCAATGTCGCCTTCAACACTGTATCTTTGGGTGCCTGTTTGCCGTCAACGATGACCTCGCCATGGATAACCATGGGCATCTTCGGAGGCCCGGCATGAACAGTTCCTGTCAATAATGTGAGTAAAAGGAACAAAATACATGTTTTTGGCAAAAGTAGTCTCATGTGTGCACCTCCCTCTTTTGAGGCTGTGTCGTAACTGTTATTTTGTCACCCTGAACTCGTTTCAGGGTCTCATAACCATTTGATTTTATTAGATGCTGAAACAAGTTCAGCATGACATTTTTACCATTTCCCTCATTGTGACAAAGTCTCATTGTGTCGGGGGTTTCCCTTCGATGAGCAGATAGAGATACCCGAAGAGCCTCTCTTCACTTTCCCACAGCACATTATATTTCAGTTGCCCCTTGTCGAACATCAGAATGTAAGGCTTAAACGGTACCTGAAAGAGCCTTGAGACATGGTCCATAGGCTCTGCTATGGCTGTCTCTTTTATGGCAAGCCTCTTTACGTAATTGCGGGCATCGGCTTCTTCAGAAGTGATCAAGTAGACGGTGGTAACCATTCGCTTCTTATCCAGCAGAGGGAGTCCTTTTGCGAGGGCATTGATCATGTCGTCACATCTGATGCAATTGGGAGAGGTAAATACCATGATTAAAGGTCTGTTCTTAAATGCGGACGTATCAAAATCCTTGCCCGTGAGATCCTTTGCCTTTAGAACAGGCAGCGTTGCCCCCGGCTCAAATATTTTCTGCCTCAGGTCAAGGACAAAATCCTTTGGCGGTGGCGGCGGCGCTTGCACATCGGCCATTTTCACGCCTGACGCAAGTCCGGCTGTAAGGATCATAATGGCATCGATGTACTTGGTCGGATCTTTGCCAATAAGGAAAGCAAGGAACGGCTCTATCCCTATTTCTTGCTGGCCTTCCTTCCACGGCTTGAGATTGACTATGCCGATGATCTTGCCTTGATCATCGTATCGGGCAAGGACATCGACATTGCTCGCAACCCCTTCGTGAATGATAGAGGTGACCCTTGTTACACCCCCTGCCTCTTTACCTCCAGCCATGAAGGAATAATTGGTGATCTGGAACCCGAGATGGTGCATCCTGATATCCGACTTGAATCGCATTTCATACGGTCCCTTTGCTTCGGGAAAAAGGCCGATCGCCTTCTCAAGCAGTTGAGGCGCTACACCTACGGGCTGGGCCATTGCAGATACGGCAAAAGAGAGTATCAATAAAACAGAATAAAAATATTTCAGCTTCGTCATTTCCATGACCTCCTTTATTCAGCTTTACTTAATAGAATGTTGTAAAACCCTACCTTGAACATCCCTTTTTCTTTGTTATATATTGAGCGTCATAAATATTTGCGCATCTAAAAATTTTATCCTCTTTAATTGTCATTCCGGGCTTGACCCGGAATCCAGTCTTTGAATTTCGGTCTTAGAATTTCTGGATTCCCGCTGGAGTTTATCCCGTACTTGATACGGGGCGGGAATGACACCACATGCGCAATTTATTATGTCGTTATGTATAAATACCTACTTCACGCAGTGCTCATATACATCCATGGCTCTCAGTCTTTTTTGGGTTTTAAGCTTTCTCTATATATTTTTCTAAAATCCTCTCCGGTTTTCTCTGTTTCGGATTCTGTGAGATCCTCTCCTTCAGCGGTGTTTTCTACAACATGGGGGGTGATGAATACCAGAAGCTCTGTCTGGTTATTGACCTTACGGATTTTCGAAAAAAGGAGCCCGATTAGAGGGATATCTCCCAAAATAGGTATCTTTTGCCTTTCATCCCGCTGGCCGTTCTCCCTCATGCCGCCGATGACAAGGGTGTAGCCGTCCATAATGATTACGCCTGTCGACGCTTCCCGTTTGCCCATCTGAGGGGCCTTGATGTTGCCCGGAAACTCGACCTCGGAAAGTATGCTCGTAATTTTGAAGCTCACATCCATGGCGACATCCTTGTCAACGTTAATCCTCGGCGTAACCTCGAGGTCTATGCCTACATCTTTATACACAAAGTCGCTGACCGTCTTCCCTGTCGTGCCTCCCTGAGTCCCACCAAGGTCGGTTACGGATTTTAATATCGGCTGCTCCTGACCGACGATGATCTTGGCCTTTTGGTTGTCCGATGTAAGTATCCTTGGTGAAGAAATAATATTTATTATTTTTTTCTCGGCAAGCATATTTAATGTCGCATCGAGTCTGTCCGACTTTATGGTATATGAGACAAGGGGATTGGCAAGCCCCCCTTTCATTGTGATTGTATGTTTCACCCCCCCCTTCTCAAGGAGGTATTGCGCAAGATTTATGCCGAAGTCCAGCCCTTTTGAAAGGGTTGCCTCAACTATCTTTGCTTCAATGAGAACCTGTTTTTTCCTGATATCGAGGCTATCGACAATCTGCTTAATCCTCGGGTGAGCATTTTTATTGGCCGTGACGATTAATGCGTTAACGGTCTCAACTGGGGTGACCTTTACCTCCTGCTTATCGCCTTTCTTTTCGGCAAATACCTTTCCAAGCGCATCACCTATATCCTTAGCCTTCATATACCGCACCGGATAGACCCTGGTGTCTTCCTCGACCACCTCTATACGGCTGACATCGAGGTGCTTTACTATGGCCAACAGTTTTCTGATATTGGTCGCCACATCCGTTATCACAATGACGTTCGTTTCATTGCTTACAAAGGCATTGCCTGTCGGCGATATCAGGGGTCTTATATTATTCAGCATATCGGATGCTTTGCCGTACTGGACAGGTGCAATCTGTGTGATCACCCTGTCTTCAAAAGGAACTGTTTTCGGGTCAGCGCCGTAATAGGTGTCGATCCATTTCTGGGCTGCATCTCTTTTCGGTATGGCCTTGAGCAGCTTGTCCGTCCTGACAAGGGTAATGCCCTTTGTTTCAAGGACTGCCATCAACACTTCATAAACCTCATTAAGGTTCAGGGGGGTCGGAGAGGTTACGGACACTCTTCCCTTAATATCATCACCCATGACGACGATCAGATTGCTCAGTTTTGCCAGGAAGTTTATAATGGTACTGATTTCCGCATCTCTGAAATCGATGCGGATATCTCGCTCTTTATCTTTTGTATCCGTCGCCTTTGCCTCTGGAACTCGAACAGCCTCGCTGGCATACAGGCAAGGAGAAAAAAGGCTAACAAAAAAAATAAAAACTCCCAAAACAGAAATGAAAATTCTCATGATAGCACCCCCAATATGCTATTTTTAATAAATGTCGGCTATTCTATTGCCTTTATCTTTACCGTCATTGTTTCCTTTTCCCTTATTATTTCCATCTCCACTTGATCGCCGGGTTTTACGGTCTGCATTATTCTCTGCGCGTCATTCACGGATGCTGTTTTAATGCCGTTCATTTTTAAGACGACATCGTCAATCCTGATCCCGGTCTCGTCTTTACGGTTGCTGACAACAAGGAGCCCTTCCTGAACAGAAAATCCCTTTTCTTTTGCAATCTCGGAGGTCAGCGCCCTCAGGGTGATACCAAGCCTTCCCTTTTTTGTTTCAACAGGAATTGTCTTTCTGCTCTCCGGCGATGCCCTCTCCGGACCTCCAGCCTGTATGATATCTTTCAGTAGAGGAAGTTCGAGTCGTCCCGTGATACCTTCTTTATTACGGAATGTGATCGAAGTATCATCAACAGCATATACCGAATAATCCCTAAAGGCATCGCCGACAGAGAGAAAGCTCTCACCTTTCATTCTATCATCCATCACCACAGCGGTATTTTTTGAGCCGATCGCCGCTATTCCTACGAGTCTGAGTCCGGAAAGGTCTATGGTCGGAGGTGGCGGAGGTCCTTCGACACCTGGCATGTCCGCCACAGTCCCCTTGGCAGAGTGTATCTTTATAAGTGGTTGCGGCGCCTTCCTTGCTTCAAAAGGATTGTCAGACAGGCTGAAATGGGTAATTTTAACTTTCTTCTTATTTTCTCTATTTAAAATTTTTATATTCTCCGGAGAAATGGATGAGAGTTTAGCGTAAAATTTAATCGGCCTTTCTTTTGTTTCTGTCAGGGAAAGGCTGAGTTCCTCGATTTTCATTCCCCAGAGCCTGTCGATAAAATTCACAAAATCACCTGCCCTTGTATTGCCTTCCATGGTAAATGTCTCAATCTTCCTTCCTTTTTCAGCTTCTGAACCCGATAAGGGTCTCAGGTTGGTGACTTCAACAGATGCCTCCCTCGATGCCTTCATAATGGCGTTTATTTTCTCAGGAAGCTTTGGACTGAGCAGTGACTGGTTGATTTTGGCACTTAACTCCGAGAGGTCTGAAAGAATACCTTCCTTTTCCCTCTCAAGCCTTCCTCTCTGGCTGATCTTTTTCTGCATCTTTAAGAGTTCCTGTTTTGTCTTTAATAATGTTCGAGAGGACTCTCTCCATTTAGAGTAAATCGGCTCAAAGAGGAATTGGTACCAGGCTGCAAAAATTAGGAATACAGCCATGATAATCAGGATTTTTCTATCCCGTTCTGATAATCTTTCCAAAAATTTCGGCTTTATTATTTTCATTGTTTCATCCTGAAGCTGATCTGAAAATTGACTCCCTCTTTTTCAGAACTCTGGGTAAAAATGAGAGTGATATCTTCAACCCTACCGGTGGATTGCAGTTTGCTCATGAATTCTGTAACGAGGTCATACGCCCCCGCCTTTCCGCTGAGCAGGACTATTCCGGAAGTCCTTCCCGAAATGTTTGTAATCCCCAAACCATACGGCCTGCTTGAATTGACGGCATCTATTGTATTGAACCATCGTTCGGGGCTCCTGATATCCCGGCCTGTCTTCATGAGATTTTCGAGGTCCCCTATTTCATTCTCAAACCTTATAGAATCTTTGTATTCCTGCGTCAGAGACACAATGCGGCCTTTCAAGCCGCTGAGAGCGGTTCTGTTTTCGACAACATCTGCATAGTAATAGGCGGTAAGGAATAGGGGCCATAAGGGAAGGGAATAGGTCAGCCCTTTCATGACAGATTTTCTGGCAGTCGATTCTTTTTTATAAACATTCCAATCTTTCAATTTCCTGAACAGTGACGCATAAAGGGCAAGCCCTGCCGGTATGAGCCATTTTTCTTTATTTTGAGGAGGAACATTTCCCTTTAAAATATCTGATGTTTTTATAAAATTGATTTCTGCTGGAATGCTCTTTCCTACTTCCTCCATATCCTTTTCGTCATCGCTGAAGAGAACAACTCTGTTAATATTCAGGAGATACCTCTCTCCTCTGAGATATACTGCCTGTGCAGACAATCTCAGCCCAGCGGCAAGCCCTTCATCTTTCAGAAAGCTGCGCATGAAGACAATTTCAAGTCCTTCAACACTTAGGGTGATGACCTCACTGCCTTCGATATAAACGATCAGCGTATTTTTCTCAGGAAGGAGCAAGCCCTTTTTTACTGACAGCGTATAGAGAGCCAGCGGCTCGGGAATAACCGCCTTCGGCTTGTAAAAACTGCTTCGAGGAGTCGCAAGGATAAGTAGCCCGTAGTCTCTCTGGAGTTTTTTTATCTGCCAGCCTGCATGGGCAGCAGATACATCATAAGGCACATGATAGGAAACCTGTAACTGGATAGCCCTTGAAAGTTCTTTTTTGTCGAGGGGCGGGATAGTGACTCCCTTAATAAAAAAATCCTTGAGCGGCAGACCCACAACCGCATTCTTGATTTTTACCTCTCCCGGCCTGGCTTCAAAGGTGCGCTTTATTTGAAAGGTTTCGCCTTTCACTTCTATGTCTACACCCCTGGCCATCCCGTTTTTTAAAACAATGCCCGAATACACCTTGCCTCCTCAGTCATGATGAATAATGCGCAACAGTCTTGCGTCCTGTATCTGCTTCATCCGCCTTGTAAAAAAACGATCTCCACATTTTCCCTGCTTATTTTTACTACGCCCTCTACTTCCCTATAAATCCCTTCAACATTTGCGCGAGACTTTATCCTGTAATAGGCAGGCGTTACCTTGACCCATTCTTTCAGCGATTTATATATGGCTGGAGTTACGCCGATGACGTGTTGGAGGTCTTCAACCCTTTCAAAATACTTTCCGGCTTTAAGGTTGTTCGTTATCTCGTTCGCAAGTTGTTCATCGACTCCCGGCACCGACAGGATGGCCTCTTTTCTTACATTGTTTATATATATCTTTCCATCGGTGTATGTGGTGAGCAAATTTTTTAATCCAGGCTTATTCTCCTCGCCATCGTATACGCCTCCGGAAACGCCATCAACCGACAGCAACTCCTCAACGTACTTGAATCCACCTGCCTCTTTCTTTGTCTTTACGAGGGCCACTATATTTTCCGCCAGAACAGGAGAGACGTCCGGAAGCTTTGATAGCATCTCTTTTGTCGCTCTGTTCAACGGCAGCTTCGCATCCTCTGGGCTCACCTCGCAGATTACAAACTCGTTGAGATCCGAGGAATCCGCCTTTGTCACAGACCAGTCAGCAGGCCTAACAATCCACCTGCCCAAAAGTTCTCCTCTTATAGCTGAAAGGTCGGCATCCTTGCCCAGTGTTCTATCAGGTATTAATTTCAATGCAACCCTTTTTAACCCTCCCCTTGCAAGATAATAGGCAGCGCAATCTTTCTTGAAATAACTGCTTGCCTTTACATTGGAGCTTGTTAACATGCCGAATGTAAGCAATAATACAGAGAGTGCTGCAAGAACCCAGAGCGTTAGCAAAAGTGCAAAGCCTTCGCTATTTCTCATCTTTACTTCTCGTTCTCTTTATCCTTTTTTACTTCCAGAGGAAAGAAATACGCCGTCCTGAAAGAAGCATCCTCACCGCTGTCCTGAAGGGTTAACTTTATCTGTACGGCGTCAGGGTATTTCCCCTTTTCCTTTATCTCCGGAATCCATTCTGCTCCATCAAGATATAAAAACTCCGCTGCCTTGATCCCCTTTATGATCTGAATTGACCCTGAATTAATGTTCTGACTCTCGGATTTGCCGGAATCCGATTTATCTGAATAAGGCGATGTATTTCTTGACAGGGAGCCCTCCTGAAGATTATATGAAATTACTTCAAGACCGCTTTTTTGCGAGGGAGTGATAAGAATAAATGAAAAAGCATTCTGCGAAAAAACACCGGATCCATCCCTGATGGGCACCATCCTTTCTATATCGGACCCCAACAGCCTCAACCCACCCCTCGCCTCCTGAACCATACCGCCCCTTTTAGTACCGATTTTGTAGCTCATAATACCCGCTCCAAAGTTTGAAAACACCATCCCCACCACAATACCGAGGATGGTTACAGCAACAAGGACCTCAAGCAGCGTATAACCTCCGCAGGATATGGGCCACCTTATACAGGACGTATGATTCCCGCATCTTTTATTTGCCATCTTGCATCCCTGCATTATTTACCAATTGGTAATATCGTCTCCGCCACCCTCTTTCCCATCAGGGCCGTATGAAAAGAGGTCGTATGAACGCGGGTTTTGTACTCCCGGGCTTTTATAAACATAATCATTGCCCCATGGGTCCTTAGGCACACGTTTTTGCAAATAAGGCCCTTTCCACCTCGGAGGGATTGGAGGGGTAGTCGGTGTCTCGACAAGCGCTTTGAGACCCTGTTCAGCCGTCGGGTAGGAGCCATTGTCAAGCTCATAGGCGTCAAGTGCTGTAGCAAAGACCCCTACCTGACTCTGGGCAGCGTTTTTTCTGGCCTCTTCTGTCCTACCCGTGAATTTGGGAAGAATGATGGCAGCAAGTATTCCGAGTATTATCACAACCACCATAATCTCGATAAATGTAAAACCCTCATTCCTAAATCTTTTCATGGTCATACTCCTTATTTTTTTGAGCGAACATTATCAAGAAAAAAAACAAATTGCAATATAATAATCCTTATATATAATTCTTCTACGGCGCAGGCAGGGATTGAGTTTTGCCTGCGAGAATGATATAAATCAGCCATCATGACCATTATTCATATCAATGTTCCTTATTCGATGCTCCTTCAACGGATCGATTTTGTTCTCCAGAACCGCATCCACCCTGAGATCTATTTCAGTGCGGAGGACTTGGATGCCTACCATGAGAAGGATGTGAAACATCTGGCTGAGACCCTTCAGGGAAATGCGTTGGAAACGACTTTACACGGCCCTTTTATGGATTTAAGTCCCGGAGGGGTCGACCGAAAGGTTAAAGAAGTCACATCAGACCGGTTTTTGAAGACGATCGAATTGGCCTACTTCTTCAAGCCGAAGATGATCGTCCTTCATCCCGGGTACGAGAAATGGAAGTTCGATGGAAATGTCAAGCTTTGGCTCGATAGCAGTCTCCAAACCTGG
>Ga0256868_10002095_pt1 | contig 10471 bp, 10 predicted proteins | sample RVTome_13_FD_187341 | JGI IMG/M metagenome (GOLD analysis project Ga0256868, IMG submission 187341) | Soil microbial communities from uranium-contaminated site in the Upper Colorado River Basin, Wyoming, United States - RVT92D227 HiSeq ... | reverse complement strand
GTTTTCCTGTGTTCGGAAGAGACCCCAATGATATCAGAGGAATCCTTTATGCGAAAGACTTCCTCACCATTCTTGCGAAAACAGGACAGGTCGATATCCGAAAGATCATCAAGCCTCCTTATTTTATCCCAGAGACGATGAAAATCAGCCTCCTCTTAAGGGAGATGCAAAAAAAGAGAATCCATATGGCTTTGGTGGTAGATGAATATGGTGGGATCTCGGGTTTAGTCAGCCTCGAGGATCTGATTGAAGAGATCGTTGGGGAGATCAGAGACGAATATGATATAGAAAGCCCTGTGATTCAGCTCTCGGATGGAACGATGCTGATCGATGCATCGATCAGCCTTAGGGATTTAAAAGAAGACTATCATATTTCCCTCCCAGAATCGCCTGAATATGAAACCCTTGGTGGATTCTTAATGACAGCTTTGCAAAAGATTCCTCAGGCTGGTGATATGGTAGAAATCGAAGGAAAGCGGATAAAAATTGTGGAAATGGTGGGACAGAGAATTTCAAAGGTAAAGTTAGAAAAAGTGCCCGAACCCACCGAAGAACCGAATAGCCCATAGCGCCAGGTGTAGCGTTCCGGTAAGAAACGGAACGAAATTTCTGAAACGAAATTTTTGAATTCGCCCCTCCCTACCTCTCTATCCCCTCACCTCCCCATCACCTTATTTGTAGGAGTTGAAACTTGACCCATTCGGCGGCGCCAAGCTCCGCCCTTTAGGGCGGTGTGTAAAGCGCCGCTCAGGGTCAACCCTGAGCAAGCCCCAGCATTTATGCTGGGGAGTCGAAGGGTTGACTTGGCAGATAAGTCAGGTTGATTTCTGATTGGCGATTACACAAAGTGTGGGGATCAGTCTACGTTCCGGTTCGTTATGTTATTTTTCTCCCTTTAATTTTTTTACCCAGGCCTCCACTTCACGTCCAGCAATCTCTTTCGACCCGATCCCAAAGGCGATCGCAGCGGCAATGGCAATAGAACCCAGAAGCAAACCAAAAGCCAATGTCACAATCTCATTCGCAATACCAAGATTCTGAAGGGCAATCGCTAAGGCAAATATAACAATGGCCGCCTTGGCAAGATTGGCTATAAAGGGTCTCTCTTTCGTTGCCCCCTGGACCAACCGTTTCACCCAATTTCCGACTAAAATACCCGCTCCCAGGATAACAACGGCCAAGATCACCTTGAAAGCGAAGGCAATAAATTGACTACTTAGGTTGGAAAGCATCTGAAAATTTAAGACCTCCGCTGCTTCCATGACGGCAAAGAAGAGGATGTAAATGAAGGCAATAATCCCTACCACCTGAGAAGGAGTTTTTTGGCCTACCTTTTTAGCTCCCAACCCTTCTAAAAGCCCGTCAAAACCCAAACCAATTAGGATTTGTGTGAGTAAGGTTTGAATGATTTTCCCTATGACAATGGCAAGGATGAGAATAATAGAGGCAGCAAAGATGGAAGGAAGTTTATTTAAAACAATGGCCAACATGTCTCGTCCAGGAGTGGAAACTGCAGGAATATTGAGAGCATCAAGGGCTGCAATCAATACAGGGATTAACACCAAAACATAAACGATGGTCCCGATCATCCCGGACACCTTCAGCTTTCCCAAAGTTTTATCGATTCCGATTCTCTCGGCCCCTCGATCAATCCCAAATCCTACCAGAAGGTTAACGATAATCTCTCGAACAATCTTCGCAATAAAAAGACCGATGATCACGATAATGGCGCCAGCCAATAGATTTGGAAAAATTCCTGTAAACTTGCCCCACATTTCACTCAGGGGTCTCGTCACCGAAGTGAGTTTTAAGGTTTCTAAGAATGGGGGGAGGGCGAAAAGTAATACGAGATAAAAGGTGATCCCCGCAATAATCTCACTGGGCTTGCCTTTAAAATATTTAGATAGTTTCTCATCGAATTTTAGGAGACCTAAACCTTTTAAGATGACCATTTTAAATATTTTGGCGATGACCCAGGCGATGACGAGGATAATGGCCGCCCCACCCACTCTGGGTAAATACTCCATGACGGTGTTCACAAGCGTGCTAATCGGCCCTGCGATGATCGGTAGATTGAGAACATTGAAGAAGGCCAATAGGACAAAGAGCATGACGAGATAGAAAGTTAGTCTCCCTATAATGTCGACCGTACTCTCCTTTTCGGGAATCTTCAATTCTTCCACCTTGGCGAAAAGTTTGGTCGAAGTCAGTAATTTGATCACTACGGCTTTTAGGATACGAGCGATGATATAACCGATGACCAAAATAGCAATGGCTGCAACGATGTTGGGGATAACCAGCAGAAATTTTCTCACCACTTCTTCTAAAGACTTAACCCAAACATTCGGTTCCATATCCGTTTCCTCCTTTCTTTTTAAAAAACAGTATCTAACAAAATAAAAAAGCCGAACTTACCAAAGAATCATCCTTCGGCAGCTCGGCCATCTTATCGAAAGACCCGCCGCTTTCCGTCCCCTTCTCACAAAAGGTTTAGCTTTGTCGGGTGATCCGTTATGGTTATGGATTACTTCTTTATCAGAAAATGTCGAATTTGTCAACCGAATAATTCGATTGAGTTAAGACTTCAACACAATCAATGGGGATTATCAATTGCGGGTTGAAATCTGCACTATTAGGACAAAATGACTTGCCGAAGATTACAGGAATAAACACACATTTTGAAATGCCCAATTAAGCCCTCAGTATTGGATAGGGTTTTTATTCGCATTTGAAATATAGTATTACAGGATGAAATTTAAAATTCACGATTGCGGGAAAAAAGATTTAAAAAAGGGGGCGACCTCTTCAACCTAAAAAGTTAGGAGATGAATCTAAGTTAAGAGCTGTTGATTTTAGATTGGGAGAGAGGGGACACTAATGTCTGACCAGTCTTCCGCAGACTTAACAAGCACTGACGGTAGAGGTTGTTTTCCCTACCCCGCACTTTTGGTCCGCTATGGCTATTATTTTCATCGCTAATTTTACTTCATATCCGAATCCAATAGAATCTTTTTCTATTATAAAATCTAAATTATGCCCGCCTCTTGAAAGGCCCGTTATGGATAGACCGAGGTTCTGTGCTAATATCTAACGGTTTTCCCGCTAACCCACAATAACCATGTTCTCCAACCCATCTCGATCCCACGATTTTTTGCCATGCCATACACGCTGGGCCTTCGCATATCCATTCTGGATTTATTTGCCCTGACTCCTTACTTAAAGGTTTTGAAAATTTAAATGGGCAATACATTTTATTAGCTTCACCTTTTTTGACTAACATAGGTTTTCCTCCTTTCTTTTAACCTTTCCATTACCGTCTTTGGGCCAAAGACCAAATCTGATTGAGGGGACATAACTTCTAAAGCATTTTAAGGGATTTCTCAACATTTGCCGCTTCTTTAAAAAAGGCCAACGGTGTCAAGTTGTTTTAGAGCCTACGTTCCCCTTCTTATCCCTATTTTCTTGGAAGTACCGTCGAACTTTCGCTGCAATTTGACGATCAGTCATCCTGTCAATTGTTTCAATACCGACGATGCGTCCACCCAGTTTGTTTCTCTCGAGACGTTTCTTCAGCTCGCCCTTGGCCTCACCAGGACCAAATATCAGAACAGATTCTGCATCACGAATACACGCAATGACCGCATTGTAGTAAATGTTGAGAAGTCCCGTAGACCTTCTCTCGCGGCTATCATCTGCCGGTACTAACTGGGATTCATAGGGCGTCGTATGACGTATACCACCAGAACGTCCGAGCTGTTTTTCAACCTTTGATATGATCAGTCTTATTTCTTCCCCTTTGTCCGTAACCGCCACGATCAGAGCCTTCCTATGGTCAATCCACAAACCCACTTTTGTTCTCATCGATTTCTCCTTTGTCTATTAGCTCCACCTAACATTATATTTTATGTTGACGCTATATTTTCCTTAATGATCAAACCTTTCGGCGCCTTTACAGACCCCCATGCGTCCTACATTGTCTGTTAGGTGAAGCATGAACTTCTACAAATTAAATATCTTCAAGCTCCCAAAATGAGGGGTTTTCAACCAACCCTTTTAGCTCCCAAATCTTAGATCTCTATATATTTTTCAAATCGCTCCAAATGAGACTCCAGCGATTCTATTTCCTGATAGAGTATCTCGGCATCCTGGGCCAGAGCCGGATCTTTGGCCAATCGTGCTATTCGTCGGGAGATCGTTCCGATGATTGTAATTCGGTTCCGAAACGCATCCGCGGTTTGTTTGACCATGGCTTCCTTCTTTCGGTAAGATTCAATCAATTGCTCTGATAGCTCGGCCTTACCGACGGCAGCTCCAATTAACTCCCCGATCACCTTCAGATACTCAAAATCTTCGCCTGATATAGGGACCCCCTTTTTACCGGAGTCGACGATTAATGCCCCCACTCTCTTTTCCTCTTGGGTTAGTTGATCTACATATAAGAGTGGGATGATGGCCTTGATCTTAATCCCATTCGCCAAGGTATGCCGATAACCTTCAATCTCATGGGCATCAGTCAGGTTCACGGGTGCCCCCTTTTCAACGACCCTCCAGACAATGCTCTCCTTGCAAACTGGAACCTGTTCTATCGGGCACTCATATCTGCCCACCCAACAGTGGAGCTTCAGTTCGTCTCCTTCCATGAGGACGTATCGCGCCCGCTTTCCCAATCTTTGGCTCAAGTGATCAAGACAGGTCTTGATAAGATAATCCCGGTTCATGCACCAGCTCACTAAACGGGAAATTTCTAAAAGATCCTGGTAACGCTTGACCAAGCCCTCTGCTTTAATTTTTGGCTTCTTAGCCCTTATCTTGGTTCCCCTTGCATCAGGGATAACTTTATTTCGATTCATTAGCTTTTTAGCAGGCTGCTGAAAAACACCCATCTGCGGCGTTCCCCTCATCCTCGCCCTGTTAGATGAGCAGATAGATTTTGGAGAGGATCAGTGAAGATATCAACTTTCAAATGGCTGCAAAACCAGTCAGGATTCTATCTAACAGGGCAAGTTGTTGCGGCGTACATCCAATGTACGTCTCACTCCTCAGGTGAGTTTATCCTGAGCTTGTCGAAGGAGGCGCCCCCGCAAGCGGGATTTCGCAAAGCTCAACTTGCATCTGCCTGCCTGCCGCAGGCAGGGGCATTTTTGATCACCCTGGGGGAAATGATTTTTTCACAAGACTGTTAGATTACTCATCTTTTGGGTGGAAGAAGAACTCCCAGTGGGCAATGTGACCTACGGATTCATCCTTGGAATGTTGAGAATGTCTCCTAATTTAACCCATTCGGCGGCGCTAAGCACCGCCCTTCAGGGCGGTGAGGAGAGCGCCACTCAGGGTTAACCCTGAGCGTTCGACTGAGCTCACGCCGAAGTCAACCCCCGGCATAAATGCCGGGGAGTCGAAGGGTTAACTTATAATTCTGACACCATTTTGGCTTCCAAAAGAATTTTCAACCCTTTCAGTGGCATTTGGGTCATCATGCCAGACTCCATCAACCCAGAAACGGTATTCATACCTTCCAGGTGGCAGAGTGAAGCTAGCCTCCCAGGTTCCTTTATTAGCCTTCTTCATCGGGAGGTTATTGACATCCCAATTGTTGAAATTCCCTGCCAAGAATGCTCTCTCAGCTTCAGGGGCAAATAAATTGAATCGAATCTTCTTAGTCTTAGGTTTGGCTTTCTCGGATAATTTCTTTATCACTTTTCTTCTCCTCATCGTTGTATTGGTTATCTGCTTTAAGATGTATCTTAAAGTTCAATAAAAAATTTAAAAGAGACCCCAAAAGAAAAAACTGAGGTCTCTTTCCTCTTGAGCCTAACGTGTTTCTATTTCAGCCCAAAACGACTACATTCGTCGCCTGTAGACCCTTCGGACCCTGGGAAACTTCAAACTCTACCTCGTCGCCTTCATCAAGGGATTTAAATCCATCCCTCTTAATAGCGGAGAAGTGAACGAATACGTCGTTTCCGTCGTCTTTGGAAATAAATCCGAAGCCCTTCTTCTCGTTAAACCATTTTACACGACCTTTGGCCATTACAACTCACCTCCTTTCATTTCTGAACTTGAGTAAGTTGTAATAGCCTTTGATCCTAAATAAAAAAGGCCACAGAAGTTTTCGAAGCACTTTTGTGACCTCTTACGATCCAAACAATTACTTCTTACAACCTACAGGATCATAGTATAACTCTTTATTTTCTAAAAGTCAAGTGTTTGGACAGAAAGTAGTTTGGACAGAAAGTAGTAAATACCATAGCTGATACTGCCTGTCAGGTGACGGATGAACTTTTACATCTGATCACCTTATCTTCCTATCGAATTAATTCCTCCTCCCCCCATCTCCCTATCTCCCCATCTCCTCACTCAGGGGGTTTCTTCCTGTCCTCCTACCACCAGTTCAGGAATCCTCAGAGTCGGTTGGGCATCGGCAACTGGAACTCCTTGGCCATCTTTTCCACAGGTTCCAATCCCAAACCCGAGATCATTGCCGACCATATCAATCTCTTTCAATACCTGTGGTCCATTGCCAATGAGAATCGCTCCACGGACCGATTCTCCGACGCTTCCTTTTTCAATCAAATATCCCTCATTGACCTCAAAGATAAAATCTCCATTGACTGTATTGACCTGTCCACCACCCATCTTCTTTACAAACAATCCCTTCTCTACTGAATGAACAATCTCTTCTGGGTTCATCTTCCCGGGAAGGATCATGGTGTTGCTCATCCTGGGAATAGGTTTATGTTGGTAGGACTCTCTTCTCCCATTTCCACTTGATTCCACCTCGTCTTCCAATGCTGATAGCCGATCGTAAAGATACCCTTTCAAGATTCCTTCCTCCACCAGGATTGTCCTTTGAGAAGCGATCCCTTCATCATCAAAGGCATAAGACCCTCTCTTTTGAGGAAGGGTGGGATCGTCCACCACAGTGATAAGAGAAGAAGCCACTTTTTCTCCGATTTTCTTGGAATACACGGAGAGCCCTTGCTGGGCGAGATCTGCCTCCAATCCATGGCCAATGGCCTCATGGATCATCGTCCCTCCAGCTTCACTTGATAAGACCACTGTCATTTTTCCCATCGGTGCTTTTCTGGCTGAAAGCATAAGGAGAGATCTCTTTGTGGCTACCTCAGCCACTTCCTCTGGAGGATGAAGATCAAAGAGTTCAAAGCCCATCGTCCCGCCTACCGGTTCATATCCGGTCTGAAGGACATCCCTTTTCGCAGAAACAACTTGTACAGAAAAAACTGTCCCCACCCTTTCTCCTTCTACAAAGAGACCTTCTGAATTCGAAATGGAAAGTTTCTGATTGACATCCCGATAGAGAACCTTCACCTGCTGAACATGTGGATTTAGCCTCCGAGCCACTTCATTGGCTCGCTTCACCACTGAAACCTTCTCTTCCATTGGGAGTCTATCGGGATACTTCTGAATTGAATAATGAGATTTAGAAATCGGAGGTGATGAAAGTGCGTGCCGATGTGGCTGTGGGGGGCTAATCACCTTTTCCTCTCCACCTTCTATTGCAGCTCGACTTATCTTTCTCGCTAAATCGAAGAGGGATTCCTTTGAGATCTCTGTTGTAAAACCATAAAATGTCTTTCTACCAAAGTGGATTCGAAGTCCTACACCCATGTCCAAACCTGATATGACTTTCTCAATCCGATCTTCTTCACAAATGATCACCATTGAATGGGTTTGTTCAAAAAAGAGATCTGCAAACTCCCCTCCCTCTCTTATGGCCTCCTTTAGAATCTTCTGATATGGAATTGTTTCGATCATAAAGAACAAACAAAAAGTTTTATGCCCTAAATGCGTCATGCTGAACTTGGTTCAGCATCTCTTCAGAGCAGGCTTGGTTTACCATATTAAAATCTCTCGCTTAAATCTTCCCATTCAGGGTTAAATTAGTTTATCAAATTAATTTTCCAATCCCTATGCCAATTCTTTAGCTGTTTTTCTCTGCTTATAGCACTTTCTACATCCTCTGTTACTTCATAATAAACAAGTTTCATAAGGTTATACCTTTTTGTAAATCCTTCCACCAATTTATTTCTGTGCTCAAACATTCTGCGTTCAAGGTCATTTGTTACTCCTATATAAATAACCTTGTTTGATTTGTTGGTGAGAATGTAAATATAGTATTGTTTATTCTCTTTCATAAATTAGATGCTGAAACAAGTTCAGCATGACATTTTATTAATGTCAAAACAATCGTAAATTAATTTCATGACAGGGTTCGGTATGAAGCTTTTGAGTTTTTGGATTTCGCGCTTCGGGTTTAGGATATTGGTTCGATAAGAATCTCCTTTCGGAGTCCTTCTAACACCTCCTCCACATCCTTTTCCCATCCCGGCGCCACCATCAACTCCACGACCGCCTCATGAGGGTCTTTCGTCCTGACAACAGCCATTCCTTCATAAGATTCGATAATGAATTTAAAATAAGCGATATCCTCTCGTCGCAGTCTGAAATATTTGGATTGAGTATCCATCCTTCTTATTGCGGATTGTGGATTTTGGATCGCGGAATTAAATCCGAAATCCGAATTCCGAAATCCGAAATTGAATTATCCTCTTAAATTTTTGATAAGAGTTCCCTTGACATCCCCGAAGAGTATCACATCTTTGATCGTTCCCTCCGTGGGGTAAAGTTCTTTCGATAACCATCCTTCGATGAGACCTTCTTTGGAGTGGGTGATCTCTGGGTCCAAATAAAGTTTTAGGTAATATTCTTTTCCATCTTTCGATTTCTCAGATTTTTTTCTTTTCTCCTCTTCCTCTTTTGAAGCGACCCTCACTTCATAACTGGAAGGGCCCCCTTTGGGAAAAGTGGGCACTGTATATTTTCTCCCTCTATCAATCTCCCCATAAACACCATAACGAAAATTATAAGAGGCCGTGAGGAAATCGTCATAGACCATTCCTGGAGGAATCTCTTCCTCTGTCCTCACTTTGGTACCATCCTTTCTTTGCCTCACCTGAATCCATTTTCGTTTTTGATAATCGAAGAAGTGGGTTCGCCTCCTCAACTTGTTTCCAACCTTCACATCTTCTTCGAACGATAAGGATCGGAGGCGTCTCCCCCCCCCTACTTCTTCCATAATGGAGCGATAGGTGTCCACTCGATAACGTGCCACCCATCCCAAGATACCTAAGGTCTCCCCTTGAAGGGTAGCTATATAACGGCCTTTTTCACCCATTTCCTTGAAAGTTAATTTCCCCAACGCCACTTTCTTAAATAACCAAACCCCAATTTCGTAGTGAAGTTCCTCTCCCTTGAAGAATTCACTAATGGAGGTCCCCCCTTTGCTTGGAAGGACGGGAGGATCTGCCCATATCTCCTGAACACGGAGAGGAAAGGAAGAAAAGAGAGGTAGTCCCAAAAGAAATCTTAAAAAAAGTCTTCGTGTTAGCATACCAGTTCGTAGTTCGGAGTCAGAAGTTCGGAGCAATTCTTTAAAGCAAAAAGCATTTAAAAACTTTTTAAAAACCTCCAAACTAATCACTCTGAACTCCTATTTTCTTTTCTTAACTCCGAACTCTGAACTCACTACTCCGAACTTAATCCCCCTTGGGGGATTAGATATGCAATTCGATCACATCCCCCTCGTTGATGAGGAAATCCCGTTTGACCATCTGCCCATCGAATTTTCCAGAGCCCCATATCTTTGCATATCGGAGCTTGGCAACAAAATCCTTATGGATAGAGAGGGCAACATCCTCCACCGTGCTTCCCTTTTTAAGTATAACAGGTTCCGATAGATCAGGTTCCTTTCCGGGAATTTTTGTATAGACGCGGAGGATGCCGAGGATTTGATAAATCTCCTTTTTTAATTCGTCAAAATTCATTCTTTCTTTAGCGGAGATGGGCAGGATGGGGAAAGTACCCCTGAAATGGGTCTCAAATTTCTGATAGGCTCCCATTGCATTTTTAACATCGCATTTATTCCCGATGAGGAGTGCCCGTTGAGAGGCCCACCCCACCTCCAGCGAAGGAATCGGTCCTTTCCCGACCACCTTTATTCTCATACCGTTCAACTCTTCTAAGAGGATCTCCATTGGGAAGATGGGGTCTTCCGATAGATCAACCAAGAGAAGGAGGGCATCTGCATTTCGAATCAGGTTGGGGAATCCAGGTTCGATATGATCCAATTGAATGGGTGGAGTATCCACCAATTGAATCTGTAGATTTTCAAACTTCATCATTCCGGGAATGGGTTTCTGGGTCGTGAAAGGGTAGTCAGCCACTTCGGAAGAGGCGTTGGTAATCTGGGAGAGAAGGCAAGATTTACCAGCATTGGGAAGTCCTAAAAGAACGATTTGGGCTGCTCCCTCTCTTTTAATATTATAGGCCTGCTCCGCCCTCCCGACGGTAGGTCTCTTCTGGAGTTCCTCCTTTAATTTAGCCATTCGGCTCTTGAGCTGCCCCCGAAGTCTCTCAGTCCCTTTATGTTTTGGGATGATAGCCATCATTA
>Ga0256868_10002093_pt1 | contig 10474 bp, 8 predicted proteins | sample RVTome_13_FD_187341 | JGI IMG/M metagenome (GOLD analysis project Ga0256868, IMG submission 187341) | Soil microbial communities from uranium-contaminated site in the Upper Colorado River Basin, Wyoming, United States - RVT92D227 HiSeq ... | reverse complement strand
CCCCAGCATGATCATGTTCGGGCTCGGGATACTCCTCCCGCTCATGGTGGGCTCGTTCCTGCCGATGCTCTCGTGGGACCTGTGGTCGATGGACGAGGTCGGCAGGGATCCAGAGCTTATCGGGAGTGGCCGGACAACGCTCCAGACGCTTTTCGTGATGAACATCCTGTTCCCCGCTGTGGCGCTGTTCGTCGCGCTATCCACCACTTCGCGGCACCCGATGCAGGCGAGGACGAGACCGATGAGGAAGACTGTGGGCCTCGCCGAGGTCGCGGTCTGCGCGGCAGTCTCGATCTCCGCGGCGGTGCTCTCAACATGGTTCTTGGACGGACGGCTCAGGGGAGCTGCGATCCTGCTGTCTGTGACCGTCCCCGTCGCCGCGCTGCTGGTCGTCCGAGGCGGGGGTTCGGGGGAACGAAGAAGGTCCGAGTCCTCGCTCGGGATCGAGGACGCCCTATTCAGGGCCGGTGCCAGGATGACCGAAGGCGAGAACCTCGAGACCGCGCTCTCAAGAACGGCCTCGCACATGTCTGGGACTGGCGGACTGAAACTGAGGACGCATGTGCTCAGGTCCGTTGCCACAGGTTGGGACGAGGACGGTTCCACAACATCCAAAGAGGCGCTCGAAACCGAGGGGAACGCGATGGAAGGCCTTCGGATGGTGCAGGCCGCCGCCTCGAAGGACGAAGGAGCAGCGGGCATCCTGGCGATGGACCTCGCTGCATACCTCAAGGACCTGCGGGACCTTGACAGGACACTCAGGACGAGGCTGAAACCGATGGTCTCGATGATGAAGATGACCAGCTACGCGCTCTCCCCGGTCGTCCTCGGCGTGACGTTCGCGATCTACCTGTCGCTTGGCGAGATCGCGGGCTCGGGCCTGGGCACTGGTGGTGCCGATGCATTCTACCTCATCCTGGGGCTCTTCCTCGCGGAGACCGACGCGGTCGTCATGTATTTCGTGTGGGGGATCGAAGGCGGCGATGACCACGGAAGGCTTCTGCACTCGATAGGCGCCTGCATTCTCTCCTCAGAAGCCATCTACACCGCGGCTTCATTCGTGGCCGCGGGATGAGGTCGCCCTGGCTCACGCGGGCCGGGATTTCCCCGCGATCCGCTCCATGTTCCTCTCGAGGAGGGCCAGCTCCTTCGAGTCGAACGCGCGCGGATCCGCTGGGACGACCATGACGGCCTGCCTCTGAGAGATGTGGTCGTTCATCTGGTCGATCGCCCTGAGGACCTTCGTGAAGTCGTTGTTCGTCACCAGGTACTCGATCCCGTCCAGCAGGATGATGCTGTTGTCGTGCGCCTCTATGAACTGAATGATCGTGTTCGTGAGGATCCCCAGGTTGGTAGGGGCGATGACGTCCTCGCCCGTCCTGGTCGCCAGCCAGTATATCGGGGTCTGCTCGAGGCCGTACTTCTGCCTGATCATGTCCGGGTGCTGTCGGCTGACCGCGATGCCCACTGTCTTCTTGCCGTCCCGCTCGGCCGTCGACACAATGTTCACGAACGCATCGAAGCTGATGTCCGGAGGCGCCTCCTCGACGACATAGGACCTCCCCGGGAGAAGATTGTACTTCCTCGTGATCCCCAGTCCCGCCTCCCCAGTAGACCTCTTCATCTTGGCCTTCCTGGAGAACAGGCCCATCTAATCACTCCACATCGCCAGCACGGAACTGAGGGCGATCTCGTTCGTGGGCTTCAGAATGAAGTCCTTCGCCCCGTGCTCGATGCTATCCTTGATCATCTTCTTGTTTATGATCGAGCTCATCGCGACTATGGTCGCCTTTGGGTCTATGTCCCTCAGCGCTTTCGTTAGCTCGACGCCGGACTTGCCCGGCAGGATCATGTCGACGAAGCATATGTTCGGCTTCTCCCTCGTGAAGACCTCGACGGCCTCGTTGTAGTCCCTAGCCTCGACGACTTCGTGGAAACCGACCTTGACAAGCAGCTCGATCATGACCTTCCTGAAGGCCTCGGAATCGTCGACGACGAGTATCTTCAATTGCTCACCCGCACAAGGTCTACAGATGAACCTGGTGGGTAATTATCGTTGTGTTGGAAGAAGGGAGATGGGCAGGCATTTGACATCCTGACGCAAGGCCCCTCCGGTTTTCCTTTTCGGAGCACGTCGTCCATTCAAGGTTGCGTGCCATCAAGGAAGGGACTTATATGCTACCCATCTCGGGTTATCATTGGACCGCATCGCTCATAAACGTTGTCCCTGCAGGCAAGGTGTACTGGCATGGGCATCCTGGGCAATGAGGACAAACATTAATATACTGGCAGGCGGATTCTTCAACAACGCCTTTTAGCTGGCATATTTTCGGCGACGGTGTTCATTCATGACCGATATTGAGGATGTCAAGAAGGGTACGACGACCATAGGGATGGTCTGTCAAGAGGGAGTAATCATGGCCACGGAGATGAGGGCCACGATGGGCACGCTCATCGCTCACAAGACGACACAGAAACTGTTCAAGATAGACGACAACCTAGGGCTGACGGTCGCAGGCGTCGTCGGAGACGCGCAGACGCTTGCACGGTACATCACCGCAGAGGTGGAGTTGTACAAGCTCAAGAGAGGGCAGTCGATGAGCGTAAGGTCCGCTGCGACCCTGACGTCGAACATACTCGCGGGGAGCAGGTACTACCCTTACTGGGTCGGATTGATCCTCGGCGGGGTCGACAGGGATGGCTCGCACGTGTACGCGCTGGACATGGTCGGAGGGGCAATCCCAGATGACTATGTGACCACCGGCTCAGGGTCTCCGTACGTCTACGGTGTTCTTGAGGACCACTACCAGAAGGGCCTGACCGTGAGCGACGGCATCGACCTCGCGGTGAGGGCCCTGCACGCGGCAATGAAGAGGGACTCCGCATCGGGCGACGGATACTCGGTCGCCTCGATCACGCGCGACGGCTTCAGCCAGCTCGACGAGAAGGAGATCGCGAAGCGTTTGGCCAAGATGAAGCTCGCCTGATCTACATAATCCAAAACACTAGGCGTTTCTGCCTGCATGTATTCGATTGAGTTGAGTGAACGAGATGGGCATAGAGAAAGTCCTTGACGAGGCCAGAGAGGCCGTGAAGAAGATCATCCCCACCCACATTGAGGTAACGGATGTTGACTTCGAGGGGCCAGTGATAGTCATTTACACCAAGAACCTCGAGGAGTTCGCGCACAACAACGACCTGGTCCGCCAGCTCGCGCAGAACCTGCGCCGGAGGGTCGCCATCAGGCCGGACCCGTCCATGTTGGCGAGCACGGAGAGCGCGGAGGAGCAGATCAGGAAGATCATCCCCGAAGAGGCGAAGATAACAAACATCTACTTCGACGACGACACCGGAGAGGTCACCATCGAGGCGATCTCGCCCGGGCTCGTCATCGGCAAGCACGGCGTCGTCCTGAACGAGATCAAGAAGGAGATAGGCTGGGCGCCCAAGGTCGTGAGAGCCCCTCCTATCCCGTCGAAGACCGTCTCTGAGATACGGCAGTATCTCAGGAAGAACCAGGACGAAAGGAAGGAGTTCCTGAGGAAGGTCGGGAAGAGGCTCATGCGGCCCCGCCTGAACGAAGAGACCTGGCTGAGGGTGACCTCGCTGGGCGGGTTCAGGGAGGTCGGGAGGAGCTGCTCCCTCCTGACGACCAGAGAGAGCAAGATAATGATAGACTGCGGCGTGGCCGTGTCCGGCGATAACGGCTCGACGCCTTACCTGAGCGCTCCCGAGCTCATGCCCATGGACTCGATAGACGCGGTGGTCATCACGCACGCGCACCTGGACCACTCCGGGCTAGTCCCGGCACTATTCAAGTACGGCTACGAGGGACCGGTGTACTGCACCACGCCTACCAGAGACCTGATGTCCCTTCTGCAGCTGGATTTCATCAAGGTGGCTGTGGGAGAGGCGAAGAAGGCGCCCTACGAATCATCGCACATCAGGGAAGCTGTCATGCATTGCATACCTCTCAAGTACGGCGAGACCACGGACATCTCTCCGGATGTGAGGCTCACACTCCAGAACGCGGGTCACATCCTCGGGTCCTCCATCACGCATTTCCATGTCGGGGACGGCCTCTATAACATCGCATTCACGGGCGACATCAAGTTCGAGAAGTCCTGGCTGTTCAACGCCGCGGTGAACAAGTTCCCGAGGCTTGAGACGCTGGTGATCGAGTCCACGTATGGCGGATACCACGACATGCAGCCTTCCAGGCAGGACGCTGGGAACCAGCTCAAGGAGATCGCCCGGACGACCATCTCCAGGGGAGGCAAGCTCCTCATACCAGTGTTCGCCGTCGGGAGATCCCAGGAAGTGATGCTCGTCCTGGAGGACCTGATGAGGAACCATCAGATCATGAAGGTACCCGTCTACCTGGACGGCATGATCTGGGAGGCCACAGCGATACACACCGCCTATCCAGAATACCTCAACAGCCAGCTCAGGACGCAGATATTCCAGATGGGGGAGAACCCCTTCCTGTCGGACATATTCAAGAGGGTCGACAGCTCGGAGATGAGGGAGACCATCTGCCATGACCCCGAACCGTGCATTGTACTCGCCACGAGCGGCATGATGAACGGCGGGCCGGTCATGGAGTACTTCAAGGCCTGGTGCGACAACGAGCTCAACACCATCGCATTTGCTGGTTACCAGGCCGACGGGACGATGGGCCGCAAGATCCAGAAGGGCTGGAGCGACATTACTCTCAACGACAGGGGAAAGCCCCTCACTCTGCACATGAAGATGGACATAGAGACCGTCGACGGCTTCTCTGGCCACTCCGACAGGCGCCAGCTCGTGAACTACGTGAGCACTCTCGAGCCGAGGCCCGAGAGGATCATCATCGGCCACGGGGAGGAGTTCAAGTGCTCCGACCTCGCGAGCAGCCTATACAAGAAGTTCGGTATCGAGACCAGGGCGCCGATGAACCTCGAGACGATCAGGCTGAAGTGAACCTCAGTCCGATACCTTCAATCGCGTGCCCTTTTTGCCGACCAGGACCACCCTGCTGTCCTCTCTCTCCGCAAGTATATCCAGAGACAGGCGGTCCGCCAACCGCGCGGAGAACTCCCGGACAGACGAATGCGACGGCATGTTGTCCGCCGTCATCCTCGTCCTGGAGTCGCCCACGAAAACGTATCCCTTCGGCTCGATGAAGTTCGCTGCGGCGACCTCGTCGAGCTTCGCGTACTCGTCCTCCCAGCCCAGGTTCCAGCCCCTCACCAACGTGTGCCTTATGACTGTCCTGGCTCCGAGCGAAGGGAGCAATTCAAGAGTCTCCATCAGGTTCTCCCAAGCGCGAGGAAACTGGGGCACGCACAGCCTCTCATACAGCTCCTTGTTGGGAGCGGCGATCGTGACGTAGAGCTGGGTCGGCATCACGTCGAGCCGGTCGAGTGCCTTAGGGACGGAGCCGTTCGTGACGAGGAACGTGGTCATGCCCCTGCGCTTGCAGAGCGCGATGAACTCCCCCAGCTTCGGGTACAGCGTCGGCTCACCCGAGAGGGATATCGCGACCTGGTTCGGGCTCCTGGCCTCCTCCCAAGTCGCAGGGTCGCACCGCCCATCACCCTTGAATCCGGACACCAGCGACCTCTGCTCCTCGATGCATCCGTCAAGGAGCGCCTCGGGCTCAGTGTACTTCGAACCCCCGAATTCTGTCATTCCGTGGTACCGCCAGCAGAAGAGACACTTGTGATTACACACATTGACCGCTGGCGTCATCTGCAGACAACGGTGTGAGGAGATGCCGTAGAAGACCTCTTTGTAGCACGGGCGGCCATAGAGCAGCTTCTGCCGCATCCAGTGGCACAGCTTCACGGCTCCGCTCTCGCCGACGATCCTGTATTGCTGTCTTTCCAGATGCTCACGTGTTCTTGCGTCCAACCCGACTGCTCTCCTAGAAATGCCTTGCGCCCTTTCTCCCGGTCGCGCGCTTCGTCCGAGGCTTCGCTGACCCAGCTGGCTCCCCTTCCCTTCCGGATGACTCCTTCGCTCTGACGAGGGTCTCCTGGACCTTGCTCGAGTCCGGCGTTGTCCCAAGGAGAAATGCGAGGTCGCCATCGTCGAGCTCGAAGTCGACCGTGATCTTGAGCAACAGCTCCGGGTCGTTCTTGACCATCACTCCCAGATAGGGAAGGGCCGACTCGCTCACACACTTCCTGGACGTGTGAAGATGTGTCTGCAGTTTCCCAGCCAGAGCGTCCCTCGCAGCACGTGGCCCCTTTGCTCTCGACATGAGTATGAGAGATCCCGGGAACCTGTACTGGTACACCGATGGCCTCACGCCCTCCTTCCTCGAAAGTACGACTCCCCCAGTCATCATCTCCTTCGCATATGCCCAGAGGCCGTAGTGCTGCAGCCGCCTCGTCCATCCTAGGTAGATGTCGGATCTTGAGAGCGCATCGAACGCGCTCGCCAGGTCGCCTGGATGATGGAACTCCAGTGGTATGTTCTCCTCGATCCATTTCACGAGCTCGTCAGGTGTCTTGTCGATGTCGAATGTGGCGTCCCTTGCCGACCGCACGGTGTCTGCTCCGAACATCGTTCTCAGAGCGGCATCCAGCTCCTTCTCCTGGTTCCTCTTGCCCATCGAATCCGAGTCCAACGAGGTGACCGACCGCCTCCCTTCAGCGAGCATCTGGAGGTCGTTCACGGCTGCCCTCAGATCGCCGCCCGAATTCTGAGCTATCTTCGACAGGATCTCGTCGTCGAAAGCCACCTTCTCCCGACCCGAGATCGACTTCAGCACAGCCACGACGGACTTGTCGTCGAGTCTCTTGAAAGTGGCCATCTCGGTCAACGTCTTTATCGCAGGAGACCTGCGCGTCAGCTCGTAGAAATCGTTGACGATGAGTATGATCGGGTGTGCGGACTCGCGGATAGTCTCTACGATGGCCTTCGCGCCCCCGTAGTCCTCCCTCCCGAACAGATTGTCCGCTTCGTCCAGTATCACGAGCTTCCTGCGGCCATCGGATGCGCTGAGGAACTCGCCATCCAGCGTGAAAGTCTGTGAGCGCGAGCCCGCGCCGGCCACCTTGTTGATCGAGGCCGCGTTCCTGTGGTCCGAGGCGTTCATCTCGATATAATCCCAATCCATGTCCCTTGCGAGAGCCAATGCGGCGCTCGTCTTGCCCGTGCCCGGCTCGCCGCGCAAAGTAATGGCCTTCAGACGAGGTGGTCCGCGCTTCCAGGAGTCGGCCCATCTACGGATCACGCGGATCGCCGCATCGTTGCCAACGATCTCAGACAGCGACTTCGGTCTGTACTTCTCGGTCCACTCGTCCTGCATTCGGATGGAAAGCAGTGCTCTCGTATTATAGACTAATCGTAAGCACTGGTGGAAGTACCGAAATGTTGCGTGAAATCCGCTTATCAAGCATTAAAATATAAAATTATAGTATGAAACGGTTTATAATAAATTAATTTAGCTTGTTGCTATCCATCATTCGAGAGCACGAAGGAATTGGTGTGCGTCGGCGCAACGACTGCCACATCGGCCAGATGGTCAGTCTCCTCGCTGCTATGCGTGGATTCCTCGACGTCCATAACGCTCGGAAGTGGATGCTTCGAGTACTCCTCCTTCCTGTCGTCGATGTCCATCGTGAGGTAGATGGCAGTCACCTCGATGCTCGAATGGCCCAGGTTCTGCTGGAGGGTCCTGAGGTCGATTCCAGACTTCAACGCGAATACCGCGTGTGTGTGGCGCAGCACATGCGGGTGCCTCTTGTCCTTGTCCAGCCCAGTGATCTCTCCGTAGTTCCAGATGAGTCGCTCAATCTGCCTCCTCGACAGCTGGCCACGCTTGTTCGACACGAAGAGCGGATCCTTCCTGATCTTCCGCGTACCGATGTAGTCTCTCAACATCGTCTTCGTCCAACTGTTGATGAGCGGGACCTTCCGACCCTCCTTGTGCCTCTTCGCTTCCTGAATCGTGATCTCGCCCGCCTCGAGGTCCACGTCACCTATTGACAAGGCTGCGAGCTCTCCGACCCTCATCCCCGTTTCGTAGAGAAGTTTGATAATGAGACGATCTCTCATCCGCTTCGGTGCCTCTAACAGGGCTTTGAGCTCGTCCTGCTTGAGATACTTGCGCATGCTAGCTACCCATCCCTTCGTCTTCGGACGAATGTCCGACAAAGCATCAGTCTGTGTCTATTTAAAAATGTCGCATTTTGGGGCCAAAATGCCCTTCTCCGCTCGGCCCCTCCGGAAAGGGTGTAGATAACGGCAACTTATACCCTATTAGTCGCCGTTTCGCCTGCAGACTGCATGCAAGGCGCTCGTCCCAGCATCACAGGTAGTGCAGAATCGTGACAATAAGTAGCACGGTAGGCTCCGAATACCCAAAAACCCCATGAGGGAACAGGTAAAATCACCATTCCGCGAGGCCTGATCACCGCTTGCCCCCTACGGGGGCAATCACGAACCTCCTATTTTACATAACAGATATACAAATATGCATCATATACTTGGTACATCAATTCATATTGCACATTGATATAATACCGTCCGACACCGGCGGACGGCTTGCTAAAAACTAGCACGGACGCTCAGCATGACATGCTATGACGTAGCATTCACAGATGCAACTTCCTCACGCATTATGAGGCGGTGTGCGGCCCCGAACCCACTAGATCCAAGCCCACATTACGCCATTTCTGAATGATCTGGCCCATGCTGGCCGCCGCATCGGACCCCAACCTCCCCAATGATGGCTAGGCAACCACAAGGTCACCAGCTGAAAAGCGCCCAGACATATACAATTATACACATTATCGGCTCTACACTCATTTATCAATCTCATAGATATTCAAGTGCGATATTGCCTCCAAGAAAGGACATAGAACGCTACGTGCGGTGGCAATTTGCGATCTCTCGTCGGAGACGCTCGTCCGAAGACCGATTTACGCGACCTTCCTGAGATGCTGGATGGCTTTCTCCTCGTGCGACTCTGCTTCACGGAGAAGCGCCGCGCCCCGCTTCCGCTTCGTTGCCGGCATCGCCCCTTCGAATCTGAACGGGAAGATCCTTGTGAACTCGGCCAACGTCCGAGCTCCCTTCGAATACGAAGCCGAAGCCCTAGCCAGATGCCTCGCATCTGCGCTTGCCATCTTCTTCGAAATGCCTTTAAGGAATGCAGATGAGAGCTCGCGACCTTCCTGCACGCACGCGCCGACGTAGCTGTTGCCCATGTAATTCTGAGACGCCCGTGGAACCTCTTCCAGGACCCTGGCCCACTCCTCGAGGGCGGATGGGCCAGACAGATAGTTCTTCTGCGTTTCTGCGCGACCCTCGGCGAACTTCAACGCCCTTGCCAGCGCGGCTCTCCGGGCCTTGCCCTTCCTGACCCTAACCTTCCTTTCGAAGAAGAGAGCGTCGACGCAGCCAGGGGCGTTCAGGCTGTGATACGGGATAGGCGCTTCTGCAACCCCCGGATTCAATTGGCTCCTGAAGGTGCTCACGATGTACGATTCGCCTTCGTATCCTCGAACTATCCCGTACTCAGGCGAGGCCAGCCCGTAAACCACGACTGGCCGGCCATTCTCCTCCATCTCTTTCTTTATCCTCTCGAACAGACCCTTGACAACTCTCAACTCATCGGGAGTAGGGCCCGATGACCCACTCGGGTAGCTGTGTGGATACTCGAAGTTCTGGATGCGCCAGCCGAGCGACTGAACGGCTTCAAGCATCTCCAAGAAGGTCTTGATGTGCAAGGCGGTTGGTCCCGACGGACAAGTCTCACCCTTGGACACGTTGATCAGGAACGGGTATCCCGTGTGCCCCCCGACGTCGACGGTATTGCACTTGGCGCCAAGCGCCGTCAGGGATCCTGCAACTGCCCCCAGCAAAGAGAGCCAGCATGGTTGATATTCCACCTTCGAAGCAATCTCAAATCTATCAGTATCCGCTGGCTGGCCGAATGCCTTCCCGTAGCTCCTCTTGATGCGCTCCTTCTCCTCATCCACGCGCCTCATGGATCGCTTGTACGTTGAGAACGCGGCGGAGAGGAGCTCTTTGCCGTCAGGTGTCAGCTCGTACTTCCCTCTCGCCTGGCGCCTCATCAAGCCCTCGTCAACCAATTGACTGACATGGTTGGCCAGCGCAGTCTTCGACAGAAGCGTTGCCTTGGCCATGGAAGAAGACTCTCCGGAGCCTCTCATTGCCAGCGCGAGTATCTTGATCCGCGAAGGGTTCGCAGCAGACCTCAGTAGACCAGCTATGGCACTCGATGATTCGAACACAGGACCGTAGCCAGACTTGTCTAAATGCTTGTTTGCCAAACTACCGACAACCCATCAGGCGAACGTCTTGAGCATCTCATAAAGGTTTGCATTTGTGTGAATATTGGTGCTAATATGTATGAACATATATAATTTTAACACACCACCATTCTATTCTCACTTCACGATAAAAATAATCCCGCAGAAAGGAGCCGAGAGGCGAGTGCAGAGGCGAGCTGAAG
>Ga0256868_10002092_pt1 | contig 10475 bp, 10 predicted proteins | sample RVTome_13_FD_187341 | JGI IMG/M metagenome (GOLD analysis project Ga0256868, IMG submission 187341) | Soil microbial communities from uranium-contaminated site in the Upper Colorado River Basin, Wyoming, United States - RVT92D227 HiSeq ... | reverse complement strand
ACCTCAAATCGGCTTGGATTGAATCCTTCCCCAAAAAAAACCTATCGCATTTGCCACTTGCGATATCACCAATAGCACTTTCACCAAAAAGGCTCGTTGCATCTGCTCTCGCCTTAATGGATAAAAAATTAAACCTATATAAAATTTTGGGTCTGGTCTGAAACTTCCCCAACCCTGTTGGGTTCTTTTTCGATGGAAACGAAAAGCACCGCGACCATATCCCCAATGTTGTCTGCAGAATCGGTAAAAGGTAAGGTCATTAGAATGGTAAACGATAGCCTCAGGGGCGTAAAACATTGGGTAACCCTGATTTAACCATCGGTTACATAACTCCCGATCTTCTGAAGTCGTAAAGGTGGGATCAAAGCCCCCCATGGTATGAAAAGAATCAGCCGGTAATGCCATATTATTGGAAGCAAAGAAACGGAAGGCTGGCTCTGTATTAGAATGATAATAGATATAGACAAAATCGATGATGAACTGGCTCGTTGTTGAGTAAGGATTATGAGGAAGAGCATTAATGGTCTTTCCCCCTACGATCTGGTGTGGTATTTCATTGAAACGCGATGCTAAAGCCTGGAGCCAATTAGGGGAAGGCATGCAGTCATCGTCCGTAAAAACAAGAAACTCTCCTTTTGCTTGTGAGGCACCATAGTTACGAGCCTTCGCTGGTCCTCCATGAGGTTGAGTAATCAGAACGATGTCGATCCGATCTCGGAAGGAAGCCACCGTTGGTTCTAAAGGTTTTTCACTCTCGTCATCCACGACAATCACTTCAAACCGGTCACGAGAATAGTCTAAATGGGAGAAAGCTTGAAGACAGGAATAAAGTTGATTGGGGCGATTATAGGTTGGAATAATGGCAGAAAAAAAGGGTTGTTTCTTGATCAACAAATCCAAAGAGGATCTCCTTAGATGAAATCTAATCTAAACTGAGCGATTCCCTTTCTGCTTTCCTGTCTTTTTTGGAAAGGTATCGATATCGATGAAAATCCAGTTGATAGATTTTCTTTTTAGCATTTCCTAAACTAAAGGCATAACCCACCATTTCTCCCATCCCGTCCAGGATTAACCCTAAGATGAGAAAGGGGAGGATGCGGGGCAGTAAATGAAGTTGTTGACGGCCAGGCCGTTTCAATTCCTTCCAGGTTCGTCTTAGACGAACCAGTGGAATCAGGGGGGCTGCACCGATATAAAAGAAACGTTTTGGAAGAGACCACCTCCCATTTCGTCTACGGATCTCGGCGAATAGACGGCCGCAATGAAACCTTAATGTTAGCCAGGAAAAGGTGGATGAAAAATTGAGATGAGAAGTTTTTGCCTCAGACTCGAGATAAAGATCGTATCCCTTTGCCATCAAATCCCAATGAAGCAGGGTTTCAGCTTCGAGCAGGTTTTCAAGCTCGAAACCATAGTCTAATAGAATATTACGTTTATAAGAGCTATTATGCCCAGGTAAGTGTTCCACAAGTCCAGATGATGCAGGTTCAAGCCATGGCCCATATTCGATCAGGAGGTTAGTCCAGCTGATGAGGCTCTTTGGATTGGCGTTTCGGATAACCGGTCCGACAGCCGCCCAGGGTTGTTCATGAGACTTGAGTAATGCCTCAGCCCAATGAGGATCGGGATAGGAATGGTCTTCGGTAAAAGCCACAATCGGTGCACTTGCTTTACGAATACCAGTTGCTCTGGCCCCAGCCGAAGATTGGATCGGGCCAAACTCAACCAAACAAAACCCCCAAAAACCCTGGAGTTGTGATTCATCAAGATCGAGTGTGTGGATGGAGGGTGAAACAATGACGATCTCTAATTTTTCTTTTATGGTCTGAGCTCTGAGACCTCTCATCAATTTACGAATCGTTTCATATCGATCTGGTGTGATTACAATGAGAGACATTGCAGGGAAATTACATTTATTCATGTTCAAGGTCTCTTTCATTTTCCAGTATCCTTATAGAGAGTTTTATATATATGGATAAGTTTATCTATAAAGATTTCTTCAGTGAGGTAAGTTAAGGCAAATTTGCGTCCAGCTTTTCCCATCTTCTCGGCCAATTTCAGGTCATTCAAAAGTAAAAGCAAAGCTTCGGCTAATGCGTTGACATCGCCAGGTGGAAAGAGGATTCCCGTATCACCATCAGGAATGAATTCTGTTAACCCACCAGTTCTACTGGCAATCACTGCGGTTCCCCGCATCATGGCCTCTGCGGCAACATTTCCGAAAGGTTCGGCAAAGAGTGAAGGAACGACCTGGACCCAGGCCAAAGCAAAGTGACGCTCCAATTCATAACGAGATATGTGGTTTAATAGAGAGACTCGGGAGGAGAGTTGGAGGTCCACAATCAACCTGTTCAATCTTTCCTTTTCAGGTCCTTCTCCCACCAGAAGGAGCCTTGATTCTGGTATTTTTGTAATGATTTTGGCAAATGCCTGAACTAATATATCCACACCCTTCGCAGGCGTCAATCGCCCAGCAAAGGCTACAGTGGGTGGAGAAGAAAGAGGTTGCCTGAGCGGCTGGATGGGAACACCATTCCATAAAACTTCCACAGGTTCAATCCCTTCAGCAGACAATGCATGTTTTAGCGCACTACTATTTGCGATAATCAAGTTGAAAGCGCTTCGCCAGCGTCTCCAGAGTTTCATTCTTAACATCTGTGGCAACATGGCATGCAGTGGAAGGCAGTGACGGTCATAACAGATCAAACCTGCAGGTTGCTGACAATTTATCCTGTCTGGTAACATCTTTGTGCCAAGAGGACAGATCCCTTCGTATGTTGCAACATGATAAATACTTTTCCAATGCCTAAGCAACGGGAGGATTAGCGGGGAGAGCTGATACAAAAACATACGTACATGTACAATATCAGGTTGAAAGTGATTTAGCACCTGACGCAATTTTAAAAAAGCCAAAACATTGAATGTCTGTGTTAATACATTGAAGCGAGATACCGTTCCAAAACATTCATAATCAGCAATGCCATGGCTTCCCATTAGTCTAGCATAACTTGTAAAGAGCCGGACATCGTGACCTCGTTTTCTCAATCTCTCTCTTATTGCAAGCGTTATAATATTCGCACCGCCATTTGGCACTGCATAGTCATTAATGAGTAGAATCTTCATAAATAACGTCCGGAATTGAGATGGTTCGGCCGGTTCTGGCCGATTCTTCTGCGGCGATCAACACTGCTAAACTTCGGTAGCCATCCGTAAAGTTTGGATGAACAGGTTGATTGGTTTTTACAGCTTTAATAAAATGGCTCAACGCAATCTGATAAGATGGCTCAAAAACAGGGGCACGGTATTTTTCAAATAAGTATGAACTATGTTTTAAACTACGCAATTTTCCCCAGAGCCATCTCAATCTTGCAAGATGAAGGGTTGGAGGCATTATTTCAACATCCAAGGAAAAATAACGATCAACGGTCACCTTCCCTTTAAAGCCATACATCTCGAAACGATCCTCATTAATGGCACTCAAGGAGAAAAAAGATTGAACGAGTAGACCATTGGCCAGTCGCAAATGGAGTGTTCCACTGTCTTCTTCACTTCTTTGTGAACGAAGGTTGCAAGAAACACAAGTCACTTTTTGCTCAAATAGGAAATGGATGAGATCAATATGATGAGACCCCAAGTCGAGGAGAACACCCCCACCACTTTTCCGGTTTTGTTTCCAATTTGGTAATCCCCTTGCTGATGTAGAGAATACTGAACGAGCACTGACCAGTTCCCCTATTTTCCTTTCTTGGATATGTTGTTTCAAAGACAGATAAAGCCTATTGAATCGGAGATTATATCCGACCATCCCTATCTTTCCTGAACGTTTCCAAACTTCGAGTATCCTTTGCCCCTCTTCGAGATTTGTTGCAAGGGGTTTCTCTAAATAGACATGTTTTCCTTTCCGAAGAGAAGTGATCGCCGCGTCGGCATGGAGGGAATTGGGCAAACAGATGATGATAGCGTCAATCTGGAGTAGCTCAAGCAGTTCTTGGTAGTTAGGAAAGATAAGTGCATGAGGAAAAAGGTGTTTTGCCTCTTCAAAGCGCTCTGGATCAGCTTCAGCTACTGCCACCAGCTCGACATCGGGTAAACGAGCAAGAATCTTTTGATAGATGGATTGGGCGATTTGACCAAAACCCATCAGTCCAATTTTAAGAAGAGGCATGACAAATTACCTTCCATCAAATTTAACCTGATCTATATTTCCTACCTTAAAGACAAAGTTTGGTCAACCCTGTTATTGTATTAAATTTGGCGCTCAGGTTAATCTATTGCATCATTTTTTTGACGTAAAATAGCTATCTGCTTCTTTTCTTCCACATAACATTTCTTGACCTTCTCGCAAGGAGAATGGCAAGCAGATGCTTTGCCTTTTGAGGGATTAACCAAATTCCTAAATAGTAAAGTATATCCAATAAGCCTGGCCTGTAATACCGGTAAGCCTCATGTAAAAGTGGGAAGAATGCTTTCCAATCCCCCTGTCGTGACGCAAACAAGGCCGGCCGAGTCATTATGAATGAAGCGTAGGAGCGGGGTGTCACCAGATGCCTTCTTGCTTGAATCCAGGAAAGATAATGATTCCAATCTAACTCGGTGGTTATTCTGCTGCGATTCCTTTCCATATGGCATATGGCTAAAGGCTCAGTCCTGGATACAAATTCCGCACCGACACCCTTTTGGGTACTTACATGAAGCAGCCAGTCGACGTCCTCATAGTACCTTAGTTCGCTCTTAAAGGGAATCCTTAACAAAAGTTCTTTCTTTGTAAAGATCGTACTGGGTAATAATAATCCCTCTCCAGAGATTGGATTTCTTCTACAAATTATATATTCGCTCAGGAGTTCATTAGGCCTCGGGAACCTAAGGGGCCAAAAGAAATCACCCGCTGGAGTACGAGCAATGATGCGGCAAGAGATAATGGGGTAGTCGTACGCTGATTGTTGAGCGGTTTGAAGCTGGATTTCAAGTTTCTGAGGTAGCCACTCGTCGTCATCATCCAGAAAGGCAATCCATTGGCTTTGAGCCTCACGAACACCAGTATTTCGCGCATCTGAGAGCCCCAGATGTCGGGGGAGCATACTCACTTTCAACCTGGGATCATCTATTTGGTTAAGGACTTGTAACGTAGCGTCATCAGGACCATCTATGACAACGATTACTTCTATCTCCTCTAAAGATTGTGTAAGGGCACTGTGTACTGCCTTCGCCACAAGATGTGGTCTATTTCTGGTTGGAATGACTACTGATACCAGAGGCTCGGTGCATTTCATGGCTCGTTCTAATAAGTTATTCATGTCACATTTACCCACCCTACAGAAAGCCCCGAGTTTTAACGCGGGGTCGGGGTTTACTGTTAAGATTGAAGGCCCAGATGCTGCAGGCGCCAGCCCATCGGTCTGCATAAGGGCAGTTCCTGCAGAAACTTAAGCTTTCGGGTGCATCCCGGATCATCCTTCGGATAGTCATTGATTGACGACAAAACCAGAGATCGGCAAACGACATCTTTGCAGAGAATTTACCGAAAGAATGTTGAGCGTTATAGTCCTGTTCACAGGCGACGACTGTCCCATCGGCAAAGACCGTAGGGAACCAGAAAGGTTGCTGGCAGATGAAGTCGCTACGTCGAATCAGGTTTTGTCCTACGTAGTCATAAGCTCTTAATTCTTTTGCCTCGGGCACAAAGGCCTGGTGTGTGTTTCTGGAAGAGTCGATGATGGACAGGGTGCGCAGGGTCAGGAGATCAAATCCATTCTCCCGAGCAAAACTCTTCAGACGAGGTACTTCATGTTCATTGTGTTTCATGACCATATAACGCATATGTAGCTTGGGAAATTCTATCCCCTCTTGCCGCTTTATTTCTGCCAAGCGTCGTACCCCAGACAGGATCGGATCAAGTTTGGCACCCACCCTGAATTTGGAATGGGTATCATCCGTGAGTCCGTCAATGGCCACTATCAAATAGGTAGGAGGGGCAGTGATAAGTGCATTAATAACAGCCTCTTCACACAGGGTCTGACCGTTGGTGGAAAGAAGGGTGATCACAGGATGTTTTCGAGCAATGCGTAAGATTTCCTCCAATCGGGGATGAAGGAGGGGTTCGCCCCATGCCCATAGCGATGCTGTCAAGAGGTAAGGACCAAGTTCGTCCATGAGATGTTCAAACAAGGAGACATCGATGGCCTTTGGATCCCTCCTCATTTCCCGGATCCCAATGGGACAGACCGGACAGTTCAGATTGCAGTAATTGGTCAATTCAATCTGCATATGAAGCGGCCAGTTCCACGGTTTCAAACGCCGATAAACAAAAAGAGAGCCAGATTTTAAAAGATTGAGACGTTTGGCCATCGACATATGACACATCCTCACCGGCATTAGGTCATATGTGAAATCATAACTTCCCTGCACAAGGATGTCCCACAGTAACTTGGGAGAACGGACCAATCCTCTTAAACGCTCCTTCTTCTTCATCTGTTATGTACTTCCTTTTTCTCTCTCATATAAATTATTTCCTCTCAGCAATATCCCTTGTAAGGTTCTTTTCTATATTGTGAAGTATCTCATTTTTTATAACAAAGATAAACCATTAATTGACAGACTCAAGATTTAATGAATAACCTTTGATTCATCGCATAGAGGGCGGGTAAAATCAATAAAAGCTTACCGATTATATTCTCTGTTCTGTCTGCCAGTGGATGAAATATCGGGTAAGATGCTGAAGAAGAAAACTAAAGATGATACCCAGAGCTGCGGTTACAGCAAGGCTCACATACAACTCCTCGGTTCGGAGTGTCTGCCAGGCCAACCAGATCATCGCTCCCAAACCTTTCTGAGCGGATACCAACTCGACAGCAATGGTAACGAGGAGCGCCAAATTAAGAGAGAGACGTAGGCCGGCAATGATCATCGGCAGACTTCCGGGAAAGGTGACACGGGTGAATGTTTTACTTAAATTGGCACCATAATTTTTAGCCACTTCAAAATGAATCGGACTGATCTGTTGAACACCTAAAGCAGTATTGATCAATATGGGGAAGAAGGCCGTCAAGGCGATCACAATGATTTTAGAGGATTCGCCAATTCCAAAAATGATCATAATCAGTGGAAGGATAGCAATCTTAGGAACAGGATGGCTGGCTGCGACGAAGGGGTTGATGATTCTGTACAGTCGATGGGACCGACCCATCATCAGCCCCAGAATGAGGCCGGGTACTCCACCTAAGAGGAGACCTTGAAAGACACGCCATAACGTCATCCCAGTGTTGTCCCCCAATTTTTTGTTGAGAATGAGTTTGATGAAAGTTGAAAAGATGACCGAAGGTGGTGGAAAAAAGAGAGGAGAGAACCAGCCTACATAAACTCCTAATTCCCAGACCACCAGGGCTACAAGGATGATCAACACCATCAACCCTCTCTCAAAGGGTAGCTCAAAAACGTGAAATCCCTTTTTTAGATTGTTCTTCACAGGGTTTTTCGAACCTCCTCTTCGAGAATCTTCCAGATGTGCCAATGGACCTTTGTAAAGTCAGGTTGTTCCTTAATAAAAAGGTCTCGGGGTCGGTGAAAGGGGATATGGATTTCTTCCCGAATATGTCCGGGTCGGCTTGTCATGACCAAAAGGCGATCTCCTAAGTAGATGGCTTCCTCAATATCGTGTGTCACATAAATGATCGACTTCTGATAGTCCTTCCATATTCTCAGTAGCTCTTCTTGAAGCAGAAGTTTTGTCTGTGCATCCAAGGAGCCGAAAGGTTCATCCATGAGTAGTATCTGAGGATTGACCACAAAAGCCCTCGCAATGCCCACCCTTTGGCGCATCCCTATTGACAGCTCATGAGGATAGTTGTTGATGAAGGAGGTCAACCCTACCTTCTCGATAACGGGAAGAACATGTCCCTGGCGTTCTTTCCGACTAATACCTTTTGTCTCCAGTCCGAAGCCCACATTATCCAACACCGTCATCCAGGGGAAAAGACCATGTTCCTGGAATACCAGGGCTGTGCGCTGTTGATTACCAGATAGACCTGAATGAAAGGTAATCTGTCCGGATGTGGGTTCTAAAAGCCCGGCAATGAGTTTGAGAAGCGTTGTTTTGCCACAACCACTCGGTCCGACGATACAGACGAACTCTTGATCTTTAACACTGAAGGTGACATTCTCCAAAGCAGAAACGAGACCATTTCGAGTTGGATAGGCTTTGTAAAGATATTGGCACTCAAGTGTAGTTAAATTCATTGAACTCATTGATTTGATTTGCCCAGCACCTTATTTGCATATTCGATAAAGCTAGGATCCCAAAATTGATGGGGTAGGACTTCCTTGTCAAGAAAGCCTTTCTTTATAGCCCATGCCTGATAATCCATCACGCTTTCGATATGAATCTGACCATCATTTCTCATGGCGGGCCAACAAACCTCCTCAAGAAGCCTACGATCCAGTCCAGTATACTTACCCACTATTTCCAAGTTACGCTTTGTCTTTCCCTGGTTGTATTGCCTAACGGCTTTGAGAAAGGCGACCATGAACCGTTTTCCGACAAGGGGCTTGCGAGCTAATATGATCCAAGTCCATACCAACATGCGTCCCTGCCCCTGTTGTTCCTCCTGTCTCCGCCTGGTAGTAACGGGTTAGATAAGGATTATCAAAGTCATGGGTTCTCGCAGGGATGACTTTTCCTTTTCGCACAATGGGCTTGCGACCTTTAAACTCTTCAAATAATACATAGACTCCAGCCTCACGCAATGCCATCAATGTACCTTTTAACCCTTTATTTCGTAGCATATTCTCAATATCACCCAAATCACATTGGGCCAACTTCATTAATGGGAGATAGGGACTTTTGAGATAACCGAAAATGCCTCTCTTTACCAGACGGAGGAAATTGGTCTCCCTTTCTTTCATTCGTTGGTGAACGATGGCCTTCGCTTCTTCAAGAGTGATAGTATGCTTTAAAAAACCTCTGAGACCCCAGGCAAATCGAGCGTACATCTTTAAGTCAGAAAAAAGGCTCACTCTGTTAAATTCCTTTCATCCTGGAGATCGCTTAAGAAACCCAATGGACGGTCGGTGAATTATAAAATCGGCAGGAGGGTAAGTCAAAAAAAAGCCATCCTGGGGATCTATCAGTAACATTGTTTCAGTAATTCACTTTGCCCCTCTTGCTATCATTGAAGCTAAAGGATGGTTTAAAAATCACTCAATATATCCAAGGTCTCTCAGACGCTTTTCAATCTGATGTGATTCTTCTTCATCCAATTTCAAAGTGTTTTTTTGATCCCATACTTTTTTGGGTTCCATTCGCATGACTGGATGTTGGCGAAATCTTTCCTCGATGAAGATATCTGTGAGTACCTTTCCGTCCATATCTGAAGGGACAGGGTGATTTTGTAAATAAAGAACGGTTGGGGTGATATCATAAATAGAAGCCCCCTCAATGCTTCCTCCTTTTTTAATCCCAGGTCCGGAAGCGATAAAAATTCCTTCGGGAAGGTGCTGACCTATCCATCTTTTTTTCACTCCTTTAGCTCTTACCTTCTGAATAATGATTGGTTTCTCTTCATCCCTGTAACAAACCGAATCGCTAATGAAGTCATATTCCCACCGGATGAATAGATCCGCTGCTTGATCGGCATACGGGCCATAGAAGAGATCCTGACCCCGGAAGACCCCACGAATGAGATGTTTCCCAGTATCAGGATCAATAAGTTGTAATAATATCTGACGGACCCGCTCACAGACGGATTCATAGTCTTCCGTAGAAACCACTCCCTCAGGCTGTCGTCCACGAAGGTTGATGTAAATCTTTCCTCCATAAAGATGGGCGAAGACCTGACTCTTTGACCAGTCGATATCAGAGTATAGACGTTCTCCCAAAGCACGCCTATGAAGTTTAGGAAAGGCCATTGCGAGAGGTCGCTGAAAAGATTGAGGAATTAATTTTCTGCCATACAATAAAAGGTTTTTAATAAGTCGTCCCCTTAAGTTGCTCTGGCTACTTCGGTATGATAAGAGCCCGAGCCGAGAAAAGAGGGGATTCAAAAAGTCTGGAAAGTATCGAACTGGACCAAATCCGTGGTCCGAGATAATCAAAACAGTAGTTGATTCATCAATCAGAGTGAAAATCTCTCCTAAAAAGAAATCGATCTGCTCGTAGAGGCACCGAACAGGGATCCAATCATGGTTTTCGACCGATCCCTGAGAATCTGGATAAAAGAAGTGTTGTATCCTGTCCGGGGCCGTAAAGACGGCCATCAATATATCCCAGGGGCGGGTTTTCATCAGATGAAGAATCGTGCGGGCACGGGCATCGACCATGCGCTGGACAGTCGCCGGATAGTGGTAGGGATCTCGTCGACTGATCACTGATAGATTTGAGACATCGATGATATAATTTATGCCATGACGCTGGAGTTCATCTAATAGATCTTGAGGATGAGCAAACCCAGGGCTGCGGATGCCCGGCGAATCCATCCCGGCTA
>Ga0256868_10002091_pt1 | contig 10476 bp, 7 predicted proteins | sample RVTome_13_FD_187341 | JGI IMG/M metagenome (GOLD analysis project Ga0256868, IMG submission 187341) | Soil microbial communities from uranium-contaminated site in the Upper Colorado River Basin, Wyoming, United States - RVT92D227 HiSeq ... | reverse complement strand
AATCGCGCTGGCCGCATCCTCCGGCCGAGCCCGGCGACTACTCCCAGCGTCACCTGGCAGAATTCTCGCATGTGAACAACTCGCTCCTCGATGATGAAGGGTTGATCGAGGCGTTCGTCCTCCCGCTGCGGGACCTGGTGTTCTTTCCCAACATGGTCACGCCGCTCTTCCTCGATCCGGATCAAGCCCAGAGCCCGGTCCAGGACGTGCTGCGGGGTGGCGAAACCCTGATTGCGATCACCCAGCGGAAGCTGGAAACAGCCCTTCCCGGCCCCAAAGACCTCTACCGGATGGGCACGGAGATCGCCGTAGGCCGTTTGCAGCAGAACAGCGACGGCGGCACTTCGGTTCTGGCACAGGGACGAAGGCGGATCGAGATTGTGGAATACGTCAGCACCGAGCCCCTGCTGAGGGCGCGCGGAAGGCCGATCCTGGAACCGGAGAGGCGCACCCAGGAGACGGCAAGCCTGATGAGGGCCGTCCTGGGGCTCTTCGACACCTGCGTGCAGCTCAATCGGAGTCTGCCGGAGGAGGCCTACGTCTACGCCCTCAACATTGAGCAGCCCGGCTGGCTAGCCGATCTGATTGCCTCCACCCTTCCGCTGCCGATCTCCGAACGCCAGAAGGTGCTCGAGATCCTCGATCCCGTGAAACGCCTGAACCATGTGAGCGAACTGCTGCGCCGCGAGGTGGAGGTGCTGGAACTGGAGGACTTGATCCACAACCAGGTCCAGAGCGAGGTCAATCGATCGCAACGCGAGGACTACCTGCGCGAGCAGATGAAGGCTATCCAGACTGAGCTCGGCGAGGGCGACCTGTGGACCCAGGAGCTGGCCGAGCTGCGCAAGAAGATCGACGAGAAGGCGCTGCCGGAGGAAGTGGGCGAGCGCGCTGCCCGCGAGTTCCAGCGGCTGGGTCAGATGCCTCCGCTTTCTCCGGAGGTCGGCATCATCCGCACCTACCTGGACTGGATCCTGGAGCTCCCCTGGAAGGCCGGCGAAGAGCAGACCCTGGACCTGCGTTCGGCGGCCCGCACGCTAAATCGAGAGCACTACGGCTTGCGCAAGGCCAAGGATCGCATCCTGGAGTACATCGCGGTGAGACAGCTGGCCGGCCAGAAGCAGCGGCAGCCGATCCTATGCTTTGTTGGCCCGCCGGGGACCGGCAAAACCTCCCTGGGGAAGTCTATTGCCAGGGCGCTGGGCAGGGAGTTCGTGCGCATCTCGCTGGGCGGCATCCGGGATGAAGCAGAGATCCGGGGCCACCGCCGCACCTACATCGGAGCCCTGCCAGGGCGCATCCTGCAGGCGCTCCGCAGGAGCGGAACCACCTCGCCCCTGTTCATGCTGGACGAGATCGAGAAGTTGGGTCTGGACTACCGAGGGGATCCGGCCGCGGCTCTGTTGGAAGTTCTGGATCCGGAGCAGAATCACGCTTTCTCCGACCACTACCTGGAGATCCCTTACGATCTCTCCCACGTGCTGTTCATCACCACCGCCAACACGACCGAGTCGATACCGCCTGCCCTGCTGGACCGTATGGAGATCGTGGAATTCCCGGGATACATCGAAGAGGAGAAGCTGCTCATCGCCGAGAAGTTCCTGGTCGGCCGGCAGCTGGCCCAAAACGGACTGACCGAAGAGGAACTCTCCTTCGCTCCCGAGGCGTTGCGGCGCATCATCCGCGAGTACACCTGGGAGGCGGGCGTGCGCAATCTGGAACGCGAAATCGGCAAGATCTGCCGCAAGATCGCCCGCCGCAAGGCCGAGGCGCGCCGGGTGCCCACTCGCATCGAGCCGCCCACCCTGGGCCGCTTGCTCGGGCCGCCTCCAATCAACCCGCACCGAGCCGAGCGCCAGGATCAAATCGGCTCCGCCACCGGCGTGGCTTGGACGGAGAACGGGGGGGAAACCATGCCGGTGGAAGTGCTGCTGGTGGAGGGCAAAGGCAACGTTCAGATCACCGGCCAGATCGGTGAAGTGATGCAGGAGTCGGCCCAAGCGGCCCTGTCCTACGTGAAATCACGCGCCGCGGAATTGGGCGTGGAAGCCGAGATCTTCGAAAGTCACGACATCCACATCCATATCCCCGAAGGCTCCATACCCAAGGATGGTCCCAGCGCGGGTATCACCATCGCCACTGCGCTGGCCTCGGCCCTGACCGGCCGGCCGGTGCGCCGCGATATCGGCATGAGCGGCGAGATTACATTGCGCGGGAGGGTGCTGCCCATCGGCGGGGTGCGCGAGAAGTTCCTGGCTGCCTATCGCCTTCCGCTGCGGACCGTCATTCTGCCGGCCCAAAACCGCAAGGACTTGGTGGACATCCCCAAGCAGGCCAAGCGTGCGGTCCACGTGGAATTGGTCAGTCACATGGACCAGGTTCTGGCGCTGTCCCTGCTTCCGCCCAGGAAGGGCCGTCGCCGGCCCGTGGCTCGGAAAAGCGGATCGGGCCCGACCGCTGCACCCCCTGCACCCCCTGCGGCGCAATAGCCGTTCCCCACGCCCCTGATGCTCCGGTCCCTCCGACTAGGTTCACGCCCGCAAGCCTGGCAGGCCTCCGCCGCGGCGGGCATGCTGTTGCTCCTGGTAGCCTGCACTCGCACTTCGGTGCCCTTCCCCGAGCCGCAAACCCAGACCCCCCCGGCCACGCCGGAAGCGACGGCGCTGCCCACCCCGGAACCCATCTTCGCCATCCAACCCTTCGTCGAGCCAGTCTATTCCGTGGTTTGGGTGCCCCAGGGGGAATCCCTGGTGGTGCGGCAGCCCGCCGGCATCTCCAGTGTGGGGATCGATTCTTTTGCTGCCGACCAGGGCGGGATTCACCTCACCGGCAAGACCACCCTCCTGGGCAGCTCTCAATGGGTGGAGATCTATGTCCCCGATGGCGGGACCGGATGGGTGAACGGCTGGAACCTCACCGAGCAGGTGGAGGGGGAGGCCTTCTGCAAGGACCTACGCGTGCTGGATCTGCTGGCCAGGCTGACGCAGGCCCTGACCGCCGCAGACGGGGGCAGGCTGGCGGAACTGGTCAGCCCACGGCGCGGGCTGATCGTCCGCCACGACTCGTGGAATCCGGAGGTGCTCTTCGAGCTGCCTGCGGTGCAGAGTCTGTTCGATGACCCCATCGTGCAGGATTGGGGCATCTTCCGGGACAGCCAGGTCCCCATTGCGGGGACCTTCACGGAGATCATTGTCCCCAAACTCGATCTCGTGCTCAACGCCGCCCCGGAAGTGTCCTGCAATCTTCTGGGTGTGGGGGACTCCGCGCAGGCGCCGCAGTGGCCGCCGGAGTACGGGAACCTCAACTTCTACTCGTTCTACCGACGGGCTCCCGATCCAGGAAACCGGCTGAACTGGCACACCTTGGCGGTGGGGATCGAGTACGTCGGCGGCGAACCGTATATCGCCGTGCTGGTGCACTTTCAGGGCGAAATCTGATCCCCCTGTGGCTCGAGGGGGGATCCGGTCCAGGCCGGCGCGCCCAGCCCGTGCAGCAGGCGGATCAACTGCTGGCGCCAAGGGGCGCCCGGTCCAGCCTCCAGCCATATCCCCCGCTTGCTGGAGCGCACGGCCAGGCCCTGCTCTGTCAGCCCCTCCGGGACGCGCTCGGGAGGCAGCTGGATGAGGATCTGACCGTTCTCCGAAGTAATCGATTCGATCTGGGCTGCCGCGGCCATCAGTTTCACACGCAACTGGTACAGCAGATTCCTCACCTCTCCGGGCAGCGGCCCGAAGCGATCGCTGAGCTCCGCCTCCATGGCGGCCACCTCCTCCTGCGAACGCAGGTTGGCCAGCCGCCGGTAGAGCTGCAACCTCAGCTGCCGATCCGCCACATAGTCCGGGGCGATGGCCGCGGGCAGTGCCAGGTCAATGGTCACTGGCAGCGGCGCCTGGACGCCCGCAGTGAGCTCATCCAGGGGCGCGTCCTGCTGCTCCCGGCCGGCCCGAATTCGCTGCACAGCCGCACCTAACAGTTGGGTGTAGAAGTGAAAGCCGATGGCGGCAATGTGACCGTGCTGCCGCCGCCCCAGTAGGTCTCCCGCGCCACGCATCTCCAGGTCCTGCAAGGCAATGCTGTAGCCCGCCCCCAGGTAGGAGTGCTCGACCAGCGTCTGCAGGCGCTGCAGCGCCTCTTCGGACGCCCGCGTTCTGGAGTTGAAGAGGAAGTAAGCGTAGGCGCGCACCGCCCCTCGTCCGACCCGGCCGCGCAGCTGGTAGAGCTGGCCCAGGCCGAAGGTGTCTGCCCGATCGACGATCAGCGTATTGGCGTTGGGGAAGTCCAGGCCCGATTCGATGATCGAGGTGCTCAACAGAACGTCGATCTCGCCCGCCCCGAAGGCCGTCATCACCTGGGCCAGTTCCCGCTCGGGCATTTGACCGTGGGCGACGCCGACTCGTGCCTCCGGCATCAGGCGCTCCAGCCGGTTCTGGATCGTTCGAATGGTCTGCACGCGGTTGTGAACAAAGAACACCTGACCCCCGCGCTCCAACTCGCGCAGCACGGCCTGGCGGACCCGCTCGGGATTGTAGGGGCCGGTGTGGGTGATCACCGGCAATCGCTCTTCCGGCGCCGTGTCAATGGTAGATATGTCGCGCACCCCCGTGAGGGCCATGTAGAGCGTGCGAGGGATGGGGGTGGCGGTCAGCGTGAGCACGTCCACCGTAGTGCGCATGCGCTTGAGGTATTCCTTGTGGGTCACCCCGAACCGCTGCTCCTCGTCGATGATGAGCAGCCCCAGGTCCTTGATCTGGACATCTCTCTGCAGCAGGCGATGGGTTCCGATGACGATATCCAACGCGCCGGTGCGCAGCCCTTCCAGGATCGCCGGCGTCTCGCTGCGGCCGCGGAACCGCGAGAGCATCTCCACTTCCACCGGAAACGGAGCCAGGCGCTGCCGGAAGGTCTCGAAGTGCTGTTGGGCCAAGATCGTGGTCGGCACCAGGATGGCCACCTGCTTGCCGTCCATCACCGCCTTGAAGGCCGCCCGCAGAGCGACTTCCGTCTTGCCGTAGCCGGCGTCTCCACAAATCAGCCGATCCATGGGCAGCGGCCGTTCCATATCGCTCTTGACTGCGGTCAGGGCCGTGGCCTGATCCTCGGTCTCAACGTAGGGAAAGGATGCCTCCAGCTCGAACTGCCAGGGTGAATCGGCGGAAAAGGCGTGCCCGACGACCGTCAGGCGGCGGGCGTAGAGATCGAGCAGTTCCTTGGCGACCTCCTCCACTGCCTGCTGGGCCTGGGCCCGTGAGCGTTCCCATTCCTGATTGCCGAGCCGGGAGAGCCGGGGAGACACACCGTCCACGCCCAGGTAGCGCGTGAGGCGATCGACCTGGTGGATGGGAACGTACAGCTGATCCCCTTCGGCATACGACACGAGCAGGAATTCGCGCAGCGACTCGTCCAGGGTTCGGCTCACCAGCCCTTCGAATCGTCCCACCCCATAGTCGGCATGCACCACGTAGTCGCCGTGGGTAAGGTCGGCGAAGGGCGTTTCCGGGGCCACCGCCCGTGGGCTCGGGCGGCGCCGCGGCCGCGGACGAGACCAGCCGAAGATCTCACCATCGGTAATCAAGTGGATCTTCTCACCTTCCCTCGGGCTCAGGGTCCACCCCTCGCTGAGGGCGCCAACCAGAAAATGCAGTTCTCCAGGCGGCAGGTCGGCCGGCAGGGTCTCCACCACCGTACGGGGAGCGTCCAGCTCTGCCCACAGCTCCGCCAGCCGGGAGGCCTGTCGGCTGACCAGGATGGAGGATTCGTGGGCCAGGCGGCGCTCTACCAGGTAATCCAACAGCGGGCGGAGCTGCCCGCCAAAGCGCGGACCGGGAGCGAACTCCCACGGCTCGGCCTCCGCCCCCGACAGCAGGCCCAGGTCCAGTGTCGGCAAGCTGTCCAGCGCCTCGGTCAGCTCTTCCAGGGTCAGGTAGGGCAGGGGGGCTTCGGCCGGCAGCGCTCGCTCACGCACCAATCGCTCGCGCAAATCGACGCCCTGGGATTCCACCTCGTGAATGGCCTCTTCCAGCAACTGCCGGTCGTCCAGCAGCACCAGGCCCCCCTCGGGTAGGAACTCCAGCAGGCCGAGCGAATCGGGGTTCATCCAGGAGAGGAATCCCTCGGCCAGAGGCAGCGAATCGGCCAGCTGGCCGGGTGTCTCGACCCGTTCGGGAAGCCAACGCTCCCAGTCTGCCTGGAACAGGCGCGGAAGGCCTTCCCGGGCCGCCATCACCCACAGCACATCCAGCGACCGGGTAGAGCGCTGGCTGGCCGGTTCGAACTCGCGCAGCGACTCCACTTCGTCGCCGAACAGCTCCAGCCGGACCGGCTGGGCCGAGGCGGGCGGCCACAGGTCCAGAATCCCTCCGCGGCGTGACAACTGCCCCGGCTCTACCACCATGTTGGCCGGTTCATAGCCGATCCCCAGGAGCGCCTCAAGCAACTGCTCCAGTTGCAGCGGTTGGCCCGGCACGAGGCGCAGGCTGGATTCGGCGAACTGGCGTGGCGAGAGCGTCCGGGTGAGTACAGCTCGGGCGGTGGCCAGCAGCAACACCGGGGCGGCGGGCGAACCCTCGCTGGCAGCCACAGACAGCATGGCCAGAGACTGCACTCTACCGTGCCGGGTGCGCCGTCCCCAAGGCAAGACTTCATAGAACAATGGGTCCGGATCCGGGAAGATGCGGGTGGGCAGCTGCGGGTCCCAGGCGGCCAATTCCTGGGAAAGCGTCAGCAGCCGATCTTGCCGGGCGGCCAGAAAGAGCACCGGGCCGCTGACGTCTGCCGCCAGGGCAGCAGCCACCGCGACCCGGGCGGAGCGCGGAAGGGCCAGCGCGGGCGGAAGTTGATCGCCCTGCCGGATGCTCTGCAGCAGCGCCTGATAGCCAGGCAAGCGACGGATGGGGTTGAGCAGGGAAGAGAGATCCATCGTTATGGGACCGGGGTGTTGCAGAGGGTCATCGCCTCCTCCAGCCCACGCGCCAGCAGCGCCTGCAGGCATTCCGCCCCGCGCTCCAGCGTGGTCTCCATCAGCTCACGTTCTTGAGCGGTGAAGTCCTCGAGCACGTAGTCAGCCGGGTCCATCCGGCCCGGCGGGCGCCCAATGCCGATCCTCAGCCTGGCAAACTCCGTGACGGACAGTCGCTCGATGATCGACTCCATCCCATGCTGACCAGAGGAGCCCCCTGCCGGCCTCAACCTGAGCTCGCCGAGCGGAAGATCCAGGTCGTCGAACACCACCAACAGCCGCTCCAGCTCCACGGCGTAACTGCGCATCAGGCAGGAGACTGCCCGCCCCGATTCGTTCATGAACGTCTGGGGCTTGGCCAGGATCACCCGTTTCCCCTCGGCTCGGCCGTCCCCCACCAGCGAATCGCAACGCACCTTTCCGATCTTGATGCCCAGGCGCTTGGCCAGGGAATCCGCGAACATGAAACCGGCATTGTGTCGGTTGGCGGCATGCTTACGGCCCGGATTCCCGAGGCCGACCAACAGGAGCTGGATGGTGTCGGTCAACGGCGGCGGCCTCGAGCGCGAGATCGATCCAGCCGGCGGTGCAGCTGGCGCATGCGCAGGTAGGACAAGTAGGCGCGCGCCGGTGGGGCGGCCAACGCGTAGGCCGCCACTCCCGCCAGCAGCGTCAGGCTCACGGCGGCTCCCGTCCAGAATGGGCTGGGCGCGGCCGGCTGGGTTGGTGGCGGCTGAGCCGGCGACTCGATCCCGGCCTGAGCCCCGGGGACGGTCGGGGTCGGCAGCGGGCGGCCGGCCTCGGGAGGAATGGACGTGGGAATCACCGGATCAGAGCTGTAGTTGCGCACCCGAATGCCGGCGACCACGGCCTCCAACGAGCGGCCGTCCTGCAGCCAGACCCGCAGCCGTAGCGAATAGTCGCCGTCCGTGATAGTGCTGGTATCCCACAGCGCCAACCGCCCGTCGATCACCCGAGTGTCGATCGGCTCTCCGATGGAGAACCAGGTGTCGGTGGTGTCTTCGACGTAGGCGAAGGAAAGCTCGTATCGGCTGAAGGCGGGATGGTCGGCCGTACCGCTCAGCGTCACCAAGCCGCTTACGACCTGGCCGGGTTGAGGCGAGGTAAGCTCGGCGAATCCTGGGACCTGCAGCGCGGCGCCAGCCAGCAATGCGGCCACCAGGGAGCGACGGGCCGATGCTTCAACCGCCTTCCAAAGCCTCCAGGGCGGGAAAGACATAACAGGTAAGTTTAACACGCCGTCGCTCACCCGGTCAAAAAACACAGCAGGTTGACGCCTCGGCCCTTCGAAAGTAGAATGGCGGCTGGTTCACCTGGGGCGGCCCCCCGCGGCGCCCCGCTTTTTTGTCTGGAAGGATGCCCGAATGGGAGCAGAAATGCCGGTGGCCGACGCCGAGGAAGTCTCAGCCGAGGTCATTCACCTCGAAGGCGGGCGAATCGGTCGAGTCGAGGCCGAGACGGTAAACATCGATCAGGGGGGCGCCAACAGCGTGAAGGCTGGCCAGGTGGAGATGCAGCGCTCCGCCGCGGTGCAGATAAGCGGTGAGCAGATCCACATGCAGCAGTCCGCCGCCTTGGCGCTGCGTGGGCAGGAGCTGGCGTTGGAGCAATCAGGTGTTGCGCTGGCCATGGCAGATCAGGTCCATTTGGAGGGGTCCCGAGCTGGGGTTTTGGCGGGCGGAACGGTACACTCACAGGATAGCAGCAGCATCATCCTGTTGGCCGGGGAAGTCTATGGAAATGTCGAGACCGTCCTGGACACCCGCGGGGCGTTGATCGCGGGCATGGCCGCGGGGATGTCGGCGGGCGTTCTGCTGCTCCTAGGGACGCTGCTGAGACGTCGGCGGTAAGCGGTCTGGACCGTTGGGCGGGCCCCACTGCCCGACCGAACCTGGACACGACGATCGCAAGGAGGGAATTATGGGCTCAGAGGTGTTGAGCGCCAACCTGCGCAGCGTGATCGGTAAGCAGGTGAAGGCGCTGCGCCGTCAGGGGCGCCTGCCTGCCGTGCTGTACGGCGCTGGGACTGAACCCCTGTCCATCGAATTGGAGGACAGGGCGGCCACCAAGATTCTGGACCGCGCCAGCGGTTCCACCCTGCTCCAGCTCCACCTGGAGGGCCAGGAGCACATGGTGCTGGTGCGGGAAATCCAGCGGGATGTCATTCGACGCAACTTGTTGCACGTGGATTTCCTCAAGGTGGCCATGGATGTCCGCATTACCGCCGAGGTGCCCATCGAATTGGTGGGCCGGGCGCCGGCCGTGGAAGAACTGGGCGGGGTGCTGGTGACGGGCATCAACAGTGTTGAGGTGGAGGCCCTCCCCTCGGACTTGAGGGACCGGGTCACCGTCGATTTGGAGACCCTGGTCAAGATCGACGACAGCATCACGGCCGGGGATCTCTTCCTGGGCGAGGGGGTGGAGCTGCTCACCGACCCCGCCGAATTGGTGGCACGCGTGATCTATCAGGTCGAGGAAGTCCTGGAAGAGGTGGTTGAACCGGAAGTGGTGCCGGTGGCGGCTGAGCCGGAATTGGTGGAGCGCGGCAAGCGAGAGGAAGAACTGCCGGAGGGAGAAGAGCCGGAGTCCTGAACCTGGGACCGTCTTGTTTACACCGCAGGGGCCTTCTGATCTGCCGATCCAGAGGGCCCCTGCTTCTTTACAGCAGCCCCGCCTCCCGCATCAACTCGAGCAGGTTGAGCGTGATGCGGGCCGTGGCCCCCCAGATCACCTCTCCGTGATAGGGCTTGAAGTAATACACAGGGATGCTGGGACCAGCCGCCAGGGGCTTGCGCTCACGGATCTCCAGGTTGGCCGGGTCGGCCAGCCACAGCAGCGGGACCCCGAAGGCGTTCGCGACTTCCCGCTGGTTCACCCGCAAGGGGTACGGCCAGCGGAAAAGCCCTATGATCGGCGAGATCAGGAATTGCGTGACGGTGAGCAGCGGACTGAGCTGCCCCAGGATCTCCACATCGGTGGCACGCAGGCCGATTTCCTCCTCGGTTTCCCGCAGTGCGGCCTCGGCCGGGCTCGGATCGCCGGGTTCGATCTGCCCGCCCGGAAACGAAACCTGTCCTCGATGCGAATCCACCGTCTCGGTCCGGCGAGTGAACAAGGCGTGCCACGCCCCGTCCGTCTGATAGAGCGGGACCAGCACCGCCGCCGGCCGGGCCTGCCACTCCGCCTCCACGGTCAGCGGCCGGTCCGCCAACGCACGGCGCAGCCGATCGGGAAGGTCCGCGCCAGCCCGTGTCACGCTTGTTGGGCGGGCGGCGTGCCCTCGCTCAGGGGGCATCGCCGACCTGCTCTTGCGGGCCCACCGAGCTTGCGAAGATCAAATAGCCGGTGTGTGCCACCATCCGATCGGCCGGCCTCAGCCGCTCGGCCACCGGTTTGTAGAATCGCAGGAGCAGTTCACAGACCTCAGGGTGCCCGAAGTGATGGACCGGCAGCGCTCCCAGGAATCGGCTGACCTGGTTGCTGGTGGGCAGAATGGCGCC
>Ga0256868_10002090_pt1 | contig 10476 bp, 9 predicted proteins | sample RVTome_13_FD_187341 | JGI IMG/M metagenome (GOLD analysis project Ga0256868, IMG submission 187341) | Soil microbial communities from uranium-contaminated site in the Upper Colorado River Basin, Wyoming, United States - RVT92D227 HiSeq ... | reverse complement strand
TAGGACAAAGTTCGGAGATTTGGGGCCATTATGTACTTTCTTTAATGGTTGCTGTCCCTATTTTCTTTTATTTTCAATCGTTGTCCCGCTCATAGACGATCAGTACGAAATTTCTATCTCCCTGTAACAAGAAGTGTCACTTCCTTTATTCTCATTTAAGCTCCATTTGTTACTAATTCTTTTAACAATCACGTGGTTACTGCGATCAGGTCTATTGGCATTGAAATTGCTAGTAAATCACTTACAGAATTTTCCTGAAAAGAGACTGCCGATAAACCCGAACCATGAGTCATCGTGGAACGGAAAGCAAGCCTAACACCTCAGAGAAATGATCGATAAAGTGAAAAGAGCTGTTTTAGTACTATTGTTAACCTTTCTATTATTGGTCTCATTCGCCTTCGCTGCAGATGAGGATAAAATACTCGGTTTATGGAACACCCCAAAAAACGACTGCAAAATTGAAATCTTTAGAAATGGTAGCAAATACTGCGGGAGAATTGCTTGGCTGAAAGAAGCACTTTACCCGGCTGACGATGATGGGGGCATGGCTGGCAGACCAGTAGTCGACCGTGATAATCCAAATCCAAATCTGCGGTCCCGCCCACTGATTGGACTAGAACTGATAGAAGGTTTTACTTACATCGGTAAAAACGTTTGGGAAAAAGGAACCATCTACGATCCCGATAATGGCAAGACCTATAAATGCAAAATGATTCTGTCTGCTCCAGATCGTCTGGAAGTGAGAGGGTTTATCGGTATCCCCTTATTGGGTGCGACTTCTATTTGGACTCGTCAAGCTGAGAGCTCTGTCATCCCCCGGGATTATTTTGGCTACCGAAAATACCGAATGGGTGTAAATTAGGAACGCGCCTCAGTTCCCTTTCTATCTGCTCTGCATTCACTCTTTCTACCCGAAATCTTCGACTTCTGGTCCGGTAAAATCCTCACGCTTTGCGTGAAAGAGTTACCCTGAAGTGTCTGTTAACATGCTCAGGAGGACATTGTTGACTGAGTTGAATTACTCTCTGCTCTTTTGGGTTATTCTATACAAAATCTTAGAAATGGCAGACGTGGGAACACCCAATAACCGCGCCATCCCCGCCAAGGACATCCCTAATTCCTTTACCAATCGCTCCGCTATCTCTGAACGAACCCGTGGAATGCTGCCCCGACGGCTCCCCATCCGTAGTGGGGGCATGCGGGTTAAGTCAACGATTGACAGAATCTACGATAGGATGTAGATTCTTACTCGTAACTGATAACAAGGTCCTCCGGAATAGTTCATCTAAATGGCCGAATCAAGGGTATATTTAAAACCCGCACCGACAATAGCTATTTTTTTCTGAAATAAAGCTCATGGAATGTGGCCTGATGAAAATATGGAAAGGCTCTTGTCAGCAAAGAAATGCAATAGTTGTCCTCGAGAAAATTAATAATTTGGAAGGAGTCATCCCATGAAAGACAACACGGTCAGATGGATTGGGACGGTGCTTATGATTTCCATTCCCATTTTATTCTCATGTGCATCAAACCACCGAATCCAGACCAAACAAGCTGAAGCCTACTTTGATTTAGGAACAAAACATCTGCAACAGGGGGAATATGATCAAGCCATCTCGGGTTACAACAAGGCTCTTGAGTTAAACCCAAGTTATACTGAGGCCTATCTTAATCGCGGAATTGCCTACAGGAACAAAGGCCAACATGATCAGGCTGTCTCCGATTACGGTAAGGTTCTTCAGATAGATCCAAAGGATGCTCGAGCCTATTGTAACCGGGGGAACGCCCTGATCGAGAAAGGTCAATATGACAACGCCATCTCTGATTACAATAAAGCCCTTGAGATAAATTCAAGGGATGCTCAGGTCTTCTACAATCGAGGGCTTGCCTATTACTTCAAATTTTGGGAGGATATTAAAAAGGCACAAGAGTTAGGCTACAAAATTCCTCCTGATTTTCTTGAGGATCTTCGTAAGGCTTCGGGAGGAAAAAATTGAGGAAAGAGGTTAATGAATGGTCATGGGGACACAGTTCATTTTTTAAATATTTGTTGACCTCTCTTCCATTTCTTCGTCCTCCCTTAAAAAGCTCCCTCCTCTCACAATGGCATTGGGGTTGGCAGCGGGTGTAAGTCCTAGCGTCTGAGACAGCTCTCCCCCGTTATCCCCAACTCCCCCGATCCTAAATAACAAAAGACAGATCGTGCTTTAGCCACAGTCCGCCCTTGGTTCACTCCTATCATCTCCTCCCCAGTCACCCCAAACTCGTTACCAATGAAATTGATCAGATCTTCTATATTATTCCGCTTCCTCTCAAACAAGGGCGGCGCTAAGGGCGCCAAGAAGACATCTTAATAAAGGGAAGCCATTCCACCTTTCAACACAGAAGTGGAAACGCAACAGGAAAAAAGAGAAAAACGTTTCCTTCTTGTAAGGGGCCCTTTATGGTTTTGGATAAAAATGAGGGTAAACTGGCTGAGTTCATGTAAAGTGGCTTATTGGCATGGAACTTGTAGCTTATAACTTTCATGAGGGGTCTCTTCAATAGTAAGGATCTTTATTTTCATTGCCGGATTAGAAAAGGCATTGGGCAGACTGGGTTTTTAGGTTGTATTGATATGCACCAACGGGATCTGTTGCTAAAGGGGGGGCGTTAGGCTATGGCAAAGAAATTCATTTCCGGAGTTGTTCTGAAGGAAAGGTTTGTGAAGTTTCGAAAAAAGTGGATTTTTCGATTCATCTTTTCAAATTTGGTCTGTCTCATCGCCATCGCCGGTCTATCGGTGGTCATCATTGAGGAAAAGAAAGCGATTCCCTCTTTCTCCGATGCCATGCAGACGATAGAGGAGTATCGCATCAAGGATAAGCTTTACGGAATCCTGAGAACCAAGGGTTATAGTCTGGGCCAAGGGCTTGATATTGCGGAGGCGATTGTCAAGAAATCAAAAGAGCTGGCACTACCGTTGTCACTGATTATGGCCGTGATTCACCAGGAATCCGAATTTTATCCTAACGCCAGATCATCTAAAGGTGCTCAAGGCCTGATGCAGATCATGCCTTTCAAATGGGATGCGTATGTGGTTAAGCTTAATTTGAATGTTGACCGGAGGGCGATGACCGATCCGCTTATGAATATAACGGTAGGATGCGAGATTCTCAAGGATTTCTACGATCAAAATACGCAGATAAAGGACTATAAAGTTAGAATGGCCAAGACCCTGACGGATTACAATAACGGTGAAAATGCTACGAATCCGAATCTGGACTATGCTGTTCAGGTAAATCGGAAGCAGGACGAGTACGAAAAGAAATTGGAGCAGCCCGTCCAGCCTGAGAGAAACTAAAATGATAAGTGGAGGTTTTGACGCTCTTGGACATCGAAATTGATTAATTAAATTGAAGAGTGATGCAGACAACAATCCTTAAAGACATTTTGTTTAACATCATCTTTAACGTCCTTGTAGCATTAATTTTATTTTGGGTCATTTTAGGCCTTCTGGAGTTGGGTTAAAGAAGGGTTCTCAAGATTTAGAGATATTTGAGATGGAAGGAGGAGAAATCGAAGTGGGGGAAAACCCCGGGTATTGCAAATTGGGTTTTTAAATTTAAAGCTTGATTTCGATGACGGCCTTTTCTTTCAACGTGCTGAGATATTGTCTAAATGCCTTCTCCATTTCACCGTCATAATAATCTGCCTTTACCCTCTCTATCACCTCCTCAAAAGGGAGAGGGTCCATTCCCTTTCGATCAAGGAGTTTAATAATATGAAAACCAAATTCTGTTCGAATGATTCCACTTACCTCTCCGACCTTGAGGCGCAGCGCTTCTCTTTCAAAGACAGGGAGGAGTTCCCCCTTCCTAAAAAAGCCTAAATCCCCATGATCCCTATTCGAGCTATCTTCCGAATAGAGAAGAGCCATTTCCCCAAAATCCTCTCCTTTTTTAATCCTTTCCAAGACTTTCTGACACTTCTTCCTGATCTCCCGAATCTCCTCCGGTGTTGCCTCTTTTGGGATGATGAAGAGCATCTGGCCGGGTCGATAGGTTTCGTTGGTTCGGTAGCGACTGATATTCTTTTGATAAAATTCCCTCAACTCTTTTTCTCCAGCTTTCTCTTCGATCTTCACCGACCAATTGATTAACTTCTGGCGCTGGAGACTCTTTTCGATCTGTTTCTTATAAGTCTCTAATGTCAGACCTTCGACGGCTAATGCCTTTTCCAAATCCTCCTGGGTGGCAGAATTTCGGCGCTTGATTTCCTCCACGGTGGCCTCGATGTCTTTGCTGGAAATTTTGACTGCGGATTTCTTCACTTCTTGGTCAATCAATTTCTCCTCAATCAGCTTCTCCAACACCTGTCGACAGAGCGCCTGTATTCGTTCCTGCTTCTCCAAACGATCCTCGGTCACGATCTCTTCTTTCAGGGGGGGGATCCGCTTTTCGACTTCGGAGAGAGTGATCATCTCTTGATTGACCACAGCCACGACGCGATCAACGACGGCTTCGCTTAACGAGGTCGATCCGCATAAAAAGAGAATGAATCCGAATAGGTAAAAGAGCCTTTTCACGTCCTCACTCCTCCCTTTCTCATCTGAGCCATTTCTTGTTGATCTTCACCTTCGCCTTCCCTTTGAGGCCTTTAAACCACTTCTGATAATTCTCCTCCCCTTTCTTTTGCCCCAGGGCTTGGAGAATCCCTAACTTGGCCTCTCCGAACGGAACCTGCCTGGGCTCGATTTTCTCTTCCAGTTTAAAAATATGATACCCATAAGGACTTTTGATCACTTCACTGATCGCTCCCACCTCCATATTAAAGACATGGTTGAATTCAGTGGGTTTCTCTCCTGGGCTGAAATAACCCAAATCCCCTCCCTGAACCTTTTCGGGCCCCAGGGATTTTTCCCTGGCCACCTTCTCAAAGGTTTCTCCTTTTTTCAGTCGTTTCAGAATCTGAATCGCTTCTTCCCCATCCGCCACAACGATCTGACGTGCCCTCACCTTCTGGTCAATTTGAAAGGAGGACCGATGATCCTCATAGTATTGGAGGGCTTCCTTTTCATCGATTTTTTCTTGGGCGTGGAAGGTACTTCGGATGACCTTCTCCGCCAATAACTTTTCTTCCAGTCGAACTTTCCATTCTTCCAGGGTCACTCCCTTGAGACCCAATTTCTCTCCAAACCCCTTTCCAGGATAATCCGTTTCTATATCAAAAATGGCCCGATTCAACTCTTCCGGAGAAACCTTGATGCCCAGGCGTCGGGCCTCTTGGACGAGAATCTTGCGTTCGATCATCTGATCGAGACAAACCCGCCTCAGGTTTCCGAGACCGGTTCCTTTTGCGTCCTTATCCGATTCTAAGATCAACTCCTTAAACTCCCGATCAAATTGTTCAATGGGGATTTGTTCCTCATTGACTTGAGCGATAATATGTTCAGGCAGTCCCGCTCCCCACGGGTTACATCCCCCCAGGAAAGACAAGAGGAGGCCTAAGATGAGGAGGGGTGGAGATCTCTTCATTTTTTTCCTTCCTCGGGCTTCGCCTCCTTTTTCTCTTCTTCAGCCCAGAGCTTCTCATTGATGAGGACCTTGGCTCTCGATTTTGCCTCTTTCACATATTCAAGATAGGCCTCCTGCTTCTTTTTCGGCTGGAGGAAGAAGCGGATTCTTTCCTTGACTCGATTCAAGGGCTTCAAGGTGCTGCCCCGCAGATCTTCCAATCGGATGATATGATACCCGTAGGGCGTGCTGACGACCTCGCTGATCTCCCCCCTTTTCCTGAGGGAAAAGGCCGCTTCTTCAAACTGAGCAAAGGGAGGGGCCAACTGTCCCCGGCGAAGGTAGCCGAGATTTCCCCCGTCCTCCTTGAAATGACCGATATTGTAAGTGGAGGCTAACTTCTCAAAACTTTCACCCTGCGAGAGTTTCGTCACCACCTCTTTTAGAGCGGGCTCCGTATTGACAACGATGTGACGAATCTTTATTTCCTGGGCTTCCGTAAAGAGGGTTGGGTTCTCTTTATAGTATCGTTGAATCTCCTCTTCTGAGACTTCCCCTCTTTTTCTCAATGTCTCTTCGAGAAGGGCATCGATGACAATGGCCCTTTTTGCATCCTCGATCTTGGCCAGGAGTTCTTTATTCTTATCCAGTCCGTTCTTCTTTGCCTCCTGATAGAGCACCTCTCGGGGGATGACGTAATTCTCAAGAAAATCTCTCGTCCCCTTCTGGCTCAACAGCTTCATCTTCCCTTCCAGGGGTTGTCTTTCCAACATCTGCTGGAATTCTCCCAGGGAGATAGAAACATCGTTGATCATCACCAGGTCTTTTTCCCCCAACCCTTCCTCTCCTGATTTCTGACAGCTTGAAAACGAAAAAGTCAGGAAGAGTAAGATCCCTAAGAAAATCAGCCTGTTCGCCATCGTCTTCACCCTATGGATCTCTCTGTAAACGGATCTCTCCCACTTTATTAGAAGGGACACGATGATATTTACCATATCAGGCCAATGCTTGCAATAGCTTTTTGGCCGCGCCGAAGGGGTCTTGTCTTGCCCCGGGCCATTCTTCGATGACCAGTTTTGAGTCCGGGGTGAATCGATATTTACCCCCTCCTTGATGCACAAAATCAACGACTCTTTGAGGAGAGACCGGGGTGCTTTTATCAAAGGTGAGGACGAATTGAGAGGGCGTCTCCTCAAGCTTCTTGATCGATAATCTCGTCAGGAGAATTTTTACCTTGATCACTTCCAGGAGATGATCCACCTCTTTGGGATTCTTCCCAAATCGGTCGATCAGTTCCCCTCGTATCCTTTCTACTTCCTCTTCAGACCGTGAAAGGGAAAGCCTTCGATAAAGACTCAACCGTTCTCCCGGATCCTCCACATAGGTCTCTGGAATGAAGGCGGGGAGATGAAAGTGAATCTCTGGAGTGATCTCTTCGATGACTTCCTCCCCTTTTAATTCCTTGACCGCTTTCTCCATCAATTGGGTATAAAGTTCAAACCCCAAAGCTGCGATGTGCCCGGATTGAGAGGGTCCGAGGAGGTTTCCCGCTCCCCGGATCTCCAGATCCTGAATCGCGAGTTTGAATCCGGATCCCAGCTCGCTCAATTCCTGAATCGCCCGAAGCCTTCTCATCGCATCCCTGGAAAGGGCAAGCTCTCCGGGAACGATAAGATAGGCATAGGCTTGATGGCTCCCTCGGCCCACTCGACCGCGGATTTGATAGAGGTCTGCCAGACCAAACCGCTCGGCATGATTGATCAGGATGGTGTTGGCGGACGGGATATCCAACCCCGATTCGATGATGCTCGTACAGACGAGAAGATTCACTTCCTTCCTCACGAATTGGAGCATCACCTTCTCCAATTCCTTTTCTCCCATCTGACCATGGGCAATGGCCAAGGAGGCCTCCGGAATAAGCCGCTTCAGATGGCTTGCGATCGTATGGATGTTTTGGACGCGATGGTGGACGAAGAAGACTTGACCCCCTCGTTCAAACTCCCTTTGGATAGCGTCTCGGATGACTTCCTCGTCATAACGGATCACGAACGTCCGGATCGAGAGGCGATTTTCAGGGGGGGTCTGGATGAGGCTGAGGTCCCGAATTCCAGAGACAGCCATCTGGAGTGTCCTCGGAATGGGGGTCGCCGTGAGGGTGATCACATCCACTAATTTTCTCATCTGCTTCAATTTTTCCTTATGGGAGACGCCAAACCGATGCTCCTCATCAATGACCACCAGTCCCAAATCTCGGAAGGAGACGTCTTTCTGCAAAAGCCGGTGCGTCCCGATGACGATGTCCACCTTGCCTTCCTTCAGCCGTTGAAGGATCTCCTTCTGCTCCCGGGGACTTTTGAACCGGCTCAATGCCTCGATCGCCACCGGATAAAGCTTGAATCGCTCAGTAAAGGTCTGGGAATGCTGCTGGGCCAGGACCGTCGTCGGGACTAAAATCGCAACCTGCTTCCCGCTCATCACGGCACGATAGGCCGCCCGGATGGCCACCTCGGTCTTTCCATATCCAACGTCCCCGCAGATCAGCCGGTCCATGGGCTTGGGCTTGTCCATGTCGCTCATCACCTCGTCAATCGCTTGCGTCTGATCCGGGGTCTCTTCATATTCAAATGTGGCTTCAAACTCTTTATAGAACTGATCCAGGTGAGGGAATTTGAAGCCTTCGAAAACCTGTCTGGCCGCATAGAGGTCGAGGAGCTCTTTCACCATCTCCGAAACGGCAGCCTCTGCCCTCTTCTTCGCCCTCTCCCATGAATGACTTCCCAGTTTATCCAGCCTGGGAGGTTTCCCATCTCCTCCGATATAGCGTTGGATTAAATTGAGCCGGTCCACGGGAAGATAGAGTTTATCCCCGTCTTGATACTCCAGGAGAAGGTAGTCGTTCGAGACCCCCCAGATCTTCAAATGCCTCAGCTCTCTGTAGCGGCCCACTCCATAGTCGATATGGACGATGAAATCGTCTTCTCGAAGTTCACGGTAAGAAGAGACGGCTGGGCTCCCTCTCTGCCACGAAGTGGAGGGGACGGAAGTCCGAACCCTTCCTTCAGGAAGCCTTCTTCTCTCACCAAAAATCTCCTCTTCCGTCAGGATCACCCAGCCCTCCCCGGGGTTTCGAAACCCCGACGAGAGGGAGCCGACAAGGAGGACGAGGCCCTCTTTGGATTGATCCAGGGCCTCTCCGAATCTTTTCGTTTTTTCCAGTCTGGGCTCCACTCCGTACTCGGAGAGAAGGTCTCTCAATCGCTCGGCCTGACCCTGGGTGTGAGAAACAATAAACACCCTCATCCCTTTTTCCTGCCAATCATGAAGGTTCTTCAGGAGGATCGAGAAAGGAGAAGTTTCCGGGGAGCCGGTTTTAGCAGAGAGGAAGGCCTTCATCTCCCTCTGGAGATTTTCATTGGTCTCCATCTCAAAAGAAAAAACTTGCTGACACGGGGAAGGGGCAAGGGGCCCTCCCTGGAGATAAACTCTTTGAAATCTTTCGGAACAAAGCGAGACCTCTTCATCACGGAGATAAGCGGTCTCCGGCGGAAGCACGGACCCCTTTTTTAACAGGGCCTTCTCATAATGTTCCTCGATCAGACGAAAAAAGGCCTGGGCCTCTTTCTCCACTTCGTCACCCTCTTCAACAAAGAGGATCTCATTCCGCTTCAAGTAATCGAAAAGGGTCTGCAGGGGTTGAATGGTTGCATCGACTGAAATATCCCTCGCCGGGAGGAGGATGGCATTTTCCATCATCCCCTGCGGAAGGGACCGCTGAGTCTCTGTCTCGAACCGGCGGATGGATACGATGCGGTCTCCATCAAATTCCAATCGAAGGGGTTCTTCATAAAAGGGCGTATGGATATCGATGATGGCCCCCCGGACGCTAAAATCTCCTCTCTCCTCGACAATCTTTGTTGAGGTATATCCTCCCTCTTGAAGGAAATGGATCAACTGGTCGCGATCGGTCTCTTCTCCCACAGAGAGAGAAAAAACAGATTCTTTTAAATCGCCCGGAGCCAGAACCTTCTGCATCAGAGCTTTGACGGAAGAGACGATCATCCCCTCCTCGCCTTTTAGAAGGGAATAAAGAGCTCTCACCCGTTCTCTGATGATTTCAGGATGAGGGGAAATTTCATCATAAGGAAGGGTTTCCCATTGAGGGAAGGGAAAGAAAGGAACTTCCGATCCCTTCATAAAAAATCGGAGATCTTCGAGAAGCGTCTCAACATCCCTTAGGTGCGGGACGACCACCAGCAAGGGCCCCCTCACCTTTTCTCTCCAATGAGACAAAAAGTAGGCCTTGGAAGAACCTGCGAGACGGGTCAATCCAATAGGTTTCCGGTTCCTCCATGGTTCAGAGTCGAACCACGAATCCATGGAAGAAACATTTCCTCTTGCGCAATCATCCATATTTATTTATTTTCCATTTAAAGTACCCGAGGTGTCAAGATGAGAGAAGCAATGTCGGCAATTCAGACGTTGGACTTCAGACTTTACACACCAGACTTTTCTAATATAAGGAAATACGCCTATATTTCACTTCTTCGAGATTCTTTCGTACGTAACAAGAGCGCCAATTCCTCGGACAGCTGATAGGTCCTCACCTTTATGTTATTTCAGGCCATTTCCCCTTTGCAGTCTAATGTCTGAGGTCTAGGGTCTTTCTGTCGGAATCACAAGAGCGCTGCAATAGGGGTTGCGAAAATGCGGAACAGGAGTATACTAGTAAAGAACCCCGCCTACAAGGCGGGGCTTTAAGACCTAAATTCATCAACCAAAAAACGAGATCCCGAAACAAGTTCGGGATGACAAAAAGATCAGAACCGAACCGCCATGTCATGCTGAACTTGTTTCAGCATCTAGTTTGCTTATTTTCTGCTTTCAGCAGACGCATCTTTCATCCCCGTCCACAGGAAGGGGTTTTCAGATGCGAATTTAATAAATCTCAAACTCCAACTTCAAATGACCAAAAACCACCTTA
>Ga0256868_10002089_pt1 | contig 10478 bp, 17 predicted proteins | sample RVTome_13_FD_187341 | JGI IMG/M metagenome (GOLD analysis project Ga0256868, IMG submission 187341) | Soil microbial communities from uranium-contaminated site in the Upper Colorado River Basin, Wyoming, United States - RVT92D227 HiSeq ... | reverse complement strand
TGTATACACCGAGAAAAAAAGGAGTGTCCCCCCCCATCCTCAGTCGCGCGCCTCGCTGGCGCGGCGCATCGACGCTCTCGGTGCGACACCGTATTTATGAAGCGGAGGACTAAGGGCGGGAGGTCGTTGCCGGTTGCCCTGGCCGTCCTGTTCCTTTCGGGGATGTTGCTGTTCGCCTCCGGGGGGGAAGGGAAGGACGCGGCAGCTTCCCGCCCTTGCAGGCCCACCCCCGCCGACATCGAAGGGCCCTTTTACAAGCCGGGGGCGCCCGCGCGCACCGTAACCGGCAGCGGGCTCGTGGTCCGGGGCCGGCTCCTCGGGATTCCCGACTGCAGGCCCCTTGCCGGCGGGCGGATCGAGTGGTGGCAGACGGACCGGCGAGGGCGCTACGATGACGGCCACCGGGGGATCCAGACCGTCCCCCCGGACGGCGCGTACCGTTTCTCCACCGATTTCCCCGGCGTCTATCCCGGTCGCCCGCCGCACATCCACTTCAAGGCGGCAGCCCCCGGGTACCGGCCTCTCACCACCCAGCTGTACCTTGGCGGGGGAGAGTCCGAGGTGGAGTTCGACATCGTCCTCGTCCCGGCGAAATGAGGATATCCGGCGGGATCCTTCCCCGCCGGCCGCCCTTGTACGGGAGGCCGTATCCGGGAGCCGCAATTCGTCCGCCGGCAGCGTTTTGCTCCGCCGGACCGCAGGGGGGGATGAGATGAACGTGCTCGTCACCGGGTCGACCGGGTTGGTCGGATCGGCGCTCGTTCGCGAGCTTTCCGGCGGCGGGCACGACGTCACCCGGCTCGTGCGGCCCTCCACGGAAGCGGAGGGCACCGGGGAAGCCCGCTGGGACCCCGAGTCCGGAATCGTGTCCCTGGGCAAGGGGAGGGGCATCGACTCCGTCGTCCATCTGGCCGGGGAGAACATCGCGGGGGCTCCATGGACGCCGGAGAGGAAGGCGACGATCCGGGACAGCCGCGTCAGGGGGACCCGCCTCCTGTGCGATTCGCTCCTGCGCCTCGATCGTCCTCCGGGAACGCTGGTGTGCGCGTCGGCCACCGGGTATTACGGGGACCGGGGGGAAGAGGTCCTCCGGGAGGAGAGCCCGCCGGGGAAAGGGTTCCTCGCCGGGGTGTGCCGGGAGTGGGAGGAGGCCACCGGCGAGGCCGCCCGGAGGGGGATGAGGGTGGTCAACCTGCGCATCGGGATGGTCCTGAGCGCGGAGGGCGGGGCGCTGGCGAAGATGCTTCCGGCCTTCCGGGCGGGCGTGGGGGGCCGGATCGGGAGCGGGAAGCAGTACATGAGCTGGATCGCCCTGTCCGACCTCGTCGGGGGGATCCTTTACTCCCTTGCGACGGACTCCCTTGCGGGTCCCGTGAACGCGGTGGCCCCCGGCCCGGTGACGAACCGGGAGTTCACGAAAGCGCTGGGTCGGGTCCTTGGGCGCCCCACCGTTGCCTTTCTGCCCGCCTTCGCCGCCCGCCTTCTCTTCGGGGAGATGGCGGACGAACTGCTCCTGGCCGGCGCGCGGGTCGTGCCGGCCAAGCTTGTCGCCTCGGGCTACCGGTTCCGCTTCCCGGAACTGGAAGGGGCCCTGCGCCATGTGCTGGGGAAGTAAGGAGAGGGACGAAAATCCTGCGATACGGGAGCTGTTTCCTCTGCCGGCAAACGTGATCGTACGCCCCCGAAATCCCGATCCGCGGTGTCCACTCCTCGAAGCCTTTGGCTCTTCCCCTTGAAAAGACGCTATCGCGCCAAGCCTGACTTGGCTCTCGCCTGTAGTCGATCCGATTGTTCGGTCCCCTGGTTTTGCATCCGTCCTGCGAACGTTCCGGTTCAGCTGCGGGTGCTCAGGAGGTATTCCGGGCGAGCGTTCAGGTTCAACCGGTGGTTGGCTAGCGAAAAGATTTACATTCTCCACTCTGCAACTGGCGCTCCACAATCTTCACAAAATCTCGCTGAAGGCGACACAACATGTCCATTCCTGCAACGTCTTTCCTTGTCGAATATTTCTGTCTGGCTGGCGGAATAGAGAATTGAAAATGCTGCCGAGTAAAACACCATCCAAAAACCAGAGAATAATCTGAATTGTTGAATCTCGTTTCCTATGTCACCGCATTTTGTAGCTTGCCCCGTGGATATAGACCAAAGCATATTGATGGCAGCGTACAAAAAAAACAGATATGGCATCCTCTTCATCCAAATAGGACATCCCCTGAGCATTGCTTGAAATAATTCACTTTGTTTAAAATCCTTCGACAATCGTTTTCCTAGAGACACTGCCGGGAACCACACGATGAATATGCCCACATGTAAACCCCATGCGAGATTGCCGAATGGAACCCTTTGCCCAAGGAGTGCATAAAGATGAACAATAAGGCTCAGGAATAGACCAATCGCCGCGAGAATCGAGAAGGGGGTTAGAAGTTGATTCATTGATAATTTCTACTCCGCCGTTTCCCCATAGTCCACCTAACGCTCACGCTAAGCTGCGGGCGCTCACGGATTCCGGAAGGCGGACCGTCAGCTTCAGCCTGTAGTTGGGCAGTCTATTGTGTCCAAAGGCTTGATGCCGTGTCAGCATCGCTGTAACACGACCGCATCATTACGATCCTTTTCAGCCCAACGGCCCGACAAGAAGCACGATTGGCGTCAGCAGGATCAACGTCGTGACGATCCACCAGTTGGCTTCCTCCCTATGCCCCCGTTTTTTTTCAATCACACCTATTACGGTCGTAGCGACGGCTGCGACCATCGCGAGGAACACGATCGCCAAAGCCATGGTTCCGCGGTTCGCGCAACCAAATACAGTTTTCGGGGTGAAGGAAAGCAAGATCAGCGTAGCTGGCGCAATCGAGGGCAGGAACAAATGCCGAAAGAATCTTTTCCTGGACTCCAAAGGTTGTCCCATTTTCACCGTATGCCTTATATGCTTATTGACCTCATGTCTCTATGCCTATATTTCGGCATCGAGGCCACTATGCTTCAATGACGTTTCCCTCCGGATAGACCTGCCCAGCGCTCAGGCTAAGTGCTCCGCTTCATAAATACGGCGACGTATCCGTTCGTGGCTCCCGGTGCCAAGGGGCGCAGCGGGGGGTTCCTCGGAGCGGGGGGACACTCCTGATTTTATCGTCGAGAGAAAAAGGAGTGTCCCGCTAAGAGGGTGCAAATTGCGGCGAGCGGAACCGGCAGCGAGCGGGCGAAGGTCGCGAGCGTAGCGGAGAGGAAGCCGCCCGCGAGCCCTTGGCAGCGGGAGGGGAAACGCCCCAGGGCATCGACCCGATACGAGACCGTATTTACGAGACGCAGCACTAAGCTACGGGCGCTCATGCTTTATCGGCAGGCGAGCCGTCAGCTTCAACGGGTAGTTGGGCGGCCTCTTCCTCTCTGCTCATCAGAACGCTTCCCGGACGTACACCTCCTTGCTGATTGGGTTGAGGCCGGACGGCATCACTCAAGACCGCAAAGAGATCCCGCCATTGTTCGGAGGAAAGTCCGCCTAGACTCGTCCCAAGTCGGACCACGACAACCTGCTTCTCGGGATTTACGAAGACGTACTGTCCCAGATGTCCGGCCATCATGGAATACGAACGATCGTGAAGTTGCCGCCAAGCAACACCAGCTCTTCTCCTGTTCTCCGTCTGTGCTCCATATCCCTCCGCTTTCCATGCCGAGAGGATTCCATACCCGCCGTTGTAGATAGGCCGTGATCGTCTCTCCACGTAATGCGCGATGAAGCGCGGTGGCTAGAAGAATGTTGTCTCCGCTCTTGTAGACAAACCGTGTCCCCGGTTCTTCAGCCAACCGGAAGGCGAGCGCTTGGCGCTCAATGCACCTTTCGCAGTAGTACATATACGCATGGATGCCGAACGGGTTATCGTTCTCGGCGTAATCCAAACCCGAGGTCGACAGGAGAAGGTGTCGAAGCGTAACCTTTTCAGGGCGATGCCCGCGGAGTTCCGGGAGGTACCGGGCAATGGGTTCATCGACGGAACCCATCAAGCCGTCTTCCATGGCACAGCCGATGAGGAGCGAGAGTACGGACTTCGTCATCGAGAATCCCAGGGAGATGCTGTCGCGCGTGAATCCGTTGAAGTAGCGCTCATAGAGGAGCGCGTCGTCCTGGATGACCAGGAACGCCAGGGTCCTGTTCCCGCGCAGGATCGCCTCAAGGTGGCCGCATCATGCCCGGGAATGCTCAGGTGATCGGTAACGCGACCTTCCTGTGTCTTGTCGCGAAAAAAAACGCCCGGGGACTCGCCTCGATCTCACGCCCCGGGAAGATTCGGTAGTCTTCGACTCCCGAGCGCCCGTGGAGGAGCATACGACCGTATGTGCCGCACCCGCAGAGCATGAAGATCGTCACGCCGACATTGAGCATCCCCAGCGCGATCCGTCTCCATTCGCGCAAATCTCTCACAACACGGGCAGAGAAATCACGGATCGTTTGAGGTTTTTTCACCAGGAGACCGCTTCGACCACCCAACGTCCGGCTTAAGCTGCGGGGCCTCAGGATCTCCCGCAGGGCAGCCGTCAGCTCCAGCCGGTAGTTAGCCAGCCTTTCGAAGCTCCATCGCCCAGGAGGAAAGCGTCCTGTCGCCATCGAGCAGGACCCGCCGGCTCCGATAGGTTCCTTCATCGACCATCTGCAGCCATTCGGTCCCGGAATATCGTCCGTCTTCCGACCGGAACAGGGACAGGATCGAATCCCCTACAATGACGAAGTGGCCCTTCAGGTTCCCAAAGATCCGGTTGCTGGACTTCCAGTGCGTGGAGGTTTTCCCTGTTCCGAACGGCTCGATCTCGTAACTGGTGGCGATCGCCACCGGCTCGTCAAAGAAAACCTTCATGATCCCTTCGTTGACCCAAACCTCCTCCTGGTGCGTAGTTTCCGATTGCCCGACAGTGGAATACCCGTTCCCGTTTTCATCGTAATATTCCCCTTCGGCAACCCAAAAGCCCTCTCTGAGCAGGAAGGTGTGTTTCATTCCTCGGTTTCCTTTCCCGAATAGGGACATCCTTTGTATGCGAAAAAGTGTTACCTATATCTCCTTGACTAATGTGGACCTATCTCTTCAGCCTCTTATCATGCCTCATTCAGCGCATCAATAATCATCTCTTTGGAAGGCATCACCGATGCCCCATAGGTCCGTCACATAAACCCGAAAACCTTGCTGTCAAGAACGAACGGATCGATATCAATGCCGTTAATCTGATTCGGCGACGCACTCTCGTATGCGTTCGATCGTGTTCGGGGTCACCGGACAGCCCTCCGTGTACAGCACCGTCACGTTCAAGATCTTTTTGCCGTTCGATTGCTCTTTTATTTCGCCCCACATCGAAATATCCCTCGGTCCACTTCATATAAAGTCTATCAACGCTCCGCTTCAGCTGCGGGCGCTAATGCCTCACCAATGGCGAGCCGCCGGCTGCAAGCGGTAGTTAGACGGCCCAACGATTATCACCGAAGTTCAATCCACACTCGACAATGGTCACTCGGGCCCCAGTCAGTCGGTTCATTCAATGCGCGGGCGTGTATTCGTCCGGCAATATCTGTTGATGCAAATACAAAATCCAGTTGTCGAGCTGCCTGCGCTGGCGTCATTTGCCTAGTGTGATAAGTGGGAACGTTTGTACTTCCCACGGGGAGTTCGGCTGGCCAAGGCGCGTGTTCTGGATCATGGACAACGGATCCTCGCATCGCGGCGGCGCTTGCGTGAAACGCCTTGTGGAGAAATATCCCCGCATCGTCCCGGTTCACGGTCCCGTCCATGCCAGCTGGCTCAATCAAATCGAGATCTACTTTTCCATCCTGCAACGGAAAGTTTTGACCCCCAACGACTTTCCGTCTCTGGGAGCGGTCAGCGAGCGCCTCCTGGCCTTCGAGCGGCATTACGAGGCGATCGCGAAACCGTTCGAGTGGAAATTCAGGCGGCAAGATCTTTCAAGACTCCTCGACAAAATGAATTTTGCTCCCGTTGGATCACGCGCGGCAGCATGAAAAATACGTTACCGTACTTATGAACCAGAGCACTAAGCTGCGGGGCCAAAGCGAGAAACAGGGCAGCCGTCCGCTTCCGTCGGTAGTTACGCCCTTTATGGAGAAAACATCTCTGTGAGTATCGAAAGGACTTCCTCCTGCGTCTGCTTGCGAACCCTGCCGAGCTTGGCGATAAGGCGTAACTTATCGACGGTACGGATCTGGTCGAGCACGACTTGGCCTTGCTTGCCCTGAAAGACACACCGAACGCGAGAGGGATAAATCCTCCCCCTCGTCGTCATGGGTGCTACGATCACCGTGGCAACGTGGTGATTCATCTCGTCAGGGGAGATGACGAGACAGGGACGGGATTTTTTGATTTCGCTTCCAACCGTAGGATCCAGATTCACCAAGTAGACGGCGAAACGATTGACTACCATTCCCATTCTTCCTGATCCCAGGAAGTCTGGCCGGTCAGGTCAACATCAAGCAACTTATCGTCACCCTGTGCGGCCATGGCGCGAAACCTTTCCTCCCATCCTTGGCGAGGGCGTGACGTAGAACGAATGATGATCTCCCGATCCCGCGCCTCCACTTCCACCTCGCCCGAGAGCTGCGTCTGCTCCAACAATACTTTGGGGATCCGGATTCCCTGGGAGTTCCCAATCCGGACGATGCTTGCCTTCATGGCTATTTCCCCCGGTCTTGGCGGTGTTAGTGGCTACAATGTAATTACAATTGGCCTTGCTGTCAAGGGGGAAGTTTGTGGGTGGAAAATGGGTCTAACGCTCTGGCTAAGCTGGGGGGGGGCTCAGCGAGAATACGGCGAGCCGTCAGCTGCAAGCGGTAGTTAGACGCTTTAACACGAAAGTTCTTTAATATCCAGTAATTGTCGGGTGTGACGAACTGTCAATATAACTATGCGCTTCGACTCAATACGATAGACAATACGATGGCTCTGGAAAAAGATTTCCCGAACATCTGCGCGCTTTGCTTCCGGAACCCTGCGCCCCTGTTCGGGAAAATCCTTAAGTCGTTCCACCGCATCAAGAATCCCATCTATCCATTCACTGGCAGCATCAGGATTGTCTTGGGCGATATAATCTCCGTACTCCGATACTTTTTCCTGGCCCGGGAGGACCATGTAATTCTCATCTTTTAAACCGGGCCAGAAGGTCTGCTTTCACCTTAGAATGAGGGATCCCTTTCCCCGCCTTGATTTCGGCTTCCGCTTCCCGGATATCCTCGAGCAATTCTGCCTTTTCCACCAACGCTTCGTATGCTCCTACGTCGAGGAGAACAGCTGCGCCCCGTCCATGCTGGGTCAGGACCATCGGACGCTTCGTTTGCCGTACTTGGCTGACAAACGACGCAACATTTGATCGGAAATCCGAAAGAGAACGAATATCTTCCGTCGGGAGAATTTTCGGCATGGCACCCTCCATATATCGTACTCGATTACGTACAATATATCGTACTACATCCCGTTAGGGTTTGCAATAAAATCTTGAAAGTGCGTCTAACGCTCCGCTTCAGCTGCGGCGCAAGCGAATTGCGCCAAGGTTTCGCAGAGCCGGCGAAGCGGCCGTCAGCTGCAAGCCGTTGTTAGCTGGCGTTTGTGAACTTTCCTATGTCCTAATTCGCCTTCTTGAGTTTTTTTATCTCATCGCGTTCTTGAGTCGCTCGCCCCGTAAAGCTCTGGAGCGGAGTAACTTTCCAATTGAGGATGCCCCACGCAGGTATGCTGCGTAAGAGTCGATCAAGCTCTTCGTTGGACGTGGCCTCGGCGATGAACACAAACGACCGATCGCCAACCGGAAGACCACCGGCCACGATCTTCTTCTCCGCTTCAAGTTTCATAAGCGTGGCGAAAGTGGGAAGAAAACCCTTCTCCAAGACCTCGATTGCTTCCTGCGGTGACCCAAACCCGGGCCCTTCTGATCCAAAGACCAAGTATCTCATTGTGTACCTCCTTTGACTCCGTAGTTAGGTAAGACTTGTCTTTACCTTTCCTTACGACTCGTCCAGCTAACGCTCCGCTTCAGCTGCGGGCGCTCATGACTTACCGATGGCGAGCCGTCAGCTGCAAGCGGTAGTTGGGCGGCTTTTACAAAGCATCTTTCTTTTCTGGGTCAATACCACGGACCTTGGACATTGCCCGCACAAATTTCTGTCGGTTCCCACGCTTGGAGCGCTCCTCTAAATAATCACTGGTCATGAGCGCCGACATCTTCTCGGCCAGTGCAGTTGCAATGAACTGATTGATCGATATCTCCTCTTGTTTTGCGAGGTCCCGTACTTTCTTGTGGAGCGACTGCGGAAGCCGAAGACTGATCGTACTCATGATATTTCTCCTATCACTTTCAGAAACTCTTTCGGGGTTAACACCTGAATGCCGAATTTTTCGGCGCCAACAAAATCACGAAGGTTGTAGGTCACTATAAATTTTGCCGAAGCCTCAACTGCCAGCTCCAAAACAAGATCGTCCTTCGGGTCTTTCAGAACGGGTCGCCATAAATAGTGAATTTGACACCGATCTGCAATACTACAGATGTAATCCAAAATATCTTCGACATCGGGATGTGTGAGCCCGAACTCGCGCGTCAGGCGTTTCGCGGCGGCTTCGTATTCAAGGATCAACGGCACCGACACGCTGATCTCGAACTGCTTGCCACCCAATAACATGAAGAGACGATGGGACGCGCCACGGCGCGAGCGGAGAGCTGAAACGAAAACATTGGTGTCGATGACGATTCGTCTTTTCATACTGGTATCATATGCAATACCACTATTGGTGTCAACTTATGATTTCATGTCCGCCCAACGCTAATTCGGCGGAACGGCATAGATAATGTTTGAATTAGGGATTAGGCGGCAGTTGGGTAGTGCGGTATCTAAGGGAGAAAGAGTGTCGGAATATTGGAGGGCTTTTTGGTTTTGCGTGGTTGGAGGTGGGTGGCGTCGGGGGGGAGGAGCGATAGGCGGCTTGGGCGGGCGGGATAGTCCGAGTTGAGGACATGGGTATAAATCATGGTGGTGTTCACATCCTTGTGCCCCAGGAGTTCCTGGATGGTCCGGATATCGTACCCGCTTTCGAGCAGATGGGTCGCATTATGCCGGAAGGTGTGGCAGGAGACTCGTTTCGCGATCCCGGAGCGAATAACGGCTTCCCTGACGGCTTTCTGGAGTACCGTTTCGTATAGATGGTGGCGGTACAGGCGCCCGTTGGCGGCGTCCGTAAATTGCCGGTGAGCAGGGAACACCCATTGCCAGCTCCACTCCCGCTCCGCCCCTGGGTATTTCCATGCGATCGCTCCCGGAAGTTTACCATATCCCCCTCCGTGCCGGATATCTTCTTCATGCTGCGTCCGGACGTTTCCGAGATGTCGTTGCAGGTCGTCCAGTGACGCCGACGGCAGAACGGTGACGCGGTCCCGGTTCCCTTTCCCTCCGCGGACCGTGATCTGCCGCATTCCCGGATCGACATCCTTCACGCGCATCTGCAGACACTCCAGCAGGCGCAGGCCGGCGCCGTACAGGAGGACGGCGGCGAGCCGCTTCGGGCCGTGCAGATGCCCGAAGACCGAGCGGACCTCGGCCCGGGTGAGCACGACCGGGATCCGTTTCGGCCTCTTCGCCCGGACGACCTCGTCAAGCCAACCGACCCGGGTGTTCAGAACCTCCCGGTAGAGGAACAGCAGGCCCCCAAGCGCCTGGTTCTGCGTCGATGCGGAGACGTTCCTCTTGGTTGCCAGTGCGGACAGGAACGCTTCGATTTCCGTCTTGCCCATTTCGGATGGGTGCCTGGCGCCGTGGTATCGGAGATATCGGAGGATCCAGCCGAGGTAGGCCTCCTGCGTCCGGGGGCTGTAATGCCTCATCCGGAGTTCCGTGCGCACGTGGGCCGCCACCTCCGAATCGGCCCAGTCGGGTCCGTTGCGCCAGGTGACCCTGTCCATGCCCCCCCCTGCCATCGGGTTTCCCGTTCGGCTCGTATCGTAAGGGCCAAGCAAGGTCCATTCCCGATGGCGCTGGTTGCGCCGTAGATACCGCAGGGTGACGGGGTAGGAACGTCGGAGAACGGCGTGGGAAACCGGGACGCGGGAGTTCCCGCGCCCTTTCAGTGCCGGAGGATCCGGGAGAGGAACAGCTGGGCGCGATCGGACCGGGGGGTGCCGAAGAACTCCTCCGTCGTGGCGTCCTCGACGATGCGCCCTTCGTCCATGAAAATCACGCGGTGGGCCACGTTCCTCGCGAACCCCATCTCATGGGTCACCACCATCATGGTCATCCCTTCCCTGGCCAGGTCCTGCATGACGGCGAGGACCTCCCCGATCATCTCGGGGTCGAGGGCCGACGTCGGCTCGTCGAAGAGCATGCAGATCGGGTCCATCGCGAGGGCCCGTCCGATCGCCACCCGCTGCTGCTGCCCGCCGGAGAGCTCGCCGGGATTCTTCTGCTCGAAGTCCTTGAGTCCCACCCGCTCGAGGAGGGCTTG
>Ga0256868_10002088_pt1 | contig 10480 bp, 9 predicted proteins | sample RVTome_13_FD_187341 | JGI IMG/M metagenome (GOLD analysis project Ga0256868, IMG submission 187341) | Soil microbial communities from uranium-contaminated site in the Upper Colorado River Basin, Wyoming, United States - RVT92D227 HiSeq ... | reverse complement strand
CCAGGGCCCATCGCTCAGAGAGCCGCAGGCCCTTCGGGGGCATCATTTTGCTGTGGTCTTTGGGCTCATAAATTTGGCGGAGCTTTTCCAATTGTCCCAGCTTTTCTAGCCTTTCGTAGATCAGCCGCCAGCCGCATTCCATTTCCTGGTCCACCTCGCATTTTCCTTCTTTGGTGGTCCCCCCGCAAGCCCCGTTCAGCAAAAATTTTGAACAAGCCGTCAAGGGGCAGATGCCACCCGTCAAGTCCAGGACGCAGTCGCCACATTCCTGGCAACGTTCAGAGCCCTGCCACTCTCCGCGCATCCCCCCCAGCGGAAGGGTATTGCAAGCGGGGTGCGTTACTTTGTTACTCACGGCCGCCACCGCCTGAACCCCTACGCCACAGGTCATGGCCAGGATGGAATCCGCTGCCTTGACCTCTTTGGCCTTGCCGCGGAAGCGAGATTGCACCAGAGCCTTTTGGCAAAGAAAATCTACTACGCTAAACCCCGTGACTTTTTTCCCGGCCTTTTCCAAGGCTTCCTTCATCTCCAGTACCTGCGGTCTCCCTCCGGTACCACTGGCCTCGGCGCAACCATTACATCCCAGAATAAAAATGTTTTTTTCCCCGTCCAAAAAACGTAAAATCTCTTCCAATGGCTTTTGTTGCGAAAGTAACATGGGCTCTCCTCCTTTCCGGCCCTAATAAATGCGGAATCGCCCCAATTCATTTCCCTTGGGGGTGATCAGATGAACAGCGCAGGCGATGCAGGGATCGAAGGCGCGAACGATGCGGACGATCTCGAAGGGATTCGCCTCATCCTTCACTCGGGTCCCCGTTAACGCCTGTTCGATGGCCCCGGGGGTTCCGGAATCATCCCGGGGGGAAGCATTCCAAGTGGTTGGCACCACGCACTGATAGTTGGCTATCTTTTTCTCCTTGATTTCCATCCAATGGCCCAAGGCTCCTCGGGCAGCGTCAATGATCCCAACCCCCTGGGCTTCTTCGGGAAGTTCATAAGGGACGAATGTCGGCTCTCCGGGCTTTAACTGCAGCAGCCATTCCCCCATGGCATCGGCAACATATTTGGCAGCCAAGGCCCGAGCGGCATGTCGTCCCAGGACCGAAAAGAGAGCGGCAGGTGTGGCCTTAAAATGGGCCAACGTAGAATCGACCAGAGATTTTACCTTGGGATTCCCGCTCGCATAAGTGGTCACCATTTGGGCCAAGGGACCCACTTCGTATACCCGTCCTCCGTAGCGGGGCGCTTTCAGCCATGAATAGGCCCCACTTTTTTCATCCGCCGGAACTGTTTTTCCTGTGGAAGGGTGCAGCTTCGAAGTATTGCTTTCGTACCAGGAATGGCGGACTTCTTCCGTAATTTTGCTCAGATCCAGGGGTTGAAGTTTCAAGTCAGCGGAGATCGTTCCTTGTTGGAAAAGGCGTTGGCGCCGCGTATAATCGGGATTTTTCCCCTCAAGGTCGTAAGCCCCGTAAGCCAGAAGGTTTTCGCAACCGGCGCCGATTTGGAAGTAGTCGGAATAAACCCCGGCCACCGCCAGCACATCCGGAAGATAGACATTATCCACGAAGGATCGCAGTTCATTCAAACGCCAGAGAATGGAAGCGATCTTATCCACGGTGGGAACTTCAGCCATTCCTCCGGGAACAATGGACGCCGTATGGGGGATCCTCCCGGTGAGCATGGCTACGGCTTCATGTCCTTTGCGGCGGATTTCCAGAGCTTTTACGTAATGGCTAACAGCAGCTCGATCCACATCGTCCGGCAGCCGATAATCCCCTTCATACCGCGGGACAAAAGGTCCCAATTCCCCCCGGCCAATAAAAGCCTTAATGGAATTTAAATCCGCATCGCTCCCCTCATATTTAGCCACTTTGGTTACATCCACGTAATCTAAGGCCGCTAAGTGGTAAAAATGGAGGATATGATCCTGAACCACATGCAGCCCCGCCGCCAGGTTTCTCATAATGCGACCGTTGTCCGGAATCTTGTCCGCCAGCCCGAAGGCACTGTCCAAATTAAAGGTGGAGGCCATGGCATGACAGACGTTACACACGCCGCAAATACGCTGGGTGATGATTTGCGCATCCCGGGGATCTCGGCCTCGCAGGATGATCTCAAAACCCCGGAAAAGCATGCCAGAGCTGCGGGCTTCCTTTATGATTCCGTTCTCCACCAGACATTCGATCTTCAGATGCCCTTCAATCCGGGTAATGGGGTCGATAACAATTTTTCCCATGTCGCTTCTCCTTATAATTTATTGGGGGCAGTTTCGATCTCGATGGTCTTCACATAGAGAGGAGAGACGAGATCCGGAAATTCGGGTTGCGTACATCCATGGCATCCTCCACCAGATCCCACGCACCAGTTCACCCCCGTATTCCAGAGACGCGTAGGACAATCGGCGTAGGTAATCGGCCCTTTACATCCCAGTTCGTAAAGGCAACCTGGATCGCCGTGCTTTTTGGCAAATTTCCCCTCGTCAAAGTAAGCACGCCGCTGGCAATTTTCATGGATGAGCTTGCCGTAAAAGGTTAAGGGGCGGCCGAAATCGTCCAACTGATCGGCAGAAGGAAGTCCGCTGAGAAGGAGGCTGGCCACCGTCCCCACGAACCAGTCTGGGTGGGGAGGACATCCCGCAACGTTGATTACGGGGGTCTTGATCCCTTTACTTTCCAGCAGCTCTTTTAATCCCTGGCAACCCGTCGGGTTCGGGGCCGCGGCCGGGATTCCCCCAAAAGTTGCGCACGTGCCTACGGCCATCACGGCCAGGGCATCTCGGCTAAATTCAATCACCCGCTCCACCATGGAGACCGGTTGGTGGTTTCTCTCTCCGATGGAACCATAAACCCCATTCTTGGCAGTGGGAATGGACCCATCAACGATCAACAGGTATCCCCCTTTTACTTTTCTCACCGTTTCCTCAGCGATGGCTATCGCCAAGTCTCCAGCTCCGGCCATGACCGTGGCATTGAAGCGCAGGTTAACGTGCTTTCCGGGAATTACCTCATCGATCAGTACGTTCTTGATGGTCGGACTTACAGAGTTCAGGATGGAGATCAAACAACCCGTGCAGGTGGCACATTGCAACCAAATGACCGGGTATTCTATCGTCTTCGAGTCCAACGTCCCCTCCTTTCTATGCTCTCGGCAACCTAATGGGATGGCTTCGTGTCTATAAAGACCTTTTACGATATCATCAAATTGACTGGCAATGCGACCAATTTATCCTAACCCTTGGCCTGCCCTGTTTACTATGAGATGTATCATCCTTTTCATTTTTTAATCTCGGCGGCTACTTTGGCTGCTTTTATCGTGTTCAGCATTAGCATGGTAATCGTCATCGGGCCCACTCCCCCGGGCACGGGGGTAATGGCACTTGCTTTTTCTTTCACCGCTTCGAAGTCGACGTCCCCGCAGAGGATGGCTTTCCCTTCTTTGGTCATCCCTACACGGTTTACGCCGACGTCGATGACCACAGCTCCTTCTTTCACCATGTCGGCAGTCACGGCCTTGGGCTTACCCGCAGCCACGATCAGAATGTCCGCACGCCGGGTGTGCAAAGAAATATCCTTCGTCCCGGTGTGGCAGATGGTCACAGTGGCGTTAGCGCCCTTTTGTTTCTGGAGCAGCATGTTGGCAATGGGCTTGCCCACGATGTTCGACCTTCCTAAAACCACAACCTCCGCCCCATCGATCTTCACCCCGGTGCGGATGAGTAACTGTTGAATCCCCGAGGGAGTACAGGGCAGGTAATCGGCTTCCCCGATCATTAATTTCCCCACGTTCACGGGATGGAAGGCGTCCACATCTTTCTTGGGATCAATGGCGTAAAGGACTTTCGTCTCATTGATGTGCTTGGGCAGGGGCAGCTGGACCAGGATTCCGTGAATTTTGGGGTCCCGGTTGTAGCGATCAATCAAGGCTAAGAGTTTTTCTTCGGTAACATCTGCAGGCTGATTATCCTGAATAGAATAGAATCCCAGCTCTTTGGCCGTTTTTTGCTTGCCGGTCACATAGCTCACCGAAGCCGGGTTTTCTCCGATTAGAATCGTCACTAATCCGGGAACGACGTTGTTTTTTTCCTTCAGCAGGGCAACTTCTTTGGCCAACTCTTCCCGAATCTGTTTGGCCACCTCCGTTCCGCTGATAATTTTCGCGCCCATCTTTTCCTCCTTCATTTCTTTGCCACAGAGTTCACAGAGGTCACAGAGAAAATTTCATTCGTGGAATAAAAGCAGGATTGAAAGCTTTATTTTTTGCTTTTTTATTTCTCTCGATGTTCTCTGTATCCTCTGTGGCGGAATAATCTTTAAAACAAGCCCTTCACCTTTCCGGTCTTTACGTCCACGTCGATCCTCCGGAATGCCGGATCGGAACTGGTTCCGGGCATCAGGCTGATGGTTCCGGAACAGGGGCAAAGGAATTTCGCCCCCGAAAAAACCAATATATCCCGGATGGGTAAATTCCAGCCCTTGGGCACCCCTTTGAGGGCTGGATCATGGGAAAGGCTCAGGTGCGTCTTCACCATCATGGTGGCAAAATCCTTGAATTTGGGGTCCGCCTCATATTTTTTGGCCTTGGCTTCGGCATCCGGTAACCAGGAAACACCATTGGCTCCATACACTTTCTTGGCTATGGTCTCTACCCTTTGCCGTAAAGGCATTTCTAATGGATAGAGGAACTTGAAATCCACTTTGTCATTGCAGGCATCAATGACCGCATCCGCTAATTCCAGGGCTCCATCTCCACCATTTGCCCAGTGGGATGAGACGGCCACGCGGGCTCCGGCTTGTTCAGCCGCTTTCCGCAAAACGGCAATCTCATCTTTGGTATCGGTGTGGAAGGAATTGATGCAAACCACCGGGTTAATTCCAGCCTGTTTGACGATGCCGATATGATGGATCAGGTTGGCGACTCCCTTTTCCAGAAGGGGAATATTCTCCTTGGTGTAGGAAGGATCGAGAGGGAGGCCGGCAACCACTTTGGGTCCGCCGCCATGCATTTTTAAAGCCCGAACCGTGGAGGTAATCACGGCCACATTGGGGATGAGTCCGCTGTTGCGGCATTTCACATTCCAGAATTTTTCAAACCCGATATCCGCTCCAAAACCGCTCTCGGTCACATGGTAATCAAACATTTTCAGCCCGATCCGGTCACCGATGATGGAAGATTGGCCCACGGCAATGTTGGCGAATGGGCCAGCGTGAACCATGACCGGTTGCCCTTCCACGGTCTGCATCAGGGTGGGGTTGATGTTGGAAACCATCCAGGCACACATGGCACCGGCAACTTCCAGGTCGCTGGTGGTTACCGGGTTTCCTTTTTTGTCATAAGCCACGGTGATCTTGCCTAACCTTTCCCGGAGGTCAGCCAGATCCCGGACTATGGAAAGGATGGCCATGAGCTCGGAACCGACGGCAATGCCGAATTTGGAGGGCATCATGAACCCATCCATCTTCCCGCCGATGCCCATGATAATATTCCGCAAACCCTGGGCGCAGAAATCTATGATCCAGCCCATTTCCACGTTCTTGGGGTCAATGTCTAAACGTTTCAGCCCGCGTTTGGCCAATTGCTCGTCCGTGTAATTGGCCTCGTGCTGCATCCGGGCATTGAGGGCCACCATGGCCAAATTATGGGCATTCATGATGGCGTTGATGTCGCCGGTAAGTCCCATGGAAAATTCGGTCAAGGGAATGGCTTGGGCGTTTCCGCCCCCGGCCGCGCTCCCTTTGATATTCATAGTAGGGCCACCCGAAGGCTGGCGGATGCATCCCCCAACATTTTTCCCTCTTTTCCCCAATCCTTCGATTAGGCCCATGCTGGTGGTGGTCTTTCCTTCACCGAGTGGCGTCGGCGTAATGGCGGTTACATCGATGTACTTCCCATCGGGCTTGTTTTGCAGACGGTTGATGATCTTCATGAAATCAAGTCTTCCCAACCTCCCATAAGGGATAATTTCATCTTTTGCCAATCCTAACTCTTTCTGGAAATCCCCTATGGACTTCAAATGCTCTTCGGCCGCTTCGGAAATCTGCCAGTCAGCCATTTTAACTGCATCGTAAGCCATGCCTTAACCCTCCTTTTTTATTTTTTATCGTTTCTGCTTTCTGAAAACTTTTTTCCCAGCAACAAGACACAACCTTCCTCCGCCCGCAATCAAGATTGCGCCGAAAAATTGTCAGGAGAACTATCCCTTGAAGTCTCTGACCACCTCCCTCCTAAAAACCCTTCTCTTCTCATTTCCCCATCGTATTCCAGGGAATTCCTTGTTAAATTGATCCTTTTAAGAATGGGGTAAGGAAATATTGGGAGGAGAGTAATGGGTGTTAAACAAGAGAATGGAGCCTTGAGACAGCTATTCTCTTTTTTGCCCCAAAAAGAATACCCAAATACCAAAGAGAGCGATAAACCTTCCTTTCTAACCAGGGTTACGAACCGAAAAAATCTTTAACCCACGGCCTGAAAAGAATCGACCTCTTTTAAACTATTAAAATTGAATGAATCAATAATTAAGGGGCAACCAATTACTTCTCTTCGGGCTGAAAAAGCACTGAAAAAATGCTTGATTTCAAGCCCAAACCAAAAATGAATGATTATTCGTTCATTCGTTTATCATATGTGCAATATCTTGTCAAGACTTTTCCAGATATTTTTTTAAATTTAATAGGACGCAGATTTACGCAGATAACCGCAGAAACAAAAAAGACGCTATGCGCATAGCGCTAAGCGACTTTCTGTATACATCCGTGTCTCAAAAGGAATTTCCTATACAATTAAATTACAAATAAATTTTTACCTCTTGCCAATAAAAAAGTCCTGTGCCAGGATACAAAAGATGTAAATACATAAGATTATGCCATATTTTTCAGGGTCAGCATATGAAAAAAATTAAAATAGCCGGAATCAGGCAGGTTTCTGATCTATCTCTGGTAGAAGTTCTCTCTTTACCCTTACGCACTTACAGGCCGGCAAAGATTCTGAGTCCTTTGTCCGAAAATGGTATAAATTTAGAATTCATCGTGGGCCACGGCAAAAATGATGAAACTATGGACCTCATCTTCGGGGTTAAGCAAAATCAAATTGCCGCCGCTCTCGGTTTGCTCCAGGGATGGAAGGAAAAATTCGGAACAGAAGAGATTCGTTCCCGGGATGGGGTGGGGATGATTTCTCTTTTCCCCCATGGAAGCCGGGTCGCGGTAATCGGGAATTTTTTCTCTGCTTTTCAAGATGCCGGGATCAAACTTTTCACCGTCAGCTTTTCCCTTTCGGCAATTTCCGGCCTTATGGACGAGCGTTTTATCCCCGATGCCCTTAAGGCTCTCAGCGAATATTTCGAGCTCCCCGGATAATTTTTAATTTTCGATATGGCCAAGATCAAAATTCATAACCTTTTCTCTATTCCCGACCAGGCTTTTCTTACCATCCGGGTGGAAGAAAAAAAGGTAGAATTTCTGCCACCCATCCTCTATGCCCTTCGCGAAGAAGGAATTTCCATTCCTTTCATCGTGCAGTCCATCGACCGCAATGGAAATTTCATCCTTTCTCTGGCCACCTCCCAAAAGGACTTGGATTGGGTGAGGGCTGCTTTTCAGGAGGGACTTGACCTGCCCCAGTCGAAGGCAATCGAGGTCAAAAAGAGGGCTGTTTTAATTACTTTATATGGGCCTCATTTCGGCGAAATCCCAGGGATCGCCAGCCGCATTTTCTCTGCCCTGGCCGGCGAAGGAGTCGAAATTCTTGCCCTGAGTGCTTCTTTGAACTCGGCCCTGCTGGTCGTCCTGCTGGAATCTTTGACCCATTCGCTCCGTGCTTTGAACCGCATATTCGAAATTCCCCCGAAATGATGAAAACGCAATGCGCATGGCGCTAAGCGCTTAGCGGCCATGGGCGGGCTCTACGGCGAAGGATCTGGCGAAAGGACCTCAGGCCATGGTCTCAGCCAATAAGGAGCGGGTATGGTCAAGGCGGGCAGCAATCAAACTGGAGAGCTTCTGAAAGAACAGCAAACCAAAAGAAGGATGCCGTTTTAAAAGAAATTCCATATCTTTTCCTTGGATCGCCAGGGCGCGCGCGTTCTCCAGTGCTTTGGCTGTAGCCGTGTATTTTTGGGGAGGCACGAGAGCCGACCACCCGAAGAGGCTGCCCTTTTTCTTGACAATTTCGATTACGATTTCCCCCGCAGATCGCCGGATAGAAAGAGTGACCGTTCCTTCCAAAAGGATGAAAAGGCGGCGGGCCCGGCTATTTTCTTTCAGGATCATCGACCCTTTGCTGAAGGAAATCTCCTGGAAGAACTTGGCCATTTCTTTTAAGACTTTATCGGGCACCTTCCGAAAATAAGGACAGCTTACCAAATCTTTTTTAAGTCTCGAGGCTTTGGTCGTGGGCATCGATTTCATGCTCCCCCCTTTGCTGAAGGTTCCAGGGGTAAATAAACCCGGAACTTGGAACCATTTCCCGGCTGACTCTCCACCTCCACTGTACCCAGATGCGCTTCCACAATTCTTTTAACAATCGGAAGTCCCAAGCCGGTGCCCGTGATTTTACGGGTTTGCGCGTTTTTTACTCGGTAAAATTTATCAAAAATACGGGGGAGGTCTTCAGAGGATATTCCCATCCCATTATCCGCAACCTCCGCACAGAGATGGCTTCCTTGGACGCGGACAAAAAGCTCGACGGACCCTCTTTCCGGGGTATATTTAATCCCGTTACTTACCAAATTAATAAAAACTTCCTCCATGTTGCCCCTGTCCATCATGACCTGGGGCAGGATTTCGGGCAGAGAAAGGGTTAGAGCAATGTTCTTGGCCGCGGCTTGCGGTTTTAAAAGTTCCACGACCTTCTCCAACACCTCGGTGATCTGTACAGGTTCTTTATGCTGGACCACGAACCCGGCTTCGATCTTGGAAAGATCCAGAAGATCGTTGATCAAGGCCAACAAAGCGTGCGTCCGCTCCTTGGCTCTTCCCAGCATCTCTTGCTGGCGGTTATTGACTTCTCCCAGGATCCCGGCCAGGATCACGGAGAGCTGCTGTTCCACCGAAGAGAGCGGAGCACGCAATTCATGCGAGACCATGGCCACGAAATCCGACTTCATCCGGTCAATGGCTTTCAGCATGCTGATGTCCCTGAGAACCGTCACTGAACCTAAGGTCTCCCCCTCCTCGCTGCGCACCGGAGCGATATGGGCCATGAGGGTTAAATCCCCCACGACCACTTCCTGCGAGACCGTACTCCCCTCCGTGGTTTCCCTGATCCTTCTTACGAATCCCCGCCAACAATCATTCTCGAGGCCGTCATCAAGTGCATGTCCCAAAGGGGGCGATATCTCCATTTTGAGCATCCGCACCAAGGCGGGATTGTGCAGGACCACACGGCCTTCATGGTCTGTGACCAATACCCCGTCCGCCATACAGTGGATGATGGTTTTGATCTTGCTCTTTTCACCAGCGATTTCTCGCAGCCCTTTCGCCCGCTCCTGGCGCAGCAAGTCTGCTTCCCGTTGCAGGGCTTTTTTCTCCAGGGCTCGGCGGACGACGATGCGCAACTGGTCGGGGAGGAAGGGTTTGGAGACAAAATCATAGGCTCCGGCTTTCATCGCTTCCACAGCAGATTCTACGGTGGCGTACCCGGTAATGATGACCACCAGAAGTTCCGGGCGCAAATCCCTTACCCGTTGCAGAACCTCCATCCCGCTCAGTCCGGGCATTTTCAAATCCAGCAAGAGAAGATCGAAGGGTTCTTCCTGCAGCAGGCGTAACCCATCCTCGCCGGAGTTGGCCGTCTGTACGGCCCAGCCTTCTTTGCCGAGGATTCTGGTGCATCCATCCCGAATGATCTTTTCGTCGTCCACTACCAAGATACTGACCATAGAAATTTTAAACGCTATGCGCATAGCGCTAAGCGCTTAGCGTTTCCCTCGTTCTCTGCGGTGAAGATAAAATTATGGTGCCTCAGCCGGCAATCAGGCTTTCCACTCTGCGCACTAATTCGGCCGGCTCCACGGGTTTATCGATGTAATCATCGGCTTCGGTGCGCAATCCCATGTCGATGGTATAGAGTGTATGCGGTAGAGCCTGCATCACCGCCGTCAGAAGAAGGATGGGAATGGCTCTGCATTTCGGATCTTTTTTTAATTCCGAGCATACCGCATAGCCATCCGGCGGAGGCATCATCACGTCTAAGATGATTACATCGGGTTTTTCCCCGCGGGCCTTCTCCAATCCCTCCTTCCCGTCATAAGCCACAATCACCTCAAAGGGTTTCGTTTCTAAGATGGCTTTGGTCGCCTCCACGAAATCAGGATCATCGTCAACCAAGAGTACTTTAACCTGCGCGGCCATACTTTTCTCCTTTCTCTGTCCTGGGTGTCATCCCCCGGCGGTCCTTTCTTAGGGGCCTTGTAGCTGTATACCCGCTACCTGCAATATTTCCGGCACTACTTCCTCCCTGCCGATGGCCATGATGTGCA
>Ga0256868_10002084_pt1 | contig 10508 bp, 6 predicted proteins | sample RVTome_13_FD_187341 | JGI IMG/M metagenome (GOLD analysis project Ga0256868, IMG submission 187341) | Soil microbial communities from uranium-contaminated site in the Upper Colorado River Basin, Wyoming, United States - RVT92D227 HiSeq ... | reverse complement strand
CGGCACCCTCCTTCATGCATTTTTTCAAACCATCTAAACTTAAATAATGTAGAGATCTTGCATTAATAAACTTCTGAATTTCCTTGATCTTATGGGACGAGGCGATCAGCTCTGATCTTTTTGGCGTATCAATGCCGAAAAAACAGGGATGGGTGATGGGTGGGGAGCTGATCCTGACATGAATTTCTTTGGCGCCGGCATTCCGAAACATCTTATTAATTTTTCGGCTGGTGGTGGCCCGGACGATGGAATCATCCACGGTGACAATCCTCTTGCTTTTTAACAATTCTCTGACCGGGTTCAATTTGATTTTAACACCGAAGTGCCTAATTCGTTTTTCGGGTTCGATGAACGTCCGTCCTATATAATGGTTTCTTATCATTCCAAGCTCCAAGGGTATTTTCGATTCAGCCGCATAGCCCAATGTGGCCGGGAATCCAGAATCCGGGATAGGAATGACCATATCTACCTCTGCTGGCGATTCCTTGGCAAGTTGGACTCCTAACGATTTTCTGACCTCATAAACATTTCTTTTAAAAATGAAACTGTCCGGACGGGCGAAGTAGATAAACTCAAAGATGCACTGATGATGTGGTTTGTGCGGGAAAGGCTTAAAAGATTTAATTCCTTCTTCGTTGATAAGGAGAACTTCGCCTGGTTCGATCTCCCTAACAAATGTGGCACCGATAAGGTCAAAAGCGCAGGTCTCAGAGGCAACCACGGGTGCATCCTTAAGCTGACCGAGAATCAAAGGCCTGAAACCAAAAGGATCCCTGGCTGCGACCATTTCTTTTTCCGTAAGAATGAGTAAGGAGTAGGCTCCTTCAACCTGTTTAAGGGCATGAACCGCTCGCTCCACAAAGGTTTTTTCTTTGGAACGAGCAATAAGGTGAACGATGACTTCGGTATCCATGTTCGACTGGAAAATGGATCCCCTTGATTCGAGTTCGCTTCGGATGAAAAAAGCATTGGACAAATTTCCATTGTGGGCGATGGCGAGGCCACCCTTATAGTAATCCACCATAAAAGGCTGCGCATTTTTGAGCTCGCTCGATCCAGCAGTGGAATATCGGACATGACCGATGGCGCTTTTTCCAGAGAGCCTCTTCAGAATCTCCTTGGTGAAGACTTCGGAGACCAGTCCCATCTGACGATATTGATGGAGTCGACTGCTGTCTGAGGAGACAATTCCCGCACTCTCCTGACCACGATGCTGAAGGGCATAAAGGCCTAAATAGGCGAGATTGGATGCTTCAAGATGATTATAAATCCCAAAGATACCGCACATAGGTTTCTCTCCTTAAGAGGGTTCTAGGATTCGATGGTTCATGATTCGAATGTGGAAAGTGGAAGGTGGAATGTGGATTCACCACTTTCTACTCTCCACTATCCACTCTCGGGCGCTGGACCCTTGAATCCTTCCAAGTCTTAGTCTTCATACCCCTTCGGGTGATTTCTATGCCAATGATAAGCGGTTTTAACAATTGTTTCCAAATCGGGGTATCTGGGAATCCATCCCAGCTCTTCTTTAATCTTTTCTGAACTGGCCACCAGCCGGGCAGGGTCTCCTGGTCTCCTTGGCGATTCCACGGCAACAACCTTTCTTCCAGTCACCTTTTTGACTGTCTCGATCACTTCTCTCACTGAATATCCATTCCCATTTCCCAGATTATAAACCCCAGACATTTCTCCTTGTTCTAATTTCCTAAGGGCTAAAATATGTGCCTGGGCAAGATCGCTGACATGGATATAGTCACGAATGCAAGTTCCATCGGGAGTATTATAATCTGAGCCAAAAACAGGGACGGAGGTTCCTTCCAAACCTGCCTTAATCACTATTGGGATCAAATGGGTTTCTGGAGAGTGATCCTCTCCAAGCTCACCTTCTGGATCGGCTCCTGCTGCATTGAAGTATCTGAGGGAGATGAAATTTAATTTACCTTCATCATGAAAGGTCTGTAGCACCTTTTCGATGATCCATTTGGTTTCACCATAAGGGTTTGTCGGAGCACAAGGATGTTCTTCGGAAATAGGGATTTCTTTGGGTTCACCATAGACCGCAGCAGAGGAAGAAAAGACAATTTTTCTCACATTAAATTCTTCCATCATTTCAATTAGTTTCATGCTATTCTTCACGTTATTGTTGAAATATTTTTCCGGTTTCTGGACGGATTCTCCAACCAAACAATCTGCTGCAAAATGCATGACAGCAACAATTGGGTAGGACTGAAATGTCTCTTTCAGCTTCTTTTGATCAGATAAGTCCCCTTCTATGAAGAGGGTGCTCTTAGTGACTTTTGGGTGGCCTGTTTGAAGATTATCAAAGACAATAGGCTTGTGGTTTTGGCGGAGAAGGTCCTTAACCACATGACTTCCAATATATCCTGCCCCACCTGTGACAAGAATTGCTGACATCTAATCATTTTATAAGGGATTTCGGCTTGATTTGTCAATGCAACAAAGTGAGCCTTTGGACTCCCCGGTCTTCCTTAATGACCCAGATTTGAATAACTTTTCAATGTATTTCGTATCTGTGTAATCTGCTTTAATCAGTGTGTAATCAGAGATTTCCTTATTTCTTTAGGAATCTCATATTTCTTTCAAGCGGACGTTTGCAGGTGATTTTTCGACGGTTTCCGAAATATCTTTGAAATACCTTGAAATCTTCTCCGCTTCGTCGGATTGATAATCAGGGATCTTGGTGGTTCCGTATTTCTCATACTCATCCAGAGCCAATTTGACTGTAATATTCTCAATTGTCCTTCCGGGTTGAAAGGCGACCTCGCCCTTGATTCCCTTTGTTGTCTCAACCACCAGACCCACATCGCTTAATTCAAGGAGGAACTGCCGTACAAGGCGGACGGGGATCTGCAAAGCATGGGCAATCTGATGAACACTCAAGGGCTTTTCTCCCAGAGAAAACTTTTTGGTGAGGAGGTGAAAGATTCTGAGCATGAGAATTTTTTTCGATGAGACGCTCATCCTGGAATAGTCCGGGTGAAAGCCGAATGTTTCGTAATGTTCATTGGCATTCGCAATTTCTGCGCCGAAAAGAACGATCATCCAGCTCATTTGAAGCATACCCAAGAAAAGAGGCAGGGCCGCAAAGCTCCCGTAAATGGCCCCATAACTTGCTACCCCAATCTGGAATTTAATGTATATCCATTGAACAACTTGGGCAATCGTCCCGGCAGCGACACCTCCCAAAATGGCTGACCTGACCGGAATTTTGGTGTTTGGCATGATCAGATAGAGCATCGTGAAGAGAACCCAAATGGATGCATAAGGTAATAGATTCAGCAGGAGAAAAATAACCTTGCTGAAAACTCCCAGGAGGGCGATTTTATTGACGATCACTTTCATTTGACTTGCCACAAGAACGGTCGCACTGCTGGCGATGATAAGAAGAACAGGGCCAAGAACCATCATTGCCATATAATCGCTAAATTTTCTTATCAGTGTCCTTGCTTTCTTTATTTCCCAAATTTCGTCAAGAGACTCTTCGATTTTTCCCATGATGGATATGACCGTCCAGAGCAGCAATACGATTCCGACACCGGCAATTAAGCCGCCCTTCGCCTGATCGAGAAGGTTATGGGAGAAGGAAATGATCTGAGTGGTGATATCCGCTTGCCAATTTGCCTTTTCTGCCATTTGGAGAATCTGTTTTTCGATGAGTTTTTCAAGACCGAAACCTTTAGCCATCGCAAAGGCTACGGCCACAACAGGAACCAAATTGAGTAGAGAGTAATAGGTCAAAACCGAAGCGGTCTTCTGACAATGATCTCTCATAAATCCTCTTGATGCCAAGAGAATAATGCGCAGATATCTCATGAAGAAAGCTTCTATGGGTGGGAGGTCCTTTAATCGGGTTTCCCAAATGCCGGTTTTAAAGAAGGTGAGGATGCGTGACACCATATGTGTTCCCCCGTTCTATTTTGGCAGGCTGCCAAAAAGCCCCGCAAGCTGTCAGCCCTGCCTTCAGCCTGCCTTCAGCTCAGAGGTACAGCTCGGACAGCGCGTCGCCTGAATTGGGATTTTTGAAAAACAGTATATGCATTCTTTCGTGGTTGGCACAGGGGGGGCTTCCAACTGACGTCTCAGCCGATTGACCGCCCGAACAAGAAGAAACACGGCAAAGGCAACGATGAGGAAACTGATGATGGTGTTGATGAAGATGCCATAATTCATTGTCACCGCGCCAGCCGCTTTTGCCGCAGCCACAGAGGCATACGGCCCTGCCACCTTGCCTTCTTTCAGCACCGCAAAGAAATTGGAGAAATCGATATTCCCGAGAAGCAGGCCGATAGGTGGCATGATCACATCTTGGACAAGCGAGTTGACGATGGTGCCAAAGGCCGCACCAATAATGATTCCAACCGCCATGTCCACTACATTCCCGCGCACTGCAAATTCCTTAAATTCCTTTAACATGGATGTCTCCTCCTTTTCGCAGTATGAATTACCTGCCAGTTACAAAAAATATGCTTCCGGAAACGGGCGGGGGTACTGGGCGGCCAGGCCGGGAAGCTGCCGCAGAACGCGACGGGTTTTTTCCAAGAACTTTGCAGCGGCACCTTTGAGAGCTGCCTGCAAGCGTTTCCAAATGAACATAGGACTTTACCGAAAGTGACATCCTCTGTAACCCCTAATTTCCAAAAAATCCGCAATTGCAAAGTTTTGAAAGTACCCTTGCCCGTTTTCGGTAATGCAATATCTGGGCTGATACACCAGTTCCCGATTATTTGAGCTTAAAATCAACACGACTGTCCTTGAGCTTTTCCTTCTTTTCGGGCGCAAGGGATTTTGGCTCAAGGATAAAGACCCGTTCTGGTTCCACCTGGCCGGACTTTAAGATGGCATCTTTAACCTTCATCGCTCGTTGAGCGGCCAGGGTTCTCAGATCACCCTCCTTGATCTCGATATGGGTCAGCATCAATTTTTCCATTTCCGGATCAGGCAAGTCCTTCGCAATTCCAAGAAAATTTCTTGGTTTGGGAAATTTTTCCTCCTTATACGCCATCTTTAAGTATTTCCCGTATTCGGCAGGTTCAATTTTCACATCGTCCACTGGGATGGCGGGTTCTCCTTTCTTCACCATCTCTTTTAATTTCTGGGCCTTCAGCTTTTTATTGAACAGGTATTGTTTTAATCCCTCTCTATCTTTCTCCATATCCACATGACCTTCAAGATCCATTTTGAGGGAAGGTCTCTCATGGAGCGCTTTTACAATGGTTTTAATTTTCTTGGTATTCGGTTCGGTAAGGGTGGTGATGCCATAATCAAATTCTACGAAACTCAGTTCTTCTCCACCCCCGAACACAGCTCCAAGAAGTGAAAAAGGCGATGTGGCAGCTTTCGCAATCAGATTGATGAGTATCTTTAAGATAATACCCCAAATGCTAAACTTGGGGTCATCCAGGCTGCCTGTCACAGGGATATCTAATTTGATTTCTCCTGCTCGGTCTTTGAGAAGGGAGATGGCAAGTTTGACCGGCAACTTTGTGGCATTAGGACTTTCTACCTTATCTCCCAAGGTGAACTGATTCAACAGGATGCTATTCTGAGAATCGAGTTTTTTCTTAACGATAAGATATTTTAAATCGAAGGAGAGTTTCCCCTTCTCAATAGTATACCCTACGTATTTCCCGGAATAGGGGGTCATTGGGCTGAGTTCTATATCTTTAAACCTAACTTTTAGGTCTACGTACAAATCCTCTTTTAAAGGATTGATCTTCCCGGTAATCTCGAGAGGGGCATAATCATCGAGTTTCCCACGCAGTTCCAAATCTGCCAGAGTGGTTTCTTCGGAGGAAAGCCCTGATATTCTTCCTCCTATCTCAGCCAGTTTTACCGAATAATCTGGTCTGAGGGATCTGTCGGTGAAGTCGATTCTTCCTCCTTGTAAAGTGATCGTTCCTATTTTGATATTATTTGAAGATTCTTTTGGCGAAAGGGGTGCCTTCTCCTGGGGGGTAGTTTTCTCCTGGGTTGCAGGAGGGGGTGGAGTTTCTGTTTTTGGTTCACCCTTTTCAAGGATTTCTTGAAGGTTAAGGGTCCCACCAGCGTTCATGATCACGCGGGAATAGAAATTCGTCAGCGAGATTCCTTTGATATCCGTCAAGAGAGGGTTGGTTCCCACGTTGAGACCATTGAAAGAAAGAGATTCCCATTTCAGGAAATCCTCGGCATTGGCCTTATCAATCGAAGAAAAATTGGATAATGCCGCATTCCCTCTGTAGTTGATTTTAAGCTCCTGATTACCCGTGCTCCCCAACGAAAGGTTGCCTGTTGTCGAGAAGGCCCCACTTGTAACGGTGATCTTTACTTTATCAGCAAAATAGGATTGGAATGCGTCGATCTCAATCCCTTTCAGGTCCATTTTCAATTCTGCTGAGATAGGATCGATGCCGATCGATCCAGTGGTAGAGATCGTTCCTTTTTTGTTCAAAAGTAGAGAAAGCGAAAGTTTGCCTTTACTGTTTTTAGCCGTTGAGATCTTTTCTACTCTCAGGTCGAGGTTTTTTACAGTCGTGATGACAGGTTCAGAAGGTGTGAGGTCAGAAAAAGATATTTTTCCACCTGTCAGTTGTATCTCATCGATGTCTAAAGAAAAAGGTGTTGAATCCTCCACTTTTTTAGGGGCAGGTTTTTTCTCCCCCGTTTCCGGGAAAAGCGTCTGGATATTCAGCGTCCCTTTCCCATCGCGCTGTATTTCCAACCCAGGCGATTGAATCGAGAGTTTGGATAAGTGAATGAATTTTTCTATCGGTCTTGATGGGGCAATGGAAATACTCAAAAGGGGCAGCCTAAATAAAGGCTTATTCTGTTGATCGTTGACGACAATATTTTTCAGTGAGACATTTCCCGTGACAGTGAGAGAAGGCTTTTCACCCTTAGGTTGAACAAAAGAAATCTGTGTTTGTGTATCCAGGTATGCCGAGGCAATCTTAAAATTCATTTTCATCGGAACATAGGCAAGGTAATAAGGAATATTCAGGTCATTAATATTAATATCGAAAGTGGTTTCACGGGATTCCGTAAATGGTTTTGTCTTTCCTTGGATAGTGTAGGGAGTTCCGTTAATGTTGGCTGAAAAGGAGGGTTGGACGTATGTTTCGACATAGTAAGGGATGTTTGAGAGAAATGGGACGCCAATATTCAATTCTCTGATTGTATGCTTTTTCTGTTTGGATTCGTCCAGGAAATCCACGCTCCCATTCTCTATTTTAATATTATTCAAAGAAAAATTAAGAGGTTTAGACTTTTCCTTTTCTGGAGGCTTGATCTCCTTTTTTTCTATGAGATCAGAGAAATTATAGGACCCATCCGGATGTTGAGTAATTTTTATAAAGGGTTGCTTTAACCTTATTTCACTGAGAATAAGAGCCCTTTTGAGCGCAGAGAGGCTCTGGAGATTGACGAAGATCTCCTCAAAAGACACAAAGGTTTCAGAGCGATCCTTGTCTTTTATTGTTAAGCCTCTCACCGCTATCGAAAGGGCGTAAGGATTGAGCTTGATCTGATTGATGGTCACCTCACGGTGCAGATTTTCAGAAAGTTTCTTTGCCAAAATAAATTTTAAGATCGGAGGCAGTCCAAAAAAGCCGAGAAGGGTAAAAGCGGCAAAGAAGATGATGAGTCCGATAAAGATTTTCTTCAGATGGGACCTTAGCTTCTTTTCATACATTTCCAAAATTTTTTTGAACATAGGGCTTCCCCCGTTAAAGGTTAATGATAAATATGGTTTTTACCAGTATTCTACTAAATAAGATAGGACAATCAACAAGATTTTATTGCTTCACCTCTACCATCCCAAATTCCTCTCTCAGGGATCTTAATGCCTCTTCTCTATTTTTAATCTCGCCCTCCACCTGCTTCTGGCAGATGAAGTTCAGTATTTGTCCTACTCTCGGTCCGGAGGAATATCCCAAGGCCATCACATCATGTCCGGTGATGAAAGGTGGGGGATGGACGATATCTTTTTCCTTAAATAATGCCAGGATCCGAAGACAGTGGTCTTCGACCACTTCATCTATTTGAATGGATAATATTCCCCGGCTCGCTTCCTTATCCGCAAGGGTTAGAAGGACGAGAAGAGGGGTTTCATCTCCTATCTGATGGACCAATCTTTTGAGGGCTGTTTCTTTTGTCTCCGAGGATAGATTGAGGATTCTCATATGGTGATTAACGAGGCGGAGAATCTTATTCTTCATCGAATTGGAGAAGCGAAGCCTTTCCATGATCCTTTCCGCTGCTTGAACAGAGAAAGATTCGTGGTGATAGAAATGAATTCTCTCTTTTTCATCCTTTGAATAAGTGTCTTTTTTGCCGATATCGTGAAAGAGGGCGGCATAATAGAGAGAGAGCCGATCTTCCTGATTCAGGGAAATCTCTTGATTATTTCGATCGACCCATTTGGAGGCCCATGAAATTTTTTCAACCACAAGAAGGGTATGGGAGAGAACATCCAGATGGTGGTGCTCATTTTGACCAAGGGTTTCCAAACCCTTCAATTCAGGGAAAAGGGTGAGGAGTAAATCGGATTCATAAAGGGATTTCATTCCAATGGCTGGCTGAGGAGAGAGAAGGATTTGATCCAGTTCCGTTTTAATCCGCTCACCAGGGAGGCTCGCAATCTTCCCTTTTTTTAGGGAAATCTCCTCCTTCAATTTCTTATCCATGACAAAACCATCCAGGGTGCAAAGATAACGGACCGCCCGAAGCATCCTTAATGGATCCTGATCAATGGAATGGTTTGATACAGTACGGATCAACTTTTTTCCAAAATCCTCAAGGGCTCCTTCCACCCAATGAAAAGTCTCATCCTGGAGAGAGAAAGCGAGGGTATTGACGGTAAAGTCTCTTCGTCGGAGATCCTCTTTAATCGTCTCCCCTTGTAGGAAGGTGAGATCGACAGACATACCTTCTTTGATGACTCGATAAGTGGTGGTGTTCATCTCCTCCTTCCCAACCTTAAAGAACTGAAGATGGAGGGCTTCTTCAATCGTTTCAATGAATAAAGAGGCATCTTTCGGCAAGACGAAGTCATAGTCCTTTCCTGGCGTTCCGAGCAAGAGATCCCTGAGATAACCTCCTACCAGAAAAAGGGGGATCTTTTTCTCCTTCGCCAATCTCGACAATCGGAAAAGGATCGGATCTTTACGGATGACTTGTTTCAGGTGATCTACGTCCATTTTAGGTTCGGTTTGATAAAGCCTTTTTTTTATGATAATTTATCTATTAAAAGCATATTCGATCAAATGGAGCCTGTCAATTGACAAAAACGATTAGAGAAGAGTTAGAAGATCTTGAGAAAAAGACCCTCTCTCCTTTTGCTACGTTGAGTTCAAAGACGAAAGGCCGTCGAATCATTGAGGAGGAGTGTCCGCTCCGACCCGCCTTTCAACATGACCGAGATCGAATCATCCATTCCAAATCTTTCAGGAGACTGAAACATAAAACCCAGGTCTTTCTTATTCCTATGGGTGATCATTACCGGACCCGATTGACTCATACCCTTGAGGTTTCTCAGATTGCAAGGACAATTGCCAAGGCCCTCCGTCTCAACGAGGATTTAACCGAGGCTATCTCGTTGGGACACGATTTGGGTCATACCCCATTTGGCCATGCCGGGGAGGATACCCTGAATGAAATCATTCCGGGCGGATTTAATCATGCCGACCAAAGCCTGAGAGTGGTTGATCTTCTGGAAAAAGATGGGAAGGGATTGAATCTTACTTTTGAAGTGAGAGATGGCATTTTGAAACACACCAAGGGGAAAGGGGAAATCCTCTGCGAGGACCCTGAAGCGATGGCTTCTACCCTTGAAGGTCAGGTGGTGCGCATTGCCGATATCATCGCTTATATTAATCATGATATCGATGATGCCATTCGGGGAGGGGTGATTTCCCCAAACAATATTCCCGGTGATTGTCTGAAATGTCTGGGTGACACCCATTCCAAGCGAATTAATACGATGGTCACTGATATCATCCAGGAAACCCTCCGATCCGGTAAGGGGAAGATTTCTATCTCAAAAGGGGTTCTCTCAGCGATTTGGGATCTCCGGGAATTCCTCTGGAAGCAGGTTTATGAGAGCGAAGCCGTTCATTCCGATTTCCATAAGGCGACAAAGATTTTAAGAGAACTCTATCACTATCTGGTTGACCATCCGGATTATTTTTTAGCGCTGACCAAAACGGAATCACTCTATGACTCTCCGGAGCGATGTGTATGCGACTTTCTGGCTGGCATGACAGATCGTTATACCTTCAACCTTTATGAAAAACTTTTTCTCCCCCTTCCCTGGGTCATTCTATGAAAAAGAGAGGTGTGGAAGACAAATCTGAGACAGGCGCGGCGGCTTCGAGGAAGCTGGCTAGAGAATTGGTTGATCCCAGGCGTTACGCAGTAGGTTCACTGAAAAAGGTCTATGAGAAATACCCCCATATTGGTCGCGTGCTTCCGGCCATGGGTTATTCGGAGGAACAGATTATAGAGACCTT
>Ga0256868_10002080_pt1 | contig 10521 bp, 10 predicted proteins | sample RVTome_13_FD_187341 | JGI IMG/M metagenome (GOLD analysis project Ga0256868, IMG submission 187341) | Soil microbial communities from uranium-contaminated site in the Upper Colorado River Basin, Wyoming, United States - RVT92D227 HiSeq ... | reverse complement strand
GATAGGCCGGGATCGCTCCACCACCAGCGCGGGGCGCGAGCTGCGGAGCGATCGCTATCGCTGACGCCGAGAAAGACAGGCTGCTTGACCGGTCAGCGTCAGCGCAGTTGGCTGGGGCTGGGAGCCAGCGCCAGGTGCTTGTCCAGCAGCTCGGTGAAAAACGGCAGCGGCGCCGCACCCATCACGCCGTCCACGACGTCGCCCCCGCTGAACAGCGCGACGGTCGGGATGCTGCGGATGCCGTAGCGCATGGACGTGGCCTGGTTCTCGTCCACGTTCAGCTTCGCCACGGTGACCTTGCCGGCGTACTGCGCGGCCACCTTCTCGAGCACCGGCGCCACCATCCGGCAGGGCCCGCACCACGGGGCCCAGAAGTCCACCAGCACCGGCCCTTCGGCCTTCAGGACGTCGGTCTCGAACGACGCGTCGGTCACGATCTTCACGTTCGCGCTCACTCCTAGTTCTCCTTTGCTTTCACGGCGTCGAGGACGCGGTTCAACTTGGCGCGCACCTCGCTCGCCAAGGGCTTGAGGTCGTCGCGGCCGGTCAGGCCGAGCTGCGCCTCGGGATCCAGCACGGCGACGACGCTGGTTCCAGGGTTGTCTCCCGCGTACACGATCACGTTACACGGAAGCAGCAGCCCGATGGCCGTCTCGGCCGACAGCGCCCGGTGCGCCAGGGGCGGATTGCAGGCCCCCAGGATGACGTACGGCCGGAACTCCACGTCGAGCTTCTTCTTGAAGGTGGCGCGCACGTCGATCTCGGTGAGCACGCCGAACCCCTGGTCCATCAGCGCCGCGCGCGTCGCCGCCACGGTGTCGTCGTAGGGCCGGGCAACGTCCACCGCCCGCCCGTAAGTGATTGAAGGTGCTGCCGTCGTCACAGGTTCCCTCGCTCAGTGGGCGCGCCGCAGCGGCACGTCGCAGTGCCGCAGGCAGTCGAGCACCCGGATCACGCGTTCGTCCGCGATCGCGTAGCGCATGTTGACCCCGTCACGCCGGCAGCGGACGATGCCGGCGGCGCGCATCCGCGCGAGCTGCTGCGAGACCACCGCCTGCGGCGCGTCGAGCCCGTCCTGGAGCTCGGAGACGCACCGCTCCCCGCCCTCGAGCAGCTCCACGATCTTGAGGCGCACCGGATGGCCCAGCGCCCGGATCATCTGGGCGGCTTCGGCCAGGAGCTGCGGGTCGAGCTGGGCACGGCGGATACGGGTCATCATAGCATAATGTTAATATAGCGATATAACGATGTCAACCCCCGCCTATCTCCATGTCCTGGCACCTGTTAGCTTGCAAGCTCGCTCACACTTGAAGGATCATGACGCGCCGATCACTCGCCGCCGCGTTCGCGCTCCTGGCCGGCGCCCCCGGTCTCGCAGCGCAGCAGCTCGCCCCGCCGACCACGGGCGGGATCGCCGCGCTCGACCGGGCCCTGGCGCGGCTCACCACAAACGCACGCGTTCTCGTCATCGCCGCCCACCCGGACGACGAGGACACCGAGCTGCTCACGTTTCTCTCCCGCGGCCTTGGCGTGGACGCCGGCTATCTCGCCCTGTCGCGCGGCGAGGGCGGGCAGAACCTCATCGGCACCGAGCTGGGCGAGGCCCTCGGCCTGATCCGCGCCGGCGAGCTGCTCGCCGCACGTTCGGTGGATGGCGGGCGGCAGTTCTTCACCCGCGGCTTCGACTTCGGGTTCTCCAAGTCACTCGACGAGACGCTGCGGTTCTGGCCGCGGGACACGCTGCTGGCCGATGTGCTGCGCGTCATCCGCCGGTTCCGGCCCCACGTCGTCGTCTCGATCTTCACCGGCACGCCGCGCGACGGCCACGGCCAGCACCAGGAGGCCGGCGTGCTCGCCCAGCAGGCGTTCGAGCTGCTCAGCGACTCGGCGTGGGGCCCGAAGAAGCTCTACCGCTCGACGTTCTTCGACACCGCGGCGACGACGCTCGTCATCCCCTCGGGGATGCTCGATCCGGTCGCCGGGCAGTCCTACCACCAGATCGCGCTGGCCAGCCGCAGCCTGCACCGCTCCCAGGACATGGGCCGCCTGCTCGACATGGGCCCCTCTCAGGTGCGCCTCCATCTCGCCCTTGACCTCACGCGGCCCGTGGCGGTGGCCGGCTCGCTCGAGCGCCTGAGCGGTGCGGAGCACCTGTTCGAGGGCATCGACGTCGGGCTGCCAGCGGGCCTCGCGCGGTACGGCGCGCTGGTCGACTCGGCACGCGCGCTGCTCACGGCGCGGGATCCCGGCCGCATCGTGGCGGTACTTGCCGCAGCGCTCGGTGAGCTGCGCCGGCGCGCGCCCGCCGAGTTCCGCGCGGCGAAGGAGCCGCGGCTGATGGAGGCGCTCGCCAACGCGGCCGGGATCGTGGTGGACGCCGCGGCGCAGGATGGCCGCATCGTCGGCGGCGAGCAGGTCCCGGTCGCGGTGACGGTGTGGAACGCGGGCGGCGCTCCGGTGACGCTGAGTCGCGCGAGCATTGCGGCACCCGCCGGCTGGTCCGTCCAGGATGCCGGTCCCGCGGACGCTCAGGTCGCGCCCGGCGCCGTGACCAGGCGGGGCTTCACCGTCACACCGCCCCTCGACGCGCCGCTCTCCGAGCCGTACTTCATGGTCCGGCCGCGGCAGGGCGCGCTGTACGACTGGTCGGCGGCGCCCGACTCGCTGCGCGCCGAGCCGTTCGGGCCGCCGCCCGTTGTCGCGCGGGTGGAGCTGAGCTTCGCCGGCGCCGCGATCACGGTCGAGCGCGAGGTGAGCCACCGCTTCAACGACCAGGCGCGCGGCGAGATCCGTCGCCCGCTGTTCGTCGTCCCCGCGGTCGGGGTGGCGGTGGATCCCGAGGTCATGGTCTGGCCGACGGCGTCGCGGGCGCCGCGCACCGTCACGGTCGAGCTGATCCACGGCGCGCGCGAGCGCACCGAGGGCGAGCTGCGCCTCGAGGTCCCGGGCGGCTGGCCCGACGTGCCGCCGCAGCGCTTCGCCCTCGAGGGCGAGGACACCCGCCGCAGCGTCACCTTCGAGGTGCGCGCCCCGCGCGGCCTCCGGCCCGGCGCGTACGAGATCCACGCGGTCGCGATCGTGAACGGTGAGCGCTACGAGCGCGCCACGGTGCTGGTGGATTACCCGCACATCCGGCCCGTCGTCTACACCAAGGACGCCACGATCCGGGTCGCGGCAGCGGAGATCGCGCTCCCGCCGCTGAGACGCGTGGGGTACGTGCGCGGCGCATCGGACATGGTGCCCGAGGCGCTCCAGGCGATCGGCGTGCCGCTTACCGTGCTCTCCGAAACCGACCTCGAGCGTGGCGACTTCTCCCGGTTCGACGCGATCGTGATCGGCAGCCGCGCCTACGAGACCGACTCGGCGCTGATCGCCAACAACGGCCGGCTGCTCGACTACGCGCGCGCCGGCGGCCGCGTCATCGTGCAGTACCAGCAGTACCAGTTCGTGACCGGCCGCTTCGCGCCGTACGAGCTGAGCATCGCGCGCCCGCACGACCGCGTGACCGACGAGAACGCGCCGGTGCGGATTCTCGAGCCCAGTCACCCGCTCGTGCAGTCGCCCAACCGGATCGGCGCGGTGGACTGGCAGGGCTGGGTGCAGGAGCGCGGGCTCTACTTCGCGCACGACTGGGACCAGGCCTACCGCCCGCTCCTCGAGATGGGCGACAACGCCGACCGGCTGCAGGGCGGCCTCCTCGTTTCGCGCCTCGGCCAGGGGCTCTACATCTACACGGGCATCAGCTTCTTCCGGCAACTGCCGGCGGGCGTGCCGGGGGCGTACCGGCTGTTCATGAACCTGCTCGGGATCACGCCGGCCAATGTTCCGTAAGCTCGCCCTCGGGCTTGCGCTGGCCGCCGCCGCCTGCGCCGGCGGTCCGAGGCGGACGCCGCTGGTCGTGTACTCGCCGCACGGCAACTACCTGCTCATCCTGTTCGAGCGGCGGTTCGAGGCGCTGCACCCGGACGTGGACGTGCGGTGGCTCGACATGGGCTCGCAGGAGGTGCTCGACCGGCTCCGCGCCGAGCGGGCCAACCCGCAGGCCGACGTCTGGTTCGGCGGACCGGCGAGCATCTTCGCGCGCGGCGTGAAGGACTCGCTGCTCGATCCCTACCGCCCGTCGTGGGCGGACGCGATCGATTCGGCCGGCCGCGGCCCGAACGACATGTACTTCGCCGCCTACGAGACACCGGCCGTGCTCGTGTATGCGTCCAATGCCGTCCGGCCCGAGGAGGCGCCGCAGGACTGGGACGACCTGCTCGCGCCGCGGTGGGCGGGCAAGGTGCTGATCCGCGACCCCGTCGCGAGCGGCACGATGCGCGCCGTGTGGGGGATGATCATCGAGCGCAGCATCCGGCAGACGGGCGATACCACGGCGGGGATGCAGTGGCTGCGGCGGCTCGACGCGCAGACCAAGGAGTACGTGCTGAACGGCGTCATCCTCGACCAGAAGCTGGTGCGCAACGAGGGGCTCGTCTCGACGTGGGACCTGCCGGACATCATGCTGAACCGGCGTGACGGCCTCCAGCTCGGCTATGTCTTCCCGCGCAGCGGCGCGCCGGTGATCCCGGACGCGATCGGGATCGTGCGCGGCGCCCGGCGGCGCGAGCTCGCCCGGCAGTTCGTGGACTACATCGGCAGCCAGGAGGCGCAGCTCCTCGCCGTGCGCGAGGTGTACCGCCTCCCGGCGCGCCGCGACCTCCCCGCCGACTCGCTCCCCGCTTGGGCTCGCGAGGTTCGCCGGACGATGACGGCGGCCGACGTGGACTGGCAGCAGCTCGACGAGCACGGGGCGGAGTGGATGACGTATTGGGATCGCCACGTCCGGGGAACCGGGCGGCGTGAGAGGTGATGGGTGCCAGGTCTTGGGTCTTAGGTCTTAGGGCTTAGGGGCGTGAGCGGATACCTGCGACTCGAGGGGCTCACCAAGACCTACGCCGAGCACCGCGCCGTCGACGCGCTCACGCTCGACGTCGCGCGGGGCGAGGTGCTCGCGCTGCTCGGCCCGTCGGGCAGCGGCAAGACCACCACCCTCCGCCTGCTCGCCGGGTTCGAGCGGCCGGACGCCGGCCGCATCGTCGTGGACGGCGAGGACGTCACGACATTCGCCCCGGCCGCGCGCCGCTTCGGGATGGTCTTTCAGAACTACGCGCTGTTCCCGCACCTCGACGTCGGCGAGAACGTGGCGTTCGGGTTGCGCACGTCGCGCGAGGTGGCCGCGAAGCGCGTGGCCGAAGTGCTGGAGATGGTGGATCTCGCGGGCTTCGCTCGCCGCAAGGTGGCCGAGCTGTCGGGCGGGCAGCAGCAACGCGTCGCGCTCGCGCGCTCGCTCGCGCCGGAGCCGCGGGTTCTGCTGCTCGACGAGCCGCTCTCCAACCTCGATCCCTCGCTGCGCGAGCGCACCCGGCGCGAGCTGCGCGAAGCGATCGGCCGCACCGGCATCACGACGGTCTTCGTCACGCACGAGCAAGAGGAGGCGTTCGACCTCGGCGACCGCGTCGCGGTGCTGAGTGCGGGCCGGCTCGAGCAGGTCGGCACGCCCGACGAGCTGTACGACCGGCCCGCGACGGTGTTCGTGGCGACGTTCGTGGGCCGCGCGAACGAGCTGCCCGGCGAGCTGGTCGGCGGCAGGCCCGGGTCGCGGGCCATCGTGCGCCCCGAGGCGATGCGGTTCGCCGCCGCCGGAGCGCTCGCCGGCACCGTCGTCGCGCGCCGCTTTGCGGGCGGCCACGCCTACTTCACGGTGCGGGGCGAGAGCGGCGTGACGTTCGAGGTGTTCGCGGAGCACGGCGCGGCGCGGGTCGGCGCCGCGGTGCGGGTGGCCGTCGACCGCGTGCTGTTCCGTGAGGGCGGCGGGGCGTGAAGCGCTTCGGGCTGCGCGGGAACCTCAGCGCCGTCCTGCTCGTCCTCCTGCTGGCGTGGGTGGTCGTGTACCCGCTGCTGGTCGTTGGCCGTGAGGCGCTCGGAGCCGACCTCGGCGCCTTCTTCGCCCAGCCCACCGAGTGGCTCGCGCTGTGGGCGAGCCTGTGGACCTCGGCGGCGAGCGTCGCGCTCGCGGCGCTGGTCGGCGTGCCGCTGGCCTTCGTCTTCGAGCGCTACGACTTCCCGGGCCGCAAGGTGCTCGGCGCGCTGGTCGCGCTGCCGGCGGTCATGCCGCCGCTGGTCGGCGTGATTGCGTTCCTGTTCCTCTACGGCGAGAGCGGCTTCGTGGCGCGCGCGGTCCAGGCGCTGCTCGCTCGGGCCGAGTCGCCGTGGCGGCTCCAGGGCCCGGTCGCGATCCTGCTCGTCCACGCCTACTCGATGTACGTGTACTTCTACCTCTTCACCCGCGCCGGCCTCGCGAAGCTCGACGCCGCGACGCTCGAGGCCGCGGCCTCGCTCGGCGCGGGGCCGTTCGAGACGTTCCGCCGGGTGACGCTCCCGCTGCTGCGCCCCTCGCTGGTCGGCGCGGCGCTGCTCACCTTCATGACCGCGCTCGCCTCGTTCAGCGCGCCGTACGTCTTCGGCGGCGGCTTCCGCGTGATGACCACGCAGATCGTCAACACGCGGCTCAACGGCGACCTCGCGCTCGCCATGCTGGAGACGGCGATGTTGACCGCGGTCGCGCTGCTCGGCTTCGCGGTGGTGCAGTGGACCGAGGGCAACCGCGCGGTGGCCTCGGTGGGGAAGGGCACGCCGCCCGCGCTCCGCATCATCAGCAATCCCCTCGCGCGCCGGCTCGCGGCGGCGGCGGGCTGGCTGCTGGCGGCGGTGCTGCTGCTGCCGCACGCGACGCTGATCCTCATCTCGTTCGTCCCGGTCAACACCTGGACGACCGAGGCCCTGCCGCCGGCGTTCGGGGTGGTCAACTACCGGCTGCTCTTCTCCGAAGCGGAGCGGCTGCGGCCGATGCTGAACTCGCTGTGGATGGCGGGCGCCGCGACGGCCCTGGCGGTCGCGGTCGCGGTGTGGGCGGGACAGCTCGCGGTGCGGCGCCGCTCGCCGCTCGGCAGGGTGATCGAGATGCTGCTCGCGCTCCCGTGGGCCGTACCGGGCACCGTGCTCGCCATCGCGCTCGCGACGGTCTTCAGCGTGCACCGCCCGCTCGCGGGCCGGTTCATCCTCGTCGGCACCGCGGCGATCCTCCCGCTCGCCTACTTCGTGCGCAACCTCCCGCTCACGGGCCGCGCGCTGCTCGCCGGCTTCCGGCAGCTCGACCCGGCGCTCGACGAGGCGGCGCAGTCGCTCGGCGCGGGACGGCTCAGGCGCCTCACACGCGTGACGCTGCCGCTGCTCAAGCCCGCCATCGCTGCGGGCGGCGCGCTGGCCTTCGTCACCGCGCTCGGCGACTTCGTGACCTCGATCCTGCTCTATACGTTCGAGACCCGCCCGATCTCCATCGAGATCCTGACCAGCCTGCGCGTCGGCGAGCTGGGCGTGGCGGCGGCCTTCGGCGTGGTGCTCATGGCGGTGAGCGCGGCGGCGCTCGGCGTCGGCGCGAGGCTGGGCCGGTGAAAAGCCGCAGCCTCTGGATCCTGATGGCCGCGGCGTTCGTGGACATGCTGGGGTTCGCGATGGTGTTCCCGCTGCTGCCGTTCTACGCCCGGCGGCTGGGCGCCCAGGACTGGATCATCGGGCCGATGCTCGCGTCATTCTCGATCGCGCAGCTCGCCAGCTCGCCGCTGTGGGGCCGGCTCTCGGACCGTACCGGCCGCCGGCCGGTGCTGCTGATCGGGCTCACCAGCTCCGCGCTCGGTTATCTCGTCTTCGGCTTCGCGAACAGCATCTGGCTGCTATTCGCGTCGCGCATCGTGCAGGGCGCCGGCGGCGGTACGACCGGCGTCATCCAGGCCTACGTCTCCGACACCACGGATCCCTCGCAGCGCGCGCGCGGCCTCGGGTGGCTGTCGGCCGCCACCAGCGCGGGCGTGATGATCGGGCCCGCCATCGGCTCGCTCGCGACGCACTGGGGCCCGATGGCGCCCGGCATCTTCGCCGCGGCGCTGTGCGTGCTGAATGTCGCCTTCGCGTGGCGCTTCCTCCCCGAGTCGAAGCCGGCCCACGCTCACGGCCCGAAGCGCTCGATCCGCGCCGCGGTGTGGCACGTGGTGCGGCATCCGGCCGCTCCGGCGCCGCGGCTGATCTGGATCTACGCGGTGGGGATGGGAGCGTTCACCTCGATGTCGGCGGTGATCGCGCTCTACCTCAACGGCGCGTTCGGTATCACCGAGAAGACGATCGGGTGGATCTTCCTCTACATCGGCGCGCTGTCGGTGGTGATGCGGGCGGTGATCCTCGGCTGGCTCGTGGACCGGATCGGCGAGGCGCGGGTGATGCGGATCGGTGCGCTGCTGCTCGCGGGCGGGCTGGCCCTCTACCCGGTTCCGCAGACGATCTGGCTCGCCGCGCTCGTCATCCCGCTCGTCCCGATGGGCACCGCGCTGCTCTTCCCATCGGTCACGGCGCTCGCCTCGCACCGCGCCGACCCCAAGGAGCTGGGTCAGATGATGGGGGTGCAGCAGGCCTTTGGCGGGGTTGCGCGGGTCTTCGGGCCGATGTGGTCCACGGCGGTCTTCCAGGCGGTGGGCCACGCGGCGCCGTTCTGGATCGCCGCAGGGATCATGGGGTTCGTGAGCCTGCTCGCGTTCCGGGTGCCCCACCAAGGCGCGGTGGCACAGCCGGCCCCTGCGGCGGCGGACTAGACGGGTCTTAGGTCTTAGGCAGTAGGTCTCGGGCTGTGGGCTCCGGACTATCGCCCAAGACCTAAGACCCAAGACCCAAGACCTAAGACCTAAGACCTAAGGGACTGTGAAATAATAACCGACTAATACTGTTTGGCGTTCGGCCGAATCGTGTAGTTCCAGTCGCCGTGGAACCGATGCGGCCGCACGGCGGTCCGCGCCATCTGCTTGTCAGTCACGCCGAGGCCGGCGGGGTAGCGGCCGTGGTCGATCTCGGACCGGACCCGGAGGCCGGTGAGCGTCCGGGTTTCGGCGATCAGGCTGACGATCACGGCTAAACTGACCAGCGGTTGCCCCCGCCAGTTCATGGCGATATGGGAGAACAACCGGTGTTCGATCTTGTTCCACTTGCTGGTGCCGGGCGGGAAGTGACAGACGCTGATCGCGAGCCCGGTACGGTTGGCAAAGCGCTGGAGTTCCCACTTCCACAAGCGGAGCCGCGTCCCGTTACTGCCGCCCGCGTCCGCGGTAATCAGTAGCGACCTGGCCTCGGGGTACGCCGGTCGGCCCATCACCTTCCACCAGCGACGGATCGCATTCACGGCAAAGGCGGCGGTGTCATGATCGATCCCGACACTCACCCACCCCTCGTTGCGGTGCAGATCGTAGACGCCGTAGGGGATCGCCTTGCCCTGCGCGGGAACGATGAAGTCATGCACGCGGACCGGCGCCGGATCTCCGTGCGGTCGCCATTCCCGGCCCGGGTTCTTGAACTCCCCCACGAGTTCCTTCTTCTTGGTGTCCACGGAAATGGCGGGCTGGCCCTGCTGGTGGGCGCGCCGGACCTGCGCATGGATATAGTGGAACTGGGCGTCCCGGTCTGGATGCTGGGGGCCTTCGCGCGTCTTGCGATTCCCCTGGAGACTGTAGTCGAGCTCATGCAGGAGATCCGCCACCAGGTGGTAACTGACGGCATGCCCCATCCGCTGCAACTCGGTGGCGAGCGTCCGCACACTCTTCGCCGTCCACCGGAGCGTGGAGTCCGGAGCCCCCGACGCCGTCGGCTCGACCAACGCCTCCAGATCGCGCAACAGCCGCCGATCCTTCTCCACCGCCCGCTTCCGGCCACCGCCCCGCCGCCGCGTCCGCTCGGGCTCCAGCGTCTCGCCCGCCTCCAGCTCCCGCAGGCCGCGCTGGATCGTGGACCGCGAGATGCCGGTCGCCCGTTCCACCAGCCCGATCCCCCCATGGCCCAAGGCACGCGCTTCGGTCGCCGCCCACACCCGCCTCGACCGCTCCGTCAAGGTCGGCCGGAGGGCGGCATACTTGCCGCGCACGATCGTGAAGCTCACCCAGCAAAGCTACAAGCCGGACCGGATAAACTCAAGCAGTTATTTATTCACAATCCCTTAGTGTCCGCGTCCACTCCTACCCACGTCCAAATGTCGCCCGCCTCACCCCACCGCTCCGGCTTCACGTTCCGCGCCTTGCAACCGACGAATGACCATATCTCGTCAACTTGGACGCGACGTGCGGTCACGCCCCGCACAGTGGCGTTGTGATAGACCCGGCAGGCATTCCCCAGCTCGGCCAGGAGCTTCAAGACCGTGCGCTTGGCCGCGCCCGTCATGCGGCATGTCGAGCGGATGGAGTTGCCTTCGACTAGGGCGGCAACCATGGCGGCACGGCGTTCTGTTGAGAGCTTGTTCATGGCTCTAATCTATGCTTGAGCGGTCAAGTAGTCAAGGGGCAAACGCATGGCTTCGGCTGTGCGTTTGCCATATGGCGTACCTACGGCCTCCGGCACAGACTTTGCCGTACAAAGTACCTTGACGCCCGTCGCCAGGTTGCTAGAATTGAG
>Ga0256868_10002076_pt1 | contig 10541 bp, 8 predicted proteins | sample RVTome_13_FD_187341 | JGI IMG/M metagenome (GOLD analysis project Ga0256868, IMG submission 187341) | Soil microbial communities from uranium-contaminated site in the Upper Colorado River Basin, Wyoming, United States - RVT92D227 HiSeq ... | reverse complement strand
ACTCTCCTGGGAGATTAAACCAAAGAAGGTAGTGTAAAGGAAGAAAAGACTGAAGGAGGCGGCCATGACCTTGGAAAAAACATCATATACCCCTTCCAGCTTGCGAGTTGTGGCCATGCCCTCGCTGGATAGGCCTTGTTCCCGTAAAACGCGGGTGATTGCTCCGAAAATCCCCATGAATAACCCCCGAATAGCAGAACGTGCAAAACATTTCCCCGGAAATTCCAGGATACGGAGGAGCGGGGAATGCCCCTATTTTCTTAAAATGGCTTGAAAGGCTGATCCCCCGCCGTACACCTTATTGCATCATGTGCCGAAAGGTACAAATATCCGCCAGCTCTTTGATGTCCGGCTCGTTCTCCAGGTTCAGGATGATGTCTTTGGTCCGCTCAATATGCTTCTCCGACAGGATTCCCTTTAGATACTTGCGGTAAATCGCTACGACCTCGTCCATGGTCAACGGATACTTGGGACCTCCATAAGGCTGGTCCATGGCCCCGGTCAGCACTTTCCCGTTATTCAATTTTAGGTCAATCCGCCCCTCTCCCGAGAAATACCGCGCCGGGTATTCTGGATGGTACACTACCTTGATCTTTTTGCGGGCCTCAGCAATTCTGGGATCTTTCACCGACTCTTCCGTGCAAGTCTCCAACCCGCATTCCCCATGGATCATCTGGTAGGCCAGGATATGCTGGGTGCTGAAGCGGCTGTCCTCGGCGCTTTTGGGTTCCGCCCGGTCCACCACGTTCCGCAACGGGTCGAAATGGAGCACCATCTCCGCCAAATCTTCGTACTTCACCCCATTCTTTTTCATTAGCTCGTTGAGCACATCCACGAAGTTGTGGGTGAAGAAGCAGAACCCCCATTTCTTGATCCAGGTGTTGTTCGTATAGAAGGGAGCTTTCCCCAGGCCCTCGATCATCTTTTTGAATTCAATATTCTTGTTACCGCCGGTAAGCATGTCCAGGCATTTTTCGATCACCGGATTGCTGGTCATCCCGTCTTTGGCCAGCATGGCGTTCACCACCCCGTTGCGGCACACCGTCGCCGACTCCCAAAAATGGGCATCTGTCCCCCAGGTGTGCATGTACCCCAACCCCTGGACCATGGCCAGTCCAAAGGCCGCTTTCGTCTCCTCCTCCGACAATTCCAGGGCGCGGGCACAGCTCGCCGTCGCTCCATAAATTCCGATAAAAGGCAGATTGCAGATGCCGATCCCGTCCGTCCCCACCGAGGCCCACATGGCAATCCTGTTCTGCATTTCTTGTCCGACGTATAGAGCCACGATCATCTCTTTCCCGGATAACTTCCATTTTTCCGCGGCGGTCATTAGTGCCGGCCAGGTGGTCACGTCGCTGATGCCGCCGCCGGGGAACTGGTCATCTTCCATTTCCGAAGCATGTCCGAAAAAACCGTTGATCAAAGCCGCATTAGCCACGTCCGCCCGAAAGCCGCAGCCGTAGACCCCACTCTCCGGCTTTCCAGAATTTTCCATTACGTACCGGATCACTTTCTTGGAAGTCGGGGCTGCCGACCCTACCAGCAATCCCATAACCTGCTTCAGAGTCAGCTTCTTCACATGCTCGATCACGCTCGGGTCCATATCCATATACTCGGTGTGGGTTACAAATTTGGCAAACTTCTCGGCAACCTCCATATTCTCCTCCTTTCGTTTTTTGAATGATGTCTTTTTTATATCTTCCTAAGGCCTTCTACGCCTTTCCCCTTACCCTTTGTCCCCAGCGCCCTTTTTCCTTACTTGCACCCCGAGAACCCCTTCCCATACCTTAATCATCGCCCCTTTATTTTCCTTTCCCAGTCCCTGGTCTAAGGCCATCTGGTAGGTAACCATGGCCGCTGCTGTGATAGGAAGAGGAATCCGGTGGGCACTACTGATCTCAGCTACATGCACCATGTCTTTGTAGGCATCCGCTAACGGATAACCGGGACCGAAGTTCCCCTCCAAGATGAGGGGGGCGAAGTTATCCAATGCAAAGCATTGCCCCGTGCCCGTGCGAGCAACGGTACAGGTTTGTTCGGGATCAAGCCCCATTTTTACCGCCATCGGAAGAAGCTCAGCAATGGCTGCACAGTGAATATCAAACATGACCTGATTAATCAGTTTCATCATCTGCCCATTCCCCGAGGCGCCGGCATAAATGATCGTGTTGCCCATGGCTTCCAGAGCAGGCCGCACTTGTTGGAAAACCGCTTCCTCACCTCCCACCATGATGGTCAGAGTCCCAGCCTTGGCGCGGGCTTCCATGCCAGAGATAGGCGCGTCCAAGAAAGGGATTCCCCTGCCCTTCAAGGATTCGGCAAATTTTCGCGTGGCCAGCGGATGGATGGTTCCGCAATCGATGACTACCTGGCCGGGCTTCAAAACATCCGCAATCCCATCCTTCCCAAACAGGACCTCTTCAACCGTCTCTGTGTTAGGCAGACAGAAGATGATCCACGTTGATCCCCGAGCCAGCTCGGGCAACGTTGGAAAAACCTTGCCGCCCTGGGAAACCATTTCCTCCACGATCTCTTTCCGCCGGGCAAAAAAATTCAGCGGAAAACCGGCCCTCATTAGATTGAGGGCCATCCAGCGGCCCATTGTTCCTAAGCCGACAAATCCGATCTCCGGTTTCATCCTTCTATCCTCCCTTCGTCCTACAAAGTTGGCTCGTCCTTTTTGAAAATTGCCAGTGTTGTAAATTTTTTGTTGAGCATAATATGGATGATATGAATTTGCAATAGGCAGGAGCCGCTTTCCCCCCTTCACTTTTCAATAGGTGGATGAATTTACTTTGATTAACGGAGCCCGGACGGGAGGGTGATGAAAGAGGGAGAGATTCGCCCTCCCGTCCGGGCCAGGCAGTTTCTTCCCGGACCCGGCGGGGAGTGGAATAAAGGTTGTCCTGGGGCCGATTTTGCCCCGCCAAAGGCGGGGTGCCCTCCCCGCCCGGACCACAACAAAAGTGGTTAAAAAAAGGGGTTGGGCGTGGAATCGATTTTTATTGACATTTCCTGAAAGAAAAGATATATTTTTTTCAAATTTTTTGTAAAAGGAAATTTTTTTTTCAGTGGCACTGCTTCTTCATCAGCAATTCAAAGGGAAAGGGGTTCTTTTAACTCAGTCCCAGCGGAAACTTTTAGAATATATCCTGGGACATGAAGATGAATCCGTTTTCCTTAAAATCGGCGATCTGGCGCAAAAAGGAAATGTCAGCCAAGCGACCGTGGTGCGACTTGCCAAAACCTTGGGTTTCAAAGGATTCCCGGAATTCCAAAGGGAGCTGCAGCGCCTCTTCCGCAACAAGCTCACCACAATCTCCCGCCTGCAAAATACGGTAAAGAAGGTTGCCGGCGAAAAAGACATTGTCACCAAGGTTCTTCAGACCGACATCGATAATATCGCTCACACTTTGGAACAAACCTCCATTTCCGAATTCCGGCAGTTCGTGAAAGGCATTGCCTCGGCTGACCGGATCATTATCGTTGGTTTACGAAGCGCTCATGCTCTGGCCATTTTTCTGGGCGTTGCCTTAGAGTTTCTCCAGAAAAATGTCTGGGTCCTTCAGCCGGGAATTGGCGATATGTGGGACCGATTGCTGGGATTGCGGAAAGGGGATCTGGTCATCGGGATCAGCTTTCCCCGCTATACCAAACAGACCGTGGAAGTACTCAGCTTTGCCAGACAAAAAGGAGTTAAAACCCTGGCGATTACCGACACCTTGATTTCTCCCCTGGCTCAATTTGCCGATCACGTTTTGACGGCCCGTTATAAAATGGATTCGTTTATTGAATCCTTCACCGCCCCCCTCAGTTTGATTAATGCCGTGGTTACCGCTTTAGGCGTTCAGGATAAAAAGACCACCCTAACCTCTCTGAAGGCTTTGGAAGAAATCTGGAAAAACCAGGAGATCTATTACAATACCGGCAAACGAGGAAGGGTCTCCGCCACTGAAAGGAGGTGAAGAAGTAAAGCAAGGCATTAATAACTTTTTTATTGAGGGAGGTGTTTTATGAAAAAAGTTTTTTATTTCTCTTTGGTTTTGGCATTGATTGGAGGTTGGATCTGGGCAGGGGAATCCCTGGCCCAGAAAAAATTTCTTACCCTCGCTTCGGGAAGCCCGGGAGGCGTATATTATCCTCTCGGCGGAGGAATGGCCGTGGCGATTCAAAAAACCACCGATCTTCGCTGCGCCGCCGAATCTACCGGGGCTTCGGTTGAAAATTGTCGCCTGGTGGGAGCGCGAGAGAGCGATATGGGCATGGTTATGGGCAGTATCGCCCACAAAGCCACTCAGGGAGAGGAACCCTTCAAACAAAAGGAACTTCTGGTGGCCCTCTTCCAAATGTACCCGGCCCCGGAACACATCGTGACGGTATCCGGAAAAGGAATTCGGTCGGTGAAGGATTTGCGGGGCAAGAAGGTTTCCATTGATGTCCCGGGAAGCGGATGTGCGGTCATGGCCAAAGCCATCCTGGAAGAATATGGTTTTAACCTGGGAAAAGATCTGACCATTGCCAATCTTTCTCAGTCTGAATCCGTCCAGGCCCTCAAGGATGGAGTAGTGGATGCGGTATTTTTTAACTTCGCTTACCCAGGCGCCGCCGTATTGGATTTGGCCGCTACCCGAGATATCGTTTTGATCCCCGTGGAGCCGGCAATGGCCGATAAGATCGTAAAAAAATATCCCTACTACCTGAAAATCTCCATCCCCGCCAAGACTTATCCCAAGGTGGATTATGACGTACTCTGCCTGGGAGATTCCAATGTGTTAGTGGCCAATAAACAGATGGAAAAGGACGTGGCCTACAAAATCGTGAAGGCTATTTTTGAGAACGTTCAAAAAGGACAATGGGCTTTGATTAATATCCATCCGATTGCCGCTCAGTTGACTCCCCCGAACGCGGTAAATAGCCCCATTGCCTTACATCCGGGGGCCGTGCAGTATTTCCAAGAGGTCGGGGCGATCAAATAAAAGAGAAAGGGGAGAAAACATCGAATCGTGTCGTGTCTCGAAAATTCTTTGACAAAGTCTGACGTGGCCCGAGCGGAGGAGTGATGCGCGCCGCCAAAATCGGCCGGGAGAAAAGTTTAATGTATTTCCCTCACTTTATTTCCTCCAGGGATCAAGCGGGGTGGTAATCAGTAGATATTACTTATCAATTCATGGAAGTTATCGCCCCGCTCCATCCAAGGGGAAATCAGCGCCTCATTTGGGCAAGCGCAGCGCTCCTCTGCTTGGGCCCTGTGATAAGTTGTGAATTATGAAACAAACTGGTGAGACGCGATACTAAGCGGATGGCTCATATGTTCTTACGGGCGCTATTTTTTATTCTATGGTTATTGCTAACTCCTGCGGCCAGTTTTGCCGAAAGCACCGGTCACCTTTTTCTCCGAGTGGAAAGTGTGGAGCAAAAGAAAGTTTTACTCGACCTCCCCATCCAACCCGGAGATCTTTTCTATTTTCAGTACATCCATTCTTCTGCTAAAACCCCCATCCGGGATACCTTTAAAGTCGATGCCAGGGGGCAGATTATTTTGATCGAGGAAACTTTTCTCTGGCATGGAGCCGGTCTTGAATTTCAGGAACACGAAGATGTTAAAGTAAATTATAATGATAAATGGATAAGGGTTTTATTAAACAGGCTTTTTTTGAATTTGCCCATTCGTGTCGGCCGGGTCTCTCAACAATATCTTATCCTGCATGGCCAATCCTATCGCTTAGATAAACTTGACCGTCCGGGAAAATGCATTATTCTCTCCATCGCCCGTTAAGGAGAAAAATGTCAACCAAGGAACTGAATCAGGAGGTTCAAAAAGCTGAAGAAGTCGGTAAAGAGCTTTTAGAAAAAATCGAAGTTAAGAAACGGGATCCGCAAGGGTGGCTGGGAAAATTCCTGACTTGTCTGGCTATCGCCGCGTCTGCTTACCATCTTGGTTATGCCTATTTCCATCCTTTTTTTGCTTTGGACCATAGAGTCATTCACTTGGCCTTCATGTCTTCCCTGCTCTTTCTACTTTTTCCCGCTTCGAAAAAACACTCCCCTTGGGGAAGACCTTCCATCCTGGATTTTCTGCTGGTAATACTGAGCGTGGGGCTTTGTGTTTGGATTTTCAGCGAATCCCACAATATTTTACAGAGGGCAGGATCTTATCAGCCTCTCGATGTCTTCATGGGATCTATCCTTATCCTGCTGGTTTTGGAAGCGGGAAGAAGATCCGTAGGGTGGTCTATTCCCCTGATTGCCATTGTTTTTCTTTTCTACGCCTTTCTGGGTCCCTATCTCCCTGATATTTTAGCCCATAAAGGGTATAGCATAAAAAGGATTTCCACCTATATCGCCCTTTCCACGGATGGAATTTTCAGCATACCCTTGGGAGTTTCCGCCCAATTCATTTTTCTTTTTATTCTTTATGGCGCGATGCTGCGCAAATCGGGAGCTGGAAAATTCTTCACCGACCTGGCTTTCAGCCTCACGGGATGGGCCCGGGGAGGACCGGCGAAGGCGGCGGTAATCTCCAGTTGTTTTTTCGGGATGATCTCTGGAAGCTCGGTGGCCAATACGGTGACCACGGGTACTTTTACCATTCCCCTCATGAAGAAGACCGGTTATCCCGCTTACTTTGCCGGGGCGGTAGAAGCTTCCGCTTCCACCATGGGACAGATTATGCCTCCCATCATGGGTGCAGGAGCTTTCATTATGGCCGAATTTCTCGGGATTTCGTATTTTAAGGTCTGCCTGGCCGCGGCCATCCCTGCCATCCTTTCCTTTTTTGCTATTTTCATGCAGGTTCATTATCGAGCCATCCTGTTGGGAATCAAAGGGATCCCCAAAGAAGAACTGCCTCCGTTACGGGAAACGTTAAGCAACGGTTGGCACCATCTCCTTTCTATTTTTTTGCTGATCTATCTCCTCTACCGCGACTATTCCCCGGAAAGGGCCGTCTTCTGGGCTATCTTGGCCGCGATCTCTGGCAGCTATTTAAGGAAACATACCCGCATGTCCCGCTCCCAGATCATCGCAGGTTTCAAAGAAGGAGCTACTGGAACCGTGGAGGTTGCCGCTGCCTGCGCAGTTGCCGGAATCATTATTGGCACCATTACCGTAACCGGGCTCGGTTTAAAATTCTCTTCCCTGATCATGGACCTTTCCATGGGTTACCTTATATTAGCCCTGCCCCTTACAGCCATCGCCTGTCTGGTCCTGGGAATGGGGGTTCCAACTACCGCCTCCTATATCATTATCTCATCTCTGGCCGTCCCGGCGTTGATCCATTATGGGGTCATCGCCATCGCCGCCCATATGTTCATCTTTTACTATGCCACTCGGGCGGATGTCACCCCGCCGGTGGCCTTAGCTGCTTATGCCGCGGCCGGAATTGCCGGGTCGAGCCCATCGAAAACGGGCTACGCAGCCTTCTGGTTGGGGACAGCCGGTTATATCATCCCTTTCATGTTTATCTATGGCCCGGAATTGATGCTGATTGGGCGTCCTATCGATATCCTCTGGGCGACGGGAACGGCTACGCTGGGAATCATTTTTTTGGCTGCGGCAGTCCAGCGGTGTATGTATCAGGCAACCCGGTGGTATGAGATGTTGATGTTTTTTGCGGCAGCTTTCCTGCTGATCAAACCCGGGCTGACCACCGATCTCCTTGGGCTCACTTGCGGGGGATTGGCCTTCGCCAGCCAGAAGTTAAGACGGAAGAAGGAGTTGGTGGATCCACCATAATGAATTTTCATGGAGGGAGTTTCTCATGAGTAAAGCGACCAATCATGTTTTTTACCGCAATCTTCGAAGGTTCTACCCTACGGTTGATCGCGGCGAGGGAATTTATATTTTTACCACCGAGGGTAAAAAATATATCGATGGTTCAGGGGGAGCGGCTGTGGTGGGGATTGGGCATGGAGTAAAAGAAATAACGGAGGGCATGGTCCGGCAGGCCGAAAAAATTTCTTTTGCCCATAGTTCCCAATTCACCAGCCCGCCAACCCTCGCGTTGGCGGCGCAATTGGCCCAACTTGCTCCTGAGGGGCTTAATAAAGTCTATTTCCTTTCCGGCGGATCGGAGGCGATTGAAACGGCAGTCAAAATGGCGAGACAATACCAGGTGGAAAGGGGCAAGCCGGAAAAGTATAAAGTGATTTCCCGCTGGACGAGTTACCATGGGAACACCCTCGGCGCCTTGGCCCTCTCCGGTCATACCGGAAGAAGGCGGCTCTATCTTCCGCTGATGCTGCCCACCCCCCATATCCAGCCGGCTTACTGTTACCGGTGTCCTTGGGGGCTTGCCCCTGAAAAATGCGCTTGGGAATGCGCTATGGATTTGGAAAAAACTATTCTCTATGAAGGGCCAGATTCCGTGTCCGCCTTCGTTGCCGAGCCGATTGTCGGCGCCACGGCAGGGGTTCTGGTTCCCCCCGATGGATACTTCCAAAAAATCAGGGGAATTTGCGATCGCTACGATGTTCTTTTCATCTCCGACGAAGTAATGACCGGGATGGGAAGAACGGGGAAGAATTTCGGGATTGACCACTGGAAGGTGAAACCGGACATGGTCGTGGCCGCCAAAGGTCTGAGCAGCGGTTATACCCCCATTGCTGCCGTAATTGTGAGGGAAGAAATTCACAGGGCGATTCAAGAAGGCTCGGGTGCCTTCGTCCACGGACATACGTACAGCCAGAACCCATTATCCTGTGCTATCGCCCTGGCCGTCATCGAATATCTGCTAAAACATGATCTAATCTCCAGGTCGGCTAAAATGGGAGAATATTTTCTTCACACCCTGCAGTCCTTATACCACCATGACTTTGTCGGGGACATCAGGGGAAAAGGCCTCTTTGCGGGCATCGAATTGGTCAAAAATAAGAAGACCAAGGAACCATACGATCCCCAATTCAGGCTCAATGCCAGGATTGCCAACCTGGCTTTTGAAAAGGGATTGGTTACTTATCCCGGCGGAGGGGGAGCGGACGGGATCAAAGGAGACCACCTGCTTCTCGCTCCTCCCTTTATTATCACTGAGGAGCAAATCGATCAATTGGTAGCAATTCTCGACCAGACGTTCACCGAGGTGGCGAAGGAGATTCCCAGAGGCCTTTCTCCTGAAGTACCGTCCGGAAAACTTTCAGGCCGGTGTTGACGACGGGGACACCTCCGTAGGTAGCCATCTGAAAGATAACCTCGGCAATTTCCTGGCGAGTGCATCCCACATTCAGGGCGGCGTGGAGGTGCGCTTTCAACTCTTCAGTTCGTTCTAAGACGGTCAAGGCTGCAACCGCAGCCAACTGTCGGGTGCGGTGGGGAATCTTTTCCCGGGCGTAAAGCTTGCCCGTGAAAAACAGGGAGATATCTTTGGCCAGCTCTTTATCAAAAGACCGCCAGAGATTGAAGGCTCCTTCCCCTTCTAATCCTTTGAAATACAGTTCCGCCGTCTTCTTTGTTTTTTCTTTCAATTCGTCATTTTTATCAACCATTTTTTCTCCTTTTATTACCGGGAGCATTAAATAGTTGTCATCTGGGTAATCCCAGTTCCCCCTCACCCCCGCCCTGACACTCACCCTGACACTATTTCTTCTCTTCCTCCGCTTCAAAGGCTTTCATTTTTTTGGCCAGCTCCAGGAGCTTTTGATCCACTAAGTAGTTGACCGTCTCCGGCGGATAGGTCCCCTCCTTGGCCTTCTCTCCCGCGGGAACGCCGGTTAATATTTCAATTCCCTGGTCGACGGTCTGGACCGGGTAGATGTGAAATTTTCCAGCAGCCACAGCCTCAACTATGTCCTTACGTAACATTAGGTCTCCGACATTCTGGTGGGGAATCATCACCCCTTGTTTTCCAGTTAAGCTCCGGCTGCGGCAGACGTCGAAAAAACCTTCGATCTTCTGGTTGACTCCGCCGATCGGCTGAATTTCTCCATTTTGATTCACCGAACCGGTGACGGCGATGTCCTGGCGCAGGGAGAGGACGGATAAGCTGGAAAGGATCGCATAGACTTCCGTTGAGGAGGCGCTGTCGCCGTCGACCCCGCCATAAGATTGCTCGAAGGCCAAGCTGGCGGTGAGAGTCAAAGGCTTGTCCTGGGCATATTTCCCCCGCAGATATCCCCCGAGAATAAGCACCCCCTTGTTGTGCGTCCTCCCGGAAAGGTCGGCCTCACGCTCAATGTTAATGATCCCGGCTTTGCCCATGGAAGTTTTGGCCGTAATTCTGGATGGTTTGCCGAAAGCATACTCCCCCATGTCGTACACCGACAAGCCATTCACCTGGCCCACTGTGGCTCCATCGGAGTCGATCATGATGATCCCGTCCTCGATCATCTCCTGAATTTTATCCTCGATCATCTTCTTGCGGTAGATCTTTTCGGTGACGGCTTGCTCCACATGCTTCTCGGCGATGATCTCGCTCTTATCTTTCTTCGCCCAGTAACTCGCCTCTCGTAAAATGTCGGTGATCCGATGAAATTCAGTAGAAAGTTTTTTCTGGCGGCCCGCCAGGCGCACACCGTGTTCGATCACTGCAGCTACCCCGTTGCGGTCGA
>Ga0256868_10002074_pt1 | contig 10542 bp, 6 predicted proteins | sample RVTome_13_FD_187341 | JGI IMG/M metagenome (GOLD analysis project Ga0256868, IMG submission 187341) | Soil microbial communities from uranium-contaminated site in the Upper Colorado River Basin, Wyoming, United States - RVT92D227 HiSeq ... | reverse complement strand
CCGGCTATTTTATTTAGAGAATCGGAAGGTAAACTTAAGGGTTCAGGCAGGAGTACTGATAAATTTGATTTATACGGCAATCTGATTTCCTGCAGTAATTTATTTAATAGTTTTGGAGGGCATAGGGCGGCCTGCGGTATAAGTATGGATGTTTTGAATTTTGATGCTTTTTACCAGAAGATGGTAGAAATTGTAGATAAAAATTTTAAGATCAGTGATACTGAGAAAAAAAATATTTATGACCTTGAACTGGACTTTAAGGATATAAGTAAAAAAATTTTAAGAGAAATTAATATGCTAAGGCCCTTTGGAGCCGGAAACCCCAAGCCCGGTTTTGTGACTGGAAACTGCGTTATAATGGACTTTTGCTATTTAATGGAAGAAAAGCATGTGAAATTAAAGCTAAGACAATCCGGTGTTATAATTGATGCTATAATATTCGGAGTGGAAGAAAAAATGAAAGAAAAAATAATAAAAGGCAATAAGGTTAATATATTATACAAAATTGAAGAAAATATATGGGGCGATTTTAAGAAAGTACAGCTGGTTATATCGGACTTATTTTAGAGAAGCTGAAAATGTTTTATAATAATATTAATTTTTAATATAAAAAGAAAGATGAATTTGAAACTGAGCAGTCACATAAAGGATATTGATACCGATCTTATATATAAAAAGCTAATAAAAAAAGTAAAGGCTTATAATCCTGACATAGATGAGCAGTTATTTCACAAGGCCTACCAGACTTCAAAAAAATATCATCAAAACCAGTACAGGAAATCAGGTGAGCCTTTTGTAGTTCATCCACTCGAGGTAGCCGGAATTCTTGCGGATATCGAATTGGACGAGGTATCTATTGTATCTGCAATTTTACATGATGTGATAGAAGATACGGATTATAGTCTGGAAATGGCTAAAAAAGAGTTCGGGCAAAAAATTGCCAATATTATAAACGGAGTTACAAAATTAGATAAGATAGTTTTTAATAGTAAAGAAGAGCAGCAGGTAAGCAATATAAGAAAAATGATAATTGCGATGTCTGAAGATGTAAGAATAATATTAGTAAAACTTGCCGATAGGCTTCATAATATGCGGACATTATACCCGTTGGACGAGGAAAAAAGACGTATGATTTCAGTTGAAACTCTGGAAGTCTATGCCCCAATTGCTCACAGGTTAGGGATATATCAAATAAAATCAGAATTGGAGGATTTAAGTTTCAGATATCTTTACCCCAGGGAGCACGGGAAAATAAAGAATATGTTCGATGAGAAGCTGGAAGAAAGAAAGTCATTGATCGACGAGGCCATAAAAATAGTGAGTAAAAAAATAAAGGAAGTAAAGATTCCTGTTGATATAAGCGGAAGAATTAAAACTTATTATAGTATTTATAATAAAATTACAAAACAAAACAGAAAGTTCGAAGACATTTATGACATAGTTGCAATAAGAATTATAGTGAACGATGTAAAAAGTTGCTATGCTGTCCTGGGAATAATACATTCATTATGGAAACCTGTACCTGGAAGATTTAAAGACTTTATAGCTAATCCTAAATTCAATATGTATCAATCTTTACACACTACAGTTATTGGTATAAAGGGTAAACCTCTGGAAATACAGATAAGAACATTTGAAATGCATAAATTCGCCGAGTATGGTATTGCGGCACACTATAAATATAAAGAGGGTAAATTTAAAAAACTCAGTGAATTTGATAAAAGAGTAGCCTGGATCAGGCAAATACTGGACTGGCAAAAGGAACTTAAGGATCCCCAGGATTATATGGAATCGTTGAAACTTGATTTATTCGAAGAAGAAGTGTTTGTATTTACTCCAAAAGGCAAAGTGGTAAATCTGCCCAGAGGAGCTACTACTATTGATTTTGCTTATCAGATACATACTGATGTGGGACACAATATAATAGGTTCAAAGATAAATGGAAATATGGTTCCTATAGAGACTGTTCTGGAAAATGGTAATATTGTAGAAATAATAGTCTCGAAAACCAAGAAAGGACCCAGTAGAGACTGGTTTAATGTGGTTAAAACTTCAAGAGCACGCAATAAGATAAAACAGTGGTTCAGTAAAGAGCAGAGACAGGAGACATATAATACAGGCAGGGATATAATGTTAAAAGTTTTAAGAAAAAACAGCCTTTCCTTTAAAAGTGTGCCAATGGAGATCTTTGATGAAGTAGCGAATGATATGAATTTTGGAAAGGCGGAAACTCTTTTCAGGAGTATTGGTTCCCATAAAGTATCGGCACACCAGGTCTTTACAAGGATAGTTAAAAAAATAAGCCAGAAAGAACCTAAGAAAGAGCTGACTATTGAAGATATACACAGAAAAGAAGCCGAGGAAAAAGAAAGCAGCGGTATTAAGGCAAAAGGTATGGAAGAAGTCCTGGTGACTATTGCAAAATGCTGCAATCCGGTACCAGGAGATAATATTGTGGGTTATATAACAAGAGGTAAAGGAATTTCAGTTCACAGGATTGATTGTAATAATGTTAATACTTTAATGAGTTCAGAAGAGCAGAGATTTATCGAGGTTTATTGGGATAAAAAGGCTCCTTATAAATTTAATGCCGAAATACAGATCGAAGCCCTGGACAGAACCAAACTACTTAGAGATATTACCAACGCCATAAGTGAATATGACTTAAATATACTCAGGGCAAATTCTTTAAGGATAGATAAGAGCGGTCATGTTAAATTTAGATTTTTAATAGAAATTAGCAATAAATATATTCTAAAAGATGTTATTAACAATATAAAACAGATAGACTCGGTTTACGATGCTTTTAGGGTATTACCTAGAAAGTAAAGACCGTTTTGAAGTTAAAAAGATTGGAATTAGGATTTTTTAAAGTTAATTGTTATATATTGTCTCTGGCGAGTGTTAATATAATAATAGATCCCGGTGCGGATTTTGATATTATTCATAAAAATCTTGAAGAAGATAATATAAAACCAGACTTTATATTAAACACACATGGGCACTATGATCATATAGGTGCGGTTAAAGATATGATTTCAAGTTATAGAATTCCATTTTATATTCATGAGCTGGAAGAATCGATTATTAAAGATCCTGAGAAGAATTTTTCTTCATTTTTCGGAGAAAATGAATTATCATTAGAAACTTATAATTTAATAAAAAATACCGATTATAGTTATTTTGCTGACCTGGGTGTCGAAATTATTAATGTTCCGGGACATACTCCCGGGAGTATAATGTTTAAAACAGACAATGTTCTTTTTACAGGTGACCTGCTTTTTAAAGGTGCAATAGGACGCACTGATTTGCCAGGAGGGAATATGGCGCAGATGAAAAAATCACTGGCTAAAATAAAGAAAATGGACAGACAGCTTATAATATATCCAGGTCATGGCGAGATCAGCAGTCTTGAATGTGAGATGGAATCGAATTATTATCTCGGAGATTATTTTTTAAGAGAAGATAATCAGAAGGAAAAGGGTGATTTACTTTGAAATGGAGTTCTCCCAGAGGCACAACCGATATTTATGGTGAAGATATAGATTATAGAAATTATATTATAAATACTGCCAGGAAAATATTCGAAGTATTTAATTACAGCGAGATAATTACACCGACATTTGAATATACCCAGGTTTTCAGCAGGGGTATTGGTGAAAGCACTGATATTGTAAAAAAAGAAATGTTCACCTTTCCGGATAAAAAAGGAAGATCGCTGACGCTGAGGCCCGAAGGTACTGCATCAATTACAAGGGCTGTCATTGAAAATAAAATGTACTGTGGAAATATGCCATTAAAACTTTTTTATATCGGTAATATGTTCAGATATGAAAGGCCTCAGAAGGGAAGAATGAGGGAATTCTGGCAGCTGGGAATAGAAGCTATTGGTACAGACAACCCGTTTATAGATGCAGAGATTATCTGGATCTTGAATTTGTTTTTTAAAAAATTGGGATTTAAAAAATTAGTGTTCAAAGTAAATAGTATTGGCTGCAGTATATGCAGAAATAAGTATCTCACGGATTTTAAAAAATATCTAAAGCCTGAAATAAAAAAGTTATGCAATGAATGCCAGAACAGGTTTAAAAATAATCCTTTAAGGATCTTCGACTGTAAAAGAAATAGCTGCAGGAGTATTTTAACCGGAATGCCAGAAATGTCTTCTTATTTATGCTCTGAATGTGAGAAGAATTTTAAAGAAGTTTTAAAATGTCTAAAAATTCTTAAAATAAAGTACAGGACCGATAAAAATCTGGTAAGGGGTTTTGATTATTATACTAGAACTATATTTGAAGTAATATCCGAAGATCTGCAGAGTGCGCAGAATGCGCTGGGCGGTGGGGGAAGGTATGATAATTTAATGAATGAGTTAGGTGGTCCGGATATTCCCGCTACAGGATTTGCAGTGGGAATTGATAGGACCATGATGCTTATGAAGCAGTTAAATTTGAAATTTAAAAAAACAGGTAAAAAATCAAGAGTATACCTCATAGCAATGAATAGGGATTATCTGATTTATTCTCTGAACATTCTAAAATATCTTAGAGAAATGGAAGTAGTCTGTGATATTAATTTTGAAAAAAGAAGCTTAAAAAAAGAGATAAAATGGGCTAAAGAAAATAATTATGATTTTATTATTATAGTTGGCGGGGATGAAATTGAGACCGGAAATCTGACTATAAAGGATATTAAAAAGTTCAAGCAATACAAAGTTGATTGGATAAATAAAAAGGAAAAAATCATGGATATTATAGGAGCGAAAAATTATGACTGATTCTGTTTTTAAGACCGGGATGAGAACTAATTTATGTGGAGAGATTAATAAAGAATTTAAAGGCAGGGAAGTCACTTTAAGCGGATGGGTTAACAAAAGAAGGGATCACGGTAAATTAATTTTTCTGGACCTGAGGGATTTTTCCGGGATCGTACAATTGATTTTTAATCCAAATATAAATAAAAATTCTTATAACACAGCTAAGGATATACGTAGTGAATATGTTATCAGAATAAATGGCAAAGTCAGAATGAGATCAAAGGATACCGTTAATCCTTCCATTCCAACCGGCGAGATAGAAATAGTAGTAAAAGATATCATAATATTAGGTAGGTCAAAAACACCTCCTTTTATGCTTGAAGATAGAAATAAAATCGAAGAGAATACAAGGCTGAAATACAGATATATTGATTTAAGAACCAGGCAGATGCAGGAAAACATCAGATTGAGGCATAATATAGCAGAAGCAACAAGGAAATATTTTAATTCTAAAGGTTTTCTGGAGATAGAAACTCCGATAATGGCAAAAAGTACTCCGGAGGGTGCCAGGGATTTTTTGGTACCTTCAAGAATGAATCCGGGTAAATTTTATGCTCTTCCACAATCACCACAACTTTTTAAGCAGATCTTAATGTTCTCCGGATTTGACAGATGCTATCAGATTGCAAGATGTTTCAGGGATGAAGACTTACGAGCAGACAGGCAGCCGGAATTTACGCAAATAGATCTGGAAATGTCTTTTGTAGAGGTAAATGACATAATAGGAATAATAGAAGGATTATTTTCTTATATCTTTAAGGAGATATTTAATAAAAAATTAAAGTTTCCTTTTAAAAGAATTAAGTGGAAAGATAGTATGGAAATCTATGGTACGGATAAACCTGATTTAAGATTTAGTCTCACAATCAAAGATATTTCGAATGTATTTAAAAAAAGTGAAATTAAAATTTTTAAGGATATTCTTAAAAATAATGATGGATGTATAAAAAGCATAGTAATTGATGATTCATCAAATCTTACCAGAAAAGAACTGGACGACCTTGTAGGGATAGCAAAAAATAATGGTGCAGGAGGACTGGCCTGGATTAAGGTTGATGAGAATATGGATTTTCAATCTCCTATAGCAAAATACCTGTCTGATGCTGAAAAAAAAGATTTAATTAAAACTTTAAGCTTGAAGAAAAAAAATCTAATATTAGTTGTTGCCGATAAATTTTTAATAACATGTCAGACTCTGGGTATCATAAGGAAATACCTTGCAGAAAAATTAAAATTGATAAATCAAGACGAATTTAATTTTGTATGGGTATATGAATTTCCCTTATTTGAGTGGAATGAGAATGAAAAAAGGATAACTTCGGTTAATCATCCCTTTACAAAACCTGACGAAAATACTGCCGGTTACCTGGATACTGACCCTTTGAAAGTCAATTCACAGACTTATGACGTTATATTAAATGGCGTAGAACTAGGAGGAGGTTCTTTAAGAATTAATGATGCCAGCCTGCAGAAAAAGATATTTAAAATACTTAATATAGATGAGCAAAGGATTGAAGAAAATTTCGGATTCTTCATAAAAGCTATGGAATACGGTGTTCCACCTCATGGAGGTATAGGTCTGGGATTCGATAGGTTGGTCATGCTTTTGGGTAAATTGAACAATATAAGAGAAGTAATAGCCTTTCCCAAAACTCAATCAGCTGTATGTATGCTTACAGGTTCGCCTTCAAATGTTACAGACGAGCAGTTAAGAGAAGTGTCCATCAATGTAATAGAAGAAGATAAATAATAATTGGTTATAAAAATTTATAAATTATTTAAAAATTAATTGAAAAACCTTGTTTTATATTAATTTGAAAAAAGAATAAACATAATCGTCCATAAAATAAGGTAAAATCTAGCTTTATTGAATAAACTATTTAATTATGATAACATCATTTTGGGTACTCTGTTTATATCGTAACTAAAGTTAAATTTTTGTGCCAACAAATTTACATTGGAAGCTCAAACTTTGGCTGTAGCATAAATGCCCACATTATTGTGGGACTTATAAAACAGACAGGAGGGCATCCACCTGCTGAGCGCAGGGCGCAAAAAACTTCCTCTGGTTACGACTAACTGGAGTATCCATTTTATTATCAAACATTAATTCTTGTTTAATTTTTATGGATATAAGAAAGATATTTTTGGAATATTTTGGTAAAAATAGCCATTTAGTATTGCCTTCATCAAGCCTCATACCACAGGATGATCCAAGTGTGCTTTTAACTACTGCTGGAATGCAGCAATTTAAATCATATTATTTAGGAATAAAAAAACCTCCCGGTAAAAGAATTGCTACAATACAGAAATGTTTTAGAACAAGTGATATTGATAGGGTGGGTTATACAGATAAACATCTTACATTTTTTGAGATGCTGGGCAATTTTTCCTTCGGGGATTATTTCAAGAAAGAAGCAATAAAATATTCTCTTGATTTTCTTTTGAATACTTTAAAAATTCCTATTGGTAAATTACTGGTTGCAGTATTCGAAGGCGATAAAGATATACCGGCAGACCTGGAATCTATAGAATACTGGAAAGAAAATGGTTTGGCCGCAGGTAAGATATATAAATTTGGAAAAGAGGAAAATTTCTGGGGCCCTACTGGTGAGACAGGTCCCTGTGGGCCATGCTCCGAAATATATTATGATTTTGGAAAAGAGCATGGGTGTGGTAAAAAAAGTTGTAATCTAAATTGTGATTGCGGCAGATTCCTTGAAATATGGAATCTTGTTTTTACACAGTATAATTTTGATGGTAAAAGATACAAAGAACTGCCTCAAAAAAATATTGATACAGGTATGGGGCTGGAGCGAATAACGGCAGCTTTAGAAGGGAATCCATCTGTTTTTAAAACATCCTTATTTAAGAATGTAATAAAAAAAATAGAAGAGATATCAGTGAAAAAGAACTACTCGGAAAACAGTAAAAAACATAATCCGGAATTTAATAAAAGTACAAGAATAATAGCCGACCATGCCAGGGCGATCTACTTTTTAATTTCCGACGGCGTGGTACCCTCAAACGAAGGAAGAGGCTATATACTAAGAAGAATAATCAGAAGAGCCATAAGATTTGGTAAATTAATAGGAATCGAAGATTTTTTTCTAAACGATATTGGCCAGTCAGTCATTAGTGAATATTCAAAAATATATCCCGAACTTTTAGAAAAGAAAAAGTTTTCATTTAAATTGGTAAGCGATGAAGAAAAAAGGTTCACTAAAACATTAAAGGAAGGAAGTAAGCTTTTAACACAGAAAATTAGCAGTATCAAAAGGGAGAATAAAGAATATCTTGATCCGGAAGACGCTTTTAGATTGTATGATACATTTGGTTTTCCTGTCGAACTGACTGAAGAGATATTAGGTGAAAACGGCCTTAAACTTGACATGGTGAAGTTTTACGGGTATTTAGGGGAGCATACTGAGAAATCCAGGAAAAAAGTCTTATTTGACAAAAGAATAGATAAAAATCTGGATCTATACAGAAAAATAGGCAAGAATCTGGAAGTGGAGTTTATTGGTTATCAGAAGAATGAATCAAAGACAATAATTGAAAATATCATAAGAATTGATAAAAATGGCAACAAGGAATTGGCATCAAAATTATTGCAGGGAGAAAAAGGGGAAATAATCTTAAAGGAAACCCCCTTTTATGGAGAAAAAGGTGGCCAGATTGGAGACAAGGGAATTATCAGAAAAAATGACAATATCTTTATTGTTGATGACTGCAATATCCCTATTGAAGGTATTTATATTCATAGGGGGAGTGTTAAAAAAGGCGAACTAAAAGTGGGTGATGAGATAAGCGCAGAAGTAGACTCAAGTCACAGAAAGAATATAAGTAAAAACCATACTGCAACTCATCTTCTTCATTGGGCATTGAGGAACGTATTTGGCAATGAAATAAAACAAGCCGGTTCTTTTGTGGGAGAGGACAGGTTCAGGTTTGATTATTCTATCTATAATGCACCTTCCGAAGAAAATATAAAAAAAGTAGAAAGAATGATAAATGAAAAAATACAGAATAATGACTCTGTTAGATGTTTTGAGACCACAAGAGAATTTGCAGAGGAAATAGGAACCACAGCCCTGTTTGATGAAAAGTATGGTAAGTTTGTAAGAGTTGTGGAAATAAATAATTACAGTAGAGAACTCTGCGGGGGCATTCACGTCAGCAGGACAGGAGATATAGGTTTATTTAAAATTATAACCGAAACCAGTATAGGTGCCAATTTAAGAAGAATCGAGGCAGTAACAGGTATGTACGCATATAATTATCAGGAAGAAAAGGAAAGAATATTAAATAAGATTTCCGCCAGTCTGGAAGTGGAAGATAGCAGGGTACTGGATATCTTAAAAGAGGTTAAAAACAGTATAAAGAAAAAGGAAGAGGAACTGGCATTGCTGCAGGTAAAAATTGCTAAAAAAGAAATACTTGATAAATTTAAACAAAGCTCCACGGGCGGTAGTTTAAAAATAATTGATTTTAATTTTTCAAAGTCTGAACTGGTGCAAAATATGGAAATTAATAATATGGGGATAATAGGCGACGAGATTAAAGATTACTTTAAAGGAACAAGTACATTTATTGTTTTTGGAAATATTTTAAATAACAAACCGGTTATGATACTTCAGGCTACGGAGGATCTTGTAAAGAAAGGAATAGATTGCGGGAAGATTGCCAGAGAAGTCAGTGAAAAATTAAAAGGCGGAGGCGGGGGCAAGCCTTACTTTGCACAATTAGGAGGTTCAGATGCCAGCTCTTTAGATAGTGCCATTGATTTTGTAAAAGCTAGAGTTTTAGGCATGTTAAAAAAGGAAAAATGAGAATCCTGGGATTGGATATTGGAGATAAAAGAATAGGGGCAGCAATTTCAGATAAACTGGAGATTATATCTACTCCGCTTGAAGTAATCAGCAATGATGAAAAAGTAAATGATAAGTTAAAAGAAATTGTAGAAAAATATAATATCAAAAAAATAGTGGTGGGAATGCCGTATACCTTGAGAGGGGAAGTTGGCATTCAGGCAAAGAAGGTTATTGATTTTATAAACAGTGTAGTTGGAAATTTAAATGTTGAAATTGATTACATTGATGAGAGGTATACCACAAAAATTCCATTAAAACTTTCCGGGAAATATTCTAAGAAAATGGAAATTGATAAATTTTCGGCGAGTATAATTCTTAGCGATTATTTAAACAGGAGAAAAAAAGTTGAAAATATTAAATAATAAACTTGTAAATAAAGTAAATTTAATAATTCTGCTGGTAATTATATCTCTAATTTTATTTTTTTTAATTTCCTGCAGTCTTTTAAAAGAGGCGGAAAAGGAAGAAGTTACGGTAGGAGCTGAAGTTGAGTTTGAAATAAAAGAAGGGATGACCTTAAAAGAGGCTGCAAGCTTGCTGGAGGAAAAAGGGATAATAGACAACGCATTCCTTTTCAGGTTGTTTGTAGAGCAGAGAGGTAAGGAAGGAAGTTTAATACCTGGTATTTATGTAATGGAGACAAATTCAGAGTATGAAGAGGTTTTAAGTGAAATAACAGCAGGCTCAACAGTGGTGACTTATAAATTTACAATTCCGGAGGGTTATACCTTAAAAGAGATAATAGAAAAGATATCAGGAGAAATACCTTTTATAGAATATAGTGATCTGGAACAGGCTGCAGATATTGATAGTTATAATTACGATTATCTGGAGGATGCCTCCAGCCTGGAA
>Ga0256868_10002073_pt1 | contig 10544 bp, 8 predicted proteins | sample RVTome_13_FD_187341 | JGI IMG/M metagenome (GOLD analysis project Ga0256868, IMG submission 187341) | Soil microbial communities from uranium-contaminated site in the Upper Colorado River Basin, Wyoming, United States - RVT92D227 HiSeq ... | reverse complement strand
CTGGAACAGTTTACGTAGCACCTCACCACCCATCTCGCCACCAACCATAGCCCACTTTAAGTTAAAGTCTTTCTTGAAATTGTAGCCCATGTCCTCAGCTTTATCGATAATTATCTTCAGAAAGCTCGGAGTGCCAACAAAACCATTGACTTTGAGGTCGTGCATAACCTGCACTTGAAGCTCGGTATTCCCGGTACCGGAAGGAAACACAGTAAACCCCATACTCCTGAGCAACTGGTCAACTCCAAGACCGGCGGGAGTTACATGATACGACCACGTGTTCATTACTATCTGCCCCTTGCCAAAATTCGGTCCCATCCCACCACCCGTTCCAAATCCTCTCTTTCGTTGCGGATCGAATATAGGGCCTGGCGATTGATAAATCCTTTCCAGACTGTCCATGGGAACAGCAAGATAGCCACCGAAGGGAGGAATAGCCTTTTGAAGAGCAATCAGATCGTCCTTCCTTACCATAGGAATCTTCTCCAAATCAGTAATAGTGTGAATGTCCTTAGGCTTTACTCCGGCTTTATCAAATCGCTCTTTCACCGCTGGTGCCTTTTCATAGGCATAAGCAATTATCTCCCTCATTCTCTCTTCTAAATGTTTCTGCCTTTCCTTGGGAGGCATCCTCTCTAACTCATGGGCTAAGGGTCGAGATTCTTTCTTTTCCATGTTTTACTTCACTCCTTAGCAACGTGACACGATTTCATTTTAAAAATCCACAGCCATGACTAGTTCATCTTTTCTTCGCAACCGACACAATATAAACCATAACCTACTTTTGCACCAGACACGAAAGTACTAGACTAAACTGGTGAGTTAGTACCTCAGCATGACAGCTTTCCGTTAAAGCCAACGAATTCAGACGAACCGTAATATAGCTAATATTTCCTCTTATCTACGACGTGTTTGGCATTCTCTGGAATGGAGCCCCTTTCAACAAACTCCACACGATCGAACTTTACCTTGCATATGTCCCTGAAAGTCTTATCCAGAGCATTCATCAATTTTTCCCGTTCAACGGGCAAGCTTACCTGCGCCTTTTCTGTACCCAACCTGATGGGTTCCAAGTGTTTACCGGCGAGCTCAACCATAAGGACCATATCGTCCCTGTTCTGGGGACGAGTAACCACGAGCTGATACCGCAGAATCTCCGGAAATCTGGCGATGACCTCATCGGTCTGCTTAGGGTGAACAAACATCCCTCGAACTCGCACGGCCTCACCAGTCCTACCCAGAATCTTCGTTAACCGAGGGGTTGTTCTCCCACAACCACAGGGTTCGTCCACCATCATAGATACGTCACCAGTGCCGAACCGAATCAAAGGATATACTTCATCGAACGGTGTCACTACTACTTCACCTTCCTCGCCAGGACCAAGCTGCTCTCCCGTCGCTGGGTCTACTATCTCAACTACGGCATCCATACTAACGTGCATACCAGACTGCTTGTCGCATCCTGTTGCTACGGTACCCACATCAGCCGTAGCATAATTATCCCCACCCATGCAGAAAATGTTATATTTCTCCTGGAAAATCTTCCTCAGCGGCTCGCCACCCATCTCGCCACTCACCATAGCCCACTTTAAATTAAAGTCTTTCTTGAAATCAAAGCCCATGTCCTCAGCTTTATCGATAATTATCTTCAGAAAGCTTGGGGTACCAACAAAACCATTGACTTTGAGGTCGTGCATAATCTGTACCTGAAGCTCGGTATTCCCGGTACCGGAAGGAAACACAGTAAACCCCATACTCCTGAGCAACTGGTCAACTCCAAGACCGGCGGGAGTTACATGATACGACCACGTATTCATTACTATCTGCCCCTTGCCAAAATCCGGTCCCATCCCGCCACCCGTCCCAAAACCTCTCTTTCGCTGCGGATCGTATATAGGGCCTGGCGACTGGTATATCCTTTCCAGACTGTCCATGGGAACAGCAAGATAGCCACCAAACGGGGGATCTGCCTTTTGCAGAGCAATCAGGTCATCCTTCCTTACCATAGGAATCTTTTCCAAATCCTTGACAGTGCGAATATCACCTGGCTTCACTCCAGCAGTGTCGAAACGCTCCTTCACCGCTGGCGCTTTTTCATAGGCATAAGCAATTATTTCCCTCATTCTCTCCTCTAAATGCTTCTGCCTTTCCTTGGGAGGCATCCTCTCTAATTCGTGGGGTAGGGGTCGAGATTCTTTCTTTTCCATGTTTCAATCTCCTGCCAAACACAATCCGGACATAATTATGCCCGATTCACCGAATCTACGCAACACTCGTGGTATCCGAACTTCGTACAATTTCTTACCAGGTTTATTTCATGTAAACTTGATATACATAAATCAAAAGGGTATATTCTTATTGTTGGGAATCCCCTATTGAAATGGAACGGAATGGCTAGACTAGGTATCGGCAAAATAAGAGGCTTACAGCAGATTTCTACACCTGAGGGCATCTTCATAATGTGCGCCATGGACCACAGGGGCTCCCTCAAGGCTATGATTGAAAAAGAGCAACTTGATGACGAGGTTGATTATCAGGAACTTGTTGAATACAAGCTGGAGTTATGCGCCACCTTGGCCCCCTATAGCAGTGCCGTCTTATTAGATCCTAATTACGGCGCTGCCCAATGCATCTCCAGGGGAGTCTTATCTGGACATACCGGACTGCTGGTCAGTATCGAAGCTACCGGTTATGAAAGTGACCCACAAGGCCGAATAACGACCTTACTTACTGACTGGAGTGTAGAAAAAATTAGACGCATGGGTGCCTCAGCAGTTAAACTCCTGGTCTATTATCGACCTGATCTGAACGAGATAGCGAATAAACAGTTAAAAACAATACGGATGGTTGCGGAGGAATGCCAGAAACATGACGTTCCCTTCCTCGTTGAAACCCAGACCTATGCTATCAAGGGTGAGAACATGAAAACATCTGAATTGGCGGCGCTGAAACCAGGTTTGGTAATTGAAACTGCCCGCCAGGTCGCCTCGTTACCAATTGACGTACTCAAGTCGGAATTCCCTGCCGACCTGAAATATGAGGCAGACAGGTCAAAGCTTATTCAATATTGTCGACAATTGGACGAGGCTATACCGGTGCCGTGGGTCATCTTAAGCGCCGGCGTAGAATATGAAACATTTCGAAAAGAAGTGGAAATTGCCTGCAACTCAGGTGCTTCAGGATTCCTCGGCGGCCGAGCAATATGGCAAGAAATTGTGCACTTTACAGACAAAAAGGAACGCCTGAAATTCCTATCGACAACTGTAGTTGATAGGTTAAAAGACCTGGCCGATATAGCCGCCAAATATGGCGTGCCGTGGCATCGTAAACTTGGCATTAAGGCTGATGAATTGGCCATGGTCTCGGAAAATTGGTACGTAACTTACTGAGATAAGCGGCATGTCTGTCAACATTAGGGGTAACCCATACCGCAGGACAAAAATAGTCTGCACTATAGGTCCAAGCACCAGCTCAGCTTCAGTGATAAAAGAGCTACTCAAAACCGGTATGGATGTCGCCAGAATTAACTTCTCCCATGGAACTCATAAAGAACACACTAGCTACATTAAAACCCTTCGACAAGCTGCAAAACAAGCTAACCTGCCACTAGCCATAATGCAAGACCTGCCCGGACCAAAAAACAGAACCGGGAAGCTTAAAAGAGGCGCCGCTGAACTTAAAGCAGACACCGATTTTATTCTAACCACCAGAGAAATTTTAGGTGACGAGCATAAAGTATCTGTAGGTTTGCGGGAGTTGCCAAGCCTTGTAAAGCCAGGAGACATGATATTCCTGGATGACGGTGCTATAGAGCTAAAAGTAACATCTACCGGAAATATGGAGGTCAACTGCCAGGTAATAACAGGGGGCAGTCTGGGTGAAGATAAGGGTGTCAATATTCCGGGCATAACCTGGGACGCTTCAACAATTACAGAAGAAGATTGGGCGCACCTTCTTTTTGGTTTAAAACATAATGTAGACTTAGTTGCTTTGTCTTTTATTAGAGAAGCTAACGACGTGCTTAAGGTGAGAAACTTCATCCGGAAAAAGAAAAAGGCCCCGGCGCTCATTGCAAAAATTGAGAGGCGCGAAGCATTGGATAATCTCGATGAAATACTGGAGGCAGCCGATGGCGCTATGGTTGCCCGCGGCGACCTGGGCATCGAGATTCCAATACAACGTGTACCCATAGTTCAAAAGGAGATAATCAAGAAGTGCAACCGCCTGGGAAAGCCTGTCATCGTAGCCACTCAAATGCTGGAGTCGATGGTTCATGCAATACGTCCTACCCGTGCCGAGGTTACAGACGTGGCAAACGCCATCTTAGATGGTTCCGACGCACTAATGCTGTCAGAGGAAACCGCTATCGGCAACTATCCGATAGAAACTGTGTCCATGATGGCGCAGATTGCTTTGGAAGCAGAGGCGTCACTACCCTTCGAAGAAATTCTGGCCAATAAAGGCAGAGACCTTCAACCTCAGACAGACGATGCCATCAGTTACGCCGCCTGTCACATTGCACATCAACTAGATGCCGCAGCCATCATTGCATTCACATCCTCAGGAAGCACTGCGCGACGCGTGGCTAAGTATCGCCCAGGAGTACCGATTCTGGCCATAACACCAAGTAATGAAACACGGAGACAGTTGTCACTATCCTGGGGAGTACGCGCTTATCAAATTCCTGAAGCCTCAAAAATAACCGTATTATTTGCCCGAGGAGCCAGAGTAGCTAAAAGAAATGGGTTTGCTCAAGATGGCGATTTGGTTGTAATTACCGGGGGCGTGCCTATAGGCATTTCTGGTAGCACCAATCTGTTAAAGGTGGAACGGGTTCAATGATTGCCACAGTTACCTTAAATCCGAGCCTGGATAGAACCGTAACCGTTGAGGAACTGGTTATGGATGAAGCCAATCGTTGGACCAGCCTGCGCCGAGACCCCGGTGGCAAAGGAATCAACGTTTCTAGGGTTATCCATGAGCTCGGCGGTAAAACAGTTGCTCACGGTTTTATCGGCGGCATCGACGGTGAAACATTAAAACATCTTCTTCAACAACAGGGTGTCCCCTTTGACTTCACTCCAATAAAGGGGGAAATTAGGAGCAACTTTATAATCGCCGATTTGGCAACCCACCATCAAACCAGAATCGACGCTCCGGGACCTCATATCATGAGACACGAACTGCAAAAATTGGTACAAAAAGTAAAACATATCAGCCCGAAACCGGATTTTTTGGTCTTCGCCGGCAGTGTCCCCCCTGAAGTACCAGATGATATCTACCGTCAACTGGTAGAAGCGGCTAGGAATAATGGTATAAAAACTGTGCTCGATTCAGATAACAAATGGCTAAAAGAAGGAATAAAGGCTAAACCAAACGTCATCAAACCGAATGTACATGAAGCCGAAGAGTTGCTCGGAAAACGGCTGAGAAGCGAAGCAGCAATTGTTAAGGCGCTTAAGGCTTTAGTCGATAGCGGCATAGAAGTCGCCATAGTCTCTCGCGGCAAGGAAGGACTGATAGCCGCCTGCGGGGAAAGGATTCTAAAGGCAATACCACCCCAGGTAGAGGTCCGTAGCACAGTGGGCGCTGGCGATTCGACTATTGCCGGGCTAGTCTTAAAACTAAACGAGGGACTCGACATTGAGGAGGCCTGTCGCTGGGCAGTAGCCGCAGGAACAGCAGCCACACTAACACCGGGTACTGAGCTTTGCCGTCGAGAGGACGTAGAAAGACTGCTTCATAAGGTTAAAATAAAAAGGTTGTAATACCTGATTTACGCTGACCGCGTTTGCTCTATTGTCTGCCAGAAGTCTTTCGGAATAAAGACCTTCAATCTATCAAATAATCCTTCAACTGCAGCAGGCTTGCCACCGAGTCTTGGGTTTCTTGTTTCCTATCAAGATAGAAAGCCTGGATACCTATTTCTGTTGGAGCTACAAAATCGAATTGCCAGTTATCGCCAATATGAACTACCTGCTCAGGCTCAACACGCATTGCCTGGCACATTTTTGAGTAAAACTCGGATGTCTTCAACTGTTTGTAATCTGTGACAGAGGAAAAAATCTCAGAAAAATAAGGCTCGATATCTTTAAGAAGATGTCGCAGAAAATCCCGCGTTGACCCGGAGGCCACAACCAGTCTGTACCTCTCACTTAAAGTGGCCAGCACTTCTTTGGCTTCCGGATAGTAGCATACTTTGCCCTCACATCTTTGCATTGTTTGGATAGGTGTACCCAAACCAAGCTTGTCGAACCAGTATCGTACGTCGTACCATTCCAGCCTCTGGTCACCGACCTTACGATATTCATCCTCAACGGCTTCCCTGGCCAGCTCGAGATTAATGCCATTCTTCTCAGCATATCTTTGAGGGATAGCTTCAAACCAGACAGCATAGCTGAAATCGGGCGTAACCAGCGTACCTTCGACGTCGAAAGAAACTACCTTTACTTCATCCATTTGAGGTACTTTCTAAAAAGAAATCCCGAACAATTAACCTACCTCAACCCCACCACCCTATATACAGCGACTGTTCCTGTCTTGCCCTTATAAGATTGAGGCTCCAACTCCTCAACTTCTATGTAGTCCCTCGCCTGATCATAAGTCTCGGGGCCAATCCAGATCTCCCCCCCGGGAGTAGCGCCACAAATACGAGAAGCTATATTGACTGCGTCGCCAATCACTGTATACTCAGCGCGACCTGTTGAGCCAACATTACCAGCTAACGCCCCACCAGTGTTTATACCGATACCAAACTGTAACTGACGTAGCGATAAATCATCTCGCTGTCTCTCCACAATTGCTTGCTGAGCTTCCCATGCGGCCTTCACTGCTATCCTTGCATGGTCCTGTTGCAATTGCGGCGCGTTCCACACAGCCATTATATTATCACCGACGAACTTGTTAATCATACCGCCGTTGTCAATGAGCCGCTTTATTATAATCGATAGGTAATTATTGAGCATGTTAACGACAGCAGCCGGTACCATCTGTTCACAGATTTCGGTAAAGCCACGTACATCAGCAAAGAGAACCGTAACTATTCGCTGCTCGCCACCAAGTTCGAGTTTCCCAATATCGGCCAACTCAAGGATTTCCGCCGCTACCTGTGGCGAGACGTATCTTCCGAACAATCCTTTTATTAGCTGCTTATCGGATTGTTCAGCAGTAACTACACAAAGCATATTGGTAACATAAACGACGGGTAATAGCATTAAAGGGTATAAAACGTTCAATATATAACCGTTATCAAAGGCAAGAAAAACAGTCAATAAATAGCAAACAAACAGCCCCGCCACCAGCATTCCACCCCACTTCAGCTTCAAGCGAGGCAAACCTAGCCCGGTAACTATCACAAGAAATAACATAATCATCAAACTCGTACTATTGCCAGCATCGACTAAAAATCGCTGCCTAAGAATAGTATCCATAGCATTGGCATGTATCCACACCCCGGGCATTCTGCTCGTTGATATGGGAGTTATCCAAGCGTCCGATTCACCGGTGGCCGTCATGCCCACCAACGCAATCTTGTGCTTTACTACCGACGAATCGAAGTTACCAGAAATAACATCACCATAAGACAGCTGAGTATAACTCTCAGTACCTGAGGTGAAATTTATTCTAAGACTGCCAGAGGCATCCACCGGAATATCACGGTCAAGTAAGTGGAGCTTATTGCCCTGTATTAAATATTCTTCAGGGAGTGGTTTAGAAAACAAGGTATTGAGTACCGCCAAAGTAAAAGCAGGTAATGTTTGTCCAGAACCATCTTTCGCCAGCAAAGGTAGCCGTCGCACTACGCTATCACCATCGGGGATTATATTAGCGTGTCCCAAATTAATACTGGCTTGCTGCAGAGACTCCGTTGGTAACAAGAAATGCTCATATGTAATCTCAACTTCCTTCGAAGGTAAAGGTCCGACACCAACCGCGGGTAAAACAACATTACCGGCATTTTCTATTGCCTGCGCTACAACCGGGTCATCAACTGAAGTATCAGTGAATAGGATGTCAAGGCCAATCACTCCAGCACCAGCTTTGCTTAAGTTATCAATAGCTTGAGCATGCAGCGCGCGCTGCCATTCTGACCATTTACCGTAAGTTTTAAGCGTAGCATCGTCGATACCTACTATGACAATGTTCGGCGAAGGCGGTTCAGGTGTAAATAGCTGGTCGGAAAGCCACCAATTAATACTGGTAAACGGATGAATCGAGACCGAAAACAAGGTAAAAAGACACCCAATAGCAAACACTATGCCGGATTGAATCAGCCGTTGAGTTCGGCGTCGGCTTATTTTTATCGAAAATGGCATCGTTATAGTCTAGCTAAAAGCCCAAGGACAAACGGGATATTAATAATAGGTAATTCTGACCTCCTCAAGCTCAGGCGTCTGGTAAGGGTCAGTTGTTCTAAGATAAGCTTTGTATTTGATATACCGGTTGCCATCGTGCCCTGACCATATATTGGTACCACTGGTTTCATAGTATGTCATTGGGCTACCATCTGGGCCAATAAAATTCCATGTGGAATTATCATTATTTGTGGCTATCTGGAATTTCAACTCAGTTGAAGGGGGAGTTTGACTATCCCAGGAAATATTGTCGAAGTCAGCAGGATGACCACAATCATGACTGCTCGATTCCAGTGTGCCTGATTCGTAGTACAAATCAAAATTATTATCCTCGAATTGCACTGCCAACACTACCGTTCCATTACCACCACCAACATCAATCACCGTCACATTTTCACCAATCCCGCTATTGAAATCCGCCACGGTTGTCTGAATCCAGGTTTGTAGTTGAGGCGGAAGCACCAACTGAGTCGGAGCAGATTGTCCCGATGAATTCGACGTGGGGGGCTGATATGGCAATGTAGGCGGGGGCAATATTGGTGGAGGTGGTATTGGAGCAGGCACACTAGGACCTTGTTTCGGAACGATGATGATATAGTAACCTTTTGGTATACATACTTCTTTTCCTTGACCAATGCCACACCAGCGACCTTCGATATTGGTTATTCTAGTGGTCCCATCCATATCAACTTCCACATCCCCAACGCTGCCCCGAACTACAGCAGATCCGGCGGGAGTCTCTATCTCATAACGGGAAGCTGGGTCGACGAGCTTCTCCACCCGATTCCTTGTCTTACCTATCTGTTGCCACAACCCAATTACGGTAGAACCGGTAGGCTTAGCGATGCCTAACTCACTGACACCAATCTCAGTATCCGCCGCTAGTTCTATTGTGCTTCCATCAAAGAAAGTGACAACGGCATTCGAACCAGCACCAGTTTTAATACGGTCACCCGATTCCAGAGCCGTTCCTGAAGATGCCTTGCTCCAATTGGTGTCACCCGCTTTTAACACAAATACTTCTCCCGTAACTGTGGAGATTGCGGTTAGCTCACTCGGAGCCTGGAAAGACGTTGTAGCAACCTGCCCTACCTGTTCGCCACAGCTAGTGGAACTAAATATCAAGGCAATGGCAAAAAACATGATCGGCATTGACCATTTAGACACTTTCATTTACTAGCCTCCTCGATCCTGGTTTTATCTCGTACAAATGAAGTTTCAGATGATGACATATTGCTCTTTTTTCGTGTTATGGCTTCAAATAGAATTTTGGAATCTTCCATCAGTGCTCGTGCATAAACTACAGCCTGCTTCATATCTTGCTCCGGGGTGGTAGAAATTCGTCCGTGACCGGGACACATTTCAACAATTCGTTGAGTGCTTAAACGCTGCAAAGAGTTAACGTAGTCGCTTATATTACCGGACGTAGCTATCTCTGACAATGTGCCATTGGCAAACACAGTATCTCCAGAGAAAAGCAATCTTTCATTAAGCTCATACACGCATATACAACCTGAGGTGTGCCCCGGAGTATGAATTATCCTAAGCTCATAGTTACCCAGGGCGATAAGAGCATCATCCTCCAGCCATACGTGCGCATAAAAGGGCTTGCTTGCTGCATCGTGATATCTGGTCAAAGTCACAAACTCGTCCTGCAATTCAATCTTGTTGGCAGCCAGACGATGAGCAGCTACTAGCGCCGTTTTAAAGAAAAAGGCGGCTGCCCCGATATGGTCGAAGTGCTCATGAGTTAGTACAACTAGGTCAATATCCCTCGCCTTCAATCCTAGTTGTTTAAGGCCTTCTACCAAATAACGGAAATTGTAGCTTATCCCGGTATCGATAAGAATATTTTTATCCCAACCTCGTATTAAATAGACATGACTTCCTGGCTTTTCACCTAAGAATTGATATATATCCTTCCTCACTTCCACAATTTTGGAACCGCTATAACTGCTGGTATGTTTTCCCTGCCTGGATAGTGACATGACTATTTACCTTTGGTCAGCGCCTTATTGGCTTCCCTGAGCTGTCGACACAGCTTACCCATCACCACTAAGGCAAAGTCGGGTTGATGGCGCAACAGATAGGTAAACTTATTTTTGTCCAGTACTAGAAGCTGAGTATTTTCTTCTTCGGCTATAGCAGTTGCCGACCGGCAACTATCATCAACAAGTGCCATCTCTCCAA